>Ga0247840_10009313_pt1 | contig 12733 bp, 8 predicted proteins | sample LaCruzMarch2015__FD_192404 | JGI IMG/M metagenome (GOLD analysis project Ga0247840, IMG submission 192404) | Freshwater microbial communities from meromictic Lake La Cruz, Castile-La Mancha, Spain - LaCruzMarch2015_17m | ecosystem: Environmental > Aquatic > Freshwater > Lake | place: Spain...
AAGGGGAGCATGCGCAATGAAAGCGCGTTGTCGCGCATGGTGTCGGTGAGTCGTTCCATGTCTTCGGCGATCTGCGAGATGATTGGATCAAAGCCTTTTTTGGCCGCGAGCGTGAGTCTGGATTGCAGGATGACCATTTCGCCGACCATGTTGACCAGCGTATCGAGTCTGGCTGAATCCACGCGGATGGATGCCCCTTGAGCTGCTGCCTGAGGTGCGGCCTGGGCAGGCTCTTGCTTCTTGGTTGTCCGGGCCGCGTAGCGTTGTTTTTCCTGGGTGATGGACGTGGACAGCTCGCTGAAAGCGCGTTTGAGGCCGTGCTCGATTTGCTCGACGTCATTGTCGGCCAGAGCTTTGAGCGACGCGCCGAGGCTAGCGAGGTCGGCAGCGCGGATGCGACCGTCGCCGATCTTGCGTATCTCGATGACGCCATCGTCCTCGACGAAGATGAAGACGTCGCGCAGGGAATTTTCTCCTCGGTTGATATTGGAAAGGATATCCCAACTGCAACAGACCTTGTCGGCTGTGAACTCGGCCAGGTCTGGAATGCGTTCGCTGTGAAAGATATGGTGCGTAGCGCCGAGCTCGGCAAGTTCTTCGAGAAGCCCGAGCGGTTTCGTCCCTGTGGCCTGAATGTCTTCATGCGGCGCCCAGCGGACCCAGAATACCTCGTAGGGGGCTTCGGACGCCGCGCAGACCTCGGGCTCCTGGGACTCGGCCTCGGCAGGGGCCACCGCTGGAGCGACTGCGGCAGATGGCGCCGGCGCCAGAAACTGCTTGAACTTGGCCAAGAGCGCGTCCGAGGCCTCGCGCTGCGAAGAGGGGTCGGCGGCGTCGAGCAGGACCAGGATGTGGTCCCTGGCCTTGAGCACCAGAGTCAACAATTCCTTGGTGACGCCGATTTCGTGGTTTCGGACGCGGTCGAGTACAGTTTCCACATCGTGGGTAAAGCGCGCCACTTCGTCGAACCCGAACATGGCGCCCGAGCCTTTAATGGTGTGCATGGCGCGGAACACCTTGGCCACGAACTCCATGTTCTCGGGATTTTGTTCGAGTTCGAGCAGCGACTCCTCGATCTCGTTGAGCAGCTCGAGGGCCTCGTCGCGAAAGGTCTGAGCAGCCTGGGCTGCAATGTCCGTCACTGACATGGTTGCTTCCTTTTGGTTAGGACTCTGTCCCCGCGTCTTGCATGGAGAAATCGCCAAACAGGACGGCTTGTTATTTTTTTGCTCCAAACCCGACGCCTTGTCAACTGCGCAGCAAATCAGGCGTCAGCCTAGTTCAGAACCGCTCGAAATCTTTGTCTTCGTCGCCGCGGTCGGTGATATCTCGCGACATGAGGTTCAGCTTGGGATTTTTTTCCTGGGACAGCGCCGGACGGCGCGTCGTCTTGGCCGTTACGGCCCGGACCTTTTTGCCCAGGGTTGAAGCCTTGCCGTCGCTCTGCTCGAGCTGGAAAAAATCAATGACTGTACGCAACTGTTCGGCCTGGGCCGAAAGCTCTTCTGCCGTGGAGGAGAGTTCTTCTGAGGCGCTGGCATTTTCCTGGATCACCTGGTCGAGCTGTTGCAATGCCTTGTTGACCTGCGAGGCGCCGGTATTTTGCTCGGATGAGGCTGCGGCGATTTCCTGGACCAGATCAGCAGTTCTGCGGATATCGGGTACGAGCTTTTTCAGAAGGCCGCCAGCCTTTTCCGCGATGTCCAGACTGGAAGTGGAGAGGTTGTTGATCTCGGCGGCCGCAGTTTGACTGCGCTCGGCGAGCTTTCTGACTTCCGAGGCGACTACTGCGAAGCCCTTGCCCTGGTCGCCGGCGCGGGCAGCCTCGATGGCTGCATTCAGGGCCAAAAGGTCGGTCTGTCGAGCGATTTCACCCACGATTTTGATCTTGTCGACGATGTTTTTCATAGCGTTGACCGTCATTTCGACGGCCTTGCCGGTTTCCTGGGCGTCGTCGGCCGAGCGCAGGGCAATGGCCTCAGTCTGTTTGGCGTTGTCCGAGTTCTGAGCGATGCTCGAGGCCATCTGCTCCATGGACGCCGAGCATTCCTCGACCGAGGCTGCCTGCTCTGTCGCGCCCTGAGACAGGGTTTGCGCGCCCGCGGTCAACTGTTCGCTCCCCGCCGAGACATTTTCGGCGCCGCTTTTGACCTCGCCCACCACCTCGGTCAACCTGGTAATCATGCTGTTGAGGGCGTTCATGAGCTCATCGCCCTCTGAACGCACGATAGCTTTTACGCAGAGGTCCCCTTCGGCGAGCTTGCCCGCGATGGAACAGACCGATTTTTCAGCCATGGCCATTTCTTTCATAGCCTCGTACACGCTGCCGGCCACGGCCGTGTCATTGAGGGCCAGGTTCAAGTCGCCGCGCGCCACCTGGTGGGCGATGTCCGCGATAGTCTGCGGCTCGGCGCCCAGCTTGCGCATAATGTCGCGGGTGATGAAAAAGCCGATGATCGCAGCAGCCAGGAGCCCGGCCACGGAGCCAATAATCGCGCTGCGTACGCTTGAGTTGCGCACCTCGTCGAAGGCTTTGTCTCCGGCCTCGTTTTCAGCTTTGAGCGATTTCAGAATAGCTGCGAGATGTTCCTTGGCCTTGCCACGAACACTGTCTATCTGTCCGTCGAACTCGCGAAGTTTTTTCTCCTCGGCCGCAACGTAGGCGGCTGCTTTTTCAATGGACTCGATGTTGGAATTCAAGGTGGTCAAGGCGGCTTCACGCGCGGCATCGACTTCGTCGTCGATTTTGGCGATTCGGTCCATGTACCGGCGGCCGCTCTCTTTGAGTAAGGGGAGGAGTTTGGTCGTGAAGAGGTCCATATAGAGCTGGTAGCGCTGTGCGAATTCCTCGGCCCTAACCTTTTCGTCTGGGTGGTCAGCCTGGTCCCTGACGGCCTTGATGTCGAGCAGGGCCTGGGCCTTGGCTGCTTCAAATTTTTTCAGCGCTTCGGCCAGATTGAGATTGATGATCGCGTCGGCGAAAATGGAGTAGAGGGACTCCACGCGGCGGCCGATACGGATGATTTCCAGCGCCTCTTGCAAGCGTGCTTCGACCGATTCTTTCTTTTTGAGGATAGGGAGCATTTTGCTTTCGAAAATCGAGAGATAGTCCTTGACTTGCTCTGCGAATTTTTCCGCCACGGCGCGTTCTTCGGCCGTGTCGGAGAGCTCGCGCACGCGCGCCACGTCCTTGGTTGTCTGCTTCTTGGCTTCGGCAAATTCCTTTTCCGCTTCATCGATTTCGCGGTTGATCTGGGCGTCGGCGATGATCGCGTAAAGCGCCTCGAGCTGCGTGGCCACGGCCTGTATTTCTACTGCGTCTTTGCCACGGATCGCGCCCTGGTCTTGGAGCTCGCCCAGGTGGATGACCGAATAGATTTGATAGACGTTTACGCCCACGAAAATCAAAATGACGAACAAAAACCCCAATCCGAGCTTCTGGCTTGTTTTCATACCTGCACCGACCATAATAAGTGCTCCTTCCGCTGAGTGTCTCCTCCCAAGGTAACGACTGCCCCAATGAACACAGCGGCTAGCCGTCCAGGTCACCCGAATGGGCACGCAACCTCGAGTTTTTATCTTGAAAAATCATACACACCTTTTCTGCCTTTTCCAACACTAATTTTTCGAGACGTCATGACGAAATGAGGCCGCGCTGTCCGCGCCTCCAGTTCCTACGCGGCAAAGCGGTTGCTTATTTTGGCGAAGAGGACTAGGAAATGGCGGAATATCAGCGCGCTGGAAGCCCATGAACAAAAAACAAATATACCTCAATTCGCTCATCTTGGACTTGCTGCACAAGGTCCCGGTGTTCAGCATGTTCTCCGAGGACGAACTGCGCAAGATGCTCTACAGCGGCGAGCTGGTAAAAATCGAAAAATACAAGCCGCTTGACGTCCTTATCCAAGAGGGGACCTATGGGAAATGGGTCTACGTCCTGCTCAAAGGCGCGGTGAAGGTCGTGAAGCAGGGCGCTGAAATTTGCACTCTGAACAAACAGGGCGATGTGATTGGCGAAATCGGCGCGGTCAAGACCTTACCGCGTTCGGCCTCGGTGATCGCGGTCAAGGACACAGCCTGCCTGGCCATCAATTTGAGCGTGATCGAGCACATGTCGGGCAAAGAAAAGACCGACTATCTGCAACGGCTCAACGACTTTTTCACCCCGCTCATCGAGTCGCGGCTGCAAATGACCCTGGAGATAGACGAGATCATGAACGAATTAAAGCGCAAGAAGACTGAAATCGTCCGTCTGTACGAGAGGCTACGGCAATTGGGCGTGAGCGAGGAAAAGTCGATCTTGCAGATGATTCTGGAAAGCGAGGAGCAGTAGCCCTCAGGCCTTGAGCCCGCGTAACACCGTTTCCAGCCGGCCGAGGAGATCGACCGCGTCGTCGCGGCTGGTTCGAGTCTTGCGGATATGGAGTAGATCAACATTAAAGCGCTCTATCGCTATATTTTTTTGACATGTAAGCATCCTCGCCGACCTCGTCAACAACCGCTTTGCTGCGGCCCTGGGCAAACTGATTTAAAATATGGGGGCGCCCCTTCAGCCCTGAAAACAAAGCGCAACGGGGTTGTCTTATTGACGCATTTGTTGTATTGTAACTGACAATGCCTTGGGGCTCATAGCTCACGCACTCGCCAGCGCATTGACCCACTCGCTCCCTGGGGGGAGGCATGCAGGACATAGCGGAAAAACTGCCAGAAATATTGATGGTCGAGGACAGCAAGACCTTTGCCTCGCTCGTCAAACGCAAGATCAAATCCGAGCTCGGTTTCGAAGTCACCTGGGTTCAATCCTTCGGCGAAGCGAAAAATGCCATCGAAGCGCGCGCCGAGCCATTTTTCATCGCCCTGGTCGAACTCATTCTGCCTGACGCGCCAAACGGTGAGATCGTGGACTACGTCGTGTCCCAAAAGATCCCGACCATAGTCTTCACAGGTGACATCAACGACGACCTGCGCGACACCATCCTTTCCAAGCACGTCATCGACTATGTGCTCAAGGAAAGCGCGCTCAATATCGACTACCTGATCGGCCAGATACGACGCATTCACAGCAACCAGGCGTTCAAAATCCTGGTAGTGGACGATTCAAGGACAGCCCGCAACCTGATCCGAAGTCTTTTACAGATCCATCTGTTCCAAGTCGTCGAAGCCTCGAACGGCATCGAGGCTATCAATGTTCTCAACGCCACCCCGGACATCAAGCTCGTGATCACCGACTTCAACATGCCGCACATGGACGGCTTCGAGCTGATCAAGACCATTCGACGCAAATATCGCAAAGACGAAGTGGCCATCATCGGCGTCTCGGCCATTGGAAACAACATCATGGCTGCGCGCTTCATCAAAAACGGCGCCAACGATTTCTTGAACAAGCCTTTTTTCAACGAAGAGTTTTACTGCCGCGTCACGCATAATGTGGAAATGATCGAACAGATATCCCTAGTCAAAGAATCCTCGAGCCGCGATTACCTGACCGGGCTTCACAACAGGCGGTATTTCTTCGAAACAGGCAGAAAAATCCACGCCGGAGCGCTACGCTCGACGCGCGGTCTGGCCGTGGCCATCATCGATATCGATAACTTCAAGGCCATCAACGACACCTACGGACACGACGCAGGCGATGACGTGCTCAAATTCATCTCAGGCCGTATAGGCAAACGCTTCCGCGAGTCGGACGTGGCCGTTCGCTTCGGCGGCGAAGAATTCTGCATCCTCCTGACAGACATCGACGCAGCCCGCGCCTACGCAGCCATAGAAACACTGCGCCAGGACATCGAAGCCGCCGCGATCGACACCCAAGGCAACACGCTGCACGTGACCTTCAGCGCAGGCGTCTGCGCCCAGGTGCTCGATTCGCTCGAACGCATGATCTCCAGCGCCGACGCCCAGCTTTACGAAGCAAAGCGCAGCGGAAAGAACAAAGTCCTGCTCGCACCAGCTCCGGCCTAGGCCCGCGTAGGGCAAGCAATGCCCCTCAAACCCCACTCAAAATCGCGCTCATGTCCTCCACTGTCGCGGACAGATCCACGAGCGTCGTAAAGCCCTTGAAGATGTCGGTCTGGGACACCATCCCGACCAGCCGATTCTCCGCGTCGACAAGTGCGGTCCGCCGGATGTCCTTGCTCTTCTGGAGCATGGCGACCTCGTAGACCAGCGCCTCCTGGGGCGCGGTCACGACCGGAAAGGTCATGAGTTTGGAGACCTGCGTCTGCTCCAGCCGTTGCCGCTCGCCAGACTCAAGCATCAGCCGCGCCACGTCGCGCTTGGTCAGAATGCCCACGGGCCGGTCGTCTTCCACGGCCACCACGCAGTGCGCGCCGCCAGACTCCATCAACAGCAAGGCCTCGCGCAACGCGGCCCGGGGCCGGACGCGCGCAACTTCCTGGTTCATGATCTCGCGACAGGGCGTATTCGAACAAAAATATTCCATCACCAGCAGTTCGACAATTTCAGAAAGATTCAGCAGTCCGGAGACCTTGTCCTTTCCCTCGGCGAGCACGAGCAGATGCCGGGTTCGATGCTCTGACATGCGCCGGCAGGCCTGCAACACGGTCATCTCTCTGCGTACGGCCACGCAGGGCTTCGACATGGCTTCTCGCACGCTGGTTACGGAAAAATCCATGCCGCGTACCGCGCATCGTAAAACATCACGTTCGGTCAAGAGCCCGACGGGGCGACGTTGATGCAGCACCAGCAAGCAATCGGTCCCGCGATCGGACATGACCGATACGGCGTGAATCAAGTCATGCCCGGCTTGAACCGGACACACCGGATGGAGCTTGAGTTCGGCAACGGTAGTTTCGGCAATCACTTGGGCCTTCCTCGCAGGGCAACAACCACCCTTGGATGCCCACCCGAAACGAGTATGGACTCAAGAGATCAAAAAATGCAAGCAGCAATTTTCGCCAGTGGCCCTTCGCCAGACACGTTCCGACGGGCAAAGAGGATGCAGGTGAATTACGGTTTGCGTTTGGAGTCGATTCCCTCTATGAAGAGGAGAAACCTTTAATCGCGCGGTGACGTTTATGCGGATACTGTACATGCTCATGGCCTTCGGGGCCGGAATGTTTTTGCCGGTCCAAACTGGCGTCAACATGCGTCTGGGTGGAGTGCTCGGAGGCGCGCTGCCGGCCGCTTTGGTGTCCTTTCTGGTCGGGACGCTTGGGCTTTTAGGGGTGATCGTAGCCGTGCGCCATCCGGCGCCGGCCTGGGCGGACATGGCTTCTGCGCCGTGGTGGGCCTGGTTTGGCGGGCTCATGGGAGCGTATTTCGTTGCCTCGGTCATTGTCATTGGCCCGCGCCTAGGAGCCGGGACTTTGGCCGCGGTGGTTGTGGCCGGGCAGGTCGCGGCCTCGCTGGTCTTCGATCACTATGGCCTTCTTGGCTTTCCTCAGATAGTTCTCGACACCAAGCGCTTCGTGGGCGCAGCGCTCCTGGTGGCCGGGGTGGTTCTCATCCGCTCCTGACCATGCAACAGCGTTCACTCCAAGACAAGATCGAACAGGCGCGCGAAATTCTGTCCCAGGCGCTCGATACGACCATTGCCGCCGATACCGTGGCAGTGGCCTGGACTGGGGGGAAAGATTCCGGCGTGGTATTACACCTCTGGCGCGACCTGGCGCAGCGGCGCGGACTCGTTTCACCGCTCGTGGCGCTCAATCTCGATACCGGGGTCAAGTTCCCGGAAGTGCTGGCCTTTCGCGATCTGGTCGCCGCGAACTGGTCCTTGAGACTGCTCGTGGCAAGGCCTGCCTGCACCCCGGAGACCGTCCCCGTTGCCCAGGACAAGGCCCGCTGCTGCGCTGCACGTAAAATCGAACCGCTCGCCGCCGCCATCCGGACTTACGGCATACGCGTTCTCTTCACGGGCGTGCGACGCGACGAACATCCCAGCCGCAGCGGTCGGGCTTATCGCGAAGCTTTTGCCGACCCAGAACACATCCGCGTCCACCCCATCCTTGATTTCACTGAAATGGATGTCTGGGCTTATATCATGGAGCACGGGCTCGAGTATTGCCCCCTCTATACCCAGGGCTATCGCTCGCTTGGCTGCATGCCCTGCACAGCGCCCCCTGACGCCGACGCGCCCGCGCAGGAACGCTCCGGACGTGACAAAGACAAGGAGCGCATGCTCGAACAGCTTCACAGTTTGGGGTATTTTTAGAACATTGTAACCTTGAGATGCTCCATTGACAGTGGTCGCCCAGGGCCAGCGTATGTGAACAGATACAGAAACAACAGCTTTATCGATCGGATTGCCCAACGCGAAGTGCCAAGCCGAGCAGACGCGCGGCGACGGTGACGACCCAAGAGAATGCCCGGAAATGTGCGTTGAGAATATCTCGCACAAAGCTCAAACTCCATCGACAACGGCAAAGGCAAATTAAAGAGCCGAGCAGACGCTCAGCGATCCCGGGTACGGCGAGAGCGAGAAGACAGAATGAGCCGTGCACGCACGGCAATCTCGCCTCACCCGGGAACGCTGAGCGTCTGCTCGGCTACGGTGTCGGCGATGGTGACGACCTCAACATCAAGAGCTTTTCAAGGTTAAAATTCTCTAACGTAATGACTGCAAACAGCGCGTTCAGGGAAGAAACAAGTTGCGCGCCAGGAAGACCGCCTGAACAAGGACGGTCGCGCCGGCCAACAGCCACAGGTGGCGCATGGTTCCTGCGCCAAGGACAATCAGGCTTCCGAGCAGGCAGAACTCGCTCGCGCCGCGCATGAAACCCCAGACGCCGGTCCAGAAATCTTTGCCGAGGAGAGTCAAGAGGAAAAAAGACAAGGCATAGCCGCACACAATTACAACGGTCGCACCAGGCGCGACACCCCTATCCGCGCCGCTTTTTCGTCGGATCGATTGTTGCGCGGCCCGACACAGCGCGCAGCCGCCGAGCGCGGCCGAAAGCCCCAAAAATCCCAAGCCCGCAATGTTGAGCACCAGGCGCATGCCTGGCGCAGAGAGCAAGACAGGCAATTGGTGTATGAGCCACCAGAACGGCAAGCCAAGGTTAGCTTGTCCTCCCCGCACAGGAACAACTCCCCAGCGCAGATATAAGCCTCCTTGCATGAAGAGAACCGCAAAGACTGGGATCGCGATGAACTGCCAGGGGACAGGCGACTGGCGCTTTGGCGCAACGATCCGCGTTACGAGCGTTGCCGCAAGCGCCGCGAACGGGAGCAGCAGCGTGGTCTCGCGCGTCAATACGGCCAAAAGCATGCAGACCGTGGCCATCCGATTCCTTGCGCGCGCCAGACAAAACAGCGCGGCCATAAGCAGCGTACAAGCGAGGATTTCTGTCAGGTCGCGCGCCAGGGAGAGCTGAAAGCCTGGGTACAAGGCCACGAGTGCGCCCTTGAGCGCGTGCCCGCCCTGGTCGAAAAAAAACGCGCCGGCCAGCCAGGCCAGGCAGCACAGCGCGAGCCAATTGAGCAGGATGAGCGCCCAGGGCGTGAGGTTTGCGTCGCCGAAAGCCAGGGACCAGGCCATGATCGGATAGAGAATGCGCTGTTGCCGGTAGGCTGGGGCGTCGAAGCGCACGCCGTGGTCCTCGACCGCGGCGGTAAAAGGATCGCGAGCCAGTCGGTAGTAAAATTGGCCGTCGTAGCCAGCCGAATTCACCAAGACCATGAACCCCGGAGGCAGCGCGGCGCGGTCGGAAAGCAGATCCCCACCGTTGACGAACACAGTCGGATTCCATTCGAACATGGCCAGTCGCAGCAGGATGAACAGGAGATAAAAGCAGCCTGTCAAACAAAGCGCCCACCAGGGCGAATTGCACTGTTGCGCGGAAAAGGGGGAGAAGGAAGCGTGTTCCTGGGGGACGGATTCCACGAGGGACCTTGGCGCCTAGGATTGCGGCCCAAGGGCCGCAATCCTTGTACGCGTCCTGCCTAAAGGCCCATCTGCGCCTTGAGATATTCGAAGTCGAGCGACGAGCTCACGAGCTGTGCTCCCTGTTTGATTTTAATCACGTCGCGCAGCTTGTGGGTGGAGAGGATGCGTTCCATCTTGTTGGCAATGGTGAAGGTGTCGTCGCGCACGACCACGATGGGGATGGAAAGCACCTCGGAGCGCGTGAGGATGATGTCGTTTGGGTAGAGGTTGCCTGTGAGGACCAGGCAGGGACAATTGCCTTCCAGAGCCACGAGCTGGACGTCGGAGCGGTCGCCGCCGACGATGATCGCGGAGTTGCGATGCTTGCGGAAGTGGGTGATGAAGTTTTCGACCTGCATGGTGCCGATGAGGAAGTTTTCCACGACCTTGTCGGACTTGTTGTGCGCCGAGATAACCTTGCCCCCCAGGCGGTCGGCCAGGTCGCCGACCTTGATCGCGCCCATGAGCGGGTCCTTGGAGATGACACCCAGGACCTTGACCTCGTTATCTTCGAGAAAGGGTTTGATGAGCGTCTCGACCTCGTTCATGAAGTTGTTCGGGATGTCGTTAAGGATGACGCCAGCTAGACTTTCACCCAGCGTATCGCGCAGCACGACCAAAAGGTCATAGTCCAGGCCGACTTTGTGCAGCCGTTCGATGACCAGGGACTTGATGCCCAGGGTCTGGATGACCTTGATGGCGTGTAGCTGACAGTAGCGGCCTGAATACATGGAACCCGAGCCGGCAACGAGCATCACGTCCTTGTCTGCGCTCAAGATCTTGTAAGCCTCGACGATCGAGGGCATGAGATCGCCGCACTGGCCGCTGAAGGCCTTGATTTTGAAGTCCTGAGTCACGACCACGGGCGTAACCAGCTTCGGGTCTTCCTTGAGTCCCAGCACGTTCTGGACGAAAAAGGCGTCTTCGTCGCCAAGGACGCCGTTGACTTCCTGTGGCATGGCGCCCACGGGTTTCATGTAGCCGACCTTGTAGCCTTCTTTTTGAAGCCTGAGGCCGATGCCCATGATCACCATGTTCTTGCCAGAATAGCCTGCCGTGGAACCGATGTAAATGCCAGCTGCCATACCTTCCTCCCGTGAACCCGCGTTCATTTCTTTTATTGCATGCGCTCGCGCGGCGGTAAAGTTTTTTTTCCCGTCGCGGGCGTTATAGTTCCCCATTCACCCAATCAAGCATCGACCGCCAGCATAGCCCGGATGTCGGCCACGACCGCGCCGTGTTCGCTGACCAGCACGGGGTTGAATTCCGCCTCGGAAATTTCAGGGAAATCCATAGCGAACTGCGACATGATCAACAAGATGTCTTCGATGGCCTTGAAATCCACGGGCGCCTGGCCGCGCACCCCGCGCAGAAGCGGGTAGGACCTGATCTCGCGGATCATTTCCTGCGCGTCGTCGAGCGTCAGCGGCGCTAGCCGGAAAGAGACGTCTTTGAGCACCTCGACGTAGATGCCACCCAGGCCGAAAATAATCAGCGGCCCGAATTGTTGGTCGCGTTTGAAACCGATGATGACTTCCTTGGACCCCTTGGGCGCCATGGCTTGCACCAGACAGCCCGAGATGAAGGCGTCCTTGCGCAGCCGGATCACCCGCGAGGTGATGTCCATAAACGCAGCGCGGACTTGATCGGCGTTCTGTAAATTCACCTTGACCCCGTCCACATCGCTCTTGTGCGATATCTGCGGGGAAGCAATCTTAAGAACGACAGGAAAGCCGATTTTTTCGGCGATTTTCGCAGCCTGATCGCTGGTGCGGGCGAGCTCGGTCTGCGGTACCGGAATCTCGTAAGCCTTCAAGATGCCCTGGGCCTGGAACTCCACAAGTTCGAGCGAGCCTTGGCGTTTGACGTCGTCGATGATTTTCTTGGCAAGGTCGTAGTCGCGGCGGTAGCAGACTTCCACGGGTTGCGCGCGTTTTTTGCGTTCGTGGTAGAGGTACATGGCGTTGATGGAGTAGATGGCCGGCTCGGGGAAGGCATAGCAGGGAATGCCGGCGTTTTGCAGCATTTCGCGGCCCGTATGCACGGTCGCTGCGCCCATGAAGCAGCCAAAGACAGGTTTGCCCACGTCTTTCGAGAGCTCGATGACGGCCTTGGCCGTGGCCTCGGGTTCTGCCGAAGCCGTGGGCGAGAGCAGCACCATGACTGCGTGGACCTGCGCGTCGTGGAGTACGACCTCGAGGGTCTTTGCGTAGCGTTCGGCATTGGCGTCGCCGATGATGTCCACAGGGTTGTAGAGCGAGGCGAATGAAGGCAAAAACGCCTGAAGTTTCTGGATGGTCGCAGCCGTGAGCGAGGCGAGCATGAGCGAGGAGTTCTCGCAGGCGTCGGCCGCGAGGATGCCCGGGCCGCCGGAATTGGTGATGATCGCGAGATTCGGGCCCTTGGGCAGCGGCTGCGTAGAAAAAGCCTGGGCCAGATAGAAGAGCGAGGCGACGTCTGGCACGCGGATGATGCCCGACTGGCGGAAGGCCGCGGTATAGGCTTGGTCCGACCCAGCTATGGCGCCGGTGTGCGAGGAGGCGGCTTTGGCGCCGGCTGAGGTGGTGCCGGACTTGATCATGACCACGGGCCGCCGCGCTGTGACCTCGCGGGCGGTCTTCATAAAGCGGCTGCCGTTCTCCACGCCCTCGATGTAGCCGAGGATGACGTTGGAGTCTGCGTCCTGCGAGAGATAAGACAGCATGTCGGCCTCGTCGAGTACAGCCTTGTTGCCGAGGCTGATGAATTTCGAGAACCCGACGTTGTTGCCCAGCGCCCAGTCCAGGATCGAGACGCACAAGGCGCCGGACTGGGAGAAGAAAGCGATGTTGCCGGCCGGCGGCC
>Ga0247840_10009317_pt1 | contig 12729 bp, 7 predicted proteins | sample LaCruzMarch2015__FD_192404 | JGI IMG/M metagenome (GOLD analysis project Ga0247840, IMG submission 192404) | Freshwater microbial communities from meromictic Lake La Cruz, Castile-La Mancha, Spain - LaCruzMarch2015_17m | ecosystem: Environmental > Aquatic > Freshwater > Lake | place: Spain...
AGCATGGCAGCCGAGGCGGAGAAAGTTCTGCACACCGAGAATGACACGCCCCTTGTCAAACCATCTGCCACCAAGGGGACGATCGTGCGCCAGATGGCACAACCTACCGAAGCCGGGAATGAACGGACCGTGGTGGAAACCATTGTGCCCAAAGACCAGGTGGCGACGGCGACCAATGATAGCGCGGCGGCGACGGCGACAAAAGTGCTCAATACAGAGAACGTCACACCTTTGACCCCGCCTACGGCACCAAAAGGGACAATTATACGCCAGACCGCGCAACCGACCGAGGCGGGAAACGAACGGACCGTGGTAGAAACCGTAGTGCCAAAGGATCAAACAGCGGATAGTTTTGAGAAAACTGCGTTGGAAACCATTGCGGAGACATTCCATTCTGAAAAGGCAGATGCGCTTCCCGATGAGGTATTGGCGGATGGGACAACGGTGGAGGTGGTCAATAAACCGACCGAGGCAGGAAACAGTCAGACGGTTCGAAGAGTAAGAACAGGGATATATGTATTAACCGATGTGACATACGTAGATCGTTATGGGAATTCATATTTTGCCCGGGGATTAAACGCAACCGCGGCGCAATTTGCCGCGGCGGTTACCGCAGCGTCACTGACGAATGCATCAAACAACGGCGTGTCAACGGAATCGAGCCAGTATAAAGGGCTGGTGAATTTCACAATTACAAAACAGGCGTATGATTCGGCCAACATGACCACGTATTATGGGACACTGGGGACGTTTAGTGCGACACTCTATGATACGGAAAAACGGATAGACTCAACCGCCATAAACGGCTACAGAACCAGAACGGTTACAATCTCCGTAACGGATTATTGGGGGATCAGTTTAGCTACAGCCTGGAGTACGATAAATGGTGGTCAAGCGGACAGCAAACCGCCAGAATTCAAAGGACTGGTTGCAGGAATACCAGTTTATCACAGCCGTAAAATTTCACGTTCATATTCATCCTGGAGCGATGGAGGATAAAAGGAAAAGAGAATGACAGCGAGCAACCAAGATTTAACGACTATGTTGATGGCACGACTTTCAGCGTTGGAGGGTGAGATTGCAATGCTTAAGGGCGGGGCGGGATTTGTGCCGACAGATGTATGCACCCAACTGGCCGGATGGATTCAGGGCGGGGGAGGAGGCGGGATGGTTGATATCCGATACGACGCGACCACCAAACAATTTCAGAAAAAGACAGTATCAAATCCTACTTGGACCATGATTGAAGGAGGTCAGGCAGAAACATGTCCGTAATCGCGACAACAGGAAGTAATGCGTTAAGGGCCGGAACGGCAGGTCTTCAGGTGGTCCGATATTGGACCTACACAAAATATCCGCTTGGGGAAGCATGGGAGGCGAATTTTCCGACGACTATTTATCTGGTTGGCTGTAACCCGCCGTTTTCGGTATCCCTGTATTGCACAGGAGCGCCGACGCAGAAAGTTCTTTATCATAGTAATAACATATGCTCAACAACCAATCCAGGCGGTGCTTATGTTATTTCTTACGATAGAAGGGCGTATTGCCCGCCGGACCTTGGCGCGATATGTGAAGAAGGCGAAGACCCACCCGGAGGAGAAATTGTGGTGGAGAAAACTACCGTGGATTTATGTATAACGTTTTCCCACGATGGAAGTGGATGTGCGCCTTCACTGTGGTGGTGCGCTTGGAATGATTACGGCGAATATGTTTGTACTTTATCAGGATGCGTGGAGGCAGAGTGGTGGAGGCACCGTGTTGGCGGGGTAATTGTTTGTATTCAAAGAGGGTATAACACCCAAATGTATCTTGGCCCTTTTACTAACGGGGCAATGACGGGAAACTCTACCAGCGGGTGGAATCGTTCGCCAATATATATATCTCCCACTGGAGCGGTTTCGTTTGGTTATGTCGCCGGCGGAGTGAATGATTGTAGTTGGAATGTGTCTTACAGTGGGACGGGGTCCAATATTGCACTGGATGCCGTATGGAATTGCCCAATTGGAAGTTCTACTATCCCGATTGTCGCGGGCAGCGTTTATACGCATGGCAACTGTAATCCATCCGGTTTTCCTCGTGCTTGCTGTCCGGGAGGAACAATGTGCGATGGGCATGAATACATTTGCGATGCGGGTTCTATTTCTATCACCACCAGCATTAAGATAGGTGGGTCATGCTAACATTATCTGAAATATGCAGAAATTTAAATTTCTGTAATCTTTGCCGGGATAAGGTCGGAGGGAGTGGGTTCCGTTTGGCAATGATCAAAGTTCATGGGTATTCTTCTGAGATTGTAGATTTTGATTGTTGTCAGGGAAAACCTTGGAGGGACGGAAAGAATGTAGACTTAAATCTTAATTCTGCTTTTCCTGCATCGCAAAGTGTCAATGAATCGACGGTAACCCCGGAGATTGTTGAACTCTCTAAACAACGTTTTGAAATTTGTAAAATTTGCGATAAGGCAAGCGAGAACGGGCACAAATGTTCTTTGCACAAAGACTGTTGTTTTGGAAGGTGGCGGGCGCAACCGGAGAATAAGTGTCCGGCAGATCCGCCGAAATGGAACCGATGTTAAAGTGAAATATCATAACTGAAAGGAAAATAATATGTGGCCATTCACAAGAAGAGAAGACTGGGAAAAGAGTCAGGAAGAACTGGACGCGGACGTGCGTAGAATAGCGCAGGCCGGCAGAACTGACGTGCATAATCAACTTGTTACCGCGGAATCGGGCGCGAACTTGCCGCCTGGCGCGCGGGATTTATGGAGATCCACGCCGCCAGACCAGCGGGCGACATTGGGATTGCCACCCGGAACTAAACCGGAGGTGGATTATGTAAACACGCGGGCGCCGGGATCCACCGTGGCGAGTATTCCGAACACACCGCCCCCGGGAGCAACGCCAACGACAGACATATCCCGGCCGCCGCCGGATATGTCAAACCGTCCTGGCGGGATGGTGGCGCAATTATTGGGTAACGCCAACGAAATGAAATTCAGCCGGAATGATAATGGCCAGATCGTGCAGGTTACGAAACATATTCATGATGCCCGGCCGCCGGCGCCGATTTCCGCCGGGATAAGTGATCTTCAACCCCCGGCCGGGACCACGTCTGGGCCAATGAGAATAGGGACACCGCCGGGATCCGTTTATGACACGCTACTTGCCGGCGGACCGCCGGGAACTGTTAAAACATCCCTGCCGACAGGGTTGCCCCCGAGCGCACGGAATACGGCGCTGAATATATCCGGACCGCCGCCAAACCTATTGGCATCGGCAGTCCAGAAAGAGAAACAATATAATGCCGACCAAGCGGCGCGAACCGAGATATGGAATAAGCAGATGGAAGAAAACCGTGTTCTGCCCGGTGAGACACAGGAAGTTGCCCGGAGACGGAGAACGCAAGAAAAGGCAGATCAACTCCGGCGCGAACAGATGGCGAGTAATGAACGGATTGCCGGGGAACAAGGGAAAGCACTTGCGGCACGATATATCGCGCCAGCAGAGATAAGAGCGGGTGCCGTAGTTGAAGGTAAAAATATAGATAAAGAGTCGCGGGCATATACGGCAGACCAACAATTAGAAGGACAGAAAGTCCGGGCGAAGTCATTTGCAGATATGACAGAAAGAAAAATTCAGAATCAACAGGATGTGATTCAATTAAAAAATGAATTAGATGCAGATAAACGCAATGGACTTATCACTCTGCCGGGTGGAAAACAACTCGTCAAAACAGGTTCACTTTATTTTACTCCGGAAGATGTAGCAAAATCTGATTTTTCTAAACCGGTAATTGATACTCGCGCACAGGATGCGTATGCACAATTGGCATCAGCGATAGCAACCGAAGATCAAAAGAAAACACCGGGGTGGTTGGAAAGAATGTTTGGATCTTCACCTGCAACATCAGCGCAACCCAATTCTGCGCCGGCGGCCGCACCTGCGACACCGAGTCAACAAACATACTGGTCAGAGTCGGCAAAACGTTCTTATAAGAGAAATCAAGACGGAACTATTACATGGCTTTAATTCAAGATCCATTAGGGGACCCGGGACTTCAAATAAAACCATCCGTTGACCCTTTAGGCGATCCTGGGCTACAAGTGAAACCGATCGTTGATCCATTGGGTGATCCTGGGATTCAATCTGGTTTGCCCATGGATCCGCTGGGAGATCCCGGCGTGAAGATGCCAGCGCCTGCTTGGGCGGAACAACCTGGCCCCGGATTACAGGGACAACCGCAGATTATGGGGGTAAATGCACCTCCCGTCGTCGCTGAAACAGTTATGCCGGGCGCAGGAACGGAAACAATAGTGGAAAGAATGACCCGGGAAGACCAAGCGCGTGCGGCCGCGGCTCCTGTCTTGACCAGTCCAGAAGAAAAGGCCCAGAGAGTCATTACACCCGATCAGGAACGCCAGGCGGCGTTACAGGGAATGGCGGCGGGTAAAGTATCGCCCTGGATGATTAACGCACCCTTGGAGGCGGCTACGCGGGGCTTGGAAGCAGTTGCGCCGGAAGCCGGCATTACACTAGCATCCCGGTCCTTAATGGATACTGAACAAAAATTAGGCACCGAGGCGGCCCGGGCAGTTGTTACGGGGCCATGGGGGAAAGCCGTTAATGCCATTATTCAGACTGTTGCACCTGATAGTGAGTATGCCAGACGGTTAAATTTGACCATGGAAGCGCAGAAGAAGGGAATTCTGACCCAGAACCGGATCCCGTTAATATCGGATGTGCTGGATATAGGGGCAATGGGACCTCCGGCGGTATTCTCTACCCCAATCGGTGCGGCTGTTTTACCGGTATTGACAGCGGCTGGACAGGCGGCTGATGCGATCGCAGGGGTGGAAGGAGCATTCAATCCGGAAGAATTGGCCAGTTCGGTCGTAATGGCCGGCATACTCAGAAGCGGGGGAGGAATCCCGGCGGCATTGCGCGAGAGATTGGCGCTGAGCGGCGGAGGTGTGGCGGCAAGAGTAGGGAAAGCATTGATACCAACAGCGGTCATGTCGGGCGAAATGGCAGGGATTAAACCGATCGTGCAGGGCTCGGCGGCATTGGCAAACGGGGATTATGATGAATTCAAACGGGTATGGCGCGAATTCCCGCAGGAATGGGGGAATACCTTTGCGGCGTTTGTCGCTATTGGCATCCTGCCGCTGGCTAAAGCCGGCCTAGCCGGAGAGATTGAGACTCAGCTGCGGAAATACGATCTAACACCGGATGAAGCACGAAAATGGGCTAATACGATTGCCTACAATCCGCTCCAAGTTGATGTTCTGAAAGCGGATCTTGGTCAGAAATGGGCGGCGTCCATGAACGACGCTAAAATGGAGACACTGGCAAAAAGAATTTTAGCAACAACAAGAACGGAACCAACAACAGAAACAGGAGGAGAAAATGCCATTAATCAAGGGGAAATCGCAAAAGGTGGTGTCGGCGAATATAGAGGAACTGATGTCAACGGGCCGGCCGCAGAAACAGGCGGTGGCAATCGCGTTGAGCCAAGCGGGACTATCCCGAAAACGGAAGAAGTTATCCCGAGTGGAGCAGGAGGCCAAGAGATTGGGCAGGTAGGAGGTATAACGGGACCGCCAGTTGAAATTCCGGCAATAGAAGAACAAGGAGGCACAGATAAACTCGGTCCGTGGCATTTAGTGGATAGAACAAAAGCTTTGGTGCAAAGTGTCCCGGCGGATCAAATTGCCGTTCGGCCGGAGCTAATGCAATTCAAAGATTTTGAACTCGGTACTGGTGGCGTGGTTGGCAAGCGACGGTTGAAAGGGCCGTGGGATGAATTCAAATCCGGCTTATTGCTTCTCTGGGAGCCGATCAATCCGGCGAAATATGGTCTTCAAGATGGTGAGAAATATATTGCCGCGAATGGACATTATCGGATTAATCTCGGACAACGTGAAGGTGTATCAAAGTATAATGTTCAAGTTATCAGAGAAGCAGATGGATTCAGTGTTACCCATGCAAGAATATTGGCAGCGGAAATAAACATAGCAGATGGAAAGGGAACAATATATGACCAAGTCAACTTACTTAGGGCCATCCAAGAGGCATACAGCAAGGATGAGGCGGTGGCGGCAGGAATCAGAACGGGACAAAGCGGCCGGAAAGCTGCCACAATTGCTTTCAATGCCGCGCCTAGAGCAGATAGACCAACGGACTCTGATCTCATTGATGCCTTCGTCAACGAAAGAATAACGCCAGACCAAGCCGAAGTAATCGCGGATGTCGCGCCAAATGATGCCGGATGGCAGGCGGTGGGTATAAAGAATGCAGTAAGGAAGATGCCGCCGGAAGAATTACGGAACTTTCTTAACGCGGCGCAAAGATTAGCGCGCGCAAGCGCAATACCTAAAAATATTCAGGGTGATTTATTCGGCAATGTGAACGACAGGGCATATCAACAGGCAATAACGCAGGGGAAGGCGGCGGAAGAGATCAAGAAAGGGATCCGCGTGGAGTTGGATGTTGTCCGGGCAGGAAAACGCGCGAGTGGAGAAAAGCGGGCTGAAATCGCGCGGAAATACGGTATCAGCGTTGATGATCCGCAGGCATTACAGGCAATTGCTGATAAACTCGGACAGGAACTTGAACGGTGGGCGAAATGGGCAGAAAATGAAGACTTGGTGGCGCAAGTCTATGCAAAACTTGGCCAATCTATGCCGCCGGCGCCGGAGACCACACCTGCACTGATTGAACCCAGACGAACCCCTGGTGAGTTAATTCCCGGCGCGGAAATGCCGTTTAATCTTTATGGTGAAAAGGCTGTGTCAGATGCCGAGGCAATACGATTGCAACGCGAAGAAGCCAAGCGCGCAGAAGAAGCGAAACAAAATAAATTGAATGAAATGGCTCGGGAATTGCCGGGAATGGCGGATAAAAATATACCGACATTATCAAAAGCAACTTTACCGCGGCAGATTGATACCTCTATTCCGATTCCTGAAATTTCCACAACGGAACCAATTTCCGAAGCTGATATTCGCCGATATATTTCCAAGGCCCTTGATATTCCCGTGCGAGTCGGGATCCGTGCGCCCGGGGCGGCTCAGGGAGCACTAGGAATATTCCGCACGCGACCGGAAACAATACGCTTAAAACTTCTCAATGATCTGCCCGCATTAAGCCACGAAGTGGGTCATTATTTGCATTATATTCTCTTGGGAGAGCAACCTGTTGAACCTGGTCAGTCATATAATCGTTTTGCCGGTCAATTTGACAATGAACTTATACCGTTAGGCAATAAAACCAGCAAGCCATCTTATACACCGGCGCAAGTCCAGCGGGAAGGTGTAGCAGAATTCACGCGGCTTTGGTTGACCGATCCGGCAAAGGCAATAGCGTCCGCTCCGAAATTCGCGGCCTATTGGAAGACCACATTGGAAGAAAAATATCAGGAAATAAATGATATTCTGAATAACGCCCAGAAACAGATCGGCGAGTATATCCGTCAGCCGGCCATGGCAAAGGTTAAGAGTATGATTGTCTCCAGTGACCAGGCGCGGCCACGTAAGACTGTCAGGGATATTCTGAATAATGCTTACGATGATTGGATCAATCAACTTGGACCGATTGAACGCACGATGGATTGGCTGGTAAAGATGGGATTGCCGCCGGAACAAGCCCAGATGGTCAAGGGGTTGGCCAATAACTTCATTGGCGGCTGGCGCGGGAAAGTAGAATTTGCACTTCACCAAGCGGCCGTAGATCTGAATATGAAGAACGTAGGACCGTCCCTTAAGGAAATTCTGGCAAAAGCGCCTAATATGGATGATTTGCGCGCCTTTTTAATCGCTAAACGTTCTGTGGAATTGAATGAAAGAGGCAAAACGACGGGCATTGACACGGCTGATGCCAAACAAGTTATCCGGGAACTGGAAATCAAATATGAACCGATTCGCTGGGAATTACGTCAATTTCAGGTCCAGCAATTAAAACTCCTGATAGATTCCGGAATCCTGAGTAAAGAGGAAGCGGTAACAATGGAATTCATGAATGTCATGTATGTGCCATTTTACCGACTATATGAGGGGATCGGCGGCGCCGGCGGTCCGCGCACTGGCGGCGGAGATGGGTTTGTGAATGTGGGGAAAGGTGTGCGACGATTCAAAGGGAGCGATCGGCAGATCATTGATCCATTGGAAAGCATTATCCGGAATGCTTATGTGTTCAGGGAATTGGCCGAACGTAACAAGATCGGATCAGCATTTATCAAGGCAGTTGAACAAGTCCAAGGCGGCGGCAGAGTAGGGGAAACCGTAACAAAGCCGATTAAGGCCGTGCCGATTAACACAGAGGAAGTCGCGCAGATTGTGGCGAAATCCGGACTGGCCGAGGAAATTGCCAAACAATGGGGGATTCCTGTTGATACCAAATGGGTGAATGAATATCTGGCAGACAAGAAAGTAGTGGCCAAGGTATGGCGGGCGGTTAGCGCAATGCAACCAAAGGATGGAATTTTCAGGGTGTGGCAGAACGGAGAGGAAAAAGATTTTCAAGTTGGCGATCCGGAACTATTACGATCATTGACCCTGGCGGACGCCACGGACGCCGCAATGATGAATAAATGGCCCCTGGTTAAATGGTTTAAACTTGCCACCGCTATTAAACGGGCCGGATCCACCCTCACTTTTGAATTCATGGGTCGTAACCCCTTCCGGGATCAGATTACCGCCGGAATCTATTCCAAATATGGATATATTCCATTCGTGGATATGTTTCACACCATCTTTAGCGTGCTGAAACGAGATGATTTATATTGGGATTGGGTGAAGAACGGGGGCCGATACAGCGATTTCATCGCGGCCGACCGGACGGATTTGCGCCAAACGCTTGAGAGCGTGATAAAAGATCCAAATATTCTCCAGCAAGCTTTATCATGGATCAATCCGGTAAATGTGCTGCAAAATTTACAAAAGTTATCGGAAGTCATGGAGCTTACAACACGCATTGGAGAATATCGGCGTGGCATTGCGGCCGGGGCTACACCCATGGAAGCGGCTAATGCTTCCAAGGAAGTTACGCTGAACTTTGGACGGCATGGATTTAGCGGCGCTGTTGTTAATAGAGTAGTGGCTTTTTTCAATGCTGGCGTGCAGGATCCAGCAAGAATGGCGCGGGAATGGAAGGCGCGCCCGAAACAGATGCTTTTGAGAAATCTTTTAGAGATTACAGGACTTTCACTTCTTCTGTGGTGGTGGAATAAGGATGATGAAGAAATTAATAAATTACCAGCCTATCGAAGGACTTTGTTTTGGAATATCAATCTCGCGCGATTGGGCGGACCAAAACTTATCCTGTCCTTTCCAAAACCATTTCTTGAGGGAATATTATTTGGCACATCAGCTGAGATGGCCCTTAATTTTGCCTGGAAGAAGGATAAACATGCGATTACGGATTGGTTCCAAGCAATACAGAGCCAAATACCGAATCCCCTCGCTTGGGATTTAACCAGACCAACAATTGAGGTTATGGCCAATTATGACTTTTTCAAGAACCAGCAAATTGTGAATAGTAGTTTGCAACGCTTGCCGGCCGAATTCCAGACCCGGCCTGAAACTTCAATCCTAACTACCAAGGTTGGCCAACGGATCGGCGTTTCCCCGATTATGATTGAACATTGGATCCGCGGCCATTTCGCCGGATTGACACAATATGGCTTGGATCTCGCTGATATAGTCCTCATGCACGGATTGGCCTTGGATGTTCCGCCAGCGCCGGCCAAACGGATTAGCGATCTGCCTTTACTCCGGGGCTTTAGGCCTTCGCCTTATGCCCCGAGTAAATATGTGGATCAATTCTATTCAGGCGCCCAGGCGGCCGAGGAACGAATAGCGGCACTGCGTAATCCATTGACGGGCTTTAAAGCAGTCAAGACTCACTGGTTTAAACAAAATAAAATGGCGACACTCTGGTATCTTGCGCCTGATCACGGCAAACCAAGGATCACAAGTATTCGGAAGATTCAGGAAGGCATGAATAATCAAACCCGCGCAATGTCCCTGATTCAGCAGAGTATGAATATGGATCCCGAGACTAAACGGCAGAAATTAATTGAGATCAAGGACCAACGCGATGCCGCCGCCAAGGCCGCCCTCATGATGTATATCTTCCCAGACGATCGGTAGACCCCATTGTCCTATTCTTATCGTGATTCCTTTGGCGGTATCTCATGATAAGTCCTGATGAAATTGCAATAATCCCAATAAGTATTGCGAGCCAAAACCAGCCCACAGTAATGAAATTTAGGACTGTCTCTATCCCTGTGCCGCGGGTAATTTTATCAAATTTATCTAGAATCAAAGAGGGAATTAAAACGAAGCAAGTAAGAATCGCTAAACTTATTATGCCACCCAAGATAAATTTTAAGATGGCTTTCATCACTTCTGCCAATAGGGAAACGGCACCAACGCATTCGGATGCGTCTTGTAATATCCTAATTCATCCAGAATCACATCATTCGGAATGGCGAAATTCAGGTTCTGACCATCTTTCCACATAAAAGCGATAATTCCTAATAGACAAAGCTTGTGGTCGAGTAGGGCACCCCCGCTGCTTCCTTGACTGATAGGCGCTGTAATTTGTATCGTCATGCCATATCCGGATACTTCCCTGAATGCGCTTATAATTCCCTCGGCCAAACTATGGCCTAATCCTTCGGGCGCGCCAATCGTATAGACCTTTTCGCCGACCATTGCCTGTTTAACTACAGCTAAAACTATCCCACGACCCAGAGACGGTTCATAGCGCATGAGACAAAGATCATTATTCAACATCGGAGGCATATAGCCCACAAAATCAACCGCTTTTCCATTCCCCAATTTTCCTGTAACTTTCCAAGCCTTATGAATGGCATGATAACAGGTAACCGCAATACCCGGCTTTAACACCACAGCACTTGCAATCTCTGTTAAATTACCGGCACGGTCAAATGTTTTTATCGTGAATACGGATGCTGATGTTACAAATCCAAGCATAAATTGTTGATTTTCCGCCTTTGCAACATCATTAGAAAACCCTTCAAAAGGTTCATAGGTTTCGTTTGGATTTACCCGTTCAATGCCATCTTCATTTATTAGATAGTCAGCCGCAGCTCGAACACCAGCCACCCCCAGAATCCAACAGGCACAAAATATAATCAGTCTTTTCATTGTTGTTCCCTCCCCCGGGCCCGCGCCGTTCTTTTTACGCTATATTTTCGTTCCTGATCCCAATATGGCGATTTACATGCTGGGCATTGTTTTGGCCGCGCGGGCGTTCGCGGCCACCAATCCCATCCGCACCGGTTGCACGTAACCTTTTGAATACCTCCATTCATTCTGACTGTAATATAATATCAAGTTCATATAATGTCAATCATTATTTTTACCCAGCCAGCTTTTTTCGCTTAGCCTGGTATTTCCGGCAACAATTTGATTGCGGCGCCGGCGGCTTCATTCCCAATGTGCGTATAGTGTCTGGTCATGGCCGGGTTGCTATGGCCGACAATGGCTTCCACGATCGCCAGTGGTGCGCCGGCTTGCCGGCATAACGAAACAAATGTATGCCGCAGACTGTGGAATCCCACTTCGCAACCTTTACGCTGGCCGTTACGCTCCGCTTGGGTGACAATCCCGCATTTTTTTAAATATGTCTGGACTGTTTGCACAACTTTGACGCGATTGGAGAGGTATAAATCCGCCATCCCAGGCAGGATATAACCCGTTCCGGCCGATCCAAGCACCGCCGCCAAGGCCGAATGAATGGGGATTGTTACAGGTTTCCCGCTTCTTGAGGTTTTGGCCGGGATGATCCGGATAATGCCAGCCGTTATGTCCTGCCACCGCAACAGGCAGCAATCACCTAGCCGCATGCCTGTATAGAGACCCAACGTCAGCAGTAAGCGCATTTCCCCAGTGGCCGTTGCCAAGATGATACGGATCTCATCTATTGTTAATTCCCGCCGGCCCGCGGTTGATGTATGCCGGCGCCGGATATGGCGCCAGGGATCCGGATCAATATTCAATACCCGCCACATAAGTCTCATAAAATTAAGATGGTGGTTGAATGTGCTACCGGCTGCCGTGGCCAGCGTGGCCGTATAATCATAGGCTTGCTTTTCCGTGACTTGTGCCAGTGTCTTCACACTGGGCGCGTTTTTTTCTATCCAGCGCTTAAACCTGCTCCATTCTGAGTAGTATTCTTTTAACGTGGCCGGGCCGCTATCCGGCCGGGATGGATTGGTAAGGTAAAGTTTCCATGCTTCTGTGATCGGGGCCACTTGTCGCGCCAGATCGGTCTGGACCGAGCGGAGCTTGTCAATCACTCTTTGGAGACTTTGCGCCTCATTGGTGGTCTGGATCCCGTCCATGATCCGGGCCCGTTCAGTTTCGGCTTGGTCCCGGGACGGTGTTTTCAAAGATTGGACAATTTTCCGGCCAGCAATGCGGTATTGCAAATACCATGTTCCACGGCGCTGGTATAAATGGCCTGTTCGGTGTTTCATGGTTGATCATCCTTGCATATACATAGCACAAAAAAGACAAGAAAGCCTACATTAAAGCCTACAATTTACATAACTCGTTAATAATAAATCATATTTTACTGATTTTAAGTCCGATGCGTCTGCCATTCCGCCACCCAGGCGGGTGTGTATATTTCTCAGTTTATTTTCTTGACTGTGCCCATTTTGTGCTTAATAATATTCCCATAAGCAAATAGAACAGCACAA
>Ga0247840_10009318_pt1 | contig 12729 bp, 18 predicted proteins | sample LaCruzMarch2015__FD_192404 | JGI IMG/M metagenome (GOLD analysis project Ga0247840, IMG submission 192404) | Freshwater microbial communities from meromictic Lake La Cruz, Castile-La Mancha, Spain - LaCruzMarch2015_17m | ecosystem: Environmental > Aquatic > Freshwater > Lake | place: Spain...
GTATCTGATCCCGGATATCTTTTGGAATTGATTTATACATAATGTGAGTTTACAGACTCACTGTCTAATTTACAGGGTACCGGTCAATTATTTTTTAATTTTATTATAAATAAATCCAACAATTCCAAGGTCCGTAAATGTCCACCAAAATTTTAGTAAACTGTGGAAAACCTGGGGTATTTAGTAAGCTGGCAATTGTAGATAAGGCAGTACAGGCAGATAAATATATTCCACCCGTTAAAGTAAATTTTTCGGTATTCATAAATTTATGAAAATAAATAACAATATCTATAGTTAGATTAACATAATCTAATTTTTTGAACCTTTTACTATCAATAATGGAGGAAGATTAAAATTGAGGTTAAATAACTATCCTTAATTTGGGCCATTTCTCTAGCCATTTTTTATCTTTTATTCTTTGATGAAAAGTAGTCACTCTTTCGGGTGTGTTTGAAATTGGTCGAAGAATTAAATTGACTAAATCATTAATGCCTCTTGGAGCAGATAGAGTTAGTTGATTATTATTTTCTAATCTAACTCCGATACAGGTAGCGGTTTCGACCCATTCACTTAGAGCCTGCTCTGAAGAGTTATAAGGTGAAACGTGATGAAATAAATGCATTCGGGCCTGATTAGTGACGGACCATTTAACTTCGGGCAATAATTTTGTTAGTCTATTTTCGTATAACAATTCGGCCTTAGTTGATTCGTTATTAGCCTCATTGTCAGTAAAATCTGTTTTGTCCAGATAAATAACGTCAATATCTGGGAGTGATGTTCTTTTTGGATATTCATGAAGAGTGTCCCAAACTTTACTTCGAATAAAACCGGCACCGATATACCAATCAGGGAGGTCAAGTGTTCTTGCCACCCCCAAAATGTTCATCATCCATTTGTCATCTTTGATTAGTTGGGTAACGTTTTCTTTGGTCATGCTAAATTATAACAGCTGTGTTTGTTGTGGTATAAAACCTATTATAATTTAACTTTATGAAAGAAATAATTATTGCTACTGGTAATCAAGATAAATTTAAACAAATTGCCAAACTTTTAACTACTTTTGAATAATTAGTTTAGTTAATATTATAAATTTTAAAACAACAAAGACTTTATTCTTTTTTATATAATCAAGCAGATGGAAAAAAAGATTATTATGTATAATGAACAAGGATTAAAAGCCGGAACTGTTTATGAAAAAGGCCAATGGACAAAGATTGTGTCTCATAATGAAGACGAAATAAAAGGATTTTTTGGTGAATATAGATTTCTAAGTAATTTTTGGCCAGCTAAAATTTATTTAGATGAAGAAATATATACTTCTGTGGAAAATGCCTATCAGGCAGCAAAATACACAAAAGAAACTAGAGATTATTTTAAAACATGTTCTCCAGCAGAGGCTAAAAAATTTACTGGTGATTATTCAATGTATAAATATAAAGAAAAAGAATGGAATAATAAAAAATATCAAATAATGAAAGATCTTTTAGTTCAAAAATTTGATGAAACTTTAAATCCAGACCTTTATAAAAAACTAAAAGAAACGGGAGATAAATATTTAGAAGAAACTAACTACTGGGGAGATATTTATTGGGGAGTAAATAAAAATGATGCAAGCGAACGTGGTGTTGGCGAAAATAATTTAGGTAAATTGCTGATGGAAATTAGATCTGGATTAAAAAAATAAATTATTAGCTCGAGGAGTGGGATGAATCTAGAAAATTGATTCTGATTAATATTAATTAATATATTAAAATAACCTAATGGATATTAAAACTTTCATTCGAGAAGTTCCTGATTGGCCAATAAAGGGTGTAAATTTTAAGGATATCACTACCCTACTACAAGATAGTAAACTTTTTAAATACGTAGTGGATAAAATGATTAAACCATATGAAAAAATGGCGATTGATAAGGTAGTAGCGATAGATGCCAGAGGTTTTATATTAGCCTCACCGATTGCTTATAAAATTAATTGTGGGGTGTGTTTAGTCAGAAAACAAGGCAAATTGCCTTATAAAACGATAAAAGAAAATTATCAAAAAGAATATGGGGTTGATGTTTTAACAATACATGAAGATACAATTAAAAAAGGTGAAAAAGTTTTAATTATTGACGATATATTGGCCACTGGTGGAACCGTAGAGGCGACAATAAAATTAGTGGAAAGATTGGGTGGAGAAATTGTTGGGATTGGTTTTATTATTGATTTACCATTTTTAGGTGGAAGTAAAAAATTAGCTAAATATAATTTAAATTATTTAGTTTCATATGATCAAGAATAAAATTGGAATTATTGGAGGAAGCGGTTTAGATGACCCAAAAATTATAAATAATCCAAAAGAAATTAAGATTGACACCCCTTACGGGCCGACATCAGATAAATTAATTAGTGGATTGATTGGGAAAAAAGAAGTTATTATTTTGGCTAGACATGCGAAAGGACACAGTATTTCTCCAACTAATGTGCCATACAGGGCTAATATTTGGGCATTGAAGGAAATGGGGTGTAATAGAATTTTAGCAACTACTGCTTGTGGTTCTTTAAGAGAAGAAATGAAACCGGGAGAATTAGTTTTTATCGACCAATTTATTGATTGGACAAAATTAAGAAAATTAACATTTTTTGAGGAAAAAGTAGTTCATACGGCCATGTCTGAACCATTTGATTTTAATTTAAGAGAAAAATTAATTAAATCCGCAGATAAATTAAAATTAAAATATCATTCAAAGGGAACGATGATAACGATTGAAGGGCCAAGATTTTCCACTAAGGCTGAATCAAAAATGTATAAATTGTGGGGAGCTGATTTAATTAATATGTCGACAGTACCCGAAGTATTATTGGCAAATGAATTAGGAATAGCGTACCAATCAATAGCAATGGTGACTGATTATGATTGTTGGAAAGAAAACGAGGAGTCGGTTTCTTTTGAATTAATTTTAAAAAGAATGAAAGAAAACGCAGAAAAAGTTAAAAAATTGTTGATAGAAACTATTGAATTGATTTGAAATAGTTTAGAAGAATTATTTTTTAATTACGCTACCAAAACCCTCAAAAGCTTTTAACAGTTCAAGTGGAACCATATAAACAACAGTATTAGATTGGTCTGAAGACATATCGTTTATAGATTGAAGAGTTCGTAAATGAAGAGCACCAGGAACAGCACTTAGAGCTTTGGCGGCTTTAGATATATTTTCTGAGGCAGCAAGTTCACCTTCGGAATTGATAATGACAGCTCTTTTTTCTCTTTCAGCTTCTGCTTGTTTACCAATAGTTCTTTCCATCTCAGCTGGTAAACTAACATCTTTTAATTCAACATTATTAACTTTTAAACCCCAAGCGTCTGTTTCTTTATCAACAATTTCTCTTATTCTATCGGCAATTTTATCTCTACTTGAAAGTAATTCATCAAGAGTAACTTCACCGACTATATTTCTCATAGTTGTTTGAGCATACTGAGAAATAGCATATCTAAAATCTTCAACTTCAATAATGGCTTTTGGAGCATCGGCAACTTTGTAATAAATGACAGCGTTAACTTTTACAGAAACATTATCTCTGGTAATGGCGTTTTGATCTGGGACATCGACGGCCTTGACTCTAATATCTACTTTAGTAGAACTCTGGACAATAGGAAAAACAAGATTCCAACCAGGCTCCATTATGGAAGTAAATTTACCAAAAGTAAATTTGAGACCTTTTTCATATTGGTTAACTTGACGAATAGAAACTAAAAGAATGATAGCGACAATAATTAGAGTAGTAATCAACATATTGGTTAAATTAAGTAATAATGGTAATTATACCCTATTTAGATATAAAACTAAAAATATTTTTAGTGGCTCGGTGGGGGTGGAATGGATTTGGAAATACTTTAACTTTTTATTGAGTAATTTAAGATGGCGGTTTTGATAGCTGTTTGAATAAATGGTTTTCGAGTTTTAATAGCTAGCGCAATATGTTTCATTGGTGGGTCGGGGTTTTCTTTTAAAAATTGATCAATAAAATCATAAATATATCTATTTTCTTTTAAAATTAGCTGATAAAACTCTGGTAATAGAAGTTGGTGTGATTTGGAAGAAACTTTTTTACCGTTTGGATCAATAACGGTGGCCCAACAAAGCATGTGATATTTACCATTTTTATTTGATTGATAACCAACTTCAATACCAATAGCAAAATCACAATCGGTTGACTTAGCTAAAGCGTTTTTGGCTCGATTTATTGAGCCTTTTCTGGTTTCTTTACTACTTAATGGCTGATTACTTATTTCACTAGAAACTTCAAAAGGAATTAAACAAAATTCAAGTTCTAATTCTGTCAAAACTTCTTCAAGATAGCCAATTTTTTGAGATGATGTAGTACCGATAGCAATTTTCATTTGATTGATTTTAACAAAAAATTTAAAAACTGATTCTGATTAATATTAATTTTTAGGTCGTAAAGGAATAAAAACAGAAACTCTTTTTTTATAGTTTTCAAATTCTAAATTGCCTTCGTATTTTTTTTCTAATAAAGGAACGCCAGATACTTTTAAAATTAAAAAAGTTATTGTTAAAGGACCAATAATGGCCCACCAATTTGAATTAAAATTAATTAACCAAATTCCCCACCACATGGTTACTTCTCCAAAATAATTCGGATGACGACTGTAAGACCACAAACCGCTTTGCATTATTTTACCCTTATTATTAGGATTATTTATAAATTTCTTTAATTGATTGTCAGCAGTGGCTTCGAAATAAAAACCAATAAGCCAAATAAAAATTCCCAAAATATTTAACCAGTTTAGATTTTCTTGAGAAAAAATAATAGGCCAACAAATTAACCACATAAAAAATCCTTGAGTAATAAAAACTTTAAAATAAGGTGATTTTTTAAATTGGTCGTATCGATAATCTTCTTTTTTATTTTTGTTTCGATTATAAATGTGAGTGGCTAATCTTAGTCCCCAAATGGAAATCAAAAATAAAGAAATTATTAATTTAAAACTGGAATTAGACAGTAAATTAAAGATTGTTACTAAAATAAAACCCAAACCCCAAGCAACATCGGCAATATCATTTCTTTTTTTTAAGACCGACAAAAAATACCAAAGCGTCAGATAAAACCATATTAGGACGGCAGTATAAATTAGAGCCATTTAGTTAAAATAAAATAACTTATACCGGCTACCGCTCCAGAAACAAATGTTCCCCAAATTAAGTCAACAATGGTTACTAAAAGTGGCCAATCTTTGATGGTGGCTAAATTAGTTAAATCATAGGTGGCATAAGCACAAAGTCCAAAAAGAGCTCCGGTTAAAATTGCCGTTATCAAAGATCCTTTTTGTAAGGCTGGAGAAATAATTAGAACTACCATAGTAAAAATATAAATTAAATAAAAAATTCCAGCAGCAGCTAAATTGGGATTTTTTGCCATTAGATAACCCAAATGTTTAGCATAAAAATTTTTAGCTATTAACATTAACCAAGCTCCATCGATTATTAAAAAGGTGAGAAGAGCGACAAAATATTGTTTAATCATAAATAATTGTACTACGGTACTTTTACCAACACCACAACAAGAAACATAATTATTTTTTGGTGGAAATTAGTGCTCAATGATTTTGGACAGATTTAAAATTTTTGGAAAGGAGAAATTATGTTTTTGAAAAAATTTATATATTTGTAAAATGGTTTTGATTTTGTTTGATTTGTAGAGTTGGTAGTAAATTTCATAGTATTACTCCAATCCCCTGGCATACAACCGTTTTGACCTCGGACTTTAATGTAATAAGTAGTGTTTGGTTTTAAAAAATAAATAGTGTGACTTTGAACTCCTTCTCTTAGAAGAGTTACTTGTTCTCCATGTTTTTCAGCATTGGGTTGTTCTGAAAAACTAATATAGTATTGATTGGTATCGGAAAGTTGAGTGAAGAATATTTTGGCTGAATTTTTAGTAGTTCTAATTTCAAATAAATCAGAAATTGATAATGGTTTGGAATTAGTACAGACAGGTGCAGAGGATGGAAAAGAAGAATTATTATTATTAGAAGAATTATTGTTTGAGGGAACAGTGGTGGGAGTAGGAGTTGGAGTTGGAGTGGGGGTTGGAGAATCACCGTTTGGTGAATATTTCCAAAGTTCTAAACCATTTCCCCAATACTTTGGACCGTCTTCCTCATCTTGTTGATATTCGGTAGCTATTAAATAATATACCCAGTCATCGAAAACCAATGGATCCATTATTGAACCTTCGTCATAAGCGATTCGGTCACTGATAGTTCTAATAGTTGTACCATCTGTTTCTTTTAAAATATAAGAATATTCATCTGGATCTTTTCCACGTATAAATAATAGTAATTTATCTACCGCTTTTAAAATATACCCTATACTACTACCATCATCATTTTCATCTTTTAAGTCTAAATTATCTAAGGCATGTAAAGTACCTTCGGCTGTGCCATCAGTGCGCCATAATTCATCTCCGTACTCATTATCATAACCTGAAAAATATAAGAGATTATTATACAAAACAAAATTAAATGGATTGAAAGCTTTATCTTCTTCGGTGACCAAATGGGTTCCAATTTCTGTACCATCAGTTACAAACAATCTATGACCAAAATCATTTTCTCTATCTTTGGCTGAAAAATACACTTTATTGTTATAAGCAAAAAAGTTTCTAGGATAGTTACTTTCTCCTCCTACTAAAATATCTTTGACAAACATAGTATTAGCTTCTGTCCCATCAGAGATCCAAAGTTCTGTCGTGGTACCAGCAGGCGTAAAAAAATATATATGTGTCCCGTCGGAAAACAGAGACATATAAAAAATACTGTTATCGGTAAGAGTTTTGACAATTTGGGTACCAGCAACAGTACCGTCCGTTTTAACTAAAGAATCATTTTGACTACCGCCTATGCTTTCTCCAGTAAAATATAAATTGTTGCCGATTATGGCACTGTAATTAATTTCGCCGACTCCAGATAAAATTTCACTAAGGTCAAATTTTACAGTACCACTCTGACTGCCATCGGTTTTCCATATTTCAAATTCTTCATCTTCATTATAAGCATTAAAAAAAAGCAAGTCGTTAAATATTATTGGTCCCGATATTGATGAACCATTAGGACCAGTTACAATATCTTTAAATAGAGATGTACCTGATTCAAGACCATCACTGACCCAAAGTTCATCACCGTTTGTGCCATCATCGGCCTTAAAATATATTTTATTATGATAAACAATTAGATATTCCGGATCGGAACCAATACCTTCCCCACTGTTAATATCTTTTACTAAAAAAGAACCATCTTCAGTCCCATCACTACGCCAAAGTTCTCTTCCATGAATGCCATCATCATAAGTAAAAAAATTAACTCCATTTATTTGGACTAAATTTTGAGTTGAACCATCATAACCATCTCCAGCGGTAAAAACTTTTTCACTAGTACCTGTTGCAATAATATTGTTAGGGTTTAATAAAAAAATACCCAATAATAATAAAAATATTTTCTTCATCATCTAATAAAAAATTATTTACAGCTAAATTTAAATAACATTATTATTAAACAATATAGAAAAGCAATAAAAAAGGCAATGAGATATCTTTTTTGACCCTATTATAAAATAATATATTGACTATCTTTCAATTATATTTAATTTTTCTAGCTGAGTTGAGCTAATTTATAATTATGGATTCAAAATATTATTTGTATTGCGTATAATTAATAATTGTTATGAAAAAAAATACTGTTTCAGGGGAGGAAAGTCTTCCTGAAGTTGTGTCTGGATATCTTCGTGATTTGATTAAAAAGACGGGTGGGGTGGATGGACCTATTGGTAAACAATTTATCATGCAAAAATCTCAGTTTTTAAACCAAGGGATGGACGATGATGATCCCCTCGACGAAGAAGAACATGAAGTGGCTCCGGGATTGGTTTACAAATATCGCGGGGTTATTGATAAAAATGGTACTATTTTAACCTATGGTCGAGTACTGTGGATGGTGACACGAATTTGTGCTTCTTATTGTAGATTTTGTACCAGAGGACGGGAAATTTTACCAATTACTAAAAATAATTCCTTAAATTCTTGCCAAAAGCCACTTTTATCAGATAGTGATATTAAAAAGGCTATTTTATATCTTCGTAATCATAAAGAAATTAATGAAGTTATTATATCTGGGGGTGATCCACTAATTACACCAAAGGATTATTTGACGAAAATAATAAATGAACTGACGTCTCTTCAAAAGAAAAACCAAATTCAGATTATTCGTATAGGAACCAGACTTCCGATCGTCAACCCCTGCGCTATCCAACAATGGCACTATGACTTAATCAAGACAATTGTTAACCCTTATATTATGGTTCATATTAATCACCCGACTGAGCTGACTAAAGAAACGTCCTTAGTTTGGGAACAATTTCGAAAACAATGTAATGCCACAATTATGAGTCAAACAGTACTTCTGAAAGATATTAATGATAATCCACAAACGTTGATTGATTTATTTAATCTAATGGTGAGTAAAGCAATACGACCATATTATGTTTATCAATGTGATCCGGTTCCATGGGCAAAACGATTTATCGTCCCACCTGAAAAAGTTGTTAAGCTTTGGAAACAAGTACGACCGCGATTGTCTGGTCTGGCAGCGACGGCACGATTGGTTATCGATGTACCTCATGGATATGGCAAAATCCCCTTGCCGGAAGGTGGGGCATGGAAGGCGGATTATAAAATTTTTCGAGATTTTAAAAAGAAAAAGTTTATTTTTGAGTAGTATTTAAAATCATTGATTGCTCAAAGTTGATTGGACTAGTAATATTAAATATATGTTTAAACTATTTTCCAAAAAAGAAGTGGTTGAAAAAGAAGAGATTAAGAATAATATTAGACCTAAGTTTGATTTAAATATTGATAGAAATGAAATCAAAAAAATTAAACTCGTCACGGTTGCCTATTCTCATGTTGAAAGAGAAATGTTTCCAACACAAGATGCTTATGAGGCTGAAATTGAAGTAGAAGATCGAGCTAAAGAATTAGCTGAAGTGGTTGAGAAATTGGGAATTAATGTCAAAATAATGCCGGGTAATCAATATTTATTGACTAATTTGTTAGTAGATAAACCTGATTTGGTTATCAATTTAGTTGATACTTTAAAAGGTAAAGATTCCTTACAAACATCTGTACCGGCCGCCTTGGAATTATCTAATATTCCTTATACTGGGGCGGGAATGGAAGGATTAGTAATAGGTAATGACCGTAATTTAACTAAAAGATTATTAATTGCCTACGATATTCCAACTCCAGCTTTCCAATATATTCGACGATCAGGCACTATGGTTCAAGAAATTTTAGGTACCCCATTGATAGTAAAACTTTGCGGATCGGGAGGATCGGTTGGGATTGATAATAAAGCTGTTAAAGAAACAATCAAAGATGCCCAAAAAAAAGTAGACAAAATGATATCGGTTTATAAAATGCCAGTGATTGTGGAACAATTTATTGATGGTCCGGAAATTACGGTTTGTGTTTTTGATGATGGAATTAAAAACCATGTTTTTATGGGGCAAAAAGTTTTCAGAAAAAAACAGGATGGTAAACATTACTTTACTAGTATTGAATCGTACCAAGACATTAGAGCTTACACTTATATTCATGTTGAAGAACCTCTCCAAACTAAAATTGCCAGCCTGGCTATTCGGGCTTTCAATGCTTTATATCATAAAGATTATGCTAAATTTGATATCCGTTACGATGAAAGAACTAATACTCCTTATTTTACCGACAGCAACCCTAATACAGCATTTGGTCCGGACATAGGATTGCCTTTTACAGAAGTTGCGTGGATGTATAAAGTTAAATTCGAAGATATTATTGCCAGTATGTTGACTAAATATGCTAAACAACTTAAAAGATAATCAACCGTTTCCATCTTTAAATAGAACAGCTCAAATTAATAGCTTTTATTGTGGTCCGGCGACTATTCAAATGTTGTTGAGTTTTTATCAAATTGATATCGATCAAGATACAATTGTTTCTGCCCTTGATATAGGCAATAAAATTCAGACTCATGGAATGACTGTTACAGAAATGGGGAAATTTATTAATCAATTTTATCCTCAATTACAATTTTGGTTTAAATTTAACGCTAATATTTCAGATTTATCTCAACTTATTAATCAATATAATATTCCGGTTGGGGTTGAGTGGCAAGGAATTTTTGATTATCCTGATGAAGAAAGTTATGATGATGAAGATGATGATCCAGGGCATCTTTCGGTGATTACAGCAATCGACACTAATGACAATTATATTTTAATATCTGATCCGAGCCAACATTATGCTGGTCGTGACCGTAGATTTTCAATACTTCAATTTATCCGAAGATGGTGGGATATCAACGAAATTATAGATCCCATTACCAACAAAAGACAGGAAGTTGATGATTACCACTGTTTGTTTATTGTTACTTATAAAGAAGATAATAGCCCAGAAAGATTAGGTATGGAAAGGATAATGAATACAGAAAAAACTTTCTAAATTTGATTAAGCGAGGTATTCTAGTTTAGTGAATAAAAATAAATATAGTGTTGTAAAAATATTGTTTATATTGGGACTTTTTATTTGGGGAATATTTGGATTAATTGATAGTCAAAATTTATTATTTATCAATGCTGTTAATTTAATGCTTCATGAAGGTGGACATTTTATTTTTTTCTTTATGCCTAAATTTTTTGGTTTTTTTGCTGGAACAATGATGCAACTTTTAATTCCTAATTTATTTCTTTTTTATTTTATGGGAAAAAGAAGTTTTTATAGTGCATCGGTGATGTTATTTTGGATTGCTGTTAATTTATTTGATGTTTCAATCTATATAAAAGATGCTAGGAGTATGGAACTACCACTATTAATACAAGGTACAATTCATGATTGGAATTATATGTTAGGAAGATTAAATCTTTTGAATTACGACCAAGTTATTGGTAATATTGTCCTTATTGTTGGAATAATATATTTTTTATTGTCATTGATGTTGGGTCTTTATTATTCTAAAAACATAGAAGAGAATGATTATCTTAATAGAGAAGCTTTCTGATTCTGTTCCGCTGGCTCGACGAGTGGAACGGAGACAGAACTATTAATATTTAATATTTTTCTTTTTTATTTCCTCAAGAATTTTTCCACCAAGTGGTCGACAATTACAGTTTTTAGCATGATTTAAATGCCATTCTATCCTTTGATCTAAAGTTGGATTTTTGGGAATTTTATTGGCTAAGTGCCAATCTTTGTTAATACTCATAAATTTACAAATTTTTTTGTAACTCCTTAATTTTGTTTGATATTCGTTCTATTTGATTATTATTTAATTCGGAACCGTATTTCATAACAAAACGCTGTATTCTGGCAATAGCTTTTTCTGTCTTTTGAACTGTTATCTCCATCTTCTCGGTTATATCAATATTTTTAGTTTTCATAAAATGATTTTACCAAAAGTTCTTTAATCCAGTCGGGGTAGTGAAAAGTTAGAACTAGTTTTGGGTTCAAAAATAGTTCTAGTCCAATGAGCTCCCCGCCATAGAATCAATCAGGACTTGTTTTGTAAATTGTTAATTAGTTTAATTGATTTAATTTTATCTTCATCATCTAAAACTTCTAGTGTTAAATAATTTTGATAATTAATTTTATTTAAAAAACCAACTAATTTTTTAAAATCTAGTTCTCCTGGTAGTTGAAGACCGTAGTGGGCTTTGCCATTTTTAACAGCATTATGAAAATGTATATCTTTAATTTTATTCTTATTTTTAGTAATAAATTGATAAAAATCTTCACCATTTTGAATACAGTGACCAATATCTATAGTGTAATTAATATCAGAAATTATTTTAGATAAATTTCCAAGTTCATCAAGTACGGGAAAATGATTTTCAGCTCCTCTACGAATAGGCATATTTTCGGTTGTTAAAATTATTTTTTTATTAGCATAATTGATTAATTTTTGAAAATTTTCTGAAAAAATTTCACTAGCTTTTTGAGGATTAGAATAAACAGGATATTTACCAGTATGAACTGTTATTAAATTAGCATTTAAAGCAACCGATTGGTCAATAGTTTTTTTAATAATCTTAGCACTGGCTTCATCAATTAGCTTATGTCCAGAAACTAAAGACATAGAAGTAAATGGGGCATGAATAATTAATTGATAATTAGATAATTGTTCTTTTAGCCAATCAATATCTTGTGGAGATAAATCAGCCTCTAACCAAATTTCTAAATGGTTTAGGCCAGTGATTATTTTAATAAAATTAATATCTTTTAACCACTGTTCTCTATTTGAGGTCAAAATGTTTAAAAATATTCCTAATTTAAATTTATTTATCATATGTATACTTTAATATTTATTTAAAGAATTAGTAAGTGATGATGAAAAATAATCTTGTCTTACATGGGAAGATTGAAAATTATCTTCTTTGTTTGTTTCCTTCTCTTTTAAGAGTCTGTCTAGAATAACTTGTTTAAATAAATTGACTTTATTATTAATATCATCATTATCTAAATAAACAGAAAACATTGGTGATATTAAATTTTGATATATCCCTGGATAAAATTCTTGATTAGAGATTATATTGACCGGTACCCTGTAAATTAGACAGTGAGTCTGTAAACTCACATTATGTATAAATCAATTCCAAAAGATATCCGGGATCAGATACTTGCTCGGGTAAGGGAAGGTA
>Ga0247840_10009321_pt1 | contig 12728 bp, 12 predicted proteins | sample LaCruzMarch2015__FD_192404 | JGI IMG/M metagenome (GOLD analysis project Ga0247840, IMG submission 192404) | Freshwater microbial communities from meromictic Lake La Cruz, Castile-La Mancha, Spain - LaCruzMarch2015_17m | ecosystem: Environmental > Aquatic > Freshwater > Lake | place: Spain...
AAGCGGCGGAGAAAGCCAAGGGTTGTTATTCTGGTCAGTTATTCTACTGTTTGCCGGTGCATAAGCCATAACGCCAATGCTATTTTTAAACTTCCAGGCGTTCTTATAATGTGTTAAGCCTACTATCATTTTTTCCATATTAAACTCCTATGAGTACATTTCAAGATTACTTTAAGCGAGAACGCTCAGCCGCCTTTGACTATCAAGCCACCATTCCCTACACTGTATATATGTTATACAAATATGCAGCGATCAAACATACGGAAGGGTAGCATAATTTTCACTTGTATCGTTAAGGCATCAAAGACATGTGACTCATTCCCAGAGTTCCTTTCTTGTTCTCAAGGTCTTGTTATATCTTATACTATGTTTCCTTGAATTTCCTCAAAGGGTCACATTCATGATCGCTTGCAGCGCCGATTGGCGTTTGCTATTGAAGGGACACAATATTTTTAAGGGGGCTAATCATGGCGAGCAATAATACGCTGACCAAAGCCGACATCGTCACGGCCATCTATGAAAAGCTCGATCGGACAAGCGCTGAGGTCAAGAGCTGCGTAGAAAATTTACTCATGTTGATGAAGCAAGCGATCAAGAAGGATAATTCGTTACTAATCAGTGGGTTCGGCAAATTTGAGGCTTACGAAAAGGTTGCTCGTAAAGGGCGAAATCCACAGAAAGGCGATTCGCTGATGCTGCCCCGCGCCGTGTGCTCGTGTTCCGCGTCTCGAAGACGTTTCGTGCGCTGTTGAACCGAAAAGACGGGGCACGGCTCTGAGTGACCATGTTGGCCTTGCTTGGTATCTTGCCGGGCCAAACTTCTATAACATTCCGAATTAATGGGAAAAGAGTAAAAAAGGGAACATCATGACGAAGGCAGATTTGATCAACAAGATAAGCGAGAAGGCCGGGCTCACCAAAGAGAATGCGGAACGTGGACTGGATGCTCTCGTTGGGTCGATAAAAGGAGCCCTAGCCAATGACGAGAAAGTAACCTTCATCGGCTTTGGTTCATTCCGCACCGTTGAACGTAAAGAACGCCTTGGCCGCAACCCGAAGACAGGTCAGGTGATCACGATCCCGGCCGCCAAGGTCGTGAAGTTTACCGTGGGCAAGGCGCTCAAAGAAGCAATTCAATAACTGGGAAGCATCAACCCGAAGCTTGATAGCACGAGTGAAATCTATTTCCTTGCAGGGGGATTATGCCCTCCCATTCATGTCTACCAGGCTGGATGGATTATCTATTTGGTTCCCGGCAAGTCCGCGACCTCGGCATCGACAGAAACCGATGCGGCGGCCCGTGTGCCCCACTCCCCATCTTATGACGGGCAAGGGAAAAAATATTTGACCTTGCTCTGGGCTTGTTTCAGCAGCCCGGCAACACCTATGAAAAGACGTAGATATTGAACCTGGTGGCCCGGCAAGATCGTGATGCTTCTATGCGCTAAAATAACGGACGCGATTCCAAGATGCCAACCGCCATTGAAAAGGGAGATCACCATCTTCGCCGGCGGCTTTTTTGGTCAACATTTTCAAATCGGCGTTTTTAAGCATTTTCGAGCCGTCGCTGACAAAAGAGAAAAAAAATATTTTTCCATTGACTCCTGTTCTGTTCCGGGGTATAAAAAAAATAAGTACATTTTCTTTGGTGTCACTTTGAGAAAAATGTGGGGGGGCTTATTTGATATCTTTTAAGCGTTATTCTGTTCCTCTCTCTCTCTCTCTCTCTCTCTCTCTCTCTCTGCGGCTTGAACGTATTTTTTTAGCAAAGACTATTGGTTTTACATTTCTCTGTGCTGTTGCTTTGCAAGCGTATTTGGCCAATCTGGCTTGCGCAACTGCGTCATTTATCGCGTATGTCATACCGTCTAATATCTCCAATCCTGTTGGCATCACAAATAGTTTAGATCGCAACCTCTGGTTTTACGAAGTTAACGACAACAACGTCGGCAAGGTCACGACCATGCCGACGTTAACCTCCACCGCTTCATTCTTCGTCTTCTATCACTTCTACGACTGCATCATCAGGCGGCACGGCCTCCAACGACGGCGATTCCACAGTTTACGTCGAAGAACCAGCTATTATGCGGCGGGCTGGTTATTCTTTGCTAAATTCATTATGTTAGATGCCATCAACGCGACCTTACAAGAAACTTCACAGCATTGAGAGTACTTTACTATGAAATTCAGGGTGTTCATATCAACATTCCAATTAAATGAAATGCGTAATCGGATTAAGTAAATAAAAATTTTATCTCATAATTTTTAAATATACGAAGGAGGAGGAGGACATGAAAAAGGCATTATATGTGTTTGCTGCTTTTACCTTAATAGTCTTAACTTTGCCGCCTGGCATAACGTGGAGTGCTCAAAAGGGAACTATTGTATTCTGTCAAAGCATATCTGATGATTGGAAACCTTTAAATGAAATAAGAAAATCTGAAACTAATTCAGTTTCATGGATAGCATACGCTGAAAAGCCTTTTGATACGCAACAATTATCATACAGTATCTATAAAAAGGTAGGCAGCGAAAAGGAAAAACTCCTGAAAAGAGGAGTATTACAAGTTAGACCAACCTGGGATACGGTAGGAATGCAGAACATGGTCTTACCAGAAGATGGAGAATTAATTCTAACAATTAACACTGATAATGGCAAATCCATCTGCACGGGGACAATAATAGTCACTAAAAAGACCATCAATGAAGTCCTCCCTGAAAGGATTGAAGCCCAGGGTACCACCCTAGAAACTATTTTTAATACGTATAAGCCAAAAAGTAATAAATAATTTATTCCAAAGGGGAGTCACTCGCATGAAAAAAATCTTTTTCCTTGGCCTGATAGTTGCTACGTTCATCATGACTGCTTTCAACTCCGAAGCACAACGGAAAACTCGTGACCTTGTATTTGATGATGCCAGTGAAACCAAATCATCTTCAAAGTTGAACGTATCCGGCGGCAATGCGGTTGGCGTCAAAACTACAATGGAGCTGACACGCAACGGCAAGGTATCTAATGTATTGCCAACGCACGAGTTCAAGTCTGGCGATGCTGTTAAGCTTATTTTTACTTCTAGTTTAGATGGGTACGTGTACTGGCTTTCAAAAGGGAGTTCCGGAAGTTACGCAGTTTTATTTCCGACCCCAAAAGCCGGGACTGACAACAAAATTACTAAGAATACTGAATACACAGTTCCTCCAAAAGGTTCCTTCCGTTTTGACGCCAACCCTGGTCAGGAAGAACTTCTGTGCATAGTTTCAAAGACCCCTCTTCCTGATATTGAGCAGGCTGCTGCTGCTCAGGTTACCGCATTGGTGAATAAGAACGAAGGGAAAAGGAAGACACGCGACTTGGTTTTTGACGATGAAGACCAGGGCAGTGTCAATACAAAGAAGCAGTCTACTCCGGGTGAGGAGCCTTTTGTGGCGCATTACGTCTTGGCGCACAAGTAAACGTGGCGCCAGCAGGCCGGCTGGCGCAACCGCAACCGACGATCAGAGGGGATATCGCGATGAGATGTCTATCAAAACAACTCTGCATTCTTGCTCTTTCGACACTCTTGTCGTTCGCAGCGACCGCCGCCAGCGCCGCTCCCAACTGGGAGGCGACGCTTCAGCAGGCCCAGGCCGCGTACCAGCAGCAAAAATACCAGGACGCCATACAGTTGTTTTCGCAAGTCGCCCAGATGCTGATCGCGTCGAAACAAATTCAGAAAGCGCAGAGCATCCTCCATAACGAAGCGATCGTCCGTATAAGCAAGCTCTCGGATTTCGAAGGCGCGGCCAAGGCGTATGAGTTGGCTTTCAGCCTTCCCGGCAAGCCCGACCCCGCAGTTCAACCAAATATGCTCATAAATCTTGCCCTTTGCTATGGGAAACTCAAAATGCCCTCGCTAAAGACGCAAACTATCGAAAAGCTCCTCGCTTCGAATCCGAAATTGCCCCCCGCCGATCTCCTGGACATGTACGCGAGCCTTGGCGATGCGTACAAGGAGCTGGAATTGTACAACCTCGCCGGGATAAACTTTTTGAAGGCGAACTCCTTACTGGAGAAGACCCCCAACCCCGCGGCGCAAGGCAAGGTTCTGACCGCCCTTGGACTGTGCCAAGGGTACATAGGTAATTACCGGCTTGCGCTGGAAAATCTCGAAAAGGCTAGCAAGATGGCGGTCGCCTCCGGACAGGCTCAAACCCAGGTCGATTCGACCAGCAATCTCGGCATCCTGAACATGGAGATGGGCGACTACGACCAGGCATTGAAACTGCTCAACGCCGCCCTGGACCTGTCGAAGACCAACAAGCTGCGTAGAAATGAGGGCGTGGACAAGAATAACGTCGGGTTGACCTATAGATATATGGGCAAATATCCACAGGCCAAGGAGGCTATCGACGAATCACTGGCCATTGCCCGAGAGGTTGGTAACAAGAGGGACGAGGCCATCGCACTTGAAAATCGCGCGGTAATCTTCCGGCTCATTGGCCGTCTCTCGGAGGCAAGAGCTGACAGCAGGTCTGCTCTTACCCTTTGGGATTCGCTAGGCTTTCAAGAGGGGCGGGCTTCTACCTTGATTAACATTGGGAAAATCAGCCAGCAGGAGGATCGCGACCTCGAAGCGGCCTTGATCTCCTACAAGGAGGCTCTGGACATCTTCACTCGGCTCAATCTGCCGCACTACAAGGCTAGAGTGATGATCTTTATTGCTGATCTGTACAAAACGAGCGCGGCTCCTATGAGAAAGACACGCGATCTGGTTTTCGACGACGAGCCCACCAAGATCAAGATTGATCCTGCCCAGGCGATCCAGGAGGCGAAAAGACTAAATTCGGAAGCATTGGCGATTGCCGAGAAGCTGGGGGCCAGGGGGTTGATCTGGAGCGCCCAGCACGGACTGGGCTACTGCCTGTTTAAGGAGGGCAGGCTAGAAGAGGCGCTCGGGTACTATGCAAAGGCGATCGATATGGTCACGAAGATGAACGTGAGCCTGTCCAGTGTGGAGCAACTCGGGGAGTACATGGCGGGCAGGGAGGACCTCTACACGGAGGCCATGGAGGTGTGCTTCGCGCTTTACCAGAAAACCAAGGACAAAAAATACTCGACTCTCCAGATGACGTACGACGAGACATTGCGAAACGAAGTGCAGCGCGCCAGCGCAGCCCTGATGCAAATGAAGTACGAGGACCCGCAAAAGGACACCTTGTACAATAAACTGCAGGAGTTGGGCAAGCAGCAGGAGAAGGCGCGCTCCACGGTCCCCCTTATAGTTGCCGCGCCCCCCGCCGCGACGCAGGAAGAAAAATCACGAGCCGCCTTGAAGATCGATGAATCGAGCAAACAGACAGCAAACGTCCAGAAGTTGGAACAGGACTACAAGAAAACTCTTGAAGAATGGACGAAAAAGTATCCGGCGGACAAGAATGTCTTCGACTCCAGCGCCAGGGTGGACCAGGCGGAAATACAGAAATCACTGAAGCCTGACCAGGCCTTCATACAGTACTTGCCGATGACTGAAAAAATGCTGATCGTTGTCATTACATCAAGCGAAATACATCCCGTAACCATAGACATTCCAGTAAGCAAAATCAACGATTCTATTAAAAATGATTTCTTAGCTAAATATATTGAAGGATACGGGAGAGGCGCTAACAGCAATGACGCTTCAGAATTTAAAATAGTTTGCGATTTACTAAGCACATACGCCGATTGGTTCATTCGGCCAATCGAGAGCTTCATAAACGGAAAGAGGAGGCTATATATTGCTACAAATGGTTTTGTAAGCCAAATTCCATTTTGTGCCCTTGTGGTATCCACAGAAAAAGGTACTCCAACATTTCTTATTGAAAATTTTGAAATATCCTATTTACGCCCTTCCTTCATTAAAGGGGGGGGAGACGTTTCGACAAAAAAACCATCTAAAGATATCTTGGCGGTGGGGAACCCCAAAAATGATTACAGTGGGCTTGGCAACTTGCCAGGTGCCGAGAGGGAGGTAAGTTCAGCCGTACAGTCCTTTAAAAACAGAGATTGGGAAATCAAAAAGAATGGCACAGAGAAATGGTTCTCTTCAAAACTTAGAGAGGCATCTTATGGCATTATTTACATGGCAACTCATGGAATGCCATATTCTGATGTGTATATATCCTGGTATTGTAACTTAGAAAATACAATTAAAGATTTTAGCGATCGCCAAAAAGCAAATATCTATAAATCAAGAGAGTACCATCAAGGGCAACTTTCTTCCAATTCCCCACTGAATGGTTACCTGCTGCTTGCAAATACTGATTTCAACGATGGGCTTCTGACTATTAAAAAAATATTAGAGTTTCCAGACCCTACATTCGAGAACACTCGTTACGTTATCTTGTCTGCTTGCAACACTGGAGTGACGTTGGCCCCAAAGTCATTTTTATCAGAAAATAAAGGCAAGGCTGAAAAGATTTTCAAAAATAACGAAGTAGAAAAGGAACTTAGAGATTTAGGCTGGCTCCCTGGAGTTGATCAAGTCAGTTTTGTAGAACCATTCATTCGGAGAGGCGTGACCAACGTATACGGCACGCTATGGTTCGCGGAAGACGCCGCGTCATTCTATATCGGGAGTAATCTCATAAAAAACCTTAGCAGCCAGCCTACAGACAAGCTAGATATTGTGTCAGCCTATTCTCAGGTGTTGCGTCAATACATTTCAGAATCCAAAACAGGAAGGATTCCACTTAATGATAGCCCATATAATGCTGCTCCACCACTTAAACATAATCAATCATTGCATCCCTTTTTCTGGGCTGTAGGCGCAATATTTGGCAGATAAGTCTTTCCCATCAACCTTAAATAGAGGAGAAAAGCATGAATCCTAAAACGCGAAAAATTTTGATTTGGACATTGGCGATCGTATTGCTCGCGGGGTTGGTATGGGCCATTGAAGAGTTGGCCGGGATTTCTAACAAGACGTGCGCCGACGCCGGCTCCGGTGCCGCCAAGAGTGAGATGGTGAATGTCTCTTCGGTTAAGGAGCCCGCCAAGGCCAAGGCCAAGACAGGCAAGAAACCGACCAAGACCTACCTAGCTAAGATTGAGCAGGCTGACGCCGATTACTTGAAAATTCTTGACACCGCCAAAGCAGAAATTTCATCCACGGGCAAGGTTTCGGACGCCACGCGCAAGTCCGGCCTCGCCGCCGCCAAGAACTTCCAACAGGCCTGCGAAGAGTACGCAGTATTCTGGGACAAGAACAAGAACGCGTCGCGGGCGAACTTGATGCGCGAAACCGGCGCCAGCCGCGTGTTGAGCGCGGAAATGTCCCTGAACGACATCGACAAGGCTAAGATCGAAGCTTACAACAAGCAGCAGGCTTCGGTGCGCAAGGCCCAAAGCGAGTACATGAACGAGGCCAAGACCGACCTGTCCGCCGAGGACAGGGCGGCCCTCAAGGCCGAACTGGGCCCAAAGGTGCAGGATATAACCAACAACCTGAACACGTTGATGCAGGCGGTTACCGGGCTCCTCGGAAAGGTCAAGGATCAGGTCGCCTCCGGCGGGATAGCTGGCGCAGTTGGCGGCTGCGCCACGACGAGCGGAAGCGGCGGCTCCCCGGCCGGCAACATCTCGGCTCTTCTTGCTCCTCTCAATGCGCTCATGGATTTGGTAAAGTCCATGTTGACGAATGCGCAGGGTTTGATGACCGACTTAAACGGGCTGTCTTAACGTAAACTAGAAAGGGACGGCCCGCAGCCCGCCTGCGGGCCGTCAAAGACGCATGAAAATCGCACTAGCACTACTTATGCTCCTCGTGAGCGCGTCGAATGTCGTGGCCGAGGTCAGCGTCGAGGACATCTGGCTTTTTTACTTTTCCAAGGTACAACAGCCCCCCCCCACAACCAGCGGAGCCGAAGGCGAAGAAGGCAGCGCCTCCCCCAGTGCTGGCCAGCAACAAAAGCAACCGAGCGCGTCAATTGCCGGGAATTGTCCTGGACGAGTGATCGGACAAGCCTCTGACGAGATGCACTCAGCATTTACGGAGAACTGGCCATTCCGATCTGCGAGCTACGAGCTCTACTTTACGGAGAAGGAGCAACTCGCAAAAACCGTCTACTCCCTTGCGCTCTTCACGGGGGACATCGACTCGAGCATTCTTTTGGAAAAATTCGTCAAAGGGGTCCAAGGATACCGCTATTCGGTCGGACAGGTCTGCGACTGGCTGAATTCGTTCTTTTTCAAGAGCGACGTTGCGTCTCTTGCTCCCAGCCCCGATGAGTTGTCCCTTGTCGGCTATCTTCTCCAGGACAGGATCATAAGGCTGGAGGGCAAGCGCTTCGTTTCCACAGGCGAGGTCAGGCACATTCTCGCTGCTTCTTCTGGAAAAAAACGTTCGTTTGATTTAAATCTCCGCCATGAACGCTTGCATGTCATTTGGGAAGAAAGCAAAACCTTCTGTCAAAATTCATTGGACCAATGGTCCCGGATTTCTGACGAAGAAAAGAAGGGAATTCGTAAAACTTTACATGTTTATTCTGATAAGAACGAGACAGATATCGTCAAGGAATGGGCTGTAAGAAATGCCGAACAAACTCCAACATCCATCTATGAATCATTATAGATGGTTTAGATGGTAAACCATGGAGATGTTAATGAAAAAAAATCATTTGCTTACAAGTTTCGTATTTTTGTTCTTTGGCCTGATAATGCAATTAGAATGTCAGGCCGCTGGTCGTTTGAATTTTATGCTCACCAATCTTACCCCAGGAGAGATTGTAGAAGTACGTATTGCGCCAACTTATTATCCCACCTATCAAAGCGATAACCTTCTCAACACAAAACTTGATCCATCAACGAGACTTTACATAGGTCCAAATTTCTATGGCCAGGAATATTTTTGGAATATTTCTTTGACATGGTCAAACGGGTTCAAATACACCTGGACTCATAACAGACTCTCAAATTACAATTCTTATACTGTATACGCCAATAACTACGGTATCAAGATGCGCCAGGGATACGAACCAGCATTCGCGCGTTACGGCGGTGGCCCTATGCCAACGCTCTATTCAGGTTCCAATCCTTCAGTATCTGTAGAGGTCGGTGTTGTTGAAAAGGTTAATGTATCTCATACGGTTACTGCGCAAGCCTCTGTTGGGGCCAGTAAAAGAAAAACCCGCGACCTCGTTTTCGATGATGATGAAGCTAACGGAGCCAATACCACGGCTGAGGGCGGAGCAAAGTCTGCTGGGAGCGAAACCATCGCTGTAAAAGCAACGGTAGAGCTCACACGCGATGGGAAGATATCCACTGTTCTCCCCACTGAAGACTTCAAGAGCGGCGATAAAGTTCGGCTCATCTTCTCCGCCAACCGGGAGGGCAGGACATATTGGGTCAGCAAGGGAACTTCAGGTTCCTACCAGGTCCTATTTCCTAGCGCTAAAGCCGGCATGGACAACACTGTCGTTAAGAATCGCGAGTATACGGTCCCCGCTAAGGGGGCATGGAAATTTGACGAGAACAAAGGCACAGAAGTTTTAGTTTGCTTTCTGTCTCCAGAACCTATCGCAGCGCTCGACAAGGCTGTTCAGCTTGCCAGCGAAGGCAAGAAGGATGAAGCCTCTTCGACGATAGCTCCATTATTAGAAAAGCATGAAACCAAGCGTAAAACCCGTGACTTGGTATTTGAGGAAGAAGACGACAAGGATGTAAATACGAAGACACAGATTTCTAAGGGCAATGAGCCTTTTGTAGCTACATACGAACTGTCTCACAAATAGTCTCCCAAAGCGTGTTAAGCCCCTCTTCTTTATCATGACGGACGGCCATGAAAGGAATAGGGGCTATTGTGACTTTATCTCTTATTGCATGGAAAATAACGTATCAAAATCTTAATCGTAAAAAGAATCTAATTGCTTTACATTTGGATTGTTTTCTATCAAGGCAAAGTTTATTTCCCTGAACTAGAACTGTTAATCAGGCGTGTCTTTAGGGCTTCGCTGCCATAAACCCTACCGTCAGACTCAAACTTATAAAAATACGGACCGTACCCACCGTTAGTGCCCTCAAGAATCATAAGCGACATGTCTCGATTTTGACTGCAAGCGTCAACGAGGGCTTTATAAAAATCATCTGCGTTAAAATTAACATTTCCAGAAAAAAAAGTCGGCCCAGGGACGCTGAATAACCTGCCTTTCTTGTCTTTTATAAAATATTCTTCGCGTTTATTGCTGTAACTCATGCAAGTAAATTTCACTTTGCTAATTTTGACTTCTTTACTGGTAGTTTGCGTGGCGTTTGTAGCTGGTTGCTGTTTCTTTTGAATATGCTTTTTCATGAAATCAATATTCTCAGAATCCATTATGATCGCAGGATCTACCTTAAGGTGGCGAAGTGAAACTCCAACGATTTTCCCAAAAAAAGATAATGTAGAGCCTGTTTGAAGGTTGTATAGAATTTTTTCGTCATGCTCTTTGTTTATCACGTTTATATAGATAAAAATACCTGGCTGATTATCATCTTGAACTACGCTTATTCTGTATACTTTGTCGCTAGACTTGGAGATTTCATAGACCACTGTGTTCCAATATATATATTTCCCGCGGATTTGTTTTTCAAAAGCGTCTCGCTGGATTTCTGTAGAATCGGTTCCAATGTTAAAAGTTATTCCAATCTCACTTTTGGAAACTTGCGTCTTGGGGTCAAAAATTGCAAAAGCCTCATATAATTCGCTAAGTGACTTCTCCGTGTCGGCACTACCAAAAAAAGCAACTGCGTTTAGTGGAAATTGAAGGCATAGGGCTACGATAAATATAGTAATAAAGGAATTACGCATAAGATCAGTCCTTTACTGGCCTTGCAGGTTTGTCGCAAATGTTTATCTGTCTATAAGAATGACTCGCCTTATTGTATCTACACAATAAAACATAATGAATTCTTGTAAGGGCTCACTGGGTCAGATTTTTTTCTCCTGAATCCAAGAGATATTAGGATGTCCACCACTGAAAAACGCGTTCATGGCATCTACCAGTACTGGATAGGTTTGCCTTCCACGAAATCGGCATGTCTGGCGCGGAGACAGATTCGCTCCACCCAGCGGTCGCCTTTATCGTTGACAGACCAAAACTTATCTTACGCCAAAGCACCCCGAATCGCAACATCCGGATTGTGCCCGTAAACAGCTAAAAAATTTGGTGGTGGTAGGCCTCGCTTCTGTTCGGTATTATGACGTTTTCTAAGCGTTTATCAACTAAATGGGAGAAGCGATGGCCGGATTTAATTTAGCATAGGATGTGACTTACTGCCATACGTGCTCCGAACTAGGGCCAAGCCGCAGATAATACGTGGGCAGTTCCGTAAAATCAGCGCTCGTTCCCGCAAGGACAGCATGTAGTTCTACTTCACCAGCACGTACTGCTTCCCCTCCAGCTTGATCCGGCCCCTGGCCATGAGCTTTTGTACACTTGCGCCGCCTTCCTGAATCTGGAGGGCTATCAGGCGTTCGTAGGCCTTGACTACATGGTTGGCGCGCTGGATGCTTTCGGGCGAATGTCGCCAGCCGAAGCCGAGTTGAACGCGGCCGTAGGCGTTAACCGCCACGTTACAGCCGATCTCATCCTTGAGGAAGCGCAGGGGGTCGAACAGGCTTCTGCGGTACATGCGGTTGGAAATAGCTGAGAACTGGGACGGACTGCAAGGGGGGCGGTGAAATACCGCCGCCCAACCGACCTAGCCGACTCCACTCTTTCATCAAAAATAATTGTACTTTCACACCTCTTCATATAGAAATTATATAATACAAAAGCATCTCTGCTTTTCATAATTTCTATTTTAAGGAGGTGTGAATGATTTCTGACTTTCTCAAAGCTGGATACCCTGCGCTGTGCATTCTAACTCAAGAGCCACATCGTGTTGAAGAACTTCTGATACACGATGGCTGGCAATTCTTCAGTTGGGATTGCATAGTAGGTATCCGCGATGCTGGCAAGATTCAACCGTTGGAGGAGATTCGTGACCCAGTCCAGGCCGTTGTCTGGTTGAACGGCAAAAGAGACTCTGTTCTCTTCGCCCACAACCTGCACTTGTTTCTGGACAGTCCGGAAGTGATCCAATCTATTCAGAATGGAATCTCCATCTGGAAGTCCATGGGCTGCTGTCTCATCATGGTCTCACCCATCATCCAACTACGGCCCGAAGTCGAAAAGCTGTTTACAGTCATCGACCTTCCGCTCCCTGACGATGTTGGCCTTTTCGATCTGCAAAGAGAGATTGGCCAGCACTGTCACATCAAACCGAATCGCAAGGCCGCTCGTGCTGCACTTGGTCTCACTGAACTTGAGGCCGAGGCTGCGTATGCGTTGTCTGCGGTCCAAAAAGGCTACTTCTCAACCAAGGTAGTCTCCCACGCCAAGGAACAGATTCTTAGAAAATCTGGTCTGTTGGAGTTTTGGGAACCCGGCAAGATCAGGGACGTCGGCGGCCTCGGCAGCTTGAAGTCGTTCATTCGGACGAGAGCGAAAGCTTTCAACCCGGAGAACGCTCACCTGCCAAGGCTCAAAGCAATCCTGCTTGTCGGCGTCCCTGGTTCAGGAAAGTCGTTGTGTTCAAAAGCAACGGCTTCCTTACTCGGCATCAACCTCATCCGTCTCGACATCTCGTCCTTGAAAAACTCCCTTGTGGGAGAATCTGAACGACGTATGCGCGAGGCATTGAAGGTCATCGACGCATTCGGACAGGCCGTCATCTGGCTCGACGAAATCGA
>Ga0247840_10009324_pt1 | contig 12727 bp, 9 predicted proteins | sample LaCruzMarch2015__FD_192404 | JGI IMG/M metagenome (GOLD analysis project Ga0247840, IMG submission 192404) | Freshwater microbial communities from meromictic Lake La Cruz, Castile-La Mancha, Spain - LaCruzMarch2015_17m | ecosystem: Environmental > Aquatic > Freshwater > Lake | place: Spain...
GAAAACTTGTTCGATCAGGTCAGAAGGAATTATTAAAATACAGTTGGGAAACTTGCGCCAAAGAAACTCTAAGTGTTTTGGAGGGAAAATGAAAGTTGCCATCGTTCACGATTACTTAACAAAGCTCGGCGGAGCTGAAAAAGTTCTACAAGTCATTCATAGCATATATCCTGATGCTCCAATATATACTTTATTATATGATGCAGACGGGACCAAGAAACAGTTCTCTTCCGGTTATGATATTCGAACATCTAACTTGCAAAAGTTTCCCGCCTTCATCAGAAAAAGATCACGGCTGTTACTTTCCAAATTTCCCAAAGCAATTGAACAGCTAAATCTTTCACAATATGACCTAGTTATTTCATCCAGCAACTCATTTGCACATGGAGTTATCACAAAACCAAGTCAACTACATATTACTTACTGTTATTCACCAACCCGTTACCTCTGGGACTGGTCAAGCCAGTATCTAAAAGAAAACAAAATTGGATTTGGTCCGGTTGGTTTTTATATCAGAAGTCTAATTTCTAAACTTCGTGTTTGGGATTACCACGCCAGCAGCAGGACAAATGAATGGGTAGCAATTTCGAAGACTGTTGCCAAACGAATTAAAAAATACTATCGCCAAAATGCTTCGGTTATTTACCCGCCAACAAATATTGATGAACTTTTAAAAAATGACAGAAAACCTGGTAATTATTATTTGATAGTCTCCCGTCTGACTCAATACAAAAATATTGATTTAGCGATTCAAGTGTTTAATAACCTTAAACTACCACTTTACATAATTGGTGAAGGCGCAGACGAAAAGCGATTGAAAACAATGGCAGGAGATACTATCAAGTTTCTGGGTTGGCAAAACGATTCTGATCGTAATAATTACATTTATGGTTGCCGAGCATTTTTATTTCCTGGCGAAGATGATTTTGGTTTAACTCCAGTTGAAGCTATGGCGGCAGGACGGCCAGTGATCGCATATAATGCCGGTGGCGCAACAGAGACTGTGGTGGCAGGAAAGACCGGTGAATTTTTTAATGACTTTACTAAAATTGATTCGTTAAATAATTGCGTTACAAAATTTGAAAGTGAATATTCAAAATATAAGGCAGAGAACTGTAAAAACCAAGCGCAGAAGTTTTCAGAAGAAGTTTTTATAAAAAATTTTAAACAGTTTGTTGAATTTAAATATAAATCTTTCAAAAATGAAATTAAATAGAAAAAAAATTGATATACTTGGCGTTCCAATTGATTCATTTAGCAGGGAAGAATCAATACGTTTTATTGATCAGAAAATTTCTGCCAAAAAACCAATTTTTATAACTACTGTAAATGTTGAATTTCTCTTTCGCGCACTAAACGACGATAGTGTTTTTCAAATGTTAAAAAATTCATCTCTAAATTTTGCTGATGGCGTTGGTGTTTTATGGGCAGCAAAATTTTTATCTTTAAAATTACCAAAAGATAAATTTTGGCGCCATATAGTTGGCTTCTTTAAGCTTCTTTGGTCACTTGCGGCAATAGTTTTGCATCCAAAATACCTGAAAAAACCAATCCCAGAGAGAATTTCTGGATCAGATTTCGTTTGGGATCTTTCATACTACGCGGCTAAAAATGATTTACGTGTATTTTTGCTCGGCGGTGAGCCAACAGTTCCTGAGCAGGCTGCGCTGAAATTACAAACTGATATTTACGGACTAAAAGTTGCTGGAACATTCGAAGGATCGCCAAAACCACAAGATGAAACAAAAATTTTAGAATTGATGAAAAAAGATAAACCTGACATTTTATTTATCGCTTATGGGGTTCCAGCAGAAGAACTTTGGCTTGAGAGAAATCTAGTTAAAACTGGCGCTAAAATTGGTATTGGGGTCGGCGGTACTTTTGATTTTCTGGCTGGTCGACGCAAAAGAGCCCCAAAATCTGTTCGAGCGATTGGACTCGAGTGGTTATGGCGCTTAATTTTGGAACCACGTCGCTACCGCCGCCAAGCAGCTCTACCAAAATTAGTTATAAAAATCTTTAAATATAAAATCGCCGCCATTGACAAATAACGACGCTGTTGCTATCATATAAATGTGGATTGTGGTGACCCTGCGGTGACCATTTTTTTTAAGAGCGATAGCGATTAACCCTGTTAAATACGATCGCATCGCGTCCCCGCGATTAGATCGTCCGCCTTGGCGGATTTAACAGGGTAAACAATTAAATAACAATTTATCCCGCCTAGGCGGGGCGAAAAGGAGAAAGATGACCGAGGAAAATGTAAACTTTATGCAAGCAATTGAGGAGCTGTGCGAAGAAAAAGGTTTGGATAAGGAAATTGTAATTTCAACTGTTGAAGCCGCCTTAGCTGCTGCATACAGAAAAGACTATGGTAAGCCAAGACAGGCTATTCGAGCTAAGATGGATCCAAAAACAGGTGAAGCTGAAATGTCTCAAGTCACAACCGTGGTTGATGACGAAGAATTTGAAAATCCTGAAGCAGAAATTTCTTTGACAGATGCTAAGAAAATTAAGAAAGACTATAAAATTGGAGATGAAATAATTGAACCTCTTCCAAAAGAAGAGAATTTTGGTCGGATTGCAGCTCAAACAGCAAAACAAGTTATTATCCAACGTATTAGAGAAGCTGAAAGAGACATGATATTCAGCGAATTCAAAGATAAAGAAGGTACTATTGGAAATGGATCAGTTCAGCAGATAGAAGGTAAAAATGTCATCGTTTCACTCGGCAAGGTCAATGCGATAATGTTTCCTTCTGACCAAATTCGTGACGAGCGATATTACGTTGGTCAAAGATTAAAAGTTTATATTAAAGAAGTAGCTCAAACTTCTCGTGGTCCACAAGTGCTAGTCTCCCGCTCTGATGAGGGTTTGATTAAGGGTTTGTTTGAACTTGAAGTGCCAGAAATTGCTAATGCTACAGTCGAAATCAAAAGCCTTGCCCGTGAAGCGGGTTCCAGAACTAAAATGGCTGTTATTGCCAACGATGAAAACATTGATCCGATTGGATCATGCGTCGGTCAGCGCGGCACAAGGGTTCAGTCTGTTTTAGCTGAAATAGGCGATGAAAAAATTGATATTATTCTTTGGGACGAAGATGTTGAGAGATTCATTATGAATGCTCTATCCCCAGCAAAGTGCGAAAAAATTGTTATATCCTCCAAAGATAATAAAGCTATTGTTTATGTTCCTGAGGATTCTCTGTCATTGGCAATCGGCAAAAATGGACAGAATGTTCGTCTAGCATCAAAACTCACTGGTTGGGGAATAGATATAGAAAAAGTTGATGGACCTGTGACCGCCAAGAAAGAAGACGAAGATAGCTCCAACGACGAGAAGGCCGTAACAGTTGAGAAGGAAGAAATTATCAAAGAAGAATCGGTAGAATCAAACGATGATGATGCAGACAAGATTGAAGAAAAAATTGATTCAGATTCTAAATAATTTTTGCTTTAAGATGTAATTTTGAGATTTGAGTTTTAAACTGACTTTTTTATGGACCCAAATATATTCGGAAAATTCTCTGATAATTTGCGAAAAATCTTGGTCTTAGCTGAGAAAATCGCTAAAGATTCCTCTAAGCCACTAGATACTGAGGACATGCTTTTGGCGTTAGTTTTGACTAAAGGCACGCTCGCATCTGATATTTTAACTTCGATGGAAATTATTCCTGAGAAGGTTTCCATAATTGCTAAACTTGTAAGTAATCAAAAATCGAAGCTAGAAACACCGGCGATTTCAAACGACGCAAAAAATGCCATGCAAGGAGCAGTTAGAATCGCAGCTGGATATAATCACATGGTTGTTGACGCCGAGCACTTACTTTTATCACTCCTTTCCGATTCAAAATTGAACTCATATAGTATTATCGAGAGAATTGGAGTTAAACCGGAACGAATTATTGAACAAATTTCGGCAATTTTTAATGAAATTTCCAAGGCTACAGGTGGGCTAAACTCCGATCAGGCTCAAGGTTTTGATTTACCAAATATGGGAGATATACCAAGCGATGACTTCGCTTCTGATTTTTCCAATATCGGCGGAAAAACAAAAACTGCAGAACTTGAAAAAACTTTTCTCGAACAATATACTACCAATCTAACCACTCTGGCTAAAAATAACCAGCTTGATCCTTTGATCGGAAGAAGTGCAGAGATTGAGCGAGTAGCTCAGATTCTTTCGCGACGGACTAAAAACAATCCTCTTCTTGTAGGCGAATCGGGAGTCGGTAAAACTGCGATTGTTGAGGGACTGGCTAGAAAAATTGTTGATGGCAGTGTTCCACAAACACTTATCGGCAAAACCATTCTTTCTCTAGATTTAGGCTCTCTGCTAGCAGGTACAATGTATCGTGGTCAATTCGAAGCACGAGTAAAAAAACTCTTAGCGGAAATTAAAGCCTTGGGTAAAATTATTTTATTTATCGATGAAATCCACACTACTGTGGGGACCGGTTCTGCTGAAGGCTCACTCGATACCGCTAATATGCTAAAACCAATTTTGACCAAGAGCGAGTTCCAGGTTATTGGTGCCACAACTTTTGATGAATTTAAGAAACACATCGAAAAAGATCCGGCTTACGAACGTCGTTTTCAAGTCGTTCAAGTTCCGGAGCCTACTGTTGCTGACACAATTAAAATTCTTCGCGGATTAAAAACCAAATATGAGCAGCATCACTCCATAAAGTTTTCTCCAGAGTCTCTAGTTGCCGCTGCTGAACTATCTGAACGTTACATAACCGATAGATTTCTACCCGACAAAGCAATTGATTTAATAGACGAGGCAGCTGCTGCAACTAACATTGTTACATCCGAAAGTACCCGGTTAGCAAAACTCGAATCAAAATTGTCAGAGCTCTTAAGCAAAAAGGAAGAGGCGGTGATGGCAGAAAATTATGAATCTGCAACTCATTTACGCGAAGAAGAAATTGTTTTAACTGACAAGATACATCAGCTCGAAAAAGTAAGCGCTGCTCAAAAAAAGAAAATCATCGATGAGGCCGATATTGCAAAAATAGTTGCACGCTGGACAGGAATCCAAGCAGAAAATCTATCCACTGATGAACGAAAACGTTATTTGAATTTGGAAGAAAAACTAACAAAATATGTAATCGGGCAAGATGAAGCAGTATCCGTAATTTCTAAATCAATCCGCCGCAATCGCGCTGGAATTTCTGATCCAAGCCGCCCGATTGGCTCGTACTTATTTCTCGGGCCTACAGGAGTAGGCAAAACTCATTTGTCTAAAACGCTGGCAAAATTGCTTTTTGGCTCAGAGGAAAATCTCATTAAGATTGATATGTCAGAATTTATGGAAAAACATAATGTTTCACGTCTGGTTGGCGCCCCAGCTGGTTATGTTGGTTATGATGACGGTGGGAAACTAACTGAAGCAGTTCGCCGCAAACCATATTCAATAGTATTGTTTGATGAAATTGAAAAAGCTCACCCTGAGGTATTTAATATATTGCTGCAAATTTTAGAAGATGGCTATTTAACTGATGCACGTGGAAGACAAGTAAATTTTCGAAATACAATAATTATTTTAACCTCAAATTTGGGGACCTCGGACCTTGAGCGAGCAGAAGAAATAGGTTTTCGAGCTAGCGATAATTCAGAGTCTAAATATGAAGCAATGAAGAATTTGGTCATGGAAACAATCAAAAAAGAAATGCGTCCTGAATTTGTTAACAGACTAGACTCAATTTTAGTTTTCCATATGTTAAACAAAACCGCAGTTATTAAAATAGTAGATCTTCATTTAAAAGATTTGATCGCAAGATTAAAGAAACAGGGAATAACGCTCTCGATCCCAAAGGAAATAAAAACTTTTATATCTGAAGCTGGATATTCTGATGAATTTGGCGCTAGACCAATTAGAAGGGTAATTACAGAAAAACTCGAAGACCCAATATCAGAAGCAATAATCGGTGGAAAGTTTACTTCTGGCGACAAAATTACAGCTTATTTGGTCAATCAAAATATTGTATTAAAAAAATAGATCCGATGAACTCGAAACTAGGAAAATTCGACTCGTCGGTCGGAAATTTTTCTCAAACTTTGCTGCCACATTTATCCGACTTTGACAAAAAAGAAATTCAGTTTATTGAAAGCGTTTTTGATTTTGCAAAAAAAATGCACGCTGACCAAAAAAGAATTAGTGGCGAACCATATTTTAACCACCCCTTGTCTGTTGCAATCGATATCGTTAAACATTCGCCAGACAAAGAAACTGTAGTCGCGGCGCTTTTACATGATGTTGCTGAAGATTGCGATGTGTCAATTAAAGATTTATCGGAAAAATTTGGGCCAGAAGTTGCGTCTTTAGTCGACGGAGTAACAAAAATTTCCTCTATTGAAATGAAAGAAAAGGCACTTGGCCTAGAATTTTCCAAGAATCATTTTACAACACAGATTGATTCATATCGGAAACTCTTAACCGCTATGGCTGGTGATCCGCGAGTTTTGATCATTAAGCTGTATGACAGACTTCACAATTCACAAACATTAGAATGGTTACCAAAACATCGCCAGAAGTTTTATGCATTGGAAACTATTGAAATATTTGCCCCCTTAGCTGAAAGGATTGGTATGTCAGCTATTAAATCCGAGCTGGAAGACAATTGCTTTCCATATGCTTTTTCAGATGAATATGACAACTTCATAAAAAGTATTACGTTAGCCAAATCTGATAGGGAAAAATATATTAAAAGAATAATCGCGATTTTGGAAAAAAAATTTCCTAATACCGAAGTTTCTGGCCGAGCAAAGCATAATTTTTCAATATTTAATAAACTATTAGCAGCGAAATCAATTGAGAATATTCATGATCTAGTGGCCATTCGAATCATTGCTAAAAGCTCCGCTGATTGCTACGAAATTTTTGGTCAAGTAAATGAATTATTTAAGCCAATTGAGGACAAAATTGCTGACTATATTGCCAAACCTCGCAATGGAATTTATCAATCTCTTCATACAACAGTCGTTGGACCTGAAAATATTATTTTTGAAATTCAAATTCGAACACCAGAAATGCATAGAACTGCAGAGTTCGGTATTGCTGCTCACTGGCACTACAAAGAAAAGATGTTTTCAAAATCTAACTCAAAACAAGCCATTAGTTGGATTGCCGAAATTGAAGCCGGCGATATAATAACATCCAAAAAACAATTTTTTGCTAACAAAATTTTTGTATTTTCACCTCAAGGAAAAATTATTGAGTTGCCAAAAAATGCCACCCCTCTGGATTTTGCATTTTTTATTCACACCGAAATTGGCTTGTCCTGTTTTGGTACTAAAGTAAATGGGAAAATGGTCCCGATTTCGTCTCGGCTAAAAACCGGCGACGTGGTTGAAATTATCAAAAGCGATCGAGTTAAGCCATCGCGTGATTGGCTATCTTTTGTTAAAACTAATTTTGCAAGAAGCAAAATAAACGAATATTTTACAGATTTAGATCGACCAAAAAATTACGCTGCTGGATTGGATATCGTTAACATCGAACTTTATAAATTGAATAAACCAACTATTACTGAAAAGAACTTCAAAACTTTGTCTGGGAAAATCTCCGATTCTCGTTTGCCATTTAATGATTTGGAAACTGCTCTTGTTTCCGTAGGCAAAAAAGATATTTCCAAAAATGAAATCATTAAAGTGATTTATCCAGATGTAAATTTTGCCGAATCAAAAACTGTCAAACGAGCCTTAGGAAAAAAAACAGTTCACTTTGAAATTGGCGACGGTTTTACGCATCGCCTGGCCAATTGCTGCAAACCAACAGATAAAGACGAGATTATTGGCTACATTACCTTACAAAAGATTATCACAGTGCATAAAAAAAATTGTCATGGGGCAAAACTATTCGACAAAGAGCGAATCATAGAAGCCAGTTGGAGATAATTGCTTTTTTCTTCGTACTTTGGTAAATTTGTACTAAGATGACTGACAAACAACTGCAAAAGCCACGTGGTACAAAAGATATTCTACCAGCAGATCAAGCTGCTTGGAATTTTTTTCGCGCAACTGCAGAGCGAGTTTTAAATGGCCTAAGTTTCGGTAAAATTGATACCCCACTTTTTGAGGACAAGCGGATTTTTGAACGTGGTGTTGGCGCCGGAACAGACATAGTCGAAAAAGAAATTTATTTAATTGAATCAGTTTCGGATGATGATGAATCTCAGCTAGCACTTCGACCCGAAGGCACAGCTGGCGCTGCTAGAGCTTATATTGAAAATGGTATGAGCTCTCAACCACAACCCGTTCGGCTATACTATTTTGGCCCAATGTATCGCCGTGAACGACCACAAAAGGGTCGCTATCGCGAGCACAGACAAATTGGTGCCGAAATTTTTGGTGACAATTCTGCTGAATCAGATTATTTGGCAATTATGTCAGCGGTTGAAATTCTAAAGAAGTTAGGGTTTTCTGGATTGAACATTGCCATCAATTCTATTGGCTGCCCAGAATGCCGACCTAAATATTTAAAGAAGCTAAAAGAATACTACGCCGATAAATTATCCAAGGTTTGTCCAGATTGTAAACGTCGATATGACATAAACCCGCTGCGTATGCTGGATTGTAAAAACGAAGAGTGTCAAAAATTCAAAACTGGTGCACCTCAAATGGTAGATTCTTTGTGTCCAGAATGCCGCGAACACTTTCAAGACACTCTACAGTATCTAGATGATTTCGGAATTAAATTTGATTTAGACAATACCTTGGTTCGCGGCTTAGACTACTACACCAGAACAGTCTTTGAGATTTCAGCAGGTACTGACAAAGAAAGACGCTCGACCCTTTGCGGTGGCGGACGATATGATAATTTAGTGTCAGTATTGGGTGGACCAAGAACTCCGGCCGTTGGCTGGGGCATGGGCGCGGACAGAGTCGTTGATTTGCTAAAAGACAATGGTCTTAAAATTCCTGCTCCACGCGGTGTTGAAGTGGTTATATTAGAAATTGGCGACACAGCAAAAAAAGTCTGCAGAGAACTTTTTGATAATTTAGGCAAAGAAGACATCAACGTTTTTTATATTCCTTCCAAGCTTTCGCTGCGATCACAAATGAAATCTACCTCGAAACTAAATGCTGATTTAGCATTAATTGTCGGCCAGCAAGAAGCACTGACTGGCTCTGTTATTGTTCGCGACATGAAAACAAGCTCACAAGAAGATCTTTCAGTTTCTAGCGCAATCGACTTGATCAAAGAAAAATATGTTAAAGAAAACGACTGCCGACCTTGTTGCTGAAAAAAATTTAGACGATATTAAAAATGGACCGAGAAATCAGGTCTTTTTAATTTTAGACAATATTCGCTCAATGTATAACGTTGGCGCAATTTTTCGCACTGCCGATGCCGCTCGGGTTAAAAAAATTTATCTTTGCGGTATTACCGCAACTCCACCACGCAAAGAAATCGAAAAAACAGCTCTAAAAACTGTTGATTATGTTCCCTGGGAGAAGCGAGATGACACGACAGAATTGATTAAAGATCTTAAGAAGCGGGGAGTACAAATTATTGCACTTGAACAAACAGATGACTCGATAAATTATAAAAATTTTGATTTTCACAAACCTGTCGCCATCATCGTGGGACATGAGGTCGATGGTATATCCAATGAACTATTGAGGCTTTGTGATACCACGATCGAAATTCCAATGCATGGAATCGCGAATTCGCTCAATGTCGCTACAGCCACCGGCATAATTTTGTATCACTTGATATAATAAACACATGGAAGTTGAAATTGAGAAAATGGGATTTGATGGAGTCGGCATCGGACATTTAAATGATGGCCGAGTCCTTTTCGTTAAAAAAGTCGCTCCAGGGGACAGCGTAGAAATTGAATTAACAGATCAGAAAAAGGACTTTGCTTTTGGCGTAGCAAAAAAAGTTATTAAGCCATCTGAAATGCGGATTGATCCGCCATGCAAATATTTTTATCAATGCGGCGGCTGCGAACATCAGAATATCTCCTACGAAAATCAATTGAAAATTAAGGAGGATTTAGTCCGCGAATCATTGCAGCGACAAAAAATAGAGGCTAATGTTCTACCAATAGTTGCTGGTTCAGACAAAGAATTATATTACCGCAACTCTATTCGCTTTATGTTTTTGCAGGATGATAAAAACGATATTCAATTTGCCCGTCACAGCTATCCTGATGACAAAGAATTAACAATAGTTGATAAATGCTTACTGCAGTCAGAAAAATCAAATTTAATATTGGAAAAACTTAAAAAGTATATCAACGATAATATCGTTGAAAAAAAATCATTCTGGCAATTAAAAATTCGCGAAGGTAAAAGAACCAACGAAATGATGATCGAGGTAATAACTTCCTCGAATGATCTACCGGGAGAAAAGGGGATTGTTGAAATTTTAAAAAACATAGATGGAATCAAATCGATTTATCACACAATTGCACCAGGGAAGTCTTTGCTCAAATTACGCCGTCGATTAATTTTTGGCTCACCAATTATTCAGGAAAAAATTGGAAGTTATACTTTTCAAATTTCACCAGAGAGTTTTTTTCAAACCAACTCCGAGGGTATAAAAACGCTGTATGACAAAATTAAAGAGTTTGCGAATATTAAAATAGGGGACGAGGTTATCGATTTGTTCTGTGGCACCGGCTCAATTGGAATTTATTTATCAACTCTGACAAAAAAAGTTATAGGCATTGAAGTCGTTCCGGAAGCGATTCGCGATGCTCGCGACAATGCTAAATTGAATAAAATTAACAACATTGAATTTGTTTGTCAAAATGCCAACAATTTAGCAATTGGGCAATATAAAAATTGTATTTTTATCGTTGACCCACCTCGAGCCGGGTTATCAAAAGAACTAATTCAAAAGTTATCAGATGCAAAATGGCAACGACTGATTTACGTTTCCTGCAACCCGGCAACTTTTGCTCGGGATTTAAAATATTTTGGCATGGTAGGTGTAGTGGCCAAAAAAATCCAGCCAATAGATATGTTTCCGCAAACCCACCATACAGAAATTGTGGCTGAGTTATTAAAAAAATAATAAATTAGTTTGGAGGAAGCATGTCAAAATTAGTTAAACTAAATTTTAAAGATCAAACCTTGATTATCAATACTCGCGGTGGGGGAATTGCCGAGTATTATGTAACTAAAAAAAATCAGAGACGCGATATTGTATATGGATATGGCTCCGAAAAAGATTATGACGGTGGAATGGGGGACGTACTTTCACCGTTTCCGGGTCGTGTTGAAAATAGTGAATATTATTTTAATGGCAATCATTATAAATTGAGTGGTTTTAATGTTAATAGTGGTAATGCACTTCATGTTTTTGTTCGCGAACAAAATTGGAAAGTTGAAGTGACCGACAAAAATAAAATAACTGCATCTTTCAATATCTCCAGCAAAAAGTTTTCCAAGCATGGATATCCGTTTGACTTAGAATTAACAATTATTTATTCACTATCAAATAATGGCCTGACAGTATCAACCAAAGTTAAGAATATCGGTCCAGAAACTGCACCATTTGGCATTGGTTATCACCCATATTTCAAAGTTGCAGCCAAAGTTGATGACATGGTTTGGATCGTACCGGCAAAAAAAATTGTTGAGTTTGATGAAAAATTAAAACCGACCGGTAGATTGCTAGTTGTGAGCAAGACAGAATTTGATTTTCGAATACCCAAGGAAATTGGGAGCCTAGAAATTGACAATTGCTTCACTGATTTAATTCGTGACAAAAAAGGAATTTTTACGTCAACTCTATCAAATAAATCTGGCAGCGAAGTAATAAAAGTTTGGCAGGATAAAAAATATCCTTATTTCCAAACCTATTCAGCAGATACTATCGCTAAAAAGAATTTTCGCCAAGCTATGGCACTAGAGCCGCAAACTTGTTGCGGCTATGCCGTGAATGTACCAAATCTTGGATTGATAAAATTAAAACCCAAAGAAGAATTTAATGGTTGTTGGGGAATTCAATTAAATTAATTTAATTCAATCAAATGTTTTCGAATCTATTATTTCAGACTCGTTGTTAGTTGTTAAAATTAGATATAAATTACACTAATAATTTAAAATAGAGCGATGAAAAAAGATGAAGTGGATCTTGAAAAGGACGGTGTGCGAGTTAATGGTGTTATTGTCGACTGTAAACTCAACACCTGGAGTCAAGACGATGAATTTACTGAGTTTCGTATTAAATACAGTTTCAAATATCAAAACCAAGAATATTTCAGCAATGATCATTTTGTACTAAACACCGCCCATATTGACTGGGCGTCCAGAGGCCAACTTAACGGTTTTCCAAAAATTAAATTTTCAAGTCATGATGTATTCAGAGAGACAAAGACAGGGAAAAATATCGAGGTTCTTTTCTTAGCTGAAAAACCTGAGACTGGCCAACCTATTTACAGCGATATTCTCTATCAAGCTGCCGAAATTGTTTAAAAGGTAAAATAATCTTTAAGAAAAACAATACTTGCAATCAAGGCAGGAAATATTCTAGACTAACAACCAAATATATTATTTTTGGTGAAATTTCCACGCTCCAGATGAAACTACTTTTGTTTGACTTCCTAGAGAGAAAGCTTACAATAGTAATATATAAACAAAAATACAACTGCAATAAAAATCAAATTAAAATTCACTAGCTGAGATTTTGGTTTTATTTGAATATAGCTACACCAGACAGTGCCGGATATCCAAATTCACGATAATTTGATGTTTGCATAATA
>Ga0247840_10009325_pt1 | contig 12727 bp, 13 predicted proteins | sample LaCruzMarch2015__FD_192404 | JGI IMG/M metagenome (GOLD analysis project Ga0247840, IMG submission 192404) | Freshwater microbial communities from meromictic Lake La Cruz, Castile-La Mancha, Spain - LaCruzMarch2015_17m | ecosystem: Environmental > Aquatic > Freshwater > Lake | place: Spain...
CCCGTTTCGCGAACGGCAACCCCGCGCTCCGCGCAAAACTCATGCAAAAGTTGATTACCCTGCCGGGTCAGTTGGGCCTTCAGGGAATCGGGGGCATAGTAGAAACCTGCATGCAGCACGCCGCTATTGCGCCCGGATGCATGTGCGGCCAGCCGATCTTCTTTCTCCAACACGACAACCTTGGCGCTTGGGTGCCGTGCTAACCAGGCATCGGCGAGGGCCAACCCCACGATTCCGCCGCCGATGACAACCGCATCTGCCGTCGTCGAGTTGCTCATGCCAGTTGCCAAGTGACGCTCACTCGCAGGCCACCACTCTCATCTCGCGCGGCGACCGCATCGCCCCCATGGGCGCGAGCCGCCTCGCGCACTAGCGCTAAGCCCAGCCCGCTGCCACCCGCGACCCCAGTTGCACCGCGGGTGAAGCGCTCAAATATCAATTCGTGCTCATCCGCGCCGACACCTGGCCCATCGTCGGTGACAACCAGTTTGGCGTACCCGCCCTCAACTCCAACTCCAACCGATATCACTGACCTCGCATAATTCATCGCATTGCCAAGGAGTTCATCTATCACCCGAGCAGTCACGCCCGGGCCCGCAAGGATCCGCGCACTATCGACCGTGGCGATCTGCAACGTAAGGCCGCGCTCATCGGCTAAGTAGGACGCCGCCTCCACCCTTGCTCGAGCCGTCGCGGAAAGATCCACGACCTGCTCCCCACTATTACCTGCATCACTGCGGGCTAGGGCAAGTACTTGGTCAATTCGCCGAGCGAGCCGATCAACCTCAGCGGTTGCTGCCTGAGCTTGCTCCTGAACCGCGGCCTCCGTGCTGATGTCCTCAATCGCCTCCAGCCTTAGTCGGACGCCGGTAAGCGGAGTGCGCAGATGGTGTGAGGCGTCGGCTGCGACTCGCTGGGTTCGATGAACAATCCCGCCTAGTTTTTCTGCAGTTTCATTCAGGGCATGACCGACCGCGCGGACTTCATCAGGGCCGTTGGTCTCCGACGCTCGAAGGGCTAGATCATCAGGCAGGGCCTTGGCCACCGCAGCAACCGCAAGTAGCGGAGCAGTGATCGACCGTGCGAGCAACCAGGCAACTAGTGCTGCAGCGATCACCACGGCGCCGACGAAAGCCAAGAGCCACAACTGGGTCTCACGGATCTGTGCATCCACCTGGGTCTCCGGAAGCGACAGCCGAACCGCAGCAACAATCTCGTAGTTCTGGATTATTGGCGCTGCGACATAGCGCAGATCCGCGCCGATAGTTTGCGAGTATCGAACATCGGAAGCCACAGATCCGGTCAGCGCGGAGTCAATTTCAAGGCGGTCAAATATTCGGTCAAGTGAGGTGTTGTCACTATCGGCCAGCAGGCTGCGATCCGGATCCACCACGACCACCCGCGCGCCGGTTTCACGCGCGGTCGCCTCAGCTGTTGCCGCCCAATCGAAATACGGCTCCGATGACATCTTTGAAGCGGTGGCCAAGGTATCGACCTCGAGTCCGGAAACAAATGCCGACCGCTGATCATTTGCAACAAGTAGGGCCATCGGAATCGCGAGTGCAACCGAAACAACCGCAACCAACAGCGCCATGACGATGACGAGCCGGCGCGTCACGATGCTTCCTGAACCAGCCGATACCCAACCCCGCGCACGGTCTCGATGAGTTCAGCAGATCCAAGCTTCTTGCGAAGGGAGGCCACATGCACATCGAGGGTCTTTCCCGTGCCAATCCAAACTGGATCCCAGACCCGCGAGAAAAGCTCCTGCCGGGTTACCGCACGGCCGGGCTCCTCGGCTAAAACCGCTAACAGATCAAACTCCTTTGCGGTTAAATCCACCACTTCGCCATCTACGTGCACCACATGGCGCACTCGATCGACGATAACTCGCCCGGTATCAAGAGTCGATTCGGATCGCCGGCGCCGGGAAACAGCACGAACCCGCGCCGCCAACTCGCGCACACTAAATGGCTTGACCACGTAGTCATCAGCGCCGAGCTCCAGCCCGACGATTCGATCGGTCTCATCACCGCGCGCGGTTGCAATAATTACCGGGATGTCAGTCACCTTGCGCAGCTCGCGCAGCACTTCAAGGCCGTCACCATCTGGTAGGCCCAAATCCAGCAGGACTACATCAATACTGCCCTTGCTGGCGGCAGCCACCACCTGACTGGCATAGGCAACGTGCTCGGTCTCGATGCCGTTGCGCTGCAAGCCCTCGATTAGTGGGCCGGACACCGCCGGATCGTCTTCGACGACTAACACCAACATGTGCCCATAGTGGCATGTCAAACCGGCTGGCACTGGCCCGGGACGCAGTGCTGTCCGGCATTTCGCTCAAGCGGCAAGGCTCTTACCTTTACTTAACCTTGCTCTGGTGTGCATTTGGCATGACCCCACCTACTCTCATAACAACTGCACTTACGAACTCATTGACTTTAGTAGGAGGAAGCCATGAACCGAGGCACGATAATCGCCATCGTCTCCGCGGCAGCCGGGGTCTTGGTTGCCGGATCAATCGCGAGTGTCGCCGTTATCAATGCTGCTTCCGGTACCGCTGCGGCTGAATCCATCGCCGTTACCGCGGTCGCTGACTCGGTGGCCAACCCGTTACCGCCCGTGCCGCAGGCTGATACACCGGCACCACAGGCTGACACACCGGCACCCGAGCCGCGCGCGATCTCCGCAGCAGACGCGGCCACGGTGGTACTGACGGCCAGTGGCGGCAACGCCACTGAGGCGCAGCGCGTTACGCACGGTGGCTACGACGCCTGGGCAATCACCGTTACCCGCGCCGACGGATCAGTGGTCCGTGGATTCGTCGAAGCAACTAGCGGCGTCATCTTTGATTGGAACGTAGTTTCCGGCCCAACGAAGGCCACTCCGTCGAAGAGCAACGGCTACGAATCAGAAGAGAATGAATCAGACGAACACGAATCAGACGAACACGAATCAGACGAAAATGAATCAGACGAACACGAATCAGACGAACACGAAGGTGGCGACGATGACTAATCCCGAGACTGTCAAGGTGACGGCAAGCCCGGCCCGCAAGGCACGTCGCACCTCACCGGCTGACAAAATTTGGTCGGCTGGCCTAGCCACTGCTACCTGCATCGGCCTGGTCGGAGTCATCGGTGTGCGCACTGTCGAAGCCAATGTCGATAATGCCGCTGCGTCCACGGCGACAGACATCGCTCTGGTTTCTGCCCAGGAGCCCACCACTTCTACCGGCCTAACCCAAGCCGATCTCGATGCCTACGCGGTAGCACTAAGTGACGAGGCTGCGAAGTTGGCCGCCTACCGGGCCGCCCTTGTTGATGCCGGGAACGCGCTGCAAGCAGCAGGCGGCCAGCAGGCGGTGCAGCAGGCCCAGATCAAGCAACCACAGATCAAGCAACCACAGATCAAGCAACCACAGATCAAACAACCGGTTGCGGCGCCGGCGCCGGCCGCGCTACCAGCGCCGCAGTCGAACACCAAGAGTAGCTGACATGTCCGAGCGCAAATTTCGTGCGATGGGCACCGACTGCCATCTCATCGTCAATACGACCGATGAGCAGGCTTCGACGCGCCTTATTGAACTTGCGCTCGCGCGAGTTGAGCTCCTCGAGGCCTGCTGGTCCCGCTTTCGCCCCTTAAGTGAGCTCAATCGCCTCAATGCGCAAGCTGGCACTGGTCCGAAGGTGGTCTCCGAGGATCTCTTGGCCTTGGTGGCGGCTATGCGTGCAGCCTGGTCGGCCACCGATGGTCTCTTTGATCCGACGATCTTGTCGTCAATGCACGCAATCGGATACGACGTGGATTTCGCAACGATGGTCGCCCGCGACGCGATTGCGATTACCCAGGTTCGCCCAGCACCGGGGATGGGCGACGTCCTCATCAACGTGGTCGATCACACCGTCACGTTGCCTGCTGGTGTCGGCATCGACCCAGGTGCGATCGGCAAAGGTTTGGCCGCCGACATCATCGTTACCGAGATCATGGCCGCCGGCGCATCCGGCGTGCTCGTCAATCTCGGCGGCGACATCGTCTTTGCTGGGCTCACGAATAGCGGCGACGGAGCAGCGGCTGACCAATGGGTCATAGGTGTCGAAGATGAACGGGTTGAAACTAATCTTGGCGCCGATGGCGGAGAGCGCGTCAAACATTGGCTGAGTTTCCCGGCTGGTACTGCACGGTCGGCGGTCGCAACCTCCACCATTTTGAAGCGCAAGTGGGCGGATGGGCGGCACCATGTCATCGATCCCCGCACCGGGGATATCTCCCGTGGTGATCTGGTGCAGGTCACTGTTGCCGCTAAAAGTGGTGCTGCCGCCGAAAGCGCAGCAACCGCAGCCCTGCTGCTCGGCGCCGAGCGGGCAACGATTTGGCTGACTGAGCGTGGCCTACTTGCCCTGCTAATGACTGCAGATGACTTGATCATGACCGAGAACTCACTCGAACTTGTTGGCGGCCACCGTGGCTGATATTCCCTGGACCTGGCTATTGATTCGCGCCAGCGGAGTGACGACGTGGGGCCTGCTTACCGCAGTGGTGCTGTGGGGGATCTTGTTGCACACCAGATTGCTCGGGCGCCTGGCCTCGCCAATCCGACTGCTCGATATGCATCGCTGGCTCGGCGCAAGTGCCCTGGCATTTCTACTGTTGCATATGGGTCTACTCCTGATTGACCCGAAGGTTGCTTTCACGGTGCCGCAACTACTCATTCCCGGGTTAGCTCCTTGGCAGCCATTCGCTGTTGCACTTGGCATCATCGCTTTTTGGCTGCTAATTCCAGTTTCTATTCTCGGACGCATTCGAACCAAACTCGGCAAGGCAGGTAACACGATCTTCAAGCGGGTGCATCTCCTCGCCTACGCTGCGTGGCCACTTGCCACCGCGCACTACGTACTCGCCGGCACCGATGCCCTAACCGAGTGGTCACTTGCCCTTTTGATCACCGGTGGTGCGCTGATGGTGTTCGCACTCTTGGCCCGGGGATTCGTCCCGGCGCCGGCGCCCCAACGACCGGCCCGCAAGGACCCGGTTCCAATTTCGTAGACGCAGCGCGCAAGCGCCGGTTGTGGCCGATGGCTGTGGGACTATCGACCCATGAGTGCTTTCGGGTTGGACGGCGTGCTGTCTTGGGCCAAGGCCCACCATGTTGCCAGTACCTGCGCCCGGCCACTCCCGGATACTTTTGCGCGCCTTGATGAGGCGGCCGGCAGTATCTTGGCGCAACCTATCTTGACTTTGTCCGCTGACCCCGCCGTTGATAGCGCCGCCATCAATGGCTACGCGGTTTGCGGTGCGGGCCCGTGGCGCTTAGCCGATGAGCCGACACTGCGACCAGGCCACGCAATGCGAATGCGCACCGGTGATCCGCTGCCCCAACACACCGATGCGGTGTTGGCCATGGAAGGTTCCATCTCCGAACAGCACGGCGATGGCACCCTGAGTGTGATCGCACTCGATGAATTGACCCAATTGCCCGATGAGCGCGCGCGCCCGGGATTGGGCTCAGGAATCATTCGCGAGGCTGAGGTGGCGCCAAGTGGCGCACTACTGGTGCCCGCCGGCCGAATTGTCACGCCGTCAATTCTCGCGATTGCGGCGGCCGCTGGCCATGACGGCATCGAGATCGTCCGCCCACCTGTTGTTGGGGTGATCGTGCTGGGCACCTCGTTGCTGTCACAGGGGCAATCGCGTGGTGGCCGGGTGCGTGATGCGCTCAGCAACACGGTGCCGTCATTTGTCGCAGCTTGCGGTGGTCGAGGCAATCCTGCGGTGCGCGCACCCGATACCGCTGAACTCTTGCTCCATGAGATTGACGACGCCGCGGTTGACGTGATCATCACCACCGGATCAACCGCGCCCGGCCCGGATAATCATGTGCGACAGGTGCTGCGCGATCTCGGGGCGCACTGGCTAATAGACGGCGTCGCCGTCACCCCAGGTGCGCAAATGCTGCTGGCCAAGTTGCCCGACGGCAGGTTCTTGGTCGGCCTACCCGGTGAGCCGCAGTCGGCCCTTGCTGGCTTGGTCACCTTGGTCGCACCACTAATTGCGGCACTGCGCGGCGCACCTGCGATGCGGGGTTATCCGACCGCGGTGCTCTTTGCCGACGCCCCGGCCGCCGAGTTCGCAGATGACACCCGGTTGGCCCCGATCAGACTTGAGCTGCTCGAGGCCGCGCAGGTCGCCTACCCGTTGGCCGATACCGGCCCCGCCGGGCTTGCGGGCTGGGCCCAGGCCGATGCGGTGGCCATCGTGCCCCCCGGGGCCGGTTTTCGCGGTGATGTCGTGCACCACCTGCCGGTTTTCCCGTAACCACACCCCAACCCTTATCCGGGCATTCCCTATCACTTCGATAGGGTTACTTACATGGACCTCGGAGCTATTGACCTCGCATTGGCCCTGGGCGGCCTGATCGCCGGGTTGATGGTGGGCCTGACCGGGATGGGCGGGGCCGCCCTTGTCACCCCGATGCTCGTGCTGCTTTTCGGCGTCCCCCCAGCCGCCGCCGTCTCAAGTGACGTGGTCGCCGCCGCCGTGATGAAACCGGTGGGTGCCGCGGTCCACATCCGCAACAAGACCGTGCACTGGGGCTTGGTCAGTTGGCTATCACTTGGCTCCATCCCCGGGGTCTTGATCGGCACCCTTATTTTCGCCAAGGTGCTGGCAACTTCGGGTGCCGATGAAACCATCCGCACCTGGATTGGTGTCGTCTTGATCATCGCCCTGTGCGCGATGCTTTTGAAGACCTACCTAACCGCCCGCTCATCGAAGATCCATGGCGAACAAGAACTGCTCGGCACACAGCTGCCGGTGCGGATTTTGCCGACTGTAGTTCTCGGCCTGATCGTCGGACTCATCGTCGGCATGACAAGTGTTGGCTCCGGATCCCTGATGGTCACCGTGCTCTTGCTCATCTACCCCCTGCTCCGTCCATCAGTACTGGTCGGCACCGACCTAACCCAAGCAGTACCGATGTTGATCGCGGGCGCCATCGCGCACGCTGGTCTTGGCGACATCGATATCGCGGTAGTTGTTTCACTGCTTATCGGGCAACTACCCGGCGTCTACTTTGGGGCCCGGCTGTCATCGCGTTACGACGGACGCAGATTGCGCTATCTGCTCATGGTCGTGTTGGCCGCCACCGCCTTCAAACTCCTAGGCGCACCAAGTCTTCTCGCCGGCACAATCGCAATAGTCGGAGTCCTAGTCATCGGCGCCATGATGGTTCGCGAGCGAGTACGATCGAAGTCATCATGCGAGCCATCATCGTCACCGAGCCCGGAGGCCCTGATCAACTCAGGTGGCAAGAGGTAGCGGCACCTGTTCCTGGGCCCGGCGAAGTCTTAATTGACGTTGCCGCAACCGCGGTCAACCGCGCAGATATCTTGCAGCGGCAAGGAAACTACGCCCCGCCACCGGGTGCCTCGCAAATCCTGGGCCTTGAGTGCTCCGGGGTAATCAGTGCACTGGGCCCCGGTGTCAAGGCTGTAAAAGTGGGCCAGGCGGTAACGGCCTTACTCGCCGGCGGGGGCTACGCAGAACAAGTTGCTGCACCCGTCGGGCAATTGATGAGCGTGCCGACCGGCATCGCGCTCACTGCTGCCGCCAGCCTGCCCGAGGTGGCCTGCACGGTCTGGAGCAATATCGTCATGACCGCCCACCTGACCGAAGGCGAGTGGCTACTAATCCACGGTGGCGGCTCCGGTATCGGCACGATGGCTATCCAGATCGCCCGCGCTCTCGGCGCCCGGGTTGCCGTCACCGCGGGCAGTGCGGCCAAACTCGAAATCTGCGAGCAACTCGGAGCTGAAGTCCTGATCAACTACCAAGAGCAAGACTTCGTTGAAGTTATCGCTGACGTCACCGGTGGCCGGGGCGTCGATGTGATTCTCGACAACATGGGTGCCGCATACCTGGAGCGCAATGTGCAAGCACTTGCCCGCAACGGGCGACTTGCCATCATCGGGATGCAGGGCGGGGTGACAGCCGAGCTCAACATCAATACCTTGTTGCGTAAAAACGGAACAGTGCATGCCGCCTCACTTCGAGGGCGCCCGGAATCTGAGAAAGCCGCGATCTGCCAGCAGGTTGAACGCACCGTCTGGCCGTGGATACCTGCCGGAATTGTTACCCCGGTTATCGGGGCCACCATGGCCCTACCAGACGCCGCAGCCGCGCACCAACTACTTGAATCCGGGGCGGTCACCGGCAAGATCGTGCTGACGGTCTAGGCCATAATCTCCAACGTGCGCATTAGACCGGTTCCACGTCGATCCGCTTATGCCATCTTGACCATGCTCGCGTTACTGGCAGCAGGTTTCCTGCTCCCGCCCGCTGCCGCGGCGACAGAAACCTCGGTGGTCTGTCCGGTCGACCCACTGCCGGTTACCAGCGCACAAACTGATGCGTTGTTCGCGTTGGCCGCCGGGCGCCTTTACGCCGCTTCCGATATCAGCGGCCTGAAGCCACCCGGGGTGAAGTTTCCGTTCGGCGCCACCGCCCGGCAGACCCAGTACATGCGTTCAGATGTGTACGGCTGGACCGCAGGTTTTTATCCCGCCGAGCTTTGGCTGATGTATGAGCGCACTGCCGATCCGGCCTGGCTCGCACTAGCGCGCACTTGGACGCGTAGTCTGCTGCCGGTTGCCAAGTGGACCGGCTCCCATGACCTCGGATTCATGATTGGGCTGCCCGCCGGTCTTGGAATGCGCCTTGACCCTGATCCCGCGCAGCGCATCACTTACCGCCGCGCCATCATCGATGCGGCCAAGAGCTTGTCGAGCCGCTGGAACAACAAGGTCAAAGCCATCAAGTCGGGTGAGTACGACGGTAAATGGGGCCTCATTATTGATTCGGCGATGAACGCACCGATGCTGATCGAAGCCGGTGACATGATCGGTGGCACCGAAGGTGCCCTGCTTCGCACTCGCGGGCAGCAGCATCTGCTAACTCTGGCCAAATACTTCGTGCGGCCGGACGGATCAACATTTCACCGATTGACATTTAATCCAAGGACAGGTGCATTGACCGGGCCCGTCTATGGCCAGGGCTACAACATGGCCACGAGCACGTGGGCACGCGGCCAGGCCTGGGCGATGTATGGCTTCGCAAAAGGCTATGCCGTGACCGGCAATCCGGCACTGCTGGCTGCCGCCAACCGCACCAACGCCTTTTGGAATCAACAGGTCGACCCCGGTTGCGTTCCTGCGTGGGATTTAGCAGTTAGCAGTGCATTCGCGCCCCGGGATTCGTCAGCGGCGGCCATCGCCGCGGCCGCGATGTTGCTGCTGGCCGATCTTGATCCAGGTGGCAGCTCAGATAACCGCCAACTCGCCTTAACCACCTTGGGCACCCTGACATCGTCAGAGTGGACATCGGTCAACACCCAAAGCCCCGGGCTCCTGATTAAGCAGACTTGGAATGTGCCAATCCTTAAGTACGAGGGCTCCTACGTTTGGGGCGATGCCTACCTGCTCGAGTCCGCGCTCAAGGTCAGCGAAACCACTAAGCGGTGACTTCAACGGTTAACTTGGTGCCCGCAGGTGTTGATTCGCGCGACCACCGCCCAGGTGCATTCATGTCGAGCCATGCCGAACCCATCCCGCCTTTTGCGGAAGCCGAAAACCCACCGCCGTTGTCGGTCACAACCAGTACCAGCGCCGACTCACTAACCTCGACCTGCACGCTGATTTGACCAGCGCCACCTGATCGCACCGCATTGCCTACCGCTTCGTCGGCAATCAAGGCGGCCGTTTGCCACTGCGTTGCACTACCAAAATCCCCACTCGGCAATGTCAATTCGACAACGGCGATACCAGACCAGTCCTCAGGTATTTGCGCCAATCGCACCCGTCCGGTATCCGAGTTTTCAATTGAGTCACCGTCGAGCGACCGCGACAACCGCTCGCGGGCGGAGTTAACCACCTGAAGGGCTGACACCTCGTCGTATTGGCGCGATGCTTGCTCGAGTTGCAGCGCAAGTGCGGTCAACTCCGACTGCACGCGGTGATGTAGGTAAGTCCCCATTTGGGCATCGTGTTCGGCGTCAATCTGCATTACCGCAACTTCATCAACCTGCGCCATATCTATGCGCAATTGCAGGCTGCTGATGATCAGGTTGCGCTCAGCCTGCACACCGGCGATCGCTGTGGCGATGACCACGATCACCGGTATCGATATCGCAACGATCATGGAGCCGCTTGGGTCGGGCCGAATACCCATCATCTTGTTGGCGATCACTTCAAGGCTTAGCCCTACCGCAACCGGAAGCACGACCACCACCAGTGGGCTTACCCACCCCCGCCAATGCGGGTGCCGAGCGATAAGCAGAGCCCGCACCAGTAGAACCAAGATGGCCGTCGTTACCGAGATCACCGCGACCTCGAATCCGATTACGAGCCCGGCTGACCGCACCGTACCGACTCCAATCACTGCAGTAAGGAGAACTGCTATGGCCCGTAACGGTGGATCCCAGTTACTTATCGCGTCAAAAAGCAGGGCACCGAATCGGATTGCCGGGGGCCGCACCTTTTGCTCCGCCCACAGTTGGTGGCTTAACGGTCGGATCTGCTGCTCAACAGCCTCATGCAGCATTTCCGACGCCTCATGCAGCTGGCGCCCATAGTCTTTGGATGCGTCGATCGTTTCGAGATCCTCAAGTATTGCCGCCCGTGTCCTGGCCACTTCATCGACGACCTCGCTTCGCTTCCTGGTTGACGGAGTTACCAGCGAGCGCTGCGCCGCAACCGCCCGCCAGAACAATGTCTCGAAGGTGGCACGGTAGTTCTTGTTCGCTTGAATCAGATAGCCGAGTGCACCCATCCACGCAGTGCTCATCACCGCTGACGTGAGGATCTGAAATACGGGGCTCACACCAAATCCCATGGGCTGCCAGCTTGAAGCCAGAAGATAGATGACGACACCGCGCACGCCGCCTGCCAAAATGAGGGTCAGCAAGATGGCAACCGGTTTGGTGATGAGCCGCGGTGCAACAAGGCGGGTAAGTAAAACCAACCCACTGAAGGCACCCTGCGATAAGAGTGCGATCACCAACCACGTAAGGCGATCAGGTGCGCCGCGCTCAACGAGTGGAACGGTAAAAACCACCCCGGTGACTCCACCGGGTATGTACCACAACAGGGCGCTGTTAGACAGTGCCGCCGGTGTCGCCCAACGGTGCCAACTACTGACGCTATTCGTACCCATCAAGTTTTCCGGTGAGTTTTAGGTACTCCTGCGTAAGGATCACTCGCAGATTTCCATCATCGGGTGAGACACCTAAGCGCTCAGCAAGCCGCGCGATAATTTTTTCGACCGCGCTACTGCTAGTGCCGCGCTTCGCCGCTATTTGTGCATTGCTCAGCCCCTGCACCACATCTCGCAGCACTTCACTTTGGGCTTGGGTGAATGTCGGGCCGGCCGCGACGGGCCGCGATCTGGTAGCCACCGGTTTGGTGGCGGCCGCGAGGACGGCCTGCACCACGCTCTTCATGTCGTGCACATCGCGCTTGCGCAGATGGATCCCGCCCTTGGGCAGCGGCGGTAGGTTTGAGGCAACCAGCCTCGGGTCGTCATAGGTTGTTAGCAGCACGATGCCGATCTTCGGGAATCGTTCACGCAGCGCTTTGGCCAGATCAAGCCCCGTGGGCCCACTCCCCAAGTCAAGATCCAAGAGAGCCACATGCACGGTGTTCAAGTCACCAAGTGCCAAACATTCACTCGCCTTGCCTACCGCAGCAACGACCTCGAAACTCTTGCTGGCAAGGGCCGCCGTTAATGTGGTGCGCGTAAAGGCGTCGTTGTCAACGATTACAACTCGGCAGCGACCCATGGCGAAAGCATCTCACCAACCTGCGGAGCTTCGCTAGTAAACCCCGATTGCGGCAAGGCGTTTTACTAGGTACGGGGAAAAGTAGCCGGTGTACTTGGCCTGCAAGATCGCATCGCGCCAGTCTGATCCCGTGACCAGCTCGCGGCAACCAGGTTGCGCACAAAGGCACCGGAATTCGTCGTAGTCGGATGCATCACACATCGCGTAATCAAAAGTCAGTTCTTCGCCGGCCTCGATATCGCGCATCGCTACGAGCAATGCCGAACCCGACATCCCGCAGTTCGGCTCGCAGGAGTGATTGAGCATGTCACCTGGCTCAGGGGTGTCGGATGAGACTAGATATAGGTCATCGTCGACCTGGATGGATCGGCCCTGCCGATCATGGCTCATGGTGGAGAGCACCTCGCGGGAGACTATCCAGCCACCGAAGGCCGCGACGGTCTCACCTTTGCCGATCGGCTCGACCACGAACGAACCCCATCCCTTTTCTCCTGCCGGGCGCGCCTGCGCCTTGGGCGTGAGCCAGTTGAAATCCATCCGACCGCCTTTCTCGTTCGAACACCGGCGGGCCACCTTGGACCGCATGTGCGTCAATTAGCAAAGAGCAAGAAGTGTGCCATATGAAAGTGAACAGCACGACCAGGGCTGCTGGCTCCCCCATAGGGGCGGGTACCGTTAGACCGTGATTGACCCCCAGATCCTGCGCACCGACCCGGAACGGATTCGCGAATCCCAGCGCCGGCGCGGTGAAAACGTGGAACTGGTTGACTTTCTGGTGGCTGCCGACGTCACCAAGCGAGCCGCCCAACAAGAGTTTGAGGACTTAAGGGGTCGGCAAAATACCCTCAGCAAGGAGATTGGCCCCCTGCAAGGTGCCTTGAAGCAGGCCGCTGA
>Ga0247840_10009329_pt1 | contig 12722 bp, 9 predicted proteins | sample LaCruzMarch2015__FD_192404 | JGI IMG/M metagenome (GOLD analysis project Ga0247840, IMG submission 192404) | Freshwater microbial communities from meromictic Lake La Cruz, Castile-La Mancha, Spain - LaCruzMarch2015_17m | ecosystem: Environmental > Aquatic > Freshwater > Lake | place: Spain...
CGGACGCTCTCGCCATGGACACGCTCGCCGTGGCGATCCGCGCCGCCGGCCAGCCGGTCTCGCCGCTCGCCGGTCCGCGCGACGCGCCGACGGGCGCGCCAGGGCCGGCGCCGAGCCTTGACGCCAGGCTGACGGCGGCGGCCGCGGCCAACGCGGCGACGCTGGTCCGCGCCTGCTGGCCCGGGGCGCTGGCGCCGCGCCTCGCCTCAACGCGCCTGGGCTTCTCGTTCGCCGCCCGGCGCCGCACCACGGTCGGCGTCTCGGCATCGACGAACAGCGCGACGGACGCGGCGGCGACGGGCGCCGCCATCGCGCTGCTGCGCACGTGGGGGTACCAGACGAAGACCGTCCCGGCGACCGACTGGGCGTCGCAAAGCTCTGGGCGTGGGGTGTATTACCGCGCGGGGATGCGCCGCGCCGCGCTGGCGCTGGCCGGCGACCTGGGCCTGCCGGCGGCTGCCGTTGTGCAAGATGAGGGCGCGCCCGCGGCGCTCACCCTGAGTCTGCAGAGGTGAGCTGACAGGGTCCCCGGCGGGGGAGTCGACCTGCGGACTGGTCAACCGCGGTCGCGCGCGCCTGCCGGTGGCATTCGGCGCGCGCGCTGGTGGACGTCGGCGGGGAACGCCGGCGGACGGTCTGTGTGGCGCACGTGCACGATAGGGCCGCCGCGGAAATGGCGCGCCGGCGCGTCGTCGCGCCGTCGGGCGATACACGGCGTTTCCGCACTCGACCGGGCCGGTCCCGCCACGCTTGCCACTCTGGACGTCACCCGCGAACGTCAGCCATGGCGCGCCTCGCCGGTCTTGTGCACGCCGCCACGGGCCGGTAGGGGGGCGCGTGCCTCTCGGGTGGGCCGGCTCCGGCCGCGGACCTGGACACGTGCGCCCGCGGGCGCATCGACCATGAAGCGAGAGCCCGCCCGCGCGGCCGAAAAGGATCCACATGACCATCCCCTTCCGTCCGGTAGCGCGTTCAGCCTCCGGATCGACGAGCCGCGAGAAGGCGGACATGGCGCGTCGCACGCGCCGCGGCCGCCGCAGCCGTGGGAGCCGCCGCGGCGGGGTAGTACTGGGAGGGAAGATAAGCCTTGTCTTCCCTTTTCGCACTACCCCGCGCCGGGGTCGCCGGGGTCGCCGCGACCGCTGGGCGCGCCCGCCGCGGCCGCCCGCCCGCCGGGCGCGGCCGCTGGGCGCCCCGCCGGCTGTGCACCCACCGGGCGCCCCATTCGTGGTTCACCGGCGTCTGAGCGAGGGGGATGGTGGTGAGGACCCAATCGGGATCATGAATCAGGCCGATCAGGCAAGAGGGTCGTTCACTCCGGGTCTCCTCGAAGGCATGTCTTTCAGCCAGGCCGATCCTTCTGCCGTCCGAGCCGTCGGGGAGCACAAGGGTCGGCAGGATCTGTACCGCCAGTTCCCGGCGCTGCTCGAGAGCCTGAGGAGCATCGCGGTGATCCAGAGCACCGAGGCATCCAACCGGATCGAAGGTGTGGTCGCGCCTCCGCAGCGCATTCGCGAGCTCGTTGAGCACAAGACCACGCCGCGGAACCGCTCCGAGGACGAGATCGCCGGCTATCGCGACGTGCACGCGACGATCCATGGCAACGCCTCGAACATCGTCTTGACGCCGAATATCATCCTTCAGCTCCACCGGGATCTCTACGCATTCCTGCCCGGCCAGGGCGGCCGCTGGAAAGCGGCCGACGACGATATCGTCGAGTCTCTCCCAGACGGGAGCTCGTGCGTGCGCTTCAAGCCTGTGCCGGCCTTCCTCACGCCTGGCGCGATCGAGCATCTGGTCAGACGCTCCCGCGAGGTTCTGAGCGAAGGCGCAGTGGAGCCTCTTGTCGCGATCGCCGCCTTCATTCTCGACTTCCTCTGCATCCACCCGTTCCTCGACGGCAACGGCCGCATGGCGCGTCTGCTGACTCTGCTCCTGCTCTACCAGTCGGGGTACGAGGTGGGCCGCTACGTGAGCCTCGAGAAGACCATCGAGGAGTCCAGGGAGACGTACTACGAGTCACTGCTGCGCTCGTCTCACCACTGGCAGGAGGGGCGGCACGATATGTCGCCCTGGCTCGTGTACCTCCTCGGCGCGCTCATCGCCGCCTCCAGGCAGCTTGAGTCGCGCGTCGCCTCCCTCTCGGGCGCACGCGGCGCCAAGCGGCAGGTCGTGGTCGACTGCATTCGCAGGCTGCCGCCCACCTTCCGTATCGGCGACCTGATCGACGCCTGCCCCGGGATCCCGCGGCCCACCGTCAACCGTGCCTTGGCCGACCTGCAGCGCGTCGGAGAGATCTCCTGTTCGGGCAGAGGGCGCTACGCGGTGTGGAAGAAGCGGTACGACCAGGCGCCGCAGGCGGGATAGGCCGCTAGGCCTGAGACGAAGCCGGCGGCAGGCGCACGCCGAAGGTCGCGCCCTCTCCGGGGGCGGTCTGGAGCGCGACCTGGCCGCCGTGCGCCGCGACGATCGCCGCGACGATGGCGAGGCCGAGGCCGGCGCCCCCGGACTGCCGCGCCCGCGACTTGTCGGCGCGGTAGAAGGGCTCGAACACCTTGGCCGCGACCTCGGGCGTGAGGCCCGGGCCTTCGTCGGCGACCTCGAGGACGGCAGCGCCGGCCGCGCCGGCCAGGCCGGCGTCTCCGGCGGCCTCGCCGCGCAGCCGCACGTGTACCGGGCAGCCCGGCGGCGTGTGCTTGCGGGCGTTGCCGAGCAGATTGGCGACCACCTGGCGGAGCTGGTGCTCGTCGCCGGTGACGACCAGCTCCTCCGGCGCGTCCAGCGAGATCTCGCGGCCGGCGTCGGCGGCGCGTGCGTCGCCGACGGCGTCGGCCACGACGCGCGCCAGGTCCACGGGCGCCCTCTCGGGCTTGCGGCCCTCGCCGAGCCGCGCCAGCAGCAGCAGCTCGTCGACCATCACGCCCATGCGCTTGCTCTCCTCCTCGATGCGACGCATCGCCGTGGCGAGGTCCTCGGGGTCGTCCTTGGCGCCGCGCTCGAAGATCTCGGCGTAGCCGCGGATGCTGGTCAGCGGCGTGCGCAGCTCATGTGAGGCGTCGGCGAGGAAGCGCCGCAGCTTCTCCTCTGTGGCGGCGCGCTCCGCGAAGGCCACCTCGATCTGTTCGAGCATCGCGTTGAGGCTCAGGCCGAGCCGGCCCACTTCCGTGCGCGGCTCGGCCGGCTCGACGCGCCGCGAGAGGTCGCCGGCGGCGATGACGTCGGCGGTGTCGGCCATCGCTTCCAAAGGCCGCAGGTCGCGTTTGATGATCAGCCAGGCGGCCACGCCGAGGCCCACGAGCACCAGCACCGACACCAGGATCTCGATACCCAGCAGCCTGCCCAGCGTCTGCGCGGTCTCGGTGAGCGGCACGGCGACGACGAGCACGCGCTGGACCGCCGGCACCGCTTGGACGAGCACGCGGAACCGGGGGCCGCCGCCGCCCACGGCGCCCGTGTTGAAGAGCGTGCCCCCAGGGTTCTGCGCAGCCGCTCCGGGGAGTGGGGACGGAAGTTGAGGGGTCGGCTGGGTCTCGCTGCCGTAGGAGTACGAGATCTGGTTGAGCACGACCCCCTCTGTGGAGCGCAGCTCGCCGTAGGTGCCGGGCGGCAGATTGGGCCGGCCTGGGCCGCCGGTCTGGTCCGGTAGCCCCGGTATCTGGCTGCTCGCGAGGGTGAGAGCGACGGGGCCGCGCGCCTCGCGGAGCTGCTGGTCGACGCGCTCCAGCAGAAACGCGCGCAGCGACGAGTAGGTCACCAGGCCGGCGACGAGCAGGCCCGCGGCGACGAGGCCGAGCAGCGCCAGGAGCAGCCTGGTGCGCAGGCTCACGGTCAGTCCCGCGGCGTGCGGATGGTGTAGCCCACGCCGCGCACCGTCTGGATGAGCGGCGGGCCGAGGCTGTCGATCTTGCGCCGCAGGTAGCTCACGTAGGTCTCGACGATGTTGGCGTTGCCGCCGAAATCGTAGTTCCACACGTGGTCGAGGATCTGGTCCTTGCTGAGCACCCGGCGGGCGTTGAGCATGAGGTAGCGCAGGAGCTTGAACTCGGTGGCCGTGAGCTCCACGTCGTGCCCGGCGCGCCGCACCTCGTGGGTGTCCTCGTCGAGCTCGAGATCCGCGACGACCATGCGTCCCAGCGCAGCTTCCGTGGGTTGCACGCGGCGCAGGATGGCGCGGATGCGCGCCACCAGCTCCTCGACGCTGAACGGCTTGGTCATGTAGTCGTCGGCGCCCAGGGTGAGGCCGCGCACTTTGTCGTCGGTGGCGTCGCGCGCCGTGAGAAAGAGCACGGGGAGGCTCGAGCTCGCGTTGCGCAGGCGGCGAGCCACTTCGAAGCCGTCGAGGCCCGGCATCATGATGTCGAGGACGACGAGGTCCGGGGAGAACGCCTCCACGGCGTCGAGCGCCTCGTGGCCGCTGTGCGCCACCTGCACGGCGAAGTGCTCGTAGCGCAGCGCCATGGCGACAAGATCGGTGATGCTCGGCTCGTCATCGACGACGAGGATGCGCGCCGTCGTCTCCGCTGTCGTGATCATGGTCGTGTGACCCCCCGTGCGCGGCCGCCTGCTCTGCTGCGAAGGCATCATACGTCCGTTTTCTGAGAGAACGCTGAGAAGACCCTGAGGGCCGCCTGTGCCTGCGGCGAGGCGGCCGGTCCTCAGCATCTTCTCAGGGTGGGCTCAGGGTCCTCCAAGGCGTGGGGTCTACAAGTGGAGCTGTACACAGCGGAGCCGCTCGCCGCGGAGCCGCACACGAGCGCGGCGCGTCGCCGCACGGGGAGGAACCGATGTACTTCACCTACATCTACCGGGAGCTGCGCCGTCGTCACCGGCAGGCGCTGCTCACAGCCCTCGGCCTGGCGGTGGGCGTAGCGCTGGTGATCGCCGTGACCGCCTACGCGGGCGGCGTCAGCAACGCCCAGGACGAGGTGCTGCACTCGCTCTATGGAGTGGGCACCGACATCACGGTGTCGCAGACCGCCAAGCTCGGCGAGGGCGGCCCGCAGCGCTTCGGCGTGCAGCCGCCCGACGACTCGCAGCGCGGCAAGAAGTTCACCCGCGACGCGATCACCGCCAGCCCTGGCCAGCAGTCGCTGGCCGCCACCAAGGTCCAGACCATCGCCGGCCTGGACGGCGTGTCGGCGGCCGTCGGCAGCCTGAGCCTCAGCTCGATCCACGTGGAGGGCACGTTCGCGGAGATGAACGGCGGCGACGCCGGCGGCGCGGACGGCGGCGGCTCCGCCGCCCAGCCCGCCGCGGGCGCCACTCCGCAGGCGGCGCCCTCGATGGCGCCCATCAAGGTGTCGTCGTTCTCCATCTCGGGGGTCGATGTGAGCGACCTGGAGCTCGGGCCCCTCAGCTCCGGCGAGGTGACCACCGGGCGCTCCTTCACGAGCGCCGAGACCAACGCCAACGTCGTGCTCGTGACCAAGGCATACGCCAGGCAGAGCTCCCTGACGGTCGGCGACGTGAAGAAGATCGGCGGCGTCGAGTTCGAGATCGTGGGCATCGTCACGCTGCCCAGCGGGAGCACCTCTTCCGACCTGTACATCCCCCTCGCGCGCGCCCAGAAGCTCAGCGACAACAAGAACAAGGTCAACCAGATCTACGTGCGCGCCGACAGCGCCGCGGCCATCGCCGCGGTCAAGAAGGAGATCAAGGCCACGCTCCCCAAAGCCACGGTGACCACCGCTCAGGACCTGGCCGACCAGGTCAGCGGGTCGCTGGCCAGCGCCTCCAGTCTCGCCGACCGGCTGGGCAAGTGGCTGGCCATCGCGGCGCTCGTCGCGGCCTTCCTCGTGGCCAGCCTGCTCACCGTGTCCGCGGTCTCGCGGCGGGTGCGCGAGTTCGGCACGCTCAAGGCGCTCGGCTGGAAGAGCCGCCGCATCGTCGGGCAGGTGCTCGGCGAGTCGGTCGTGACGGGCCTCGCCGGCGGCGTGATCGGCGTGGCGCTCGGCATCGCCGGGGCGCGGCTCATCACGGCGCTTTCGCCGGACCTGCAGGCGACCATGGGCGCCGCGGCGCAGATGCCCGCGGGCGCGCCTCCCGGCTCTGAGGGCGTCATGCGCGCGCTGGGCGTCGCCGCCCAGACGGTGACCGTCCAGCTCGCCGCCCCCATCAGCCTCAACCTGATCCTGCTCGCCGTGGGGCTGGCCCTGACGGGCGGCCTGCTGGCCGGCGCGCTCGGCGGCTGGCGCGCCTCGCGCCTGCGGCCCGCCGACGCCCTGCGCCGGCTCGATTGAGAGGGAGGACGTCATGACCGTGACCACACTGCGCACCCTGGAGGAGGACTCCATGCTCTACGACCTGAGCGGCGTCACCAAGCGCTACACGCAAGGACGCAAGACCATCGACGCCCTGGCCGGCGTGGACCTGCGGATCGCGGAGGGCGAGTTCCTCGTCATCCAGGGTTCCACAGGATCCGGCAAGACCACGCTGCTGCAGATGCTCGGCGCCCTCGACCGGCCCACCACCGGTTCGCTGATCTACGAGGGCCGCGACGTGGCGAAGCTGGGGGAGGGCGACCTGGCGGAGCTCAGGAGCCACTCGTACGGCTTCGTCTTCCAGTCGTTCAATCTCATCCCCACGCTCACCGCCCAGGAGAACGTGGAGACGGCGCTCGTGCCGTGGCACGTGCGTCCCGACGAGCGCCGCCGGCGAGCCGCCGAGGCCCTCGACGGCGTCGGCCTCGCCGACCGCGCCCGGCACATCCCGTCGGAGCTCAGCGGCGGCGAGCAGCAGCGCGTGGCCATCGCCCGGGCGCTGGTCCGCGAGCCCAAGGCGATCCTCGCCGACGAGCCGACGGGGAACCTCGACGAACGCACGCGTGACGACATCATCGGCCTGCTCGAGCAGCTCTGGCGCGAACGCGGCCAGACGCTGATCGTCGTGTCGCACGACTCCTGGGTCGCGAGCCGCGCCTCGCGGCGCATCTGGCTGGACGCCGGCAGGCTCGAGGCGCCGCCTGTGGACGACCGGCCCGGCCTCGCGGCGAGCGCCGCGCCGGTCCGCGAGCTGGCGCTGCAGATGTAGGATCGGCCGGCGGCGGGGCGGCGGAGCGGCTGCGCGTCGCCGCCCCCCGCCGCCCGGCCGCGGCTCTCCCCGCCGCCCGGCTCCGGCGGCCGTGCCGCCTGTCCCCGCCGCGGCACTCGACGCCGGCCTTCCCCGGCGCTTTGCGCCGTTGGCCAGGCCGGCCTCCGCCGGCAATGTAATCCTCGCCGCCCTATGTGCCGTCTCCGCCCCGTGTCATAATCGAGACATGACGGATTTCCGCTTCATCGACCTCTTTGCCGGTATTGGCGGCATGCGGCTCGGCTTCGAGGCCGCTGGGGGCGAGTGCGTCTTCACCAGCGAGTGGAACGGCAAGTCGCAGCAGACCTACCGCGCGAATTTCGCCGGGCATGAGATCGCCGGCGACATCACCCGCATCGCGGCTGACGAAGTCCCGCATCACGAAGTCCTCCTCGCTGGTTTTCCGTGCCAGCCGTTCTCCATCGCCGGCGTGTCGAAGAAGAACGCGTTGGGGCGGCCGCACGGGTTCCTGTGCGAGGCTCAGGGCACGCTGTTCTTCGACGTAGCGCGCGTCCTGGCGCACCACCGGCCGCACGCGTTCCTCCTCGAAAACGTGAAGAACCTCGTGTCCCACGACCGCGGCAACACGTTCCGCGTCATTCGCGCCACCCTGGAGCAGGAGCTGGGGTACTCGATCAGCGTCCGGGTCATTGATGCGAAGGGTCTTGTACCCCAGCATCGCGAGCGCATCCTCATCGCCGGGTTCCGCGATCCGCTGGGCTTCGATCTGGATCGTGTCGCGATTCCAGCCCCCGAGGCGGGGCCGAAGCTGCGGAGCATCCTTCATCCGGAGGATGGCTCTGAGGTGCCTGAACCCCCGTACACCGAGGGCGCGATGGCCACAGTGTCCGAGAAGTACACCCTTACGCCACGCCTGTGGGCCTACCTCCAAGACTATGCCGTGAAGCATCGCGCGAAGGGGAACGGTTTCGGCTATGGCCTCGTCGGCCCCGACGAAAGCGCCCGTACACTGTCAGCCCGCTACTACAAAGACGGCTCGGAGATCCTCATCCGGAGGGCTGAAGGGAGCCCTCGCCGCCTGACGCCGCGGGAGTGCGCCCGGCTGATGGGGTTCGATGCGCCCGGGCGTCCTCCCTTCGTGATCCCGGTCTCGGACACCCAGGCCTATCGGCAGTTTGGCAATGCGGTCGTGGTCCCCCTCATCGAGCTGGTGGCGCTGGCGATGGCTCCGTTCATCTGCCCGCCCGGTGAGACGTCTCTGATGGCTTCCGCCCTACCGCTCACCGACAAGCTCTTCGTTTGAGACTCAGCTGCCGTCGACCGTGACCGACATCACCTCACCGGAGAACCGCAGTCGCATGATGTCCGGCATCCGCGGCAAGAACACACGCCCGGAGATGCAGGTCAGGAGAGCACTGTTCGAGCGCGGCTTCCGCTATCGGCTCCACTCCAGGGATCTTCCGGGGACGCCCGATCTCGTCCTGCCTCGCTACCGCGCGGTCGTGTTCGTGCACGGCTGCTTCTGGCATGGGCACGACTGCTCGTTCTTCCGCTGGCCCACGACTCGCCCTGAGTTCTGGCGGGCGAAGATCACGCGGAATCGCGCAGTCGACCGCGAGGCCACGAAGAGGCTGCACGCGGCTGGATGGCGCGTGCTGACGGTGTGGGAGTGCGCGCTGCGTGGACGCACGGATGAACAGCGTCAGGCCGTCTACGACGCCGCGGCGGACTGGGTGAGAGGGCCTGTCGCGGAGCTTCAGCTCGACTGGGAGCTGGGAGACTCGGAGCCCTGTGAGCGCTGACTTCGGACTGGAAGTCCTGCTGCGGATCCTTGGCGAAATGGGCTGCCGCCGGGTCTACGTCAAGCGCCTTGCCGTGAACGATAACCCCAAGCATCAGGTGTACTTCGGCGGTGGGTTCCACGCACTCAATGTGATGCCCTATGGCGAAGTGCTATCCGGCGGCGTCGAGGGTCGCGCTCGCTTCAAGGCAGCGGTCGACTTCTGGTGGCTCGACGAGGAGGGCAAGCCATCGCCGGCGCCGGGCGCTCAGCTCATCCTCTATCCGCAGTACCCGGAGGTGCGATTCTCGGGCTTCCTCAAGGGGAGTCTCGAGGCGCCTGTCGACATCATGGCGTCTCGCGAAGCCCGACGAGTCCTGGTCTTCGGAGTGACCGAGGGCGACCGGGTCTTTGGCTGGGCGGGATCCTCGTCGTCGGCGGTCGCGCGGGGCCTGGACGAGCTGGAGCGCTTGGGCAGCCTCCGCGCGACTGGCGTCTTTCAAGAAGTCCCTCTGGAGCCGACGCGCGGAGGGCGCCAGGTCGAAGTCGCGCTCCTCATCGAGCTCGGCCGGATCCATCGCCTCGGCTGGATCGGCGCCAAGCGGCTTCGCAAGGACGGGACCGTCGTCGATTGTCGTGGGCTCAACTGCGGCGGTTCCACCCTGGAAACGGAGCTCGGCGTCGCGGCCAACAGCAAGGTAGGGCCCGATTACCTTGGTTACGAGGTCAAGCAGCGCACAGTCGCCAACTTCGGGAAACCCAGCGGCGGTGGCTCGATCACTCTGATGACGCCCGAGCCTACGGGTGGTCTCTATCGGGAACACGGCGTCGATGCCTTCGTGCGAGCCTACGGATACCCTGACAAGCTGGGGAAGCCCGATCGCCTCGACTTCGGCGGCGTCTATCGAGCCGGCGCGAGGGTCGACTCTACGGGCCTGCGCCTCGTTCTCCTCGGCTGGGATACGGAGAAGGGCAGGATCACCGACGACGGCGGAGGGGTCGCGCTCGTTGACGACTCAGGTGTCGTCGCCGCTCTGTGGCATTTCGCGAGGCTGATCAGTCACTGGAAGAAGAAGCACGACCGCGCCGTCTACGTGCCTTCCATGCGCGCTGACCAGGCGCCTCTTCGGTACTGCTACGGCGACCTCGTGCGCATCGGCGAGGGCGCCGACCTCTTGCGGGTCCTGCGGGCCTTCGCCTCCGGAGCTGTCTACTACGACCCCGGCATAAAGATCGAGCACTCAAGTGGCATTCCGGCGATCAAGAGGCGCAGTCAGTTCCGCGTGCGGTCTGCAGCCGTCGGGTCGCTGTATGAGTCGATGCGGACCGTCGGAGTCCTGTAACAATACTCCGTCAGGTATGGTCATGGCGAAGCGTGCAGACGGTCGATGACGGCGGCCTCCGTCCCTGCGATCTCAGCGGCGGCGAGCAGCAGCGCGTGGCCATCGCCCAGGCGCTGGTGCGCGAGCCCAAGGCGATCCTCGCCGACGAGCCCACCGGCAACCTCGACGAGCGCACCCGCGACGACACCATCCGCCTGGTCGAGGAGCTCTGGCGCGAGCGCGGCCAGACGCTCGTCGTCGTCACCCACGACACCTGGATCGCGGGCCGCCCTGCCGCGGCCCGCCGCCCCGTCCCGCCGCGGCTCGCCGCGGCACGCGATGCCGGCCTTCCGCGGCGCTTTGCGCCGTTGGCCGGGCCTGGGGCGGGGCGGCCGGGCGGCATGTCGCGAACCGGTACGTTTCCCGCGCGAGCACGCGACCCGCTGCCGGTGAACACGAGGGTGCTTTCTCAGCCGGCCGCCCCGCCCGGATCCACGCCGCGCCCGTGGACTTCGCGCGCCGCAGCCGCCGCGGCCGCCGGAGCCGCTGGCGCGCCCGCCGCGGCCGCCCGCGCGCCCGCCAGCGCGCCCGCCGAGCGGGCCAGGGGTCACGGAGCCCAGAGGCGCGCCCGGGATGCGGCCCCTCAGACGAGACGAGACGGTGGCGTCAACGTCGATGCTCATCGCACGCGGCCCGCCGGCGGGCGCATGGTCGAAAGCGGCCGAATCCGTTGATGGTACGTCCAACGATACCGTTGGAAGTACCTCCAGCGGTATCGCCAACGGAAGGCGGTCGCACAGCACCTATGCCGGGGGCGGCGACCACCCGCACGGCCTTCCGCGGCTGACGGAAGACCATGCCGCGGCTGCCGGAGCTGCGCCGCTTGAAGCGCGAGACGACGCGCGGGCAAGCGACCCGCGGCCGGCGGGCGGCATGTCGCGAAACGGTAAGATAAGGAAAGGGCCATTCCTTATCTTACCGACCCTACACTACCCCGCCCGGCGGATCCCGCGACCCCGGCGGTCCCGGCGCTCTCGGCGGTCCCGGCGCTCTCGGAGGTCCCGGGCGGTTCGGCGATCCGGCGGTCCCGGCGGCCGTGCCGCACGAAGTCAATGTGCATGGCGCGGATCTGGGCCCTTTCGCTCCACGCCGCCCAACCGTGCCGGCAGGTGCCGGAGCGGCACGCGAAGAGTAGACTCCGCCCAGTCACTGACGCCCGGCGGCGTCCTGCCGCCGGGGCGAGGGGAGGGTTCGATGGCCAGGAACGATGAGAAGGCGCTCAGTCGCGGGGCGCGTCGCCGCGCGAGGTACCGTGAGATCGCGGCCGTGCTGTGGGACGAGCGCGTGCTCAACGTGTTCAAGGGGGCCGGGCTGGACGAGCACGCGCCGCCGGAGGCGGCGCGCCGCGAAGGCGACCCCGGCGTCAAAGAGAAGGAGCTGCCGCGCGCCGTGCGCATCCGTCACGCGCTCGAGCGCCTGGGCCCGGCCTTCATCAAGGCCGGCCAGATCCTCGCCACGCGCCGTGACCTGGTCACGCCGGACCTCGCCGAGGAGCTCGCGAAGCTGCAAGACGACGTGCCCACCCTGCCTTGGGAGGAGATCAAGGCGCGCATCGAATCAGAGCTCGGGCATCCTGTCGAGGAGCTCTTCGCCACCTTCGACCAGGCGCCCATCGCCGCCGCGAGCATCGGCCAGGTCTACCGCGCCACGCTGCCCGACGGCACGCTGGTGGCGGTCAAGGTGCAGCGGCCCGGCGTCACCGAGACCATGGACATCGATCTCGAGATCCTCATCGACCAGGCGAATCGGCTCGCCGCGCACACGCAGTGGGGCAAGGACTTCGACGTCGCTTCCCTCGCCGAGGAGTTCGCCTCGATCCTGCGCTCCGAGCTGGACTATCGCCGCGAAGGCCGCGCTCTCGACCGCTTTCGTGAAGCCTTTGCCGAAGACAAGAACCTGCTGTTCCCGGCCGTCTACTGGGATCACACCACCGAGTACGTGCTCACCATGGGCTTCGTCGATGGCGTGCCGGCCACCAGGCTGGAGGGCGGGGAGGTGGCCGGCGTCAGCGGCGAACGCCTCGTGGAGATCGGCGTGGGCTGCTACTTCCGGCAGATCTTCGAGATGGGCTTCTATCACGCCGACCCGCACGCCGGGAACCTCTTCGCCATGCCAGACGGGCGCGTCGCCTTCGTCGACTTCGGACGCACGGCGAGCATCACCCAGCGCAACCGCGACGCCGTCTTCGACCTGCTCCTCGCCGTGTTCGACGACGACGTGCGCGGGGCGACCGAGGCGGTGCTCACGATGTGCGGCACGCCGCCGCAAGCCGATATCGCCCGGCTGGAGGTGGAGCTTGGGCAGATCATGGCCGGGTACCGCCGCGCCCAGACGATGGGCGGCGGCCTCGACGAGCTGGTCCAGAAGCTGCTCACGATGCTGCGCGGCAACCAGTTGCACCTGCCCACGGAGCTCACGGTGCTGCTCACCACGCTGGGCATGGTCGACGGCGTCGCCAGCCAGATCGACCCCGCCTACCGCCTGGTAGACGTCGCCAAGCCGTTCGCCAGGAAGCTCCTGCCCGAGCAGTT
>Ga0247840_10009331_pt1 | contig 12721 bp, 16 predicted proteins | sample LaCruzMarch2015__FD_192404 | JGI IMG/M metagenome (GOLD analysis project Ga0247840, IMG submission 192404) | Freshwater microbial communities from meromictic Lake La Cruz, Castile-La Mancha, Spain - LaCruzMarch2015_17m | ecosystem: Environmental > Aquatic > Freshwater > Lake | place: Spain...
TCAAACTGTGTTTTGCGTTCGCCCAGTTCGTATTCGGCAATGGCATCCAGGCTGTAACTGTGACGTTCTTCATAAGTGTACTTGCGATACAGTTGCATATAGTCCATATGCACACGGCCCACCAAGTCGTAAGTTTCGTTTTCAGCACCAAAGCGTTCAAACACACGTTTCTTGGGAAACTGCCCCCACAAACAAAAACGTCGGGTATCATCTTTGCTGAGCACTCGAGTGATACGATTCACTGTGTAAGGTATATCATAACCTTCCGAATTCCAGCCACTCAAGATGTCTGCATCTTCGATCAGATCCAGGAACATCTTCAACATTTCTGTTTCCGACTCACACAGCACAGTGTTCTCAAATTCCGCACAAATCTCACGAGCGGTCTCTGCACTCATGTGGCGTGGTGCCACCACAAGTGTAACCAGTTGCTCCAACCAATTCAAATATACCGATATAGCAGTGATGGGATTGAAAGGATCTGTCACAGGCGAGAATCCACGCACAGGATCAAAAGCAACTTCAATGTCAAAAAAGGCTGTGTGTAAGGTAGGTGCGTCTTGATCTCGATAGTTCTCTTCAAAGCAACGAAATATGGGATTGATATCCGATTCATAGATCTGTCGCCCGCTTTGTGCTCGAACTTCCTTGCGAAACTCTTTGTTGTTGCGTGTGCTGAATCTCGACACAGGTGTGCCGTAGATGCTCTGGAACTTGCCACGTGGGTCATCAAAATAGAACACATAATTGGCAGGATATTCCTTGTACTGCCGTCGGCCATCGCGGCGCTCTACCACGTGAATGCGATCGTGCTCACGATCAAACAAGGCGTCGATATAGCTGATAATAATTCTCCAAAATTAGTAATATTATATAAATATTTATGTAGATGCTTTTTACAGGATACAATATATGTCTTTAGTTCAGTCAAGTAGTCAATATAACAGATGGAGCAATTCTCAACAGTTGCGAATAGAACGGTGGAAGGAAAAAGCTTCGGCCATACATGATAATAAATTTGACTATAACAAGGTAGTATATGCTAATTCCCATAACAAAGTCAAGATCATCTGTTCGTTGCACGGCGAATTTGAGCAAAGGGCATGTGATCATATACATCAAAAACAAGGATGCCCACAATGTTCGCATAATATGCAATGGACGCATCAACAATACTCCCAAAAGAGCAAAGAATTATTTAATGATAAGTTTATTCTTGTGACCGAATATATTGGGATGAAGCATCCTATTACACTAAGTTGTAAAGACCATGGAAAGTTTACATTAAAAAAAGCAGAAAAACACCTAGAGCGCAAGGGCGGATGTCCAGTTTGTTGGTACAACGGGAGATTAGCAAATCTAAAACCCGGAAACATTAGCAAAGTAGAAACTGAGTGGCTAGACTCACTAAATGTCCCGCTACGACAACATAAACTTAAAATTAATAATAAAACTTTCCTTGTTGATGGATTTGATCCGGGCACAAAAACTGTGTATGAATGCTACGGATCTTTCTGGCACGGAAATCCAAATCAATATTCACCAACTGATCTAAATACTAAAGTAAATAAATCTTTTGGTGAACTATATCAATCTACATTAGATAAAGAAGAATTAATAAAACAAGAATATAATTTAATCACTATCTGGGTTTAAATTGTCTTGCCCACAGTTTCAAGAATTGTTTCCAACAGTTCTTGATCTTGTTTGGTCTTGCCAAATTCAGCCTTGTGTGCCACACGAATGGCTTTTTTCAACACAGCAGGTTTGATTTCTAATTCTTCCGCAATGGCTTTGATGGTGTCGGACAATCCGCCTTGTAGTGTATCAATCTCGTGCATCACGGCCATACCTTCATTGATAATTTGGGTGAGTTTGATCTTTTGTTCGCCATTGAATGATTTGTTATCCATGAGTACTCCTAAAACACAAGTATAACACAGATTTTGGTGTTGTCAACGGGAATTTGCTCACTCGATGGCGCAAAGATCCTAAAGTGCGTGTCTGACTTTTAACAATCTTAAAAAACTGAATATTTTAATATACATCCATCCTATATCAAATTCAAACCAACGGCGACTAAGTCGAGATGCCGCTGGGTTTAGATGATGATTGTTGTGTAATTCTTCCCCACCAATCAATAGGCCAAACGGTATGATGTTAGTGCTTTTATCTCGTGTCTCTCCATTACGATAACCCCACCAATGACCTAAGCCATTTATAACTCCTGCCGCCCAGAATGGAATCCAAAGCATTTGCACGGCCCAAATAATAAATCCTATGCCACCAAACAATGTTAAGTTTATCCATAGCATTAATAATATACCTAGAAAGTTATAACGTGTGTATACGTTGCGTTCTACCCAATCATTGGGTGTACCTTTGCCGTAAGTCAAAGTCATTTTTGCATCTTTAGCGGCTAGATAGTAATAGTAAACTCCCCTAGACAATATGTTTTTAATTCCAAACACATGAGGGCTATGAGGATCACCTGCATTATCTGAATATTGATGATGTTTACGATGTATAGCTACCCATTGCTTAGTAATCATGCCAGTTGTTAACCACAACCAGAATCTCATAAAGTGACTTAATATGGGATGAAATATCAATGCTTTGTGTGCCTGACCTCTGTGTAAGAAAAGTGTGACGCAAATGATTGTGATGTGTGTTACTATCAGAGTATATAAAATCATAGAGGTGTATGGTTGCTAGAAAATGCTCACTTCAAGCATCACGGTAGCGAATCGTTCAGCCTGCCCAGCAGCCGGGCCACACGGTCCTAAGGTAGGTGTGATCGGTCGAGTGATTCATTTAGGCCTTGAATCACACGTTGTATTTGTCGGAGTTTCTGATAGTTCTGTTCAGCATCACGAGCAGCATAGTAGGCCTGCCCGTCGGCCATTTCGTAGTCGGGATCTCTATTGAGTTCGGCACGTCGCACCAGCTCATCAATGTTGGGATACTTTGCGGTCAAGTCACGTTGCATCTTTTCAGCATTTTGTGCCGGTGGGGTGTATGGTTTGCGTCTAGCATCTGCACGTGCCAGGCCACGTTCTCGCTTGGTAATGGTTTGATCGGCAGCAGCAACCGCTGCAGGATTGTTGCGGTCAAAAAATCGGTTGGTCTGGGCCATGGCTTTGTTCACTGTGGCTTTTTTACGATAGTCGCCTAGGCTGGCTTCCGCCATGCCTTGTTTTTTACTGAATAAATCGTTGATGATCATGATTATCGTTCTTCTATGTAATCTTGACTGAGGTCCTGCTCAGGCCGTGATTGACGTTTACGGGCTTGGTACAGTTTAACTGCCATGCCAGCATCGTCTAGGCTTTTAAATCTGCTGGGCAATGCCTTGTTACCACGACGCAGTTCATATCCTTTATTGTCATCGCCACAACATTCCAGTGCTACCCCATCTGCCATTTCAAATGTGGCAGCAGGTGCTTGTGGTGCGCTCAATTTGTCAGCCACGCCCAGTTCAATATTGTGCGCCACTTCAGTATCTCCAGGATCTGACGGGCCTTGTATGGCAGCAGGGTCTGTGTCTATTTCTTCGTTCAAATCTAAATCACTGTGAGCAAACGCTACAGTATCACGACCATCTTCGTCTCCTATACGGTACACATACACACCTGCATTGTCATCACCACTTTCATCTGGACCAATTTCCCAGCCCATTGTAGCTAAGGCGTTCTGTGCCTTGGCCATTTGTTGTTCTGTGCCATTCCACCATTGTGCAGCCAACTGACGCAGTATTTCTTCTTCATCGGGTTCACGGTCATCGCCACCGGGCTGTGCAAATTCATCAAGGTCTTCTTCGGCCTGACCCTTTTGCACAGCAGCCATTGCTTTGTCTTTCAAGTCACGGTCAACACGCACCTTTTTTTCCAGCCGGTCCAAATACTGTGTTAGGTCTTTTTTGACCTTGCTGATCATGTCTTCTTCAATCTCTGCCATGGCTTCTTCGAGTGCAGTTCGACGAGGCTCCACACTGTCACCAACCATGTATCCATCCATGGGATGAGCAGGATCTGTTTTTGCACCCAGCGCACGAATGTGACGGGGTTTGAACAGTGCAGGCAGTTGCGGCACTCGTTGTTGTGCCGGGCTCAACCGACCCTCCACTGTGGCCAATCGGTCTAGTATTGACCTAATGTCGTTGCTCATGCTCGCTGGTCTTTCAAGTAGCTGCGCAGTTGCCAATAATACTTGCCATGCTGGCTCAGTCGCTGACTCACAAAGTCAGCAATGCCCTGTTGATTTTCTTGTTCGGCAGCAGCAAAACACTGGTTCAGCAGTTCTATCATTTGTTGTGTGTTGGCCAACAGTTCTTCAAGCATGAGTCGGGCACGTGGTATCTTGGTTTGATCTTTGATGATGCTCAGTTCCATAAACCTCTCAAAACTTCCTGGCGCATACTCATCCAGATATCTAATGTATTCAGCTGTGAGATCCAGGGCCGAATACGCATCCTCGTAAATTTTTTGGAAAAATTTATGCAACTCCCCAAAATCAGGCCCTTCCACATTCCAATGAAATTGGTGTGCCTTTAGGTAGTAAGCAAAGTTACTGGCCAGGAGAATTTTTAAACTGTCCGCGAGCATGTTTGTTCCTTTTGTATTCCCGGGGCGTGTTAGGCGTGGGATCTGAATCAGCCATATATTTACCTGTGAGCAAGAAACCGTCTGATCTTGACATAAGTCCCAAACTTGACTCTACAGGTGCCATGGCACCGGCTACCGTGGCGCCTGCTGACGCTGATTCTACAATTTCATACCAACGCATCTGATATCTCCAAACTGGTTTGTCCTTGATATTGAATAATACGCCCTGGTCCAGCAATCACCCGATGCCCCCGTACCTTGATGCGACCATTGGCATCATCCACAATTTCAAACACAATGGGATAAATGCCTGGCCGAGCCTGTATCTGAAAAGACTCTTCAAGATAGCAGTTTTCCCAAATCCAAGTGCGTTCGGTAAACAATTCACCGTTGACATAAGCACGATAACGAAATGGTTGTGCCAGTACCTTGGCTGTGACATCACATTCAACCTGGACAAAATATGTTTGCATAATGTATTTAGCAAAATAGCAGCCGATAAATACGCCATGTTGAAACTCAGTGAAGTACGCAAGGTACAAGTGGAATTGACCACACGTTGCAATGCCAGATGCCCCATGTGCATGAGAAACTATCGTGGCCTGGATTACAATGCAGGTTATCCCATCACCGAACTTGATCTACAGCAATTTCAGCATATTTTTACCCCTGAGTTTTGTCAGCAACTCACTGGCGTTGAACCCATGGTGGATGGGTTTCAAAAAAAATATTTTGGTCAATCAGGGGTCAGTTTCAATGGCAATCTTGGTGATTTTGCATCAGCCCGGCACGCTGTAGAAATAGTGGAATACTTGGTACAACACCAAGTGCCAGTACACATCAATACCAACGGTAGCCTACGCACACCAGACTGGTGGAGTAGACTAGCCCAGCCCAGGGTCACAGTGGGGTTTGCACTGGATGGCCTGGCAGACACACATCACTTGTACAGACAAGACACAGACTGGTCACGGATAATTGCCAATGCTCAGGCATTTATTGCAGCAGGTGGTCGTGCAGTGTGGCGGTTTGTTCCGTTTGATCACAATCGCCATCAAGAAGATCAATGCCGGCAGCTGGCACATGACATGGGATTTGCAAGGTTTGAAAATATCTATGACGGCAGAGACTCAGGGCCTGTGTTCACTAGAACCGGTGAATACAGTCACAGGATTGGTCAAGACTCAGGGCCAGCTGGCCACCAACCGCAGGTCAATGATTTATTAAACAATCATGTCACATGGTTTGACCCGCGCACTGTGCAATCACACAAAGACACGCCAGATTTAAATCTACGTTGCACACACAAAATCAACCGAGAAATATACATAGCCGCCGATGGGTCTGTATATCCTTGTTGTTATTTAGGATTTTACCCCGAGTCTATGCATCATGCCGGCAACATTCAGACCAAAGAATTAGTCAAGGAAAACAACGCACTGAAATATGATCTAGCACATTGTTTGGCCTGGTTTGAACGTGTGGAACAGACCTGGAAAAAAAGCAGCATTGCCGATGGCAGGCTGTATCAATGTGTCAACAGTTGCGCAATCACCTAAGGAAAATATGACTTCAGCAAAAATTTTATATCTAGCACGATACCGCGTGCCGCATGCTATCATGAGCCTGCAACCAGAGTTTACTCGAAATCTCATTGGCATAGATCGTACCTGTATTGCCAGTCCAGTGCCTCAAGAAGAACTATGGCCTATATTTGAAAAGTACAGTATAGATACTTCAAAGTTCGACTACGCACCTGATTCAGAGATCTACAGATTGTATCCTGAAGTCAACAACTGGGTGTTTGAAGGCGACTACAGAACATACTGGCTGCGTCAACAGGCAATCAAGTTTGCATTCCTGGACTATCTCAACTACGACTTGATGATCATGCACGACTGCGATTGTTTGCTGATCCAGCCCTATGAGCCCTTGAAAAATGGTGTGTTGAATTTCCAGGTCTTGGAGAATGAACGCCACAGTTGGGGCTACTACGAAAGCATCAAGAATGGACTGGGTTTTGATCGACTAACGCCGCACTGTTTTATTTCGGAATTTGTGCCGGTGCTCAAGCAAGACTTCACGGACTTGGTTGAATTTCTAGAAGAGCGGCATCAAAAGAAATGGCTGGATGCCATGATTGACTCATGCCCACCGGAGCCTACTGTGCCACCCTGGGGCAATGGTGAACTCATACGCTGGTTCTCAGAATATGAATTTATCGGCAACTGGACCATGAGCCGCAGACCCATTACTCAGGAGTTCCAACGCAGATACCACTATGATGACATGGAAAAGATTGGCGACTTTGATCCTGCCTATCATACTGCTGTGTGCGATGCTGTGCCTGACTTGAGTCGCAGTTTGCAAATGGACTGGGAACGAAAAGAAGTGCTCAACTTCAACTACTATATGGATAAGATACGTGAAACTCTCGGTCACTGATTTATTGGTATACTCTCCGGGCATACAGGCCCGCGAATGGGGGTTGGAATTTTCTCAAGTGGTGGATCTGGCCACAGCTCTAGATCAGCCTATAACTGTGGCTGTGTTGCCAGTTTACTATGACCGACCAGGAGAATTTTCCTATAGACCCGAATTTGCAGAACTAGATGCGAACCGGTTTGATCTAGTGCTTCTGACCGATATTGAATTTCGCCCACAACAGGAATTGATAACCTGGATTGAAAGTCAAGGCCTGTCTTCGTGGTTGTTGAGTGTGGCCGGCCTAACTCACAATCAAGATCTTCAAGAAAGAGTAGTGTATCGACCTGCCTGGGCACTGAATTTTTTGCAATGGAATCAAGACCTGTCAAATTTTCCACTGGAAAGACCTTTTTTGTTTGATTGTCTTTGCGGCACACGTCGTGAGCATAGAGATTATGTCATGTTGAGTATGATGCACAGCGGCTTGTTGGATCAGTCCATAGTGACCTATAGAGATATATTTCAAGGCGGAAATTGCACGGCCACTCCTGACTATGTACAACAACACTTTCCTGATCTTTCAGTACCGTGGCCCTATGTCAGTCCCAATCTTGATCCGGCCTGGGAAGTTGCACCCACCTTGGATTATTCAATCAGCGGCCTGGTACCTTGGCAGATCTACAACCAAACTTACTACAGCATTTTGGTAGAAACCCTGGGTACTGGCAATACATTTTTGGCAGCAGAAAAAGTTGGCAAGTGTTTGCATGCCCGCAGACTGTTTGTGCATTTTGGCTCTGCATATTTTTTGCAGCATTTGCGCAGTCTGGGTTTTGAAACATTTGACAGTGTGCTGGACGAAAGCTATGACAAAATGGCCAAAGATGATGTGAGAAGATGGCGCATGGCATTTGATCAGGTCAAATGGTTGAGTCAACAAAACCATTCAGCACTGTTGCAAAAAGTCAAACCTATATTGGATCACAATCATGATAGACTGCAACGTCTCAATCACGCCAAACGCCGAGAAATGCATGTGATGATTGATCATTATCTAAATGAAATTAAAGAGTGGAAAGGCCACTGACCTTCTAGTTCACACAATACCATGTGATTGAATGTAGTCTACCAGAAATTCATTGAGCCGATGATAGTGCTGCGGATGCCGATGTCTGAGCGGTTCGGGTGCCTGGTCACCGGTGCTGGGCACTCCTTGACTGTGTTGCCATACTATTGATTGCCAGGTGTAATCAATTATCCAGGGTTGTTTGCGAAACAGATCAAATCGCGGATGATCAAAAATTTCTAAATGCAAGTTGTCGGCCTGTTGAAACACCAACACACGGTGTCCACGACTCATAAGATCTTGCCCCATACTAACAATTCTATACATTAGATCTTCCGTTCTATCTGCTACACTCATCCACTCCCATTTGAGTTTGAGTTTGACGTAGAGGTCTGTATCGGCTCGGGACCACTGAGGTTGCCACTGAGATTCAAAATCTTGATTTTGTGGATTGGTCCACATGCCTTCAAAATTCTGTTCATGCACAGGATCTAATATAGGTATCTCACACCGGCTGACAAATGTCATGCCCAACACATACAGCGTTGGCTGTTTAACAGTGTAGCTGTGTTTCAAGGTAGTTCTAATAATGCGCGAATTAGCACTGCCGCCCAGAGCCAGACTGTTACAATGAGCCATGTTTAGTCTATTTGCAAGATCAATATGACCCGAACCACTGGCATATACCTCCATGTAACTGCAACCGTTGACTACTAAATTATTGATCATGCTGTTAAGAAATATTGACAAATGTGCTGATAAAAATTTTCTGCAATGATTATCTGTCCCTGTGGACTTGAGTGATAGCCAGGATCTTCTCCAGAGAACGGATTGTTGCCGCAGATGGCCTGTGGTGACTTGGCAGAATCCAAGTTGATATAGTGGTCAGGAATCAAACTAGGAAACGCATCACGCCATAGTGTTTGATTGTCAGAATCGAACGGCCACAACAGGTTGGGACACACAATGAACCGGATGCCATCCAAGTACATCATCAAAACAGCTTCGCGCATGATCCACTCATCACATTGTTTTTTCCAAGAATTGTCGTAGATTGAATCAATCCAGTGACGCACGCCTGTTTGTGCCTGCTTGGTAATGCGTCCCTGTCTATAGGGATGATCAAAGTTTTCAGCAAGTGTAAAGATAGTTTCGCAAATCATGTTTGATGGCGCAGTGCCATAGTTGACATTGCGTATGCCATCTTCTCTGCGATAACCATTGCCCAAGGCTCTGTTCTGCAAATGCTGTTCTAGTGGAGGATTCTCTCCTGAACTGGGTTTCTGATTCCAGTCGTAGGGTACTGAATTAGCAGGTATTTCCATTCGGTCCCAGAACGTGGGCATGACCACAGCAAAGTCTGGACGCTGGAGGCGTATTTCTTCTATCTGTATGCGTATGCCGCCATTGCTACAGCCTTGCCGTGCCAGGTTAACCAAGTTCCAGCCCAGTCGTTTGGCCAGCACCTCGCTCCAACTCGTGCCGGGCAATGTTTTTGACACTGCGCTAAAACTGCAACCTGCTACCATTAATTTCATAACGGTTCCTTGTAACTGTTTTGATGTTGCCGGATATGAAACCCAGCAATGATGTTGGCGTGTATAGGCAATTCATCTAGACTGTATGCACTGTCGGGCACTGTATATGTTGTGCCTTCTCCAGGCTGAGCAAATGTAACCAAGTGTGGGTGCCATTGCACAGAGTGGTGCACCAACACATGATGTATATGCCCATAGTCGCCATTTTGATCATGTGTTAGCACTAAATCATGTTTATCGGCCAACGCTTGTAAGTCCTCACAAGCTAAATCTGTGTCAAAACTAATTTTTTGATTTTCAATATCTTGATAATCATCTACATACCCAAGAAAAATACACTCAATTCCACGGCGTTGCCAAAATTCTGCCATTTCTCGACCACGCGGATCTGCCGCCGTGTAGGTCAAGTAACCAATGGTCCAGTCATGTTCAGGATGGTTATAGATATAGCTGTAGGCAAATATCACACAGTCATCAGGATGGGCCACAAGACACAAGGCTTTCATAAATCCGCCGCTGCCTCAATGCCACGTTTCAACAACAAGTCCCGATACTCTTGACGTTGTTGGCCAGTGAGTCGGGTCCAGGCACCCCTATGCACACTCACAGTAAGCGTTTCATCTTTATTCATTTGATTGATTTTTATTGGCCAAGCATCAGCTTCGTCGTGGCTGACATTTATTATTCTACCAATGCTGTTGTGCTGATCGTACAACACCCCAATATCTCCACACAGGTGTTGTACAAAGGCCGAATACAACACAAACTCTGTGAGTACTCCTTGGCTTTGAAACCATATGGGGAATGACGTTCGTGTGCGCATGGTAACTTCTGCAATCATCATTCTCACAGTGTCGTTGTGTAAAATGCAAGGCACACCACCAGGACCAACTTGCCGTTGCAGATCCATTTCAAACAGTTCTTCCACAATCTTTTTGGCAGGTGCAAATACAGGATACAAGGGCATGATACCCGTGAGTATCTTACCTGTGGCATCTACCACTGTGTCAGGATCCAGTTCACGCACAAATATGGTTTTGGCGTCCAGGATCATTGAGTAGGTGTTGTAACTCATGGCTGCTGTCATCAGTTTGAGCAACTGCTGACTGACCCAACCATCGGCCACAAACGGCGTGGAGAATGCCGTGCGTGGGATTACCAACACATTGTTGGCCAGTGGCCCCCACCAAGCAGGATCAATCTGGCTGGCAATGGTTTCAGAGTCGTTCAACACCACATAGATGTTGCGTATGCCAATGCGTTGGCAGTTCAAGGCAATGCTTTGTGCTTGTGCTCGTAATACGGGAATTTCTTGTTCGAAAACAACTGTGACAATATCAATCATGCACTTATGTATTTGTGATTGATGCGTGGGGTGTTATTTTCCTGCTACTGCTAGACCAGCGCCTTTGTTGAAACTGGGGCTCCATGAATTGGCTTGACGCAAACCTTTGCGTTTGCTCCAGTCATATCCAGCTCGGTGTCCTGAGCAGTCCTTGGTGCATTCTGATCCTAGGAAACTGAGTTCGTCTAGTTGTTGTTCTTCTACAGTTTGTTGTGGAATCAACAATTCAGGCATGCGATATTGACTCACGTCAATGGGGTATGGCTTCAGTGATGCTTTATACAATTCAGCATATTGTTGTTTTTCTTCAGGTGTTTTTGCTCTGTAAAACTTGTTGGCAATGGCCATATCGCCCACTAGAGTTCCTGGAGGAATTGAAATTTTTTTTGGCCCGTAGTATTTTAATTTGTCTGAATCTTTGTTGGTCAAACTGTAAAAAGTTGACTCCCATTTATCTGGATGCAAGGCATATCGTGCAGATGCTCTTTCAGGAACAAACTCTGCAAGCGTATCTTCACCAGGATGAAATTTACCCAACTTGGATAAACTTATAGCAGTGTCGTTGCTGTGATCTTCTGAAATATCTTGTTTTGTTCGTGACAGTTCATATTTAACTTGATCACCGTGGTCAAAACTGTTTACTGCATAACCCCAGGCGGCAGCATAACGCTGGACCATTCGGTTGTATAATTTGGCACGGCTTTCACTGTTTTGTCCAGGCTCAACTTCTTTGCTGGCTGAAAATGTTATGTTTGCTGGTTGCTCCATTGTGAGAAACTTTTGAATAGCGGTCAATACAGTGGCAAATATTCGTTGAGAATCTCCCTCACCTGTGACTTCTAAACTGTTGTTTCTCCAAAACGAGATGTTGACTTCATAAGGAGTTGTGTGCTCAAACATGATGTTTAGGTATGTGCCGTTTGGCAATTTTGCATTTGCATCATAGTCACCATAATCACTCTGTTCCCATTGAATTGGGTATGGTTTGTCAAAGGCTTCTGCAACGAATTCTTGTGCTCTCATTTTTTAGGTTGAACTGCGGTGGGCATGTTGCGATACACACGCTTGTTGGGATCGTACACAGTTTTCAAGGGACCCAGTCCGGCTAGTTTTTTCACTCTGGCAACCATGGCATCGTATTCGTCATCGTAGTTGACTTCTCGGGGGTCGCGATAGTCAGCACCCGGTCGTTGCTCACCTTCTGCAGTGGCCAATGACCTAAGTTTAGCAAATTCTGCACTGGTTGCTGCTTGTCGTGCGTCAAAGGCACCCTTACTATATGCAAAATCTTGATCACTTTGATAAGTGTAAGGACTCTTGTGTATCAATTGCTTGCCGGCTTTTTGCTGTGCTGCCTGCCCTTGTTGGTAGGCCGGAAGTTTTTTAAATCCTACAAAGTCTTCAGGTTCAAGGTTGTCAGTCTCGCCGGGCTTTAGTGTCATTGGTATTTGCCCTCGGCGTGTTTCGTCTACCTCGTCGGTGCTATATATGCGACCTCTAGCCCCGTGCGGAACATGACCCAGTGAACGACCAAACGGATCAACACTCAAGTGTTTGGTTTGGCCTTTGTGAATGTCACCGCGACCAGGGCCAGTGTTGCTGTCTGTACCATAATCAGGCGAGGTCATGCCTTTGCCATATTCACCACCCATGCGAGCACTGTAGTAGTCATCGCGATCATAATATGATTCCGCCACACCTTGCTCTGTGTCAGGATTGGTGCCTTTGGCCCAGCCCGAGC
>Ga0247840_10009335_pt1 | contig 12716 bp, 18 predicted proteins | sample LaCruzMarch2015__FD_192404 | JGI IMG/M metagenome (GOLD analysis project Ga0247840, IMG submission 192404) | Freshwater microbial communities from meromictic Lake La Cruz, Castile-La Mancha, Spain - LaCruzMarch2015_17m | ecosystem: Environmental > Aquatic > Freshwater > Lake | place: Spain...
CAGCCCAAAAAGTGGGCCAAAGAATGGGCCAGCCCAAAAAGTGGGCCAAGGAATGGGCCAGCCCAAAAAGTGGGCCAAGGAATGGGCCAGCACAAAAAGTGGGCCAAGGAATGGGCCAGCACAAAAAGTGGGACAGGAATGGGCCAGCCAACGATGGTAACAATGGTGATGGTGACGTATGTGAAGGTCCGTGCGATCTTTTGGAAGCGATGTTTGGGAGAGTGATAGGCTGGGCTCTAAAGTTTAGAGCAAGCAATTTAGAGCAACGGGGACTTGGCTATGGCTCTAAAGATGATGGAATAAAGCTGTTTGCACACACATTCATTCACGCAACAACGCGCCTCAGCGCTGGGCGGCAGATGCCGTGAGAGGGCTAGAACAAGCCGTTGGCCTTCTCGTCCTCCAGGGCCTGGAGCTTGGCTTCGGTCTGGCTCAACTTGGCTTGTGTCTTGAGCAGTTTGGTCTGCAGGGCATTGACGGAGAAGTATGATGATGGTTGATTATGGGCTTGATCCTCGTTATCGTGAACTGGTATGACGAACGGCTGTCCATAGCGGATAAGCTGTCTTTCCGAGTTAATTATCCACATGCTATGGAGGGTTGGAGTCAACCAAAAATACGATGCTTCGTCAATTTTGATTTGAACGGTGTATGTCCATGCAGGGATCTCCGAGTATTTGGCATTGACCAGTTTGATGGTGCCATCCAGTGTCAAAAAGACAGCAGCACCATTAATCAAGTCAAACATTTGGACGCCTGCAGCTACCTGGGTCATCTGAGCTGGATGTTTCACGAAGGAATAATCAAGGTCTCCGTCGGAGCTCATGAACCAGAAAAGGAATGGAGAAGTTGCTTTCATCTGCTTGCAATTAAACCGTCCAAACATATCTCGCAACCTGTCTGGTATTGCAATCGTGTTGGTGCTGTTGGTAAGCATGTTCTTGAACGAGGACTTGATCTGCTCATTGCATCCATAGAGTTTCGTCTCTAACAGTCTCCCGTCGTAGAGCATGAAGTATTGGCGGTGAGCGTGCTCTAGCTTGCATGTTGCAGCGGCGTTGATGTCTTTAATGCATATGTTTTCGGATGCCTTGTCAAAGCTGTGTAAGGTCCTGATGTACATGATAACATCTTCTCCAACGATGAGAAATGAGGCGATGGTAGTGTCATCAATAATGGTGTCGTCACTAACATGAATATCGTGTATTGAATGGACCCGAATTGATACAGCACCATCATAGAATGAAGCTGAAATGTCTTCAGTGTTCATGCTCTCTTCCCAGCGAACAGCTTTGCCTCCAAGCAGCCATTTTGCTGTCTCGTCGCTCACTGACAGAAAATACTTCAAAGGTATTATTTTGTACAGAGTTTTGCATGAACCGCGTAATGCCAGGAGCGATTGGTCTGGTGGGAGAAGGTGCTTACGGATGATCACTTGCAGCACCTCCACCGGCAGCGCGGTGAGCGGCATATCGAGTTTTTGGTTTCCCGCTGGCTATTTATTCGCTCCCGGGCCGGGGTTTACACGGATGGGGGGGGGAGTGGTGTGTCGACGTGGAAACCCCAATGGCTGTTCCAATGGACGTGGTGCAGGATATTTTTCGGCGGCTCAACTACCAGAAACCTGCCAAGCTCTTCGTACTGGGCGTTCCCTTGGTGCTGTCTCTGCTTGCACTCGCTGTCTCAGACTACGTGAGCACGTTTCAGCCGCTGGCGGACCGGGGGTGCTTGCTGATCGTTGCTGTGTATGCCATTGTCATTGGCTTCGAGCAGAAGATAAATGTCGTGCCTTACGCCTTTGGCTCCGCTATTTTCATTGAAAGCTGGGTGCATTACCAGCCCACGGTGTTTGCCATGGACAACGCGGCCACCTGGATCAACATCATGTTTTGCGTGCATCTGTTCGCTATGGGCTGAGCGGGGATTTATCAGTGCCGCCCGCGATTTGGGCAAGGCGGTTTATTAAATGCACGCTTTTTAATGTCTTTTTGGTATAATGCCTGCAATCAACCTCTGTACTGCTGATGGAACCTTTTGAAACTTGGCATCCATCGCTTTGAACCTGTCGGCGTTGGTTGTCGTCAGTTCAGCATCAGACCACCCCTTTTTCAGCTTTGCATCAATGCCACTATACATATCATCCCACGCCCCAAACTTGGATGCATCCAACGTGTACGTGTGGTACGTGAGCCCACCAGTCCATATGGCGCTCTTTGATACAAATAACCCCTTGTTCTCGTCCATCGTCAGCGTAACGAAGTAGTCCGTGCCGAACCCGACCAGGAAGCGCACTGCTGTGCCATTCGCTTTCGCTCCTTGAACTGCTGCGTCGGTAAGCTGGCGGATGATGCCGGTCTCCCACACACACGGCCGGAGCTGGATGTTTGAGATTTCGTATGTTTGCTCTTTCTCGATATATTTACCTTGAAATATGAGCGTGCTAGTTGTGCACTTGTATGGTTGCTTGTTTTGAACATTTGTTGTAAGGGCTCTGAATGCTATCTCAAGCTCGCCAAAGTAATTTGGGGGAATGCCTGTTTCACTGCTGTCACCAGCCGCTTTTCCAAATCTTGCTTCGGCGTTATTCATAATCTTTTGCAGCAGTGCGCCGCTCTGTGACGTCGGGACGTACCGTGCTTGCAGCCCTGCCGTGTGCAGTTCCATCTCCAAAAACCGGTGGAGCGTCTGGAGGACCCGGATGTCTGCCATTTGGTGTTTGACATTGTCTCTTAAATACGCCCATCTGGGTTAACATGGGTCAACTGGGTGCAGAGCGCGATTAGGCCAGTGTTGGGTCGATATATAAATTACACGTCGGCTGTGCGTGCATGTTTGGGTGTTGTGGTGACACGTTGGTTAGGACGGAAATGGAAAAGGATGCGAACCTGTCTGCCGTGTTGAAGAAAGGTCAATGTGATGTGGAGATCACGCTTGGTAGCGGGGGTGGGATGGAGTTTGCCCGTCCGTGTGTGGTTGCTGGTCATGTGCGCTGGGTTCTTTCGGGGTATGTGCTCAGTGATCTTACCATTGACGTGCAGTTTCCAAAGTGCATGGATCTAGGCGACGATGCTGTGTATGCTTCATGCGGGGGTGATGGGGGCTACAGAATCACATATGCCGTAGCGTGCACTGTTGGGGACATGCTCAGATTCATTAAATACGTGAATGAGAAGGAGCATCTTGATCTGGTTACCACTAAAAACAGACTCCGTGCAGTGACATTCAGCGTTTCAGGCGGTCAGGGCGATATGCCCGTGTTCACCAACGGCAATCTTTTTGCTGCCACTGTCGACGAGGACAGCAGCGTGATCCCGGCCGGGGTCGTTATACGTGCGGAAATCATCGCCCTGCTGCGCCGGCTGGATCTGCTGCTGGCGTGAGCGTTGACAGTTTTCAATCTGTCTTAACCACAATCGAGTGCATCAGCTCGTTGTCAATGCGCCGCAATTCGCTCTTTGCACCCAATCTCGTATGCAGCCCCATTGCCACGGCCAGCGCGTGCTCCTGCCACTTTTTCGTCGAAACCCTCCGCCACCAGCGCTGGATGGCACGAACCCGCCAGAGGCCCGCGCCCACTGTGTCAGCCTCCTTGAAAAAGACCCAGTCGCGCCAGGTGTTTCCGTACATGAAGAGCTCCAGATAAAAGTCAACATAGTTATCCACCCAATACAGCTCGAACCTGGTCGTCAACGGCATGCGGTGTTTGGGAAATACTGTCAGGCTACACCACGCTGGAATATGCATCAGCAGTCTGCTGTATGTCACGAGCTTGGACTTCGGGTACACTTTGATCAGCCCATTCTCCCAAATCCCATCCAAGTGACACTGGCAGTTGGCGACGTGCCGCGCGGGGCAAGTTTCTTCCATTATTGCAAGAAAGAAATCCTTTTTTCTCTTATAAAATTGGTTTCCTTGTGACAAAGGAAAAAATGTCCAATGACCGCGCGAAGTGCAACACGATCTTCGTGAACCTTCTCCGCTTCCACAGACAGCCGGATGTGTTGTCATCGGCCTTTATCCGCGAGTTTTTCGAGACGGTGCGCTGCGACCGGGTGTTTGACATGTCCAGCAACCGCGACGAGTACGAGCAGAAGCTGACGAAGCCCCGGCTGGAGCGTATTCTTGAGTTCAGATCAACCGACGAGGACGAGCTGGCCGCGGCACAGGCTGCGATGCACTACCACACGTGGCACGAGAAGCGGTTGCTCGCGGCGATATCGTGGCCGTCGCTGGTGTATTATCACACTGTGACCCGCGCCGAGCGCACCATTCACTGGGTGATTCGCTCAAATTGAGCCTTGGAAATACAAACAAACGGCAACTGCAGCACACACGACCCTGGCTTCCCGTCCATCGTCCACTTCATGTCAAAGCTGAGGTCGACGAGGTCAAACGGCGCGTGCGGTGTCGCTTCCGCCTTTGAGACAGTGAACGAGAAGTTGTCCATCAAGTCCAGATACCGCTGCATGTCGGCGTCGTCCAACGCCTTCTGCTGCTGCTTTAAGAAATAGCACTCGAGAACATCCAGTCCCGTTGTTTTCCCAAGCCACGGCTCCAGTCCGTGCAGGAAGCAGTTATTGATTTGGCCAGTGTTGATCAGGCGATGTGCAATGAACATGTATCCAGCCGAGTCATGAAGCGAGACGATCCTGGGACCGCAATAGGTCAGTGTGTACGTCAACGTGTCGCTGAAAACCGCGGGAATCACGACTGTGTTATTCATCACTGATTACCACACACAGCACACTGCTAAGGGAACAGGAAACTATTTCTTTTTAACTTTCAAAATCAATGCCCGTGCACCCGATTTTCACGGTGCCCGGCGACGCGCTGTTCTGGTACAAGCTCAGCGGGTGTGTCGCGTACCACGGCCGTCTCTACTTCATGATGAACGTAGGGATAAACAGCTGCCACGCGCTGCTGACGGCACGGACGAACGGGCGCTTGTCGGGCGGCGAGATCATCTTCAACGAGCATTGGAACGCGTGGCCGGGCGACAGGTGGCCGGTGCCAGACTTTACCATCGGGCTGCAGCTCGAAAGCGCTGACGGGGGCGTGCCCGATTACCGGATCTGCTGCTTTTTCACGTGCGAGCGAGTTACCAAGGCCTTCAGCCCGATCAGGTACGTCGACGAGATTAATCCGGCGTTCAAGCGTCTGCAGCGGTGGTTTCGGACAATGGTGTGGAAGGTGCGTGTGAATCAACGCCTGCAGTTCGCTCTGGCGACGCGCAAGTGGTTGGAGGATGATGTGGTGAAGGCGATTGGGTTGTTTATTAAATAAACGTGCTCTGGTCGTTTGACATACCCAATGGATCCAGTATTGAAAAAGGCTAAACTGGACAACGTTAAGCGGTTTGCAGTTAAGACTCACACGACAGAGTTCTCCACTTTCGAAGATCCTGACACTGGCGTCTGGGGCATGAGTTACAAATACACCCCGGTAACGAGCGTGAGCAGCTCCGCGTCCATGTCCTTCATCGGCGACAGTGCACCAAGCCGCGTGTGAAGGGCCATCGCAAGCGCAAGGCGTCTGGCGTTTTTGCGAAGCTGCAGCATGGCGCGCGCCCAGCGCTGGAGCTTCATCAGGGCCTTGGGTTTGACTGGGCGTGGTTGGGAGTAGATCTGTGTGCGAATAGCGTTGCAGCATGCGGTGAAGAGTGCCGTGCTCAGTTTGAGGTATATGCCTTCAATCAGTGGATAGTCGTCGAGGTTTTGCCCGATGAGGTGATGGCTGTCTCGCAGGCATGCGATGGCTGGATGGCCCTTGTGAACGAATACGATCGGGAGGGTGCCAGTTACCAGGACCTCGTGTGTTTCAAGGTTGGCTGCATTCCAGTGGGAGTGCGTGTTCAGCCAGGCAGCAAGTGCCTCTTCTTTGTGGAATGCGCGTGTGAGGGCATTGAAATCCATTTGCAACAGGAAACCTAAAAAAAACAAGGCGCTGTGGTGTCTGACTGTGCGTAACTGGAAACCTAAAAAAACAAAAAAAACAATGCACTGGAAGGACGCCATCTTCCTCGGCTGGTTCGGCGCCAGCGCGGTCATGTTCAACGGGCAGCTTCTGGGCAAGGCGGTGTGTGCAGTGCACGAGAGATGGAATACGCCAAGATACTGCAAGGAGTGTCGTAAGCGGATTGCCTTTTCTGGCGATAAATGACAAGGCTATAAAACGACATGCGCCGCTCTGTTGAAATGCCAGCCAAGCGCCCGCTCGTCGACCCTGGTACGGAGCCTTGCAAGGCGATCAAGCTCGCGCCCGTGAAGCCGGATCTGTGTTTGGTGTGTGGGCTCGCGCACGGGTTATGAATATTTAAGACATTCAATCCGATTGGCAACATGTTGAGCGTGTTGGAAGAATTAAACGGACGTGTGGATACGCTGTTGAATGCCGCGTTTGCAGTAGTTCCTGCAGATTCTTTTGATCCGTCGCCTATTGAAACGCGATTGATGGATTTTTATGATAAATGGGGATTGTCTGCAGATAGAGGGGCGTGTTTGTTGGGAAATTATTATAGGTTCAAAAGTATCCGACGTAATCTTGCAGCACGTGAACTATGGGCACGTTATATTACCGACGTTTGGAACGATGGAATAAGGCCATATGTTGACATACATAACAAAACAGTCACAGACTTGAATTTATGTCTCAACCACATTCCTGGAATTGTTCATAAACTGAAGAAAATGTGCAGAGACCATGCTGATGACTCTGGAAACCACACAATATGCGATCTGGCCTATGGACTGTCGATCACCAGTTTTGCACGTGAGTTTATGTATGCTCTGGCTGGAGACAATGTTGCTGGTGTCAATCATACAGATGACGATGATGTTCATGTGTACAGACGTGATAAAAGAACAGCGGAGTATAGAATTGTTCAAGATTTTGAAAAAGATGCTGTAATTATGTATGCAGGCACGTATGCTGAGTCGCAAGAGATTTTTAACCTAGACGAGCCAGCAGTTCTTTCTAATGATGAGATGGATTCGTTGAGTGAGATGCTGGCGTTGGCAAGATCATCGCTTACACCAGCACAAGCAGTATAATAAAACGGCGATCAAGTGCTCTTACTCACCCAGCGAAGCGGTCCCCGACCACCATATTATGGACTACACCCCGGTCTCCGACGAGCTGCGCCGCGAGATTATCGACCTCGCCATCAGCATCGCGGCGCAGAACCGGGCGAAGAAGGCGGCGCGGCGGGCGGCACGGGAGCGGGCGGCGGAGAAGCGGGCGGGGGTCGCGAAGAGAAAGGCCGAGCGGCTGGCGAAGAAGGAGTTGAAAATGAAAGTTTACTAAATCAACTTCAGCTCAACGAGCTTTGCAAGCAGATGAGGCGGCTCGTACTCGATGCATGCGTGTGTGGCGCTGTGCTCTGCGTGGCCCGATTCTGGGAAGACGCTGAGATAGTCGTCGGTGCCGTCGCGGTATAAGTCCAGCGTGAAATGCGTGTATCCGACCGTGAACTTGAGGTCAAGCACGTAATCGTCTCCGTCAATGTCTTGTATAAGATATCCAGAGTGATTTCTTTCCATTGCTGAACGCAACCGGGGGCCCGTTGTATCGAATGCACATATTCTCTGTTTTTTGTGCTCTATCCTGATTTTTGCACCGACAGTCCGTGTGAGATATTCCTTTGCGTCCTTCAAAAACGTCAATGCCGCGTGATGGAGCATGAACGACGGTCGTGTGATAATGGACGGCCATATGTTTGCTCGCAGGCCTCTGGAGACGGAAGAGAATAGGATGAGAATGCCAACGTCTCTGATTTTTTTTACCACCAACGCGGTGACATCGATATTGAAACTGTGCGACTGCTGCGCGGGTTCGGTCTTTCGGGCCTTGCTCGAGCGAAGGAGCATTGCTTCGTGTGTGTATTAGCTTCGTGTCGTATACACGTTTTGCTCTCTGTTTTATATACGTTTATAGGGCCAGTCGTCCACGTTGAACGGCTTGAACCCAGAGTGATGCTTGAACTGCCGCATGAACGGGTCCGTGTGGTCGAACGCGTCTGGGTAGAGAATTTCCCTGTCGAACATGCGCGGGTGCTTGCTTGCGAAGTACATGGCGCAGCATATGAAGTTGGGCACCTTGTCGAGCGCGCGGTGTGTGTAGAGCCCGTGAAAGCGATTGTGGAAGAACAGATGAACTTCAATCAGGTTGCTCTCGTCGACCTTCCGCGGGTAGATAACGTGGGCGTACGCGCTTTCTCCGCACCAGACGGTGCACGCGATGCAGTGCTCGTGGACCGGGCCCTCTTCCGTGCGCATGTGTCGGCTGTGGCACTCGTCGAGAAACCGGCGCCAGCTCAGGACGGAGTGAATGTAGTCCAGTGTCTTGTGCCATTGCTCGTTGGCGCGCAGGATCACGTCGCGGATGTGGCGGAGCGTGGGCTCGTAGCTCGAATCTTTGGCTTCGTCGAGCATGGCGTCAATTTCTTGCACAATCCTGCTCATGCCCATATATTTTATTGGCACATATATACATCGGACTTGTTGGGGTGAAGCGAATGTCGCTATTGTATCCTTCGTCGGGCGTGGAGGTTTTTTTGGAGAAATTCAGCCGCCCTTCGCCCGAGCTGTCGGTGGACGCGCGGCGCCAATGCTTTGCCGATTCGTTGCTTAAGACCGCGGTCGAGTGCTATGCCAAATGCGATATTGAGAGCCAGGACTGGGGCGCTGTGCGTCTTTTCACCAAGATATTGCGGATTGGTGGCTCTGTGCAGCTTCTCGATGGGTGGGTTCCCGTTCCGGACGTGGGGATACTGCCCTGTGGAGAGTATGAGTTTGGCTCGTCTGAATGTCGCGATTTTATGCTGGCGCTGCCGCCCGTGATGTATGTGGTGGAGCTTGATGTGGGAATCGAGATGACGTGCGCCATTGGTTTTTCTGTGGGGTTGTATCCAGTGAAGAACGAGGCGGTTCACGCTCTGCTCGTGACACCACTTCACGGGTTGCAATGGCGCAACTTCGATTATGATTTCCCTGTTGTTGTCTACAATTATCATCGCCCTCCAAGCTGCACCGTGTTGACCAAAACTGCAATTACAGACGTTCTGGGCAGCAGAATGAGAGACCTGCTGAAAATCAGCGCGCTGGTTAACAACTTCAAGTGTGTGTGCACGACTGACCCCTACACGTTTGAATTCAAGATGAAATCAGGGGGCATGTTGTACGTTCAGCTGAATAACGAAAGCGGAAAGGGGCTCGTGCGCGTGATGTGGCCGTGGTGGACGTGGCGTCGTTCTGAGATCTTCGCTCTGACATCGCCGAAGGATTTCATGATCTGGGCCGGAAAGGTGGGGTAAATAAATAATAATGTTTTAAACGATATCCCCGATTTAGAAGCAGGGCCGGCTCGAAATTAAAACCTGGTGTAAAGGGTGTACAGCTCGTGTACAAGATTGTACAGGCGGTCGTTCCACAGCACGATCTGGCTATAAATAATACGGGGCAACTTTGACTTTCACCAAATCCACAAATGTTGAGCAAGCTGAGGTGCGTTGCTTTGTTGCTGCTGCTTTTTGTTCATGATGTGATAACTGATTATGATGCTTTATGTTTTCGCAGCATTAGTGATTCTGCTGCAAAGAACGAGAAGGCTGCATGCACCGTTCAGAAGGCCTGGCGCACGATGTTCAAGTACCGCACGACTTCGATCTACGTCAAGCACGCCGTGGTGGACTGCGGTTTGTCGGGCGATCACGTTAAGTCCATCAGCTTCGAGGCGTTGGTTCAGAACCTGAAGACTCCGGCTGTCATCGCGAAGGCCAAGAAGTTTTTCTTCCGGCTCAACTCGCAGGCTGTTTTCCGTCATGGCAGCGAGGATTTCCAAGGGGTTGGGACCAACGTCAACGTTCGCGTGCTTATGGCGGCGTTCATGATTGCCTACCGTCCGACGCACGTGTTTGAGACCATGGGGCCTTTGGAGCAAGCGCTTCTTGCATCTGCTGCGAACATGCTCGCCGTCTTCAATGACATCGCGTCCCGGTTTGTGGCGGGCGGGCGGAAGTTCACGTTTCAGATGGTTCCGCACGACGTGACCAAGCCTCTGCTCGGCATGATGCGGCAGTATCTGGGGGATTTCAGGCTGTGGAAGGTTCCTGACGAGGCCAAGCTCTCCCGGCGGATCAAGAACGCGCTGGTGGCGTTGTACCAGGCCAGGGAGCATCTTCCGCCCGACGAGCCCGCCGATTCGCCGCTGAACGTCGAGTTTCGCACCCAGATCGACCGTCTCCGCGAGAAGCTGCTGCAGATTGCTGGGCAGGCCGCGGTGGTTCAATTCGACGCGGAGCGTGCCGCGGGCGAGGGTCTTTTCCGCCAGAATCCCGGCAACAACAACGAGGGACATCGCTTCCCCGCGCGCATGACGAACGAGCAGCTGGCGCACGAGCTTCTGATCTGCCCCACGTTTCAGCTCACCGAGGATGGGTCGGCGGGCGGGGATCTTATGATGTTTCGCCAGATGCGGGAGACCTTCCATCGCGCGTTCTGGGGCTCGCTGGCGGACGACATGCGCTTGGCGGAGCCGTGCTACGCTCGCGTTTTCCGGGTGATGGAGGAGGTTCGCGAGGGCATCGTCGATCTCAACAGCAACACGGGCATCAACGACGCAATGGACATGCAGCACATCCGGGCGCAGGTCGCGACGGGGCTCTTCACGTGGGACAACACCTTGGCGATGTCGACGGCCGTCGTGGCGATTCTCAAGGACCTCACCTGCCTGCTCCGCGTCGCCGACTTTGACGCCAAGTGGGCCGAGGTCTACCCGGAGATGCTTGCGGCGGAAACTCGTGTGGATCAAGCGGGGGCCTTCGCCAAGGCGCTGGAGTTCTTCCTCACCCGCATCAACCTCTGCCGCATCGACGCCGCCAACACCCGCCTCCGCCTCATCGCGCCGACGATTGCGGAACATGGCATTGATTACGAGCGCGGCAAGTTCCAGGATCGCGTCCGCGACGAGGCCCTTACGCTGGACCGCTCGACGAACTGGATCACCAAGTCGCTCGAGTTCGCCAACGACCTGGTGGAGAGGGTTCGCAACGGCATGGCGGGATCGGTGTTGGAGGCGCACGCCCACGCGGTGACGCTGCTGGCGAACGGGACGATCTACGAGAATGATTTCGTCGAGTCTACGGTGCCGGAGACGTTGATGTTCGACTTCCGTCGCATCGTCGGCTTCCGCGGCGAGTTCAAGTCCATCGTCCAGACCAGCATGGCGCTCTTCGTTGCCACGGGCGACAACACCGTGTTCGCGAACGTGTCGGCGGCGGTTAATGCCATGGGGCCGGGGGCTGCGATTGTGCCGGCTGATTTGTCGCTGCCGGATGCCATGGAGCGCACGCTTCAGTCGTCCCTGGAGACTACGAGCCCGATGCACTCGGTTCTTTCCCGTCGGCTCACGGCCATCGTTCGCAACCGCATCATCACCGGGAACATCAACGCGGCTCGCGTCTCCATCCTGCCGGTTGCTTTGCCGCCGAACGTGCAGGCGCGCGCCGACAAGCTGGTCTCGACGATCGTCCGGATGGCCACGGTCAACCGCCAGGTCCACAACGCCATCTACGACGAGATCTTCCCCGCGGCGGCGAGGGCGGTGGCGGCGGCGCACATTGCTGCGTGAGGAGTGGAATGGAGAAGAGACGCGAGCTGTCTTTAAAAAGCGTTCGGACTCGGGAAGTCCTTAAAGACGTCCAGGATTTTGAATGAAATTTATTCGATCTTTACCAAAACGTGTCTTGTGTGCCTGAAATGGGAATATGGGTTGGGTTGAATAGGCTGCAAATAGCTTTTGAGTTAGCACTCGCCACTTTGTTGTGTAGTGTCGTCTTGGCTGAGGCATGATTGCCGAAATATTTCCCTGCATTGCGACAGAAAATGAGTGGTCAAATTGCATTATTTTTAAAGATTTTACACCTGGAGTTTTATACGTATTAACCGCATTTAGATTCCGGGCCTCACGAGCCGGTCCTGTAGAAATTGGTCCTGTAGAAACCCTGAGTTTTAAAAAGGGTGAATAAAACACCCAGCCGAATTCCACAGGCATCTCAACCATGCTCCTCACTTGCGACGACACGTTCCATTTGATTTGCTCCGTAATCCAGGATGTCCGCTCCCTGGGACTGCTATGCCGCACCGACAAGCGTATTAGAATGTATCTTAATTCTCCCGACGGTGGCGTTCACTGGACCAGGGTGGCGAAGTTGGTGTGCGGTTTGAAATACTGGCAGCCACTGCCTGATAACCATCCGCGAGCCGACAATGCCAAGTACGTGGCACAGATCCGAATGTGTCCCTGGACAAGCTTTCCGCAGGTTCTGCCCATTCGGTTCATGGACCGCATGAAGAAGCGCGGCTGCACGGATGTGGTGATTGGGGATATGGACTGCGATTTGGACAACGCACAGAACCCCATGATCGTGGGACTGAAGAATCCGAATGGATCCAAGACATTTCCAAATGAGGAGTATTGGGTGTCGTTTTCATTGCGGCCGTGGTCGGATCGCGTGCCAGACAGGTTGGTGAAGCGCATGCGCGAGGACTGCACACGGGACAAGGTGGACGAGACGCTGACCGAGATTTACAAATCAGACGTCCTGCAGGAATGCGCGTACTACGCCAACATGAGCTGGCACACGGTGTTTCGGGTGCATGAGGGATTATGCGCTGTTCAGGTGGGGTGCGACAGCAATTTCAACAAGATTATGTTCTACG
>Ga0247840_10009339_pt1 | contig 12709 bp, 8 predicted proteins | sample LaCruzMarch2015__FD_192404 | JGI IMG/M metagenome (GOLD analysis project Ga0247840, IMG submission 192404) | Freshwater microbial communities from meromictic Lake La Cruz, Castile-La Mancha, Spain - LaCruzMarch2015_17m | ecosystem: Environmental > Aquatic > Freshwater > Lake | place: Spain...
TCCGCGTCGTCGTCCGCGACCTCGGCCTTGAGGCTGGTCTGGCCGATGCGCAGCGTGGTGACGGGCAGTTCCGGCTGGGCGGTCTCGGCGGAAAAGAGGGCCGGCGCGGCGAGGACGAGCGCGGCAAGCAGGGCGTGGATTTTCATGAAGGAAGAAAACTTACCGAATCTGTTGACAGTCGCGACTTGTATTTTGCACGCTCATTCATTCTTTCTCCCATGTATCCGTTATCACTCTGCGTCAAAATATTACAGGGAATGGACTTCCTGCCGGTCCGTCGGGTGCATTTTGGAGATCCCGCCAGCTGTTTGTCCTAAATCCGGAAGAAGAGACTCACGCCAAGGACGCAATGCACGCCAAGGAATGAACTTATGAAGAATATAGCACTCACCACCCGGGCGACACGTTTTCTGTTCAACCCTTTCCGTATCTTTCTGCCTTGGCATACTTTGCGCCCTTTGCGTGAAATCCAACTGCTTTTTCTAGGTTTGTTTGCGCGGTGATTCATGGCAAATTTTTTTCCTCAGTGGACAAACGGGATCCCTCTCAAGGTTGCGGTTTGCCTTGGCGTGGCGGCCCTGGCTGTCGCTGGGGGAGTCACGTATTATTTCACGCAGAAATACACGCGCGTCGGCTACATGCCCGTCCAGCCGGCTTCCTTTTCCCATGCGGTCCATGTGGAGCAGCTGGGGATGGACTGCCGGTATTGCCATAGTTTTGTCGAAGTGGCGTCGCACGCGAACGTCCCCACGACTCAGGCCTGCATGGCCTGCCACACGCAGATCAACGCGACGAGCCCGAAGCTCGAGGCCGTGCGCGAAAGCTGGAAGACCGGGCTGCCGGTAAACTGGATCCGCGTCCACAAGACGCCGGACTACACGTATTTCAACCATGCCGTCCACGTGACCCGCGGGGTGGGCTGCTTCAGCTGCCACGGGGCGGTCAACGAAATGGCGGCCGTCTTTCAGGACCAGTCGCAGAGCATGTCGTGGTGCCTCGATTGCCACCGCGCGCCGGAGGATTTTCTCCGCCCGCCAGCAGAAGTTTTTAACATGAAATGGCAGCCGGCCGGCAACGGGAGCCAACGGAAGACCGGCGCGGAATTCCAAGCGGCGTGGGAAGTGAACCCGCCGGTCACCTGCGGAGGCTGCCACCGATGAAAAAAATCGATCCTCCCGGTGAGCCCCGGCCCGGCCTCTGGCGCAGCCTGCGCGAGTTTGAGAACGACCCGGAATTCGCGAAGCATCTCGAGGCGGAATTTCCGCGTGGCGCGGAGCTTGGTGAGGACAGCGGGCTTTCGAAGCGGGACTTTCTCAAGCTCATGGGAGCTTCGGCGGCGCTGGCGGGCGCAGGGTTGACCGGATGCCGCAGGTCGGTTGCCCACCTCGTGCCGTTCACGAAAGGCGTCGAGTGGACGATCCCGGGGAAATTTTTGTATTACGCAACAGCGATGCCGGCGCGCACCGGGGCGGTCCCGCTGATCGCGGGCACGACCGACGGGCGGCCCACGAAGCTCGAGGGGAACCCGCTTTATCCGTCCAGCAACGGCGGGACAGATCCGTTCGCGCAGGCCGCGATCCTCGATCTCTACAACCCGCACCGCGCGAAGAGCCTCACCGACAAAGGCAAGGCCGCCGATGCCGCAGCGTTCGACGCGTTCCTGCAATCGGTCCGGGAGGGCGGCGGAAAAGGCGTGGCTTTTCTTGTCGAAAAGAAAAATTCCCCGACGCGCGACCGCCTGCGCGGCGAGCTGGAGCGGGCTTTCCCGGGCGTCCTCTGGGCGGAATACGAACCGCTCGGCGACGGCGAGGCGGAGGCGGCCGCGGCGGCCTCGTTCGGCGGGGGGGTGCGGCTGGCACCGAAGTTCGACCGGGCGGATGTCATCCTCGCGCTCGACAGCGATTTTTTGAACCCGATCGAGACCGGCATCGGCTACGCCGCCGGATTCGCCGCCCGCCGCAACCCCGACCAGATGGGGGCTCCGATGAACCGTCTCTATGTGATCGAAAACCACTTCACGGTCACGGGCGGGATGGCGGACCACCGGCTCCGCTGCAGGGTTTCCGATCTCGGCGAATTCACGCGCCGGCTTGCCGCGGCGATTGTCCACCAGACCAGCGATGCGGGGATCGCCTCTGTTCTCGGGGCATGCCCCGAGGGGGATGCGGCTTTCGACGAGGAATGGATCGCCGGATGCGCCGACGACCTTCTCGCCAACCCCGGGCGCTCGCTCGTTTTGACCGGCCCCCAGACGCCTGCTGCCGTTCAAGTTCTGGCGCACGCGATCAACGCCGCGCTGGGCAATCTGGGGGCGACTCTATTGGGGCTCACCAATCCCGCGCCTCCGGCGGCCACGATCACCGGCCTCGCGAAAGCCATCGCCGCCGGCGCCGTCAAAACACTTTTTATCCTCGGAGGAAATCCGGCCTACAACGCCCCGGCGGAGCTGGATTTTGCCTCGTTGTTATCGAAGGTCCCCGACGTGGTGAAGCTCGGGCTGATCGAGGATGAAACCTCGAAACTCGCACGCTGGCATGTTCCCGCCGCACACTTTTTGGAGGCATGGGGCGACGCCCGGACCTACGACGGCACCTACACGACAATCCAGCCGATGATCCTTCCGCTTTGGGGCGGGATTTCCGAACTGGATCTCCTCGCCAAACTTCTCGGCGGCACTGCGCCCGAGGGACCGGAACTCGTCCGCACCACATTGGAATCCCTCGCCCCGGCCGACGCTGTCGCCGAGGCGGGCGGACTCGACGTGCTCTGGAACAACGTCCTGCGCGTGGGATTCCTGCCCGGTTCCGGATTCGCTCCGGCCCCGCTTGTTTTTTCGGTCGCGGCCGCCTCCGCGATCGCAGCTAAAGCCAAGCCATCCACCGCCGGGCTCGAACTCGTTTTCCTCCAGAGTTCGAGCGTGGACGACGGCCGCTACGCCGGCAATTCCTGGCTTCTCGAGACGCCGGATTTTGTCACCAAGCTCACCTGGGACAACGCGGTTCTGGTCAGCCCGGCGACCGCGAAAAAGCTGGGGATCCAAGCGAACCACATTGGAAAATTCGAGGAGATCGCGGAGAAGTTGGGGAATGAGATCGACTACGATCTGGTTGCCGACATCGTCGAGATCAGCGATGGAATGCGGACGAGCCAGGCCGCCGCGATCATCGCTCCCGGCCATGCCGACGACTCGCTTTCGATCGCCCTCGGCTACGGTCACAAGGGAGTTGCCGCTTTGATGGACGATGTCGGCTTCGACGCGTATCCGCTCCGGACCGCATCCTCGCCCCGCGTCACTTCCGGGGTGACGCTCAAGGTCACCGGCAAAACCTACCCGCTGGCCCAGACCCAGGAACACCGGAGCATGGAGGGCCGGGATCTTGTGCGCGAGGGCGCGCTCGAACATTATCGCGAGGATCCCGCCTTCGCCCAAAAGATGGGCATGGACGCGCATGTCCCGACGGACATCTCGCTCTACACGCCCCCGGCCCTGACGGCGGCCGAGCAGTGGGGGATGACGGTCGATCTCAACACCTGCATCGGCTGCAATGCCTGCGCGGTCGCCTGCCAGGCCGAGAATAACGTGCCGGTCGTCGGAAAGGAGCAGGTCCGGAAAAACCGCGACATGGCATGGATCCGCATCGACCGGTATTTTGCGGGCGATCCGGAGGATCCCGAGATGCTCGCCCAGGCGATCATGTGCCAGCATTGCGAGAATGCGCCCTGCGAAACCGTCTGCCCGGTGAACGCCACCGTGCACAGCGAGGACGGACTCAACCTCATGGCCTACAACCGCTGCATCGGCACCAGGTATTGCGCGAACAACTGCCCGTGGAAAGTCCGCCGGTTCAATTTTTTCGACTACAACCAGCGCCCGCTCGACCAGCTCTACCGGGGCCCGCTCGCGAAGAAGGGCATGGCCGACAGCCTGAAGATGGCGAAGAACCCGAACGTCACGGTCCGTATGCGCGGCGTGATGGAAAAATGCACGTTCTGCATCCAGCGGATCGAGGAGGCGAAAATTTCGCGGCTCGTCGAAGCCGGCCCAACCCCGAAGAGCGGCACCCCGGTCAGCGCATTCAAAGTCGCGTGCCAGCAGGCCTGCCCGAACGACTCGCTGGTTTTCGGTGACATCCTGAACCCGAAAAGCCGTGTCTCCCAGCTGCGCGCCAGCGAGCGGGGATACTCGATGTTCAAATACCTGAACGTTTCCCCCCGCGTCACCTACCTCGCGCGGATCAAAAATCCGAACCCCAAAATGCCGGGGGCCGAAAATGTGGGCTCGGCAAATACGTCCCATGAGTCTCATGGGCCCCATTCTTCCCAGGAGCCCGCAACTCCCAACCTCTCGGAGGCGCACCAGCCATGACCGACAAGGAAGTCGCTCGCCCCTCGCTCGTGCTCAACAGGCGCACGATGGGCTGGATCAGCAGCTACATCAGCTCGATTGTCGAGGAGAGGACGCCGACGTGGTGGTGGTTTTCGATGGGGGTTACGGTTCCGTTGACGCTCCTGTGCCTCGCCTGCCTCGCGTATCTCGTCTCGACCGGCGTCGGCGTCTGGGGGAACAACCATCCGGTCGGCTGGGCGTGGGATATCACGAACTTCGTTTTCTGGATCGGCATCGGCCATGCCGGCACGCTCATCTCGGCGATCCTTTTCCTGACCCGCCAGAAATGGCGGACGTCGATCAACCGCGCGGCCGAGGCGATGACGTTGTTCGCGGTCGTCTGCGCGGCGATCTATCCGGCGCTCCATGTCGGGCGCGTCTGGATGGTGTGGTTCCTCGCGCCGGTGCCGAATTCCAACGGGATCTGGCAAAACTTCCGCAGCCCGCTCCTGTGGGACGTGTTCGCGGTTTCGACGTATTTCGCGGTGTCCGTGATGTTCTGGTATACCGGGCTGATCCCCGATCTCGCGACCGTCCGCGACCGCTGCACCTCGAAGATCAAGAAGTGCATCTACGGGATCATGGCGCTCGGCTGGCGCGGCGGCAACCGCCAGTGGCGGCACTACGAGAAGGCGTATCTCATCCTCGCCGGCCTCTCGACCCCGCTCGTGCTTTCGGTCCACTCGGTCGTGTCGTTCGACTTCGCGGCGTCGGTCATTCCCGGATGGCACACGACGATCTTCCCGCCCTACTTTGTGGCCGGCGCGATCTTCGGCGGGTTCGCGATGGTGCTCACGATCATGATCCCCGCCTGCGCGCTCTACAAACCGCTGCGCGATCTGGTGACGGCCGACCACGTGGAGAGGATGTGCAAGGTGATTTTGCTCATGAGCTCCATCATCGCCTACGCCTACCTCATGGAGCTGTTCACCGCATGGTATAGCGGGAACCCCTACGAGCGCGCGGCGTTCTATTATCGGGCGGCCGGGCCCTACTGGTGGGCGTATGCGGCGATGATCCTCTGCAACGTCGCCGTGCCCCAGCTGTTCTGGTTCAAATTTTTCCGGACGCACCTTCTCTGGGTCTGGATCATCGTGCAGTTCCCGAACGTGGGGATGTGGCTCGAGCGCTTCGCCATCGTCGCCACCACGCTTACGCGCGACTTCACGCCGTCCGCGTGGGGGATGTTCCATCCGACGTGGGTGGACGTCTGCACGTTCGCCGGGACGTTCGGGCTCTTCGCGACGCTGTTCCTGATATTTATCCGGTTCCTGCCGATGATCTGCATGTTCGAAGTCAAGGCAGTCCTGCCCGAGGCGGACCCTCACTACGGCGAGGAGCGATGAGGACAGCCGGCAACAAGGCATCCCCGGTTTACGGCATCGCAGCGGAATTTTCCTGTGCGCGTGACCTCTTCCGCGCCGCGGAAAAGATCCGCGACGCGGGGTTCCGGCGCTGGGATGTCTTCTCGCCGTTCCCGATCGACGGCATGGACGAAGCCATGGGGATGAGGCGCTCGCTGCTCGGGAAGATCGTCTTTCTCGGAGGGCTCGCCGGGTTCCTCGTCGCGGGCGCGATCCAGTTCGCGCCGACAACATTTTTCTACCCGCTCCTCGTGGGAGGGAAGCCGAACGGTCTGTTCACCGCCCCCGCGTTTTTTCCGATCCTGTTCGAGCTGACGATCCTGGCCTCGGCGATCACGGCGGTGGCCGGAATGCTGGTCATGAACGGCCTGCCTCGGCTCAACCACGCGCTCTTCAACTGGGACCGGTTCAAAAAAGTCACCGAGGACAAGTTCTTCGTCGCCATCGAATCCGGCGACCCGAAATTCTCCGAGCGCTCCGTCCGCGACCTCCTCGAATCGCTCGGGGGCACTCACATCACCACCATCCATGGAGACTAAGGCCATCCCCGCATGTGGCATGGGCATCCTGCCCATGCGTGAAGTCGTGGCGCAGGCGTCCCGCCTGCGGGGTCCATGGCAGCCGGGACGGCTGCCCCACGCGGAGCCCCGGCCATGCTGAAATATTTCTTCATCCTCTTCGCCCTCCTCGTGATCCTGGTGGTTTCGATGGCCGGCTTCCGCGGGCAGAAGTCCCCGCGTCCGCCGATCGAGATTTTCCCGGACATGGCCCACCAGCCGAAGGTCAAGGCCCAGGTCGCGAGCGGGTTTTTCGCCGATGGCCGCGGCGGCCGCAAGCCGGTGGACGGCACCGTGCCGATCGGGTATGCGATCCCGCTGCACAAGCCGGTTGATGGCTCGGTCGGCGAGGCGGGCGGCCCCTACAACCAGATCTATTTTTCGTCGGGGCCGGTCTATTTCGACACGGGAAAAATCGGTGGCCAGTGGGGGGCGGGAATGCCATTTGAAATCACGACCCGACTGATGGAGCGCGGACGCGAGCGGTTCACGATCAACTGCTCTCCCTGCCACGGAGCCACCGCCGCCGGCAACGGGATCGCAGGAAAATTCGGCCTCGTCGCCATCGCCAATCTGCATCTGGAACGGATCCGCACGATGGCCGACGGCGAGATCTTCAACACCATCACGAACGGCAAAAACACGATGATGGGATACGGGGGCCGGATCCAGGTCCAGGACCGCTGGGCTATCATTGCCTACGTCCTGGCGCTCCAGAAATCGCAGGGCGGGGCAACCATCAACGACGTGCCGCCGGTCGAGCGGGCCGTGCTGGAGGCGCAAAAACAACCATGAGCGACCACGGGGCTGAATCTCCGCAGACGTTCGACTACAAGCATGTCGGGGGCCGGTTCCTCGGCCTCATCGCCACCGCGCTTGCCGCCTACGCCGCGATCTTTGTCGGGGCCGTGTTTGATCCGGAGCAGTTCGCGTTCTCCTACCTCTTCTCGTTCATGTTTTTCTTCACGATTTGCGCGGGCGCGCTCTTCTGGGTCCTCGTCCATCACGCGGTGGATGCGGAGTGGAGCGTCGTCGTGCGCCGCCAGTTGGAGAACCTCGGCGGCCTGCTCCCGGTGATGGGCCTGCTCTTCGTGCCTCTCGTTTTTGTCGCCCCGCAGCTCTGGGATTGGATGCTTCCAAAAAACGCTGGCCATCCGCTCCTGCTCGAGAAATGGCCGTATCTCACCCCCTGGTTCTTCTGGAGCCGCGCCGCGTTTTACTTTTTCTTTTTCACGGTTGCGGCGACGTGGCTTCGCGCGAACTCGATCCTGCAGGACCAGGACGGCACGCCGCGCTACACCGTCCTCAACCGCAGGATCACGTTCGCCGGCCTCCCGCTATTTGCCTTGTGCCTGACGTTCTGCGCGATCGATTGGCTGATGGGCCTCGACTACCGCTGGTTCTCGACGATATGGGGAGTCTATATATTTGCCGGGGCCGCGCTGGGTTCGCTTTGCGTGCTGGTCCTGCTGGTCACCGCGCTGCGCGGGGCCGGATATTTTCGGGGCATCATCTCGGTCGAACACTACCACATCATCGGCAAACTGATGTTCGCGTTCACCCTGTTCTGGGCCTACATCGCGTTCAGCCAATACATGCTGATCTGGTATGCGAACATCCCGGAGGAGACGATCTACTTCCTGCGCCGGAACACCGGAAGCTGGCACGGCCTGAGCACCGCGCTCGTGGCCGGACACTTCTTCGTGCCGTTCCTCCTGCTGCTCCCGAATCCCGGCAAACGGAAACCGGCGTTCCTTTGCGGGGTGGCAGCCTGGATATTGCTGATGCACCTGCTGGATATCTACGTGGTCGTGCTGCCCGCTCTGCACAAGACCGGGGTCGCCGTGAGCTGGATGGACTTCGCCTGCCTCGCCGCCGTCGGATGCACGCTCGCCGCAGTCTTTTTCAAGCGCCTCGGTGACACTCCGCTGTGGCCGCTCCGCGACCCACGCCTCCGCAACTCGATCGCCCTGAAAAACTGATGCCGAACAGCGCTTCCAACCCCGCCACAAAGATCCCGAAATCCCCGGCTCTCTGGCTGTTCTTCGCGCTGGCCATGGCGCTCCTCCTTCTTTTTTGGGGAGCAACCACCTGGCTCTCGGGCTGGCAGGGAGGGGATGCCAACCCCGAGGAGGCCGAGCGGGCCGGGTTCCGCACCAAGACGCTTGCCGAATTGCGTGCCGACAACGCGAAAAAGCTGGATTCCTACGCGTGGATCGACCGCGCGAAAGGCCGCGTGCAAATCCCCATCGCCGAGGCCATGAAACTTGTCCTCGCCGAAATCAACACCCCGCCCCGCCCCGCCTACCCGGTCGCCACGCCAGAACCGGCTGCGGCTCCATCACCGGCTGCAAGCAACTCTCCCGCGCCACCCTGACAACCGCGCATTGGCCGTAAGCAATAGAAATGCAAAACCCACCGGCTTACATGCTTGAGCGAGCGCTTAGGGGAACAGCGATTTGGGCCAACCTCTGGCGGTCCAATAGTCCAACTCCTGCTGGGAGACCCTTTGCACCTGCTTGTAGATATACCAGTCTCCCGCCTCGTTCTGGCGGAGGAAGAGCAGGAGCGGGGAAGGGTCTCGGAACGGGCCGTCCGCCGTCAGCTTGGTGAGTTTCACCGCCGCGTCCTTGCCATCGCACAGGAAGTGGGAGAAGGTCATGTCGATGTGGCGCGGGTTCTCGATCGAAAGCCGACGGTTGTTATTGTAGACGCTGTCGCGCACGCCAAGGATGATGGCCCGGCGGAGCGCTGACTTTTTGGGCACTTCGATGGCGGGGTTCCCGAGTTCTCCGTAGCCGGTTCCGGCGGGTTGGCTCGCCACGACTTTGCCGCTTCCGTTGTCGATCAGGACGTCGTCTTTCCTCAGGTTCTTGGGTTTCTGTCCCGGGTCCCAGGTGTCCTTTTCGTTTGGCATGTGCATTTTCCAGATCACGAATGAAATGTTCGGGAGCGGTTCCCCTGAGTAGCCGGGGGGCACCGTATTGTCTTTGGCGATGTCTCCGTAGAGGCGTAGGATCATCCTCTTCTCTGCGGCGGCTTGGAGCACCGGCAGCAGGTTTGTCGCGTTTCTGGAAGTCCCGAGCTTCACGACCGGGCCGCCTGTGTTGCCTTCAATGGGGGCGTCGGTTCTGAAGAGCAGCACGCCGTTGCCCACGAAAAGGGTTCCCGTGAGCCAGGTTTCTACGGCATGGGCGGTGAGGCTGCAGGCGGTAAGCGCGAGGCCGACGGCAAAGATGGTTGCAGGGTTCTTTCTCATATTTTGTGAAATTTCCTCTTTTTCGGTTTTTCTGGGGCGTAGAGGATCGCCTCTGTGCCTCGTTTGTTCGAGACGGGGTATCAACGCCCTGTTTTCATCTCTACGTGATATGGCTCGCCTTTTTGATACAAAGCCAGGCGCGTTTGTGCGTCTTTATCGGACGGCTTAAGCTCAAGGTATTTATTTTCCCAATAGATCGCCCGCTTGAAGTCTTTGATCTCCGCATAAGCCGCCGCAAGCGTTTCTATGAAGATTGCCTCCTTCCATTCGACAAGCTCACAACTTTTAGTGGCATATTCAATCGCTTTTGATCCGTTACGAAGCAAGGGATCGGGCGCTGTGGCTAATAGCCAGCCAACATTATTGTAACTAACTGCAAGGGCGCGCTGCCAGCCGGAGTTTGTCTTGTCCTGCGCTGCCAGAGTCTGTGCGACCTGCAGGGCTTGCTGGTAAACTTTCAGAGCGTCTTCGAGCTTCCCCTGTAACTGGCAAACATAGCCAACCTTATTGTAACTAACTGCAAGGTCGCGCTGCCAGCCGGAGTTCGTCTTGTCCTGCACTGCCAGAGTCCGCCTGATCTGCAAGGCTTGCTGGTAGGCATTGAGCGCTTCTTTAAACTTTCCCTGTTCCTGGTAAACGCCACCAACATTATCGTAACTTCGGGCAAAGCCGCCCTGCCATACGGTGTTCGTTTTGCCCTGCGCCGCCAGAGTCTGCATGATCTGCAAGACTGGCTGGAAGGCATTGAGCGCTTCTTCGAGTTTCCCCTCTGCCCAGTAAACCTCGCCAATCTGCTTGTAGCTGATGGCAAGCTCGCTCTGCCAGTCGGAATTCGTCCTGTCCTGCGCCACAAGCGCCTGCTTGATCTGCAAGGCTTGCTGGTAAGCCTTGAGCGCTTCTTCAATGTTCCCTTTCGCCGAGTAAACGTTGCCAACATTATTGTAACTGAGGGAAAGGTCACGCTGCCAGCCGAAGTTTGTCTTGTCTCGCATTGCCAAAGCCTGCTTGATCTTCAAGGATTGTTGGTAAGCCTCGAGCGCTTCTTCAAGGTTCCCCTGTGCCTGATAAATAGCGCCAGTTTTCTCGAAACTGATAGCCAAGCTGCGCTGCCAGGCGGAGTTTGTTTTGTCCTGCGCTGCAAGCGTCTGCGCGATCTGCAGGGCTTGCTGGTAGGCTTTGAGCGCATCTTCGAGCTTTCCCTGTGCCTGGAAAACACCTCCAACACCCTCGTTAATGTCAGCAATGTCGCGTTGCCAGAGGGAGTTCGTCTTGTCCTGCGCTACCAGATTTTGCGTTATCTGCAAGGCTTGCTGGTAGGCTTTGAGCGCCTCTTCAAACTCTCCCTGTGCCTTTAAAACGCCACCGACATTCTCGTAACGACAGGCAAGGCCGCGCTGCCAGCCGAAGTTCGTCTTATTCTGCACCGCCAGAGCCAGCGCGATCTGCAAGGCTTGCTGGTAGGCCTTCAGCACCTCTTCGAGATTCCCTTTTAGAAAGTAAGCGTTACCAACTCTTCCGTAACAGTCTGAAAGTTCACTCTGCCAGCCGGCGTTCATCTTGTCCTGTGCTGACAGGGCCTGCATGATCTCTAAGGCTTTCTGGTAGGCTTTGAGCGAATTTTCGAAATCACATTTTGAATCGTAAACGACGCCAACACTAACGTAACTGACAGAAAGGTCATGCTGCCAGCCGGAGTTCATCTTGTCCTGCGCTACCAGAGCCTGCATGATCTCCAAGGCTTGCTGGTAGGCCTTGAGCGCCTCTTCGTGATTTTCTTGTGCCACGTAAACGTGGCCAACACAAAAGTAACTGACGGAAAGGTCGTGCTGCCAGCCGGAGTTCGTCTTGTCCTGCGCTGCAAGAGTCTTTATAATCTCCAAGGCTTGCTGGTAGGCCTTGAGCGCCTCTTCAAGTTTCCCTTTTAGCATGTAAACGTTGCCAACCCTGTCGTAACTGATGGAAAGGTGGTGCTGCCAGCCGGAGTTCGTCTTGTCCTGCGCTGCCAAAGCCTGCATGATCTCCAAGGCTTGCTGGTAGGCTTGGAGCCCGTTTTCAAGATCCCCCTGTGCCTCGTGAACGCCACCAACCTTACCGTAACTGACGGCAAGGTCGCGCTGCCAGCTGGAGTTCGTCTTGTCCTGTGCTGCCAGTGCCTGCGCGATTTTCAAGGCTTGTTGATAGACCTTGAGCGCATCATCGAGCTGCCCCTGTTCTTTAAGAATATCTCCCTGCTGAATCAATGCAGAGCCGTGCTCTCGTTGTGAGTAACGATCCCCTTCTTCTGCCGGGAACTGCTTCTGGTATTCCCGGATGCGGCTGTTGATTCCATCCATCATTTCCAAGTGCCCAAGGCGCCCCAGCGTGTCGCTCAGGTCGTATTGCATGTAGTGGATGAGTTCGTCTGCCGCGTTTTTCGATGCGATCGCTTTCTCTTTCGCGAGCTTTTCTTTTTTGGCGGCCTCCCAGGCGAGAGCAAACCCCAGGAAGCTGACGGCAGCCAGGATGACGGCGACCACGAGCGCCGCGCTGATGGTCACGATCACCGCGACCATGATCCGCGTCTTGCGCTTTTCTGCCGCCCGGACAGCCTCGCTGGAACGCCCGATAAATTCCACGGCCTGTTTTTCCAGCGTATCGCGTCGTCGGCTCAGCAACGATTCCGCTTCCGCAAGCGGCAACCCCGGGGCCAGCAGGTAATCCTTGTGCCCGTTTTTCTCACGCCACAGGTGCTCGGCTTCTTCGACCCGGTGTCGGATGCGCAGCAGGTCGCGGTTTTCCCTCACCCACTCCCCGATGCGCGGCCAGGAACTCAATATTGCCTCGTGCGCGATGCCCGCCGTCGGGTGTCCCCCGGCTTCTCCTGCTGTCAGGAACCGCTCTTTGATCAGGGCCCTCACGAGGACGGCATGGGCCGAGTTGTCCTCGGCTGCGGGAAGCGGCGCCCGCCGGCGCACCGCCTCCCCGTCCGGAGAAAACGTGACGAGCTCCCACAGGGTCTCGTCAAAGGCAGCCCGCACATCCGGCGGCAGGGATTGAAAGACTTCCTCGGCACGCTTTGCCAGCGCTCCCTCCACCCCTCCCACGTTTTCATACTCCGCCCATGTGAGCACGCCCTGGCCGGTCCTTTTCTCGAAGAGATCCC
>Ga0247840_10009340_pt1 | contig 12708 bp, 21 predicted proteins | sample LaCruzMarch2015__FD_192404 | JGI IMG/M metagenome (GOLD analysis project Ga0247840, IMG submission 192404) | Freshwater microbial communities from meromictic Lake La Cruz, Castile-La Mancha, Spain - LaCruzMarch2015_17m | ecosystem: Environmental > Aquatic > Freshwater > Lake | place: Spain...
TTTTCATAATTCGAATGCTACTATTGTTTGTTGAAATGGTGAATCCGGTATATTTTTGACTAGATCTAGCATTTGTTGTGCTAGTTCCCTAACCTCCTTCTGTGCATGCTCAGAATTTCGCAGATTTTGGAAATGGTAAAAGCTTCTCCAGTTGAACATAATGTCCATAGTGATCTGAGAATTAAAAGTTTTAAAGAACCTTGCACTTTCTTTTGCTCTCTTTCTTCCCAGAACAGGAGTTAAGTCCTCGAGACACTGGTGATATAATTCATTTCCTATTTTTGTGTAATTTTCCAGAACTGAATACCAATCTTTACTGACCGCGAGCCTTTCGGAAAACTCCCCATAAACGGATGCCTTTTCAGATAGTACAACTTTAAAATCTTCGGGAAGATATGTTTTATCTTCTTTGAGTTCTTTGTATCTTGCAGATTCTCCGTTTATACTAACTCCTATTCGATGTTTCAGAAGATGTATATGAGTGGCTTGGTCCACCGTTACGAGAAAATGCAAAGAAGACTTTTCAAAGGGTGTGTGATGCCCCTCAGAAGCAAGCATCTTGAGAAGCTTACCGACTCTAGATTTTTTCTCCTCTGTCAAATCTCTAGACGTCGATGTCCACGCAGACTGTGCATGAACCAGATCTGATCCATAAAATCCTAAAAGCTCTACAGTATTAGAATGTATTTCCTTCATATTATTATTCATGTAATTTAAAAGTCCCTAAGTCGTATGTCTAATTTTCAGAGATTATTTCGGGACTTCAGCTTTCTGATTTCTTCCAAGAGTGCAAGAGCAACACGAACATCAGAATCGAACATTTGTGTCAGCTCAGATTCAAGCTGAAAAAGTTCCCTGAATTTTTCCTCTGCGTAATCTTCTGCTATAGTACAGCAAACCTCCATATAAAAATCCAGGATCTCTTTATCGTCTTGAGCCTCCTTGTCCCCTATTAATGGTCCAAGAGATTCGTAAAAATCTTTTTTGAGTGCCTCTCTTTTATTCATTGGATTCTAATTTTTTAAGGTCTTGTTTGAGTCTTTCTAGAAAGTTGTCTTCACCGTCATCTCCCGAAATTAACCAATCTATCCTGTGGGCATAAACTTCGGCTTGTCTTAGAATTTTTAAGCCCTCTTTAAATTTTTCGATTACTTCGTCTGGGTATTTGTGGTGATACAAATCCTGGGGATATCTTTTGAACCAGTCCTGCCCATACCATCTTTCTTGTTCTTTGATTTGTTCCTCACTGATCTTTTTCCCGTTCTTTTCTATGAGGTTTTCCACTTCATCAGCAATATCTCTGATTTTGTGTTGGTTGTAATCAAAATGCCCTCCGCTCATAACGTTTCTACATCATCTTCGTTTTCAACTAATTCAATTATCGTGTACATAACTGGATAGCAGGCTATCAGTTTATTTGTTTCGCCGTACTCACCCCTCCAAAAAGTGTAAGCACTCCCTTGGATTAACATTTCACGACACGTAATTTTTCCTCGTGTAGAACACCCAGGAATATAACAAAAAAATTCATATGTGACCATCCTTTGTCCGTGTTATTTTAGTGATAAAAGTCTAGTTATTTCTTTGAGATCTTTTGTGTTTGTAATTTTGAGCTTGATGGTGGAAAATTCTCCTCCGCTGTATGTAAAAGTCTCGTTCTCTAAATCATAAAGAAAAGAGTATCCTGGGAGGTCGGAAAAGCTCCCACCTTCTAGAGGGGTTTTAGCCCAGATCTTTTTACCGTTATACGGATTGTCCCACTCTATCCATCCTAAAAGCGATAGGGATTCAGTGGTAATATCTTGTGTGTTAGCCGGCTTTTGGAACTCTATTTCTAGATTTCTTGCGTAATTAATCTGCGTAAAATAGTCGTTCGGGTATTTTATTTCACTTTCGTTACTAGATTTAACTATTTTAAAATTGAAGAAAAACCAAAAGATTGATAATGTTGGTATTAAAATCCACCAAACAAATTCGTACTGGTTGTATTCTAGTCCAGACATTTTTCCTGCTCCGTAAACTAAAATTGGAATAGTAACCATGTTCAAAGAAAGAAGGGGGTTGCAAAATCTGGTTCTTTTGATTTTTAGTTTCACAATAATTATATTTTAATAAATTCATTAGCAACTTCTTCTGCCTCATAATCCCTGTTAGGATCGTCTTCTATAGAGAGGGAATGTAAGACGTAATCCAGCACTTTTGGTTCACAAAGTATGGTTGCAATTTTTTTCACCTTTGTTATTTCTCCTGTGTCTGGATTGGTGTCTTTAAAACTAATAGTAAATAATTTCTCAGCCATTTTTTAATTATTAGTCTCGCTAATATAAGAAAAATCTACATTAGAAAACAATTGTTTTCCGATAAATATTCATGAAGGCCCTTAAGATCTTTACATATCTCCTTACCGTCTTTGTCCCATGCTTTCATATCCTTTCTAGGTTTTCCATTTATTGCCCCCTTTTCATACAAAAACCATTCTAGCCAATCTTTACCTTCTTTGGTTAAAATCTCATCCCAGAGTATAGAAATAATTTCGTGGTAGGGCTCTTCCCTTTCCATCAGATCTATTCCTATTTTATAAATCTCCGACTGTGATTTTTGTAGGTTAACCAATTTTTCAATAACTTCTTTGAATCTTTTGTACTTCATCTTAAATGTATTAATAATTTTAGGAGACAAATTTAAAAAGTTCCGAAACAGAAATTCAGAAATGAGATAAAAATATTATGATATATTTCACTTCGGACACACATTTTGGTCACAAGAACCTGGTAAAAGGGTCTAGCAGTTGGTCCGACAAATCTGGATGCAGGAACTTTAAAAGTTTAGAAGAACACGATGATTTTTTAATTCACTCCATAAATTCTGTCGTAGGCCCAGATGATGTTTTATACCACCTAGGAGATTGGAGCTTTGGGGGATTTGAAAACATAGGAAAATTTAGAAGTCGTATTGTGTGTCAGAATCTACACTTGATACTCGGAAATCACGACGTGCATATTGCAAACAACATGGAGGGGTGTCAATCTAATTTTTCTAGCGTTTCGAGTTATTTAGAAATTTCTGCAGGGGGACAAAAAATAGTTCTTAGCCATTGGCCAATGAAAATTTGGAACGGATCACACAAAGGTTGGTGGCATCTCCACGGACATTGCCACAACAATTTAAAACCGGATGAGTGGTGGACCAAATGTAAACCGAATGAAAGGAGAAGAACAATGGACGTAGGCGTAGACACAAACAATTTTTCCGTTTGGTCACTAGGGGATTTAGCTCGAATAATGGAAAAATTAAATTCCTATCCTACTAATTTGGATCACCATTCGGGTGATTAACTTTACCTCACGGGGAAAGTGAGATCAACAGAAACCTGATCTATAGTTTTTTCCTGTAGGGTGTCCCACATTTTCTGTACTGATGTGTATTTGTTCATCGGATAGACCAGGAAATCTTCTTGAAAAGTCTTTCATCTTAGGATTATATATCTAGATGTAAATCATCTAGACCCAAATCCCAATTTAGTACTTTTCTTGATTTTAGGTGTTTCCTTCATCTCAACAAGATTACTTAAGGCTTCTTCAAAGGACTTACCCATAACTACAACAGAAATCACTAGTTCCTTTAGATGAGAAAGGGACATACCATCTGAAGCCTTTACCCATTCGGGAAGGTCAATAGCCGCCAGATCTTTTTCTGTCAGTTTGTGTCTGATGTATGATTCTCTAATTTCGGGAGAAGGCATATCGACTTTATACCTTCTGTCAAATCTAGAAGGCCTGTTAGTGATTCTCTCTTGAAGTTTTTCCGGGTAGTTTGTGGTCGCTATGTAGACAACATTTTCTATTTGCTTAACCCCGTCTAGGATATTAAGTAATTTTGTAGTGGAATAGCGATCTTCTGAAGCAAGTGAATCTAAATCCTCCAGAATAACTATAATCGGTCTTCCCGGTTCAATTTTTCTTAGAACCCCAATAAAATCTGCGAAGTATTTAAAATCTTCTTCTTCCTTAATATTAATTACTATCCCTCTTTCCTTTTCAATCAGCTTTTTCACACAAAGCTGAATGATCCCAGACTTTCCACACCCTGGATCACCCCACAATAAAATTCCCCTTTTGTGGACAAAGTTGTATTTTTTATAGACATCCCTTCTCTCCCAGAAAGTTTGGATATCTTCTAGGATGCTTTGGATCTCCGGAGAGGGTAATTCATAGAGCTCATCAAGCTTCAATTCCTGTTTCTGCATCACTATTTCTTGTCTATTAGAATTCCAAAGGATTTCATATAGACCTGGTGGAAGCTGAGGAGATGAAACAAATGAAGGTGAAAATTGGTCGTTTGGTAGAACGGACCATTGGGTTGGATGAGAAGATTCTTTAGAATCTGGAAGGCCCATCATAGGGTCTTGTGTGAATTCTGTCTCATCTAAAAGGATGTTGATCCTATCTTCTACCATTTTTTGTCTTCTTGAATTTCCCATATTATTTTTCTTCGTTTAATAACCAATTATTACTGATAGCTTTGAAACTGATCGACATGTCCATGGATCTTATAACCAGTCCTTCCCTAGAAACAGAAGGATTAAGTATTGATTTTCCGTCCGCCTCTTTGATCATTTCTTCTACCGAATTTGGTAAAAGGAATGGACTAGAAACTACAGGGACGGATTCTAAACCAAGTTTTTCAATAATCTCCAGGAACTCTTGAAAAGAAAGCTTTTCATACTTTTCTATATCAAACACGTTGAAAAATTTCACGGTTTGTCCTTTAATCTTATATGGATTGTCCTGGACTCCTTCCCCGATCAATTCTCCTTGTAAGGCAAGATTTCTTCCGAGCCCCCTTAATTTTTCTTCAAGTTTCAAAGATCTGGCAAGTTTCCAAAATGTGTTGTCGTCTGTTTCTTTCAATTCTAGATTCCGAGAACAAACTCCAAATTCTCCGTTATTGAAAAAGAAAGTTGAGGAACTTCCGTCTAATTTTTCAGTGGCAAAAAATTGGTGGTCTGATCTCAGAGTGTATCCTGTGTATTCGTCTGTTAGATTTTGAACCCTTTCCTCTCCCGTCTTAGAGATGAATGAAGGAAAAAGACCTTTAACCTGCCCAGCAAGCTGAGCGGGGATAGGAGGTTCGTATTTTACTATACCCAACATATCGGTCACATTCAGACCTTCAAACCATCCCATAGAAAGATTTGGTGTCTTTCTTTGGTAAATCTGGTAGGCATCTTTTAACGGAAGAATTAATCCCTGTGAAACCTGTCCACGAAGTTTAATGGTCTTAAGACGAAATCCTTCTTCGTCGCCCATCTTTTTGTGAGACGTTTTACGAAGGAATTCAAATTCAGGTTCTACGGGAAGAAATGAGTCAATCTCGCAATAAACAACAGCATCTCCGACCTTGTGACCTACGTCTTTTGCTACAACAACTTTCCAGTTGTTGATCACTGCAATCTCAATTCTATCTGCACCTTCAATGGGCTGTAGATCCCTAATAATTTGTACGCTTGCTAATTTTCTCATTTTATTTTTTTAATCGCTTTTACTAAAGAAGTTTCTCCGATATAATAAAATCTCACACTTGAGCATCCATCGATGGTCCATTCAGGAATAACTCCGTCCCAAAATCCTTCAGAATCTTTGTATATGATTTTGGCACCGATGATTTTTTCCCCAATCTTATCTCTAATCTCCGATAAAACATTCTCCATGTTATTGGTAACTGACATCCTTCCAAAATTCAAATCCTGTATAAAAAGGATGTTGTCTTCGAATTCCCATTCATAATCACTTTTAGAAAGCATATGATCAAAAGTTTTCGCTATGTTAAAATTTTCTTTGCTGATAAAAAAAATTAATTATTAACAATTTGGAGTATATAAATAACTATGGATTACAACAAATACATCGAGGAGATTAAAAAGAAATTGGATCAGATGAACAAAGCATCGGGTTTCGATCCAGAATTCAACAGACAAATTCAAAAAGAGCAGGGGAGTTTAAACCAGCCGTCAAATGAGATATTCGACATGCTTGGTGCCGGATTTAATCTATGGAAACAAAGGAAAGAATCGGAATCTAATAAAAGAGACCGGGATTAATAGTTAAATATCTTCCTTATATTTACGATCATTTTGTAACTTAATCTTATTTTAACAGATAGAAAGATTGATTGTTAACCGCTAATAATGTTTTATATGAGGGATTTTAAAATCACACAGAGAATACATACGCCTAATCAAAATCTAGCAAGATACTTTACAGAAATTCACAAAGAAAAACTTTTGTCAGTAGAAGAAGAGGCAGAGTTAGCTTATAAAGCAAAAATGGGAGACGGGGAAGCTAAAGAAAAAATAGTCAGAGCAAATTTAAGATTTGTTGTTTCAGTTGCTAAAGCTTATAGTTCTCCTGGAGTTTTATTGGAGGATTTAATATCAGAGGGGAATAAGGGTTTAATTGAGGCGATAGAAAAATTTGAACCAGAAACTGGTTTCAAATTTATTAGTTATGCGGTATGGCACATTAGAAAAAACATATTTTATTTCATCTCTCAATACGGAAGACAAATTAGGGTTCCCACAAACATCTTACAGGAATTAACTAAATACCAGAAAATAGAAGAAAAGTTTGTTTCTTCTTTCGGAAGAAATCCTACGAGTGAAGAAATTTTCGATATAATGGATAGGGACAAAGAATCTAAGCCATTTTCCCCCATTTTCAAGGAACACGTCACAAATTCAACTGACACAGTTCCCCTTGAGCCATCGGGGACAGATCAAAAAGATGATCAAGATTTTGGTCCTATAAATTGGATAAGTTCTTCGGAAGAATCGGATTCTTTAGCTGCTAAATCAGATAAGGATCACGAGTTAGATTTTTTTATGAGAAACTTAAAACCCATAGAAAAACAAGTGATAGAAATGAAATTTGGATTGGGAGAGTATAAATTTGAGCTTTCTATACCTCAAATTAGTCAGCACTTCGGGAAAAGTGAAGAGTGGGTTAGAACAAAAATAAAAAGCGCACATAAAACCATGAAAAAGAATTCAACAAAATCCGGTTATTCAGGAAAAAATCTTTTTTAAAAATTTAAGTGTAAAATTTAATTTAATCCCACCAGCCTCTCATTCCTGTGCCATCAAACTGTTCGCTGAAATCTTTTTTCTGATCAAATTTTGAATAGTCTTGTCCCCTGAATATTTCCCAGAGTTCTCCCCAATACTCTTTTTCTATTTCTCTAGCCCTTTTATAAACTTGGGAATTGTGAGCTTCTTCTTCCTCAGAGAGATTATCTTTTAGTTTAAAATTTTCAGATTCTTCACACTCTTCAAATTCAGTTCCGTTATCTATGATTTCACCAAGCTCCATTTCTGCTATTTCGATGAAATTCTCCTCTCTAAAGCACTCCATTAAATACAATGCCCTTTGCATTTTTTCTATTTTTTTATCTCTGCTTTCTCTTACTTCAATACCGCCGTGCATACCCTTTTCCATGATAGAAAGGGAGGTGTGAAGAAAATCAAAATGAAATCTCCAGTCCCACCACCTGTGGTCCCAAAGGGCCTTTCTAAATCTCCAGATGTTTTTAAGAAAATAAGGAAATTTTACGGTTACGTTTTCCCATGTTTTATAATACCAAGTTTCGTGCCTTCTTATTGTCTTCAAGCTTTCAAAAAAACTGTTTGAAAAATTTACTTCCATGGTGTTTATACTTTGATTAAGAAAAAAATTTCGGATACATACTGTATAAATATACAACAAAAATGAAACATCTAGAAAAATTTTCAGAATTTTCTAAAATAAAAGAAAGCAACGGAGCATACAATTATTTTATGAGCCTTCTTGGTGTGGGAAAGGGAAGCGAAGATCTTGAGGTTGGTAAGGCTGCAGTAACAGGGGATGTGAAATTTAATATCTCTGGGGACAAAGGTAAAAATATACAGGCATTAATAGATGCCATGAAAGCACACAATATCACAAATCCGATGACCCAAATAGCTATCCTAGGCGTAGTGGGAAAAGAAAGTGGTTTTATTCCCAAGACAGAAACACCTTATACAAACACACCAAACGCCAGGATCAGAAAAATCTTTGGGAAAAGAGTTAAAGGCCTATCCGAATCAGAGCTAGACGCTCTAAAAAAAGACGAAACAAAATTCTGGGATAGAGTTTATGGTCCTGATGATCCAACAGGTGCTTCACAAAAAATGGGGAACACTAGTCCAGGTGACGGCAAAAAATATTCAGGGAGAGGATTTAATGGAATTACTTTTAAGAAACTTTATGAAAAATATCAAAAGCTTCTGGAAACCAATGGTAAGCTAAAGAGGTCTGTTAATATTGTTAACAACCCAGAGCAGCTAAACGAAATTGACGTGGCTGCAGAGGTTGCAGTACTTTATTTCTTGGAAGCTTCAAAGAATCCAGAGATGAAGAAAAAATATGGCGTGGACGATCTTAACGCATTTAAAGACCAAAAAACAGCCATTAAAGCGTTGGCTCATGCAAATGCTGGGTGGGGGAAAGACCTAGATTCACACCCGTTGCAACCACACAAAAAGGCAGAAGAGGTTGCTCAGAATTTTAAGATCGACGACACGGGTACTGCTGCTTTAGCTTAATTACCTACGAAATTTATTAGGAAAAATGGTTCTCCATTCGTGTCCTTGCGGGACGTCTTTGGTTCTAATTCCAAATATTTTTTGTTCTGGGCAAGGGTATTCTTGTTTAACTGTCCTTCCGTTGATTAGTGTGTCTATTACCGAGAAATTGTTGTTGCATGCCCAGGTGTAAATAGACCGGTTCCAAGAAGATCCTATATTAAATGGAAAATTTATTTGTGTTGTGTTTTCAACATTATTAATTCTAGATCCTTCTAGATCCACCTTGATTTCTCCATGGTTTTTATGTTTTAAAACCATCGTTCTCTGATGGAAGCTTTCGTAAAGTTCTAAGTGCTTCATTTTATTTTTTGTGTATATGTTTTTGGCCATTTTCCGTTTTTTATCCTATCTACCAAGGACGGGAGCTAGACAGAGAAAGAAGCTTAGCATATCTTCCCACATTACATGACCACCATCTAGGCTTCCATTTTGGTCCTGGGGTTTCGCATCTCATTCTTTTTCGAAAAGATCTAGACTTTTTCGGATCTGCGTTATTAACTCTCATACCTGGCTCGCCAAATCCAACTTTTACAATATTGCCCTTTTCATTTTTGGTATAAACTGCAAATTTTCTAGGACCGGATGGAGTTCTAAAAGGACGATTAAGATTAACTTTCTTTCCTCTATATTGTGCTTCGTTTATCTCATCAACCTCAACAAAAGGAACGTCTAAAAGTACCTCTACACCTTCATAAATTCCTTTTTGTCCCACATCAGTTCCAATTAACCAAATTTCATCATCAGTAAGGTTAATTTGCCCAGAATGAAATGCTTCCCTAGCTTCATTAACTAAAGATAACCAAGATTCGGATTCTATCCTAAAAACACTTTCTAGAAGGGAGATCCCGTTTTCTGTGTGATAAGCGAGATCTTCCGAAATCTGTTTTCCTTCGAAGTTTTCGTATTCAAATATGTGTCTCATACGACACTATATATCGAACATCAATCCTGTAGGTCTTCAAAAAATCCGTAATACTCTTTTCTGATTGAAATCAACAACGAGTCAATAAATTCACGATCGACAAAATCTGGCAGTTGTGAACTCTTAAAAAGCTCGTCTATTTCTTTAATGTCTTGCTCTGCCCTATTCAGTAAGGATTCTAGATCAACCTTTCCCTTTCTGATATCAATCAGTTCTTGTGCATTTTCTCTTCTTACGATTATGCCTTTATCCTGAGCGATTTCTTTTGCCATATCAAGGAGTCTACGACAGTGCATCATATTTTTCCCATCGATCTTTTGTCCGTGGGATTCCACATCGATCCATCTTTGTTCGTTTCTTTGTTCAAGCCACGTTTGATATGATTTGTAATCTTTACAATGCTGAGTGTACGCATCTTTATTATAAACAATATTACAAATCGGCTTTTCTCCCTTAGGAACAGAAGAAAGGCGGAGCGAATTTGACTCTGAAACAGATTCTCCTTCGTCGCACTTTACAATTCCTTTGTAACCTAATCCCATTGGTTCATTATTTTCCCTTCGTTTACCTTTATTGATTTCCCTGACACTTTCAGGAAGGGTCTCGGAAAAGCAAAGATATGATCCGTTGTCAAAGTAAACCGAATAAACGTCTCTTGCATTGGGAACGTTTACGACTCCACAGAATTTTTCTTCGAAAGCTCTAGAAGAATTCCAAACTTTCCAAGGGATTGTTTGTTCATCCTGTAAGACATAACAGAAGTCCAAAACGTCTTTCCTGGTAACTTTATCTTTTTCCCAATTTTGTTTTTTGTCCTGTCCTCTTGCTTTTTTGATCTGTTGGATTGCATAACCGCCAAAAGATTTACCACACGATTTAGTTATGAATCTATCGGAATGCTGCAGGATTTTGTCCATCAGAGGGTGTTTGAAAAGGATACAGTCCTCCGGAGTATTAAGCAGTTCTAAAACAGTGGGATTATTGGAACTGAGTAGTTCTAAGAATCTTTTTATCTCATAGAAAACTGTGTCATTTTTGTCGTCGTTGATCTGCTCCTTGTACCCAAACCCCAAGATGTCCTCTATTGACTGAATATAGATCCCAGAGTAATCCGTGTCCGAGGTTGGAAGATTTGTACCATAAGCCTGTGAACCCCTGATAACTATCAGAAGTGGTTCAGCTCCAGGACACTTGGAGGAAATTAGGTCTTTGAATTGTTCTGTGATTTTCTTAATAGTGTAGGTCAATAAACAAAAAATCAGGATCGTCTTTATAGAAAACTGGAGACCAAGCAGGATGGTACTGTTCCATAAATACCTCGTCTGTTTCTTGTATAAATTTAGAAGGATCTTCTATTTCAGGGCATTCTCTTTCCTCTCCATTTTTAATTCTTTCCATTTCCTCCTTCATACTCTGATTCATAGCTGATGACCAATAAAACTGCTCTCCTTTTTTCAAATAAACTCCCCAACCAGTAGATTTTGAACCAGAAGGGAATTTTCCGTCGGGTGAAGTTTCACACCCAGACATACCCGAAATATCAGCACCATCATAATATCGGTCTTCCACCCTCTGGATTAAAACCAGAGCATCGTCTGGGATGCTGTTTTCTTCGATGAATTTTTTTAAGTCTCCAACAGTGCAATATCCATGTTGTACATAGCTTAAGAGCTGTTCTTTGGTGAGCCTATTTTCCATATTCTAGTATTTTATTTTTTCCTCTTCTTTTTGTTGGTCTCTGAATAATTTAATAATATTTTTTCATTGCTTCGTACATAGGTTCAAACTCAGAAAAATAAAGCTCAGAGATGAAATTTTCATTTTCCTTGCGGTAAAGATCGATCATTCTACTCCCAGACTGTGAAGAATATTCCATGTTTGCTAGTCTGTCACAAAGTTTGACAAAAACTGAAATTTTGTTCTCTCTCATTTCTTGGTAGTATTTTTTACTTGCCCTCTCCTTGCGATTTTTCCCCTTTTCGTTAGTCAGTGCATAAACGATTTCGGCAACTTCTTCACCGCAAACTTTTTTTACATCATTATATGTCTGCCTCGTGTCTTCAATTGTATCATGTACCCACGCGGAAGCCAAAGCAACCGGGATCTTTTCTCTTGGAATAAGGCTGGAGAACTTCATCGCAAAATGAAACACCATATTCAAATGGATTGAATATGGACGGCCATCATAAGTGTGATTAGTGGAGGAGTGACATTCGATTCCGTACTCCGAAATTTTATTCACAAACAAAAGTTCTTCTTTTGTTAGAAAATTCAATTCTTGATTTTTGATAATTTCCATTTCAATGTGATTTGACACAAAGATAGAAATTTCTGAAGTAATTAAAAAATTAAAACCAGGATTATTTTTTCTTTTGTTTTAAATTTGCCTTAGCCCTTTGGTATAAAGCTTTATCGTGCATTTTCGTTGTTTTGCCCCCAGCGATAAAACTAGAAACCCTAGCGTGGGCCCATTGGTCCGGAGTCGTTCCGGGGACATGTCCGGTTTTCCAGGCGGCCTTTCCACGCTTAAAAACCTGCTTTAATATTCCTAAAGGAAATCCGCTTTTTTCTGATTTCTTTTTTAATGCTTTGTGTGAAGATGAATTCGGGTTGTCAACGGATCCAGATGCAGACCCTTCGTTTAACTCTTCCTCTGTTAGGGATCGAAAAACTTCGAAAGCAGCCACCTCTAATTGCTCTTGATATTGTTCGTATGTCAGAATATTACTCCCAAATTCTTCAGTGGATTCACCTTCACCAAACATCTCTTTGTATTTTTTGGTGTACTTGCTCGGTTTGGTTTCCACTTTTTTACCCTTTCCCGCCTTTTTTGATTTGTAATCTGCGTCCCATTCTTTATAGGCAGACGGATCGTCATCTTTTTTGTGCGCGTGCTTTTCAATTTCTTTTCGCATCACGCGAGGATTTTTGGTCAAATATTTCTTAGGAAGTTTCATATACTCTATTTATCTACTCTATTTATCCAAAAGAACAAATTTATCCAACAGAACAAATTTATCCAACAGAACAAAACAAAACTTTAACGGTTAAAAATTTTTTTATGTGGTGGAGAAAAATCTATATTTGCACCATATTCACAAAAAGAACTAAATGACCCCGAAAG
>Ga0247840_10009341_pt1 | contig 12707 bp, 8 predicted proteins | sample LaCruzMarch2015__FD_192404 | JGI IMG/M metagenome (GOLD analysis project Ga0247840, IMG submission 192404) | Freshwater microbial communities from meromictic Lake La Cruz, Castile-La Mancha, Spain - LaCruzMarch2015_17m | ecosystem: Environmental > Aquatic > Freshwater > Lake | place: Spain...
GACAAGAAGCATACGATGCATCGCGAAACCAAATAGGTGTTTTATACCGCAGGCCAGTAGCTCTAACGGCTAGAGCGCCGGTCTCCAAAACCGGATGTTGTGGGTTCGAATCCCTCCTGGCCTGCCATTTTTTCTTACAAAGAGGCGTCAATGGCTTCAAACGAGAATTTCCCCCCGCAGGACGAGAGCATAAGCTCCACTGCGACGAGAGCCGACGAAAAGGTGCTGGACAAGAAAGCGCCCGGAGCTAAGGCAGACAAAAAATCGCTGGATAAGAAAGCTGTCGAAAAGCGGGCGCTGGACAAGAAGACAGCTGACAGAAAGACTTTGGACAAAAAGGGCGCTGAGAAAAAAATACCGGCGCCCACGCAGTCGGCCTTGACTGAGAAATTCGAGGAGTTCAAGGATTTTTTCTTGCAGGCCAAGGTCGAACTGAAAAAAGTCACCTGGCCTACGCGTAAAGAGACCGTGACAACTGGCATCGCCGTGCTGGTGCTCACTTTCGTGATGTCCTTGTTCCTTGGCATCGCGGACTTGGGGCTCACCAAGATCGTTGAATTCATCCTGTCATGATGCAAGACACGGAAAAAGGCTTGACAAGTCCACATATGACTGACGAAGCGCCTAAAATAGAGTCCGAAGAAGCGGCCGCCCCAGATCCTGGCGTTGGGGTCTTTCGGTGGTTCATAGTCCATGCTTATTCTGGGTTTGAACACCGCGTGGAGCAGACCATCCGCGAGATGATCCGCACGGGCCAGGCCCGGGGCATGATCGGGGACGTGGTCGTGCCCACGGAGAAAGTGATCGAGCTGGTCAAAGGTGCGAAAAAGACCTCTACCAGGAAGTTTTATCCTGGGTACGTGATGGTCAACATGGTTCTCAACGACGAGTCTTGGCATTTGATTCAGTCGATCCCGCGTGTGACTGGTTTTGTGGGCGGTAAGAACCGGCCCACGCCGATGCGCGACAGCGAGGCGCTGCGAATTCTAGCGCTCATGGAGCAGCGCCAGGAACAACCCAGGCCCAAATTTCATTTCGACCGCGGCGACGAGGTCCGAGTTATCGACGGGCCTTTCGGCGGGTTCAACGGCATTGTCGACGACGTCAATTACGATAAGGGCAAACTCAAGGTCGAGGTTTCCATCTTCGGCCGTCAGACGCCCGTTGAGCTGGATTTTGTCCAGGTCACCAAAGGATAAAGGATTCGAGGAGGTAGCAGACAGTGGCCAAGAAGGTAACAGCGAAAATCAAACTGCAGATTCCTGGTGGCAAGGCAAACCCTTCGCCGCCGGTTGGTCCGGCGCTAGGACAGCACGGGCTAAACATCATGGAATTTTGCAAGACGTTCAATGCCCGCACCCAAGAACAAGTTGGCACGATCATTCCGGTGGAGATCACGGTCTACGCGGACAGGTCCTTTACATTCATCACCAAGACGCCCCCGGCTTCGATTTTACTGATGAAGGCGGCAAAGCTCGACAAAGGTTCGAGCGAGCCGAACCGGAACAAGGTCGCCAAGCTAACCATGGCCCAAGTTGAAGAGATCGCCAAAACCAAGACGCCTGACCTGACCGCCAAAGACCTGGATGCTGCTGTAAAAACCATCCTGGGAACGGCGCGCAGCATGGGCATCGAAGTGCAAGGATAAGGAAGGTTTCCCATGCCCAATGGTGGTAAGAAATTTCGTAACGCTCTGAAAAATATCGACCTCACCATGCGTTACTCGGTTGAGGAAGCTGTGCGCTTGTCCCTGCAGGCTGCCTTTGCCAAGTTCGATGAAACCATCGACGTGGCCTTGAACCTGGGCGTTGACCCGAAGTACTCGGACCAGATGGTGCGCGGCGCGGTCACGCTCCCGCACGGCCTGGGCAGGGTAGTGCGCGTCGCGGCCTTTTGTAAGGGCGAAAAAGAAGCTGAAGCCCGTGAGGCTGGCGCCGACGAGGTCGGTGGCGATGACTTGGTCGAAAAGATCAAGGCCGGCTGGCTCGGGTTCGACAAGGCTGTGGCCACTCCGGACATGATGTCCAAAGTAGGTCAGATCGGCCGTCTGCTCGGTCCGCGCGGCCTGATGCCCAATGCTAAGACCGGCACGGTCACCTTCGACGTCGGTTCAGCCATCCGCGCCCTGAAAGCTGGCCGCGTGGAGTTCAAGGTTGACAAGGCCGGCGTGTTACACGCCTCGTTCGGCAAGGTTTCTTTTGGTCCGGAGAAGTTGCTCGCGAATCTGAAGGCGATCGTGGATACGGTTATTCGTTTAAAGCCGTCCGCGGCCAAGGGCGCTTATCTCAAGGCCATGGCCGTGGCCACGACTATGGGCCCTGGCGTGAAGATCGACGCCTTGTCGGTCAGGAAGTTTCTGGAAGTCTAACCCCGCGGTCGGGGCCAGGCTTTTGCCTTAGGCCCTGGCATGTTCCGCGGCGGTAACATATTTACGGCATGGAAAAAATGAGTCCGAGAAAGCAGGTGGGTTTGCGCCCTTAATTTCCTGCCGAGGCACGCTTTGGCTCGTTTTTTTCCGCCTCAACCCCCCTACGAAGGAGTGACTCGTGGATAGAGCTGAAAAAGCCGCAATCATCGAAAAGCTCAAGGCCACGGCCGACAGCGCGACCATTGCAATGGTCACCGACTTCAAGGGCCTGAAGGTGGAAGAAATGACAGACCTCAGGGTGAAACTGCGCGCGGCGAGCGTGCAATATCAGGTCTGCAAAAACACCCTGGCGCGCATCGCTTTCACCGGCAGCAGGCACGACGTGCTCAAAGATCGTTTCAAAGAGAGCAGCGGCGTGGCCTTCAGCTCTGGCGACCCTGTCGCCGCAGCTAAGTCCTTGGTCGATTTCGCGAAGACCAGCAAGAAATTCGCGATCAAGTTCGGCAGCCTTGAAGGCAAGTTCCTTGACGAACAGGGCCTGAAAGAGCTCTCCAGACTCCCGGGTAGACCGGAACTCCTGGCCAGAGCCCTTGGCACGATGAACGCGGTGCCCACCAACTTCGTCGGCCTGTTCGCCAACATTCTGCGCACCTTCCTCTACGCGTGCAACGCGATCAAGGACAAGAAGGAAGCCGCCTAACCCTCTGCTATAAGCCAAAGCAAGAACAAGGAGAGAATCATGTCTGCTATCACCAAAGAACAATTCATCGATTTTATCGCCAATATGACTGTGCTCGAGCTCTCGCAGTTCATCAAAGAACTCGAAGAGAAGTTCGGCGTATCAGCCGCAGCTCCTATGGGCGCCATGATGATGCAAGGCGCCGCTGCTGAAGCTGCCCCGGTCGAAGAAGAGAAGACCGAGTTCGACGTCATTCTCAAAGCTGCTGGCGGCAACAAGATTGGCGTCATCAAAGTCGTACGCGCTCTGACCGGTCTGGGGTTGAAGGAAGCCAAGGCCAAGGTCGACGAGGCGCCGCAAGCGATCAAGGAAGCCGTGTCCAAGGCCGAAGCAGAAGACGCCAGGAAGCAGCTTGCCGACGCCGGCGCCGAAGTCGAGGTCAAGTAGTTTACTTTTTAATCTGGATACGGGCCGCAGATCTCATACTCAAGAGAGGCCCAACCGCTTGCTGCGGCCCGTGTTTGATGAATCGCCAGCGCGCGGGGAGACGTGTCCCCCCGCGGGCTATTTATTTAGGAAAACAGGAATTTTTTCTTCAAACCGCAACTGGTTTGGGAACGCGCCCGTAAACATGCTTTTGAACTCCGCTCACATCCAAGGTCCTTTGCCTTTCCACTGTCGCATTGCGGCGTGGGTTCCGTGTTTCTACTTCGCCGCCTTTTAGGTAGAGTGGCGGCCACGATCCTGGAAAAGGTCCGGCAATGAGCCGCGCCGGAAGAACCTTTACGTAGGGGAAAACATGATCCAACTCATCAAACAATTCGGCAGGATTGAGGACTCGGTTTACATGCCGCACCTTCTCGATCTGCAGGTCGATTCCTATAGGCAGTTCCTCCAGATGGACACCGCCATGCGCAACAACGACATAGGCCTGGAAGCCGTGTTCCGTTCTGTGTTCCCGATCGAGGACTTCAATAAGACTGCCAGCCTCGAATACGTCAGCTACGAAATCGGCGAACCCGAGTACGACGTGGCCGAGTGCTTGTCCAAGGGCCTGACTTACGATGCCCGCATTTGGATAAAAGTCCGGCTCGTGGTCTGGGACGTAGACGAAGAAGGCCAGAACCGTACCATCCGCGACATCAAAGAGCAGGACAAAGTCTATTTCGGCACCTTGCCGCTGATGACCGACAAGGGCACCTTCATCATCAATGGCACAGAGCGCGTCATCGTCAACCAGCTCCAGCGCTCGCCCGGCATCATCTTCGAGCACGATTCAGGCAAGACCCACTCCAGCCGCAAAGTTCTTTATAGCTGCCGCGTCATTCCCATGCGCGGTTCTTGGCTTGATTTCGATTTCGACCACAAGGACATCCTCTACGTCCGCATCGACCGTCGCCGCAAAATGCCCGCCACGATCCTGTTCAAGGCTATGGGCATGAGCAAGACTGACATCCTGAACCATTTCTACGAAGTCGAACACTTCAGGCTCGATCGCATCAATACGCTTTGGGAAGTCCGCAAAGGCATGTACCGCAAGGAAAATGCTTATACCGACATCCTGGCTCCGGACGGCTCGGTTCTTCTGCAGCAGGGCAAGCCCATCACCAAGCGCGCCTGGAAGATCATGCTGGATAAAGGCGTGGAAGCCATCAACGTCGATCCGCAGCACCTCGAAGGCCTTTTTCTGGCCGCCGACGTGGCCGACCCTAACACCGGTGAAATCTTGGCCGAAGCGGGCGGCGAGCTTTCGGTCGGTCTGGTCGAGCATTTCCGACAGCTCGGGGTTGAACGGTTTCCGGTCCTGCACACCCGTGGTATGGACGTTTCTTCCTCGATCCGCGATACGCTCATGCTTGACAAGACCACGGACCTGGAAACAGCGCAGATCGAAATCTACCGTCGCCTGCGGCCGAGCTCTCCGCCGACCATGGAGATAGCGGCCCAATTTTTCGAAAACCTCTTCCGCAACAGGGATTACTACGATCTCTCGCTGGTGGGGCGCTACAAACTCAACCAGCGGCTCGATGTCGACCAGCCGCTCGAACAGCGCGTGCTCACGGACGAAGATATCCTCGTGGCCATCGAGAAACTCACCAAGCTCAAGGACAGCCACGGCCCGGCTGACGACATCGATCATTTGGGCAACCGTCGCGTGCGACCGGTTGGCGAGCTGGTCGAAAACCAGTACCGCATCGGTCTTGTGCGCATGGAACGTGCTATCAAGGAACGGATGAGCCTCCAAGACGTGACCACGCTCATGCCTTACGACCTCATCAACTTCAAACCAGTGGTCGCGGTGCTCAAGGAGTTTTTCGGTACCTCGCAGCTCTCGCAGTTCATGGACCAGACCAACCCGCTCTCCGAAGTCACGCACAAGCGCCGGCTTTCGGCCCTGGGACCCGGCGGTCTCACGCGCGAGCGTGCGGGCTTCGAAGTGCGCGACGTGCATACCAGCCACTATGGCCGCATCTGTCCCATCGAAACTCCGGAAGGTCCGAACATCGGCCTCATCGTTTCTTTGACCACGCACGCACGGGTCAACCCTTACGGGTTTATCGAAACGCCGTACCGCGTGATCAAGGATGGCTGCATCACGGATGAAGTCATTTATCTCGACGCCTCCAAGGAGCAAAAACACGCCATTGCGCAGGCCAACGTGCCGCTGGACGAGGAAGGCCGCTTCAAGAACGCTTTCGTCACCTGCCGCGTCAAGGGTGACGTGATCATGACCTCGCGCGAGGAAACCACGATGATGGATATCTCGCCGAGCCAGATGGTTTCGGTCTCGGCTGCGCTCATTCCTTTCCTCGAACACGACGACGCCAACCGAGCGCTCATGGGCTCGAACATGCAGCGCCAGGCCGTGCCGCTTCTGCGTTGCGAAATGCCGCTTGTGGGCACGGGCATGGAAGAGCGTGTGGCGCGCGACTCTGGCTCTTGCCTTCTGGCTGAAAGCGACGGCGTGGTGCGTTACGCCGATGCGGACCGCGTGATTGTCAGCTACGACAACGGCTTGTACCCCGAATTCGCGGGCGTGAAAGCCTACGAGCTGCAAAAGTTCCACAAGTCGAACCAGAATTCCTGTTTCGGCCAGCGTCCGCGAGTCAAAGGCGGTTTGGTCGTGAAAAGTGGAGCGGTTCTTGCGGACGGTCCGGCCATTCAAGATGGCCAGCTCGCCCTGGGCAAGAACCTGCTGGTCGCGTTCATGCCCTGGTGCGGTTACAACTTCGAAGATTCGATCCTCATCTCCGAGCGCGTGGTCAAGGAAGACGTGTTCACCTCGGTGCACATCGAGGAGTTCGAGCTCGTGGCGCGTGACACCAAGCTCGGGCCAGAAGAGATTACGCGCGACATTCCGAACGTCAGCGAAGAAATGCTCAAGAACCTCGACGAAAGCGGCATTATTCGCATCGGCGCGAACGTGAAGGCCGAGGACATTCTTGTGGGCAAGATCACGCCCAAGGGCGAATCGCAGCTCACTCCCGAAGAAAAACTCCTGCGCGCCATCTTTGGCGACAAGGCGCGCGACGTGAAAAATACCTCGCTCAAGGTGCCGCCTGGCATCGAGGGCACGATCATCGACGTGAAGGTTTTCAATCGCCCAAAGGGCGACAAGGACCCGCGCACCAAGGCCATCGAGGACCACGAGCTGTCTACGCTCGACCGCAAGGAAGGCGAGCACATCGACGCTTTGACCTCTAAGTTCAAGGAGCGCGCCTGGATCATCGCGCAGGGCAAGCAGTTGGCCGAGAACTTTACCGGCAAGAAAAAGGGCGAGGTGCTGGCCGAGGCCGGGCATCCGCTCGCGTTCGAGGTCTTCGAGAATATCCCGCTCAAGAAGCTGGCGCGACTGTTCAAGAGCAAGCAGTCCAACGACGAGACCCAGCAGTTGCTCGACGAATACACGGAACATGTGAAGTTTCTCCAAGAGGTCTACAAGAACAAGCGCGACAAGGTTACCGAGGGCGACGACCTGCCGCCTGGCGTGACCAAGATGGTCAAGGTCTACATCGCGGTGAAGCGCAAGCTTTCGGTGGGCGACAAGATGGCCGGCCGGCACGGGAATAAGGGCGTCGTGTCCTGCATCCTGCCTGAGGAGGACATGCCGTTTTTTGCCGACGGCACGCCCATGGACATCGTGCTCAATCCCCTGGGCGTTCCTTCACGTATGAATATCGGCCAGATTATGGAGACGCACCTTGGCTGGGGCGCTAAGGAATTGGGCAAGCAGCTCTCTGACTTGGTCAAAAGCGGAGTCCATCTCGACGTGCTACGCAAGGAGGCCAAAGAGGTCTTCAACGCGCCAACGATTTCAAAACTCATCGACTCACTCGAAGAAGAGGAGTTGAAGACAGCGCTTAAAGCGCTTAAGAACGGCATCGTTTCCAAGACCGCGGTCTTTGACGGCGCTGTGGAGTCTGAAATTTGGAACTGGTTGAAACGGGCCAAACTCCCCGAGGACGGGAAGTCCGCACTTTATGACGGCCGCACGGGCGAAATGTTCCACAACCGCGTCACGGTCGGGGTCATGTACATGCTCAAACTGCACCACCTGGTTGACGAAAAGATTCACGCGCGTTCCACGGGCCCTTACTCCTTGGTGACGCAGCAGCCTCTAGGGGGCAAGGCCCAGTTCGGTGGCCAGCGATTGGGAGAAATGGAAGTCTGGGCGCTCGAGGCTTACGGCGCCGCACACCTGTTGCAAGAGTTCTTGACAGTCAAGTCCGACGACGTTTCGGGTCGCGTCAAGATGTACGAGAAGATCGTCAAGGGTGACAACTTCCTCGAAGCCGGACTGCCCGAGTCCTTCAACGTTTTGGTCAAGGAACTTATGTCGCTGGGCTTGGATGTGAGGCTCATCGAAGATGACACTAAGAAGGTCTCCAAGCCCCATCGTCTGAGCCCACTGCGGTACTGAGGCATGGAGTGCGAATGGGGTGATTACGGAAGGTGAGATGAGTGAATGGGTACAAGGCAGCGGCCGCGTCTGTCGCCCTTGTCGGGGCGGCGGCTTCGGCAGCGACAGCCAGCCCATTAATCTTTAGAATATACGCGGGGTTTACGACATGACATTGGACGATCTTTTCTCATTTCGCGGAGCGTCCTCGGCCGGGGTGACCAGCCGTACGCTCAAGGCTATCAAGATCTCCATCGCCTCCCCGGAGAAAATCAGGGAGTGGTCTTTCGGCGAAGTCAAAAAGCCCGAGACCATCAACTATCGCACCTTCAAGCCCGAGCGCGACGGCCTGTTTTGCGCCAAGATATTCGGTCCGGTGAAGGATTACGAGTGCAACTGCGGTAAGTACAAACGCATGAAGCACCGTGGCATCGTTTGCGAAAAGTGCGGTGTCGAAGTCATCGCCTCCAAGGTCCGGCGCGAGCGCATGGGGCACATCGAACTGGCCGCGCCCGTGGCGCATATCTGGTTCCTGAAGACCCTGCCTTCCAAAATCGGCACGCTCTTGGACATGACCATGGCCGATCTGGAAAAGGTTCTGTACTTCGATTCGTACATCGTCCTGGACGCTGGACCGTCGAACCTGACTAAATTCCAGGTCATCTCCGAGGACCAGTACCTTCAGGTCTTGGACCACTACGGTGAGGACGTGGTCAAGGTAGGCATGGGCGCCGAGGCCGTGCGCGGGCTGCTCGAAGAGCTCGACCTGCCGACCTTGCGCACCACGCTACGCGAGGAGTCACAGACCACGCGCTCGCAGACCAAGAAGAAAAAACTCACCAAGCGGCTGAAAATCGTCGAGGCCTTTCTCGAATCGCACAACAAGTGCGAATGGATGATCATGGAAGTCGTTCCGGTTATCCCGCCTGAACTGCGGCCCTTGGTGCCCTTGGACGGCGGTCGCTTCGCGACCTCTGACTTGAACGACCTTTACCGGCGCGTCATCAATCGTAACAACCGCCTCAAGCGGCTCATCGAGCTCGGCGCGCCTGACATCATCATCCGCAACGAAAAACGCATGCTCCAGGAGGCCGTGGACGCGCTCTTCGACAACGGCCGCCGCGGCCGCGCCATCACCGGCACGAGTGGACGGCCGCTGAAGTCTTTGAGCGATATGATCAAGGGCAAGCAAGGCCGTTTCCGCCAGAATCTGCTCGGCAAGCGCGTGGATTATTCCGGCCGTTCAGTCATCGTGGTAGGCCCCAAGCTCAAGCTGCACCAGTGCGGCCTGCCCAAGATAATGGCGCTCGAGCTGTTTAAGCCATTTATCTATTCCAAGCTCGAGGAGAGAAACCTGGCCTCCACGATCAAGAGCGCGAAGAAGATGGTCGAGCGCGAGGAACTGGTGGTTTGGGACATCCTCGAAGACGTGGTACGCGAGTACCCCATCCTGCTCAACCGGGCGCCAACGCTGCACCGCCTTGGCATCCAGGCCTTTGAGCCGACCTTGGTCGAAGGCAAGGCCATCCAGTTGCATCCGCTGGTCTGCTCGGCCTACAACGCAGACTTCGACGGCGATCAGATGGCCGTGCACGTGCCGCTCTCGGTCGAGGCCCAGATCGAATGCCGCGTCCTGATGATGAGCACGAACAACATTCTCTCTCCGGCCAACGGTTCGCCGGTCATTGTGCCCTCGCAGGACATCGTGCTCGGGCTCTACTACATGACCGTGGAACGTCCTTTCCGCACGGGCGAGGGGAAAATCTTTACCGCGCCCTGGGAAGTCATCGCGGCCTACGACGCGGACTGCGTAGACCTGCACGCGCGCATCAAGGTTCGCTTGCACGGCCAACTTGTAGACACCACGCCCGGCCGCATCATGGTCGAAGGGCTTTTGCCCAAGGGCGTGCCTTTCGATCTGGTCAATCGCGTACTCTCCAAAAAGAACATCAACATCCTGGTCGGCGAAGTCTACCGGCTCGCAGGCACTAAGGCAACGGTCATCCTCTGCGACCGGCTCAAGGACCTGGGCTTCGAGTTCGCCACGCGCGCAGGCATTACCATCGGTCTCAAGGACCTGAAAATCCCCTCCACCAAGCCCAAGATGCTTGAAGCCGCTTACAACGAGGTGGACGAAATCGAAAGCCAGTACCGCGACGGCATCATCACGAAGACAGAAAAATACAACAAGGTCGTCGACGTCTGGACCAATGTCACCAACGGTGTCTCGGGCCAGATGCTTTTAGAGATTTCCAAAGAGACAACGGTCAACGACAAGACCGGCGAAATCGTGGAAAGCTCGAGTTTCAACCCGATCTTCATGATGATCAATTCCGGATCGCGAGGTAACCAGGACCAGATGCGCCAGCTCGCAGGCATGCGTGGCCTGATGGCCAAACCCTCGGGAGAAATCATCGAAACCCCGATCACCTCGAGCTTCCGCGAAGGCTTGAGCGTGTTGCAGTACTTCACCTCCACGCACGGCGCGCGAAAAGGCCTGGCCGACACCGCGCTCAAGACCGCGAACTCGGGATACCTTACCCGCCGCCTGGTTGACGTGGTGCAGGACGTGATCATCAGCGAAATCGATTGCGGCACGGTCGACGGCCTGGAAGTCTCGCACCTGATCAAGGCCAGTGACATCAAAGCGCGGCTCTCTGAGCGCGCGCTCGGTCGCGTCACGCTGTTCCCGGTCTATGACCCTGAAACTGGCAAAATAATCATTCAGGGCAACGCGGTCATCGACGAAGCTGCGGCGCGACTGCTCGACGAGCGGGGCGTCAGCTCCATCCATATGCGCTCGGCACTGACCTGCCAGAGCCGTTACGGCGTGTGCAGCCTCTGCTACGGACGCGACCTGGCGCGCGGACACCTCGTGAACATCGGTGAAACCGTGGGCATCATCGCGGCGCAGTCCATCGGCGAACCCGGCACGCAGTTGACGATGCGTACGTTTCACATCGGCGGCACCGCGTCGCGCGAAGTCGAACGTTCTTCGATCCGGGCGCAGCACAACGGCCTCGTCGTGATGAGCCGCGTCAAGACAGTCAAAAACACCGAGGGCCTGTACATGGTTCTCGGCAAGAGCGGGCAGGTCAGCGTTGTCGACGACCAGGGCCGCGAACGCGAAAAATATATCCTGCCCTCGGGCGCCAAGCTCTCGGTGATCGAAGGACAGCAAATCCGCAAAGGCGAGCTTCTGGCCGAGTGGGACCCCTTCAACGAGCCCTTCGTTACCGACGTCGAGGGTTTGGCCAAGTTCTCGGACATCATCGAGGGCAAGACCTACCAGGAGAAGGTGGACGACACCACGGGCCGCGCCACGCAGACCATTATCGAGTATCGCACCACGAACTTCAAGCCCTCGATCTCGATCTGTGACTCCAAAAACAAACCCAAACCGCGTCCGAACTCGACCATGACCGCGGTATTCCAATTGCCAGTGGGCGCGATCATCATGGTGCGCGACGGCAACGAGGTCGCTGCCGGTGACATCATCGCCCGCAAACCGCGCGAAACCTCGAAAACAAAGGACATCGTCGGTGGTTTGCCGCGCGTCGCCGAACTCTTCGAAGTCCGCAAGCCCAAAGATATGGCCGTGGTCTCGCAGATCGACGGTGTGGTCTCCTTTGGCACGGAAACCAAGGGCAAACGCAAGGTCATCGTTACGCCTGAGACCGGCGAGCCCAAGGAATACCTGATCCCCAAGGGAAAGCACATCACGGTGCACGACGGTGACTTCGTCAGCGCCGGAGAAATGCTGACCGAGGGCTACCCCGAGCTGCACGACATCCTGAGCATCAAGGGCGAAAAGTATCTGGCCAACTACCTCGTAGAGGAAATCCAGGACGTTTACCGCTTCCAGGGTGTCAACATCAACGACAAGCACATTGAGATCATCGTGCGCCAGATGCTGAAGAAGGTCACGGTGCTCGACCCGGGCGGCACCGGCTTCCTGGTCGGCGAGCAGGTGGACAAGCCGCGGTTCATGGACGAGAACACGGAGGCTATCGGCAAGGGGTTGAAGCCGGCAGTGGCCGATCCGTTGGTACTTGGCATCACGCAGGCTTCACTGTCGACCGACTCCTTCATCTCCGCGGCCTCGTTCCAGGAGACGACCAAGGTTCTGACCGAGGCTTCGCTGCTGGGCAAGGAAGACTACCTGCGCGGCTTGAAGGAAAATGTCATCGTCGGCCGTTTGATACCGGCGGGCACTGGTTTCCGCCAGTACGTGGACAGCGAAATCTTCGTCCCCGAACAGCCCGAGCGTCCGGACAAGTTCCTGGAAGAACTCGAAGACGACCCGCTGTTGATCGATCGCTAATCCAAAAGCATTCAAGCGAATATGCGGCCCGCAGCCGCCCGAAAAGGGCGGTTGCGGGCCGTTGCGCGTTGCAAAGGATTCTGCCACCCCACTTTACGGATTTAGAGAATTTAACGTTGAGGTGTGTCCAGCTCGTGGGGACTACATGCGAGGAGTATCTCAACATTAAACTCTAGGGCCAGAGATGATGTTAAGGATCACATTCACTCTCTAAAGTAACATTTTCCTGAAGAATCTTTTCCAATGTAGATATTTCTATCGCCTGGCATCCCCTCCTCTGGAAAGGCTTTGTTAAAAACATATTCATCGACCTTCTCGTTTCTGGTAAAGCCCCCTACAGGATACCAAAACCAACCCCGCGTTGTGTTCGTTGCTGATTTGCCAATATCCAGACAGGAATAGCTTTCGCCAGTGTTAAGACCCCACATATGCATCG
>Ga0247840_10009343_pt1 | contig 12704 bp, 11 predicted proteins | sample LaCruzMarch2015__FD_192404 | JGI IMG/M metagenome (GOLD analysis project Ga0247840, IMG submission 192404) | Freshwater microbial communities from meromictic Lake La Cruz, Castile-La Mancha, Spain - LaCruzMarch2015_17m | ecosystem: Environmental > Aquatic > Freshwater > Lake | place: Spain...
TTATTAGCTACAAAGAGCGCTGGCTTATCCGACCGGCGCAGCAAGTCGACGACCTCCTCATCGCCCAACTGTAGTCCCGCTTTCCCATCGAAAATGGCGATCACAAGATCCGCTTGGTTAGCTGCCGCAATCGTTTGCGCAACAATATCTCTTTCGAACTCATCCCCTGGAGAGCTTTCAAAACCAGCGGTGTCCACCAGCATAAAAGGAAACTCAAACTTCTCAACCAAAGCATAATTGCGATCCCGAGTGACTCCCGGGATGTCTTCCACAACAGCCTTGTTCTGGCCAATAATTCGGTTAAACAGAGTGGACTTGCCCACATTAGGGCGCCCAATCACGGCAACAATCGGAGGTTTAATACTCATTTATACATCCATTACATCTTAGCTATTGAAGAAGTCAGAACAGCGAACGCTGCTGACTCCTCGGAACACAAAGCCCTCTTTCTGAAAAATCCTGCCCAAAAAAAAGGTGCCAGGTCATTTTTTTTACCAGTCCACCCTCAACCCTGAGCAGAATATCCGTAACTGCTCATTAAGTGTGGGCGACGTGTGGCCACATGACCCATTCCAAAGAAAAGGACGGTTGCCGAACCGCCCCACGGAATCCCTGGAAAAAGGTGCCAGGTCATTTTTTTTAACCGGTCCACAATCAACCCTGAGCAGAATATCCAACCTTTTTGAGGCCTTTTTCGCTCTTTGTCCAATTCGGTTCTACCCGCACGAATACTTTGAGGAATACCTTGATGCCAAAGAGGCGTTCGAGTTCTTTGCGGGCAGACGTGGAAATCTCCTTGATCTTTGCCCCACCTTTGCCAACGACCATTGGCTTTTGCGAGGTTCGCTCTACGTTAATGACGGCGTTTATGGACAACAACTTCTCATCTTCTTTCCAGCCTTCGATAGAGACGGCCATGCTGTATGGCAACTCTTGTCCTAAGAAGAAGAAAAGCTTTTCGCGGATAATCTCAGATGCGAGGAACTGATCCGATTGATCTGTAACCACACCATCTGGATAAAAACACGGGCCAAGCGGAATGCGTTCAATGAGGATCTTTTCCAAGACATCTAAGCCATCTCGCTTTGTGGCCGAAACTGGAACGAACTCTATAGATTTGTTTTTCGGAAAATGAGAAACCAAACCCTCTATGAGAGGAAGCAACCTCAGCTTATCGAGCAAGTCTATTTTGTTGAGGACGACGACAGCTGGAGCAGACAACCCTCGATCTTTTAGATCGGCGACCAAGGCGTCCGATTCCTCGGGATAATGCGCCAAGCGGGAGGCGTCTAGAACCAACAAAAGCACATCGACACCAGAGACGCTGTTCTTTAATTCTTGCTCGAGATATGACCCCAAGGTATTGCGAAATTGCCGAGCGACGAAACCAGGGGTATCCAAAAAAATCAATTGCGCATTGTTAGAACTCTTTATGCCGAGGACCCTGGTCCTGGTGGTCTGCACCTTCGGCGAGACGATAGACACCTTTTGCCCGAGCAGTTGATTGAGCAAAGTTGACTTACCTGCATTGGTCGGCCCGACAATAGCGACGTAGCCGCTCCTATGATTTGCGCTACTTGCAGAATTATCTTCTGCTTGCTCAGGTGATTCAGAATTACTCATGCAGTGATATCCCCGACGTAACCGTTAAGTCCCCAAAAATAGAATCATCCCGAATGCCCCTTGAGGGGTGCGATTTGCGGATGCAAATCGGGGGTGACAACAACTAACCGTCCAATCGAGTTACCACCGTTCTTGCGATCTACGTCAATAAGGCCCCAACTTACCCAGGACCTGAACGGTTATCCCCGATCAACAAACACGATGCCATCAAAACTGTTTGGCCTGGCGACAACTCAACCCTCTCACAAGGATAGGTAAGCAATCGCAAAACTTCGGCAGCGGCTTCTTGGTGTGCGGCTTTCTTTGTGAGCCCTCGTCCACGACCAACGACTTCCCCATCGACCAAAGCCACCGCGACAAAAACCGGCTCATGACTCGAACCTTCCACCACCTCGATCCTATATTGGGGAACCGCGCTTGCATCCAGATGCAAACGTTCCTGAAGCTCGGTCTTAGGATCGAAGGGCGTGACCTTTTCCAACCTGTCTTTAAACAGGTAAGAGATCGTTTCAAAAGTGGCGTCATAGCCACCATCGACAAACATAGCTCCAAAAATCGCTTCCAATACGTCGGAAAGAATTGAAACTCGGTCTCGCCCTCCAGAGGACAACTCTACACGACCCAAGTTAATGAATTGCCCGATCTGCACTTCCCTCGCAACCTGAGCCAACGCTTGCCCATTCACAAGAGCAGCCCGCATCTTTGTCAAATCTCCCTCACTGACCTCTGGATGAAAGTCACTTAAGAGCTTGGCAACAGCCAATCCCAGAACGGCATCCCCAAGGAATTCAAGGCGCTCATAATCTTTGATGCCTTTGCCAGGGAATGCCGAGCTATGAGTCAATGCTTGGTTGAGAAGTTCTCTTTTCTTAAATTTATAAGTGAGTTTTTTTTCAAGGGCAGAGTAGTCCTGCCTGACTTCGGCGCGCTCATCTAGGGCCGAGTCTGCATTTGAACGCACAGGAACTTGCGGCTTAGTCTTCCTGAACGTGCCATCACCCCTAGCCTTATACCCGACCTTAGGTGTCTTGTCTCTCTCGACAACCTCGCTCTGGCGCACCCCATGCACACCTCTGGCCCTCGGCGAACTCCCAGCAGGCCGTGTCTTGGCAGACGGGACCGCAGCGGCAGATCTACTGCGTCCACGTTTTTTTTCTGCATCTGAATCACGCATAAGACAGAGACCATCCTTGAATACGATAGATTTTTTCGTGTTCCCCGTAGACCCTTTTCCTAGGTCACGGCTTATACTCGACTCGCCCACGACAAGCGAACCTCGACAAGTTAGGTGGAAAGTGGCCAAAAGGCAACGATTCGTCCGAGATCCCCGAGCAAAACGAATCTTCACCTCTCAATTATGCCACCCCCAAGAACTCGTAGACCTCTCTTAGAATTAGAGAAGAAGACCGCAGCTTGGCCTGGACTTACAGCACTTGAGTCGGATCCCTGGAATGTCACCATAGCCCGAGACCCATCAGCTAGCGGCTCAACTCGGCACAAGACTCCATCCTGACGGTAACGCAGCTTAACAAACGCATCAAAGCTGTTCTCAGGGGCTCTCCCGCTAATCCAATTGACTTGGCCCACGCTAAACTGCCTTTTCTCTAACGCACTGCGAGGGCCGACTGTTACGTCCCGAGTCTGTGGATCTATGTTAACAACGTATAGCGGCTCACTGTGTGCTATGCCCAGCCCCTTGCGCTGACCGACCGTAAACTGGTGCACACCATCGTGAGTCCCGAGTTTTGCGCCATCAACCGATACGATGCTGCCACCAGAGAGATCCCCTATCGACTTCATTCTTTTAGCTTCTGTCTCGACGAACTCGGAAACCCTAGAGCTGACAAAACAAATATCCTGGCTCTCGGCCTTGTTGGCCACATCGAGACCGTGAGATCTGAGATAGCTTCTCACATCCGCTTTTTCCATCTCTCCTATGGGGAACATCGTGCATAGGAGATCCTCCTGCGTCATCGCATATAGGAAATAGCTCTGATCCTTTGCGTTGTTCTCTGAAGTGTATAACCCCAAGGTCCCATCTTCCTCCTTGAGAATCCGAGCATAGTGACCAGTGGCAACGAGACCTATGCCCAAAGAACGAGCCCGCGTTCTCAAAGCTGAGAACTTAACTTTCCTGTTGCAATCAAGGCATGGGTTTGGCGTATATCCATGGGAGTACGCGCGCACAAAAGGAGTGATCACTGCCTCATAAAACTCCTCTTCGAAATCAAAAACATAAAATGGGAAACCCGCGTAGTCGGCCACAGTCCGAGCATCATTGAAATCCGCTGGAGCGCAACAAGTAGCCTTTGAGTGCGAGCCTCCATTCTTTCGGTAATCCCACACCTGCATGGACACCCCAACCACCTGGTACCCTTGCTCGTGGAGTAAGAGCGCGGCTGCCGAGGAATCGACTCCACCGCTCATAGCTACTACCACCTTTTGTCCTTGGCCGATCATGAACTCAATTGCCCTTGCTTCATTCTGCTTACTACCTCAGAAACTATACCCGAGGCTCTCATAATTTCCTCTTCGGTCGCCGCCCAATCTAGGCTAAACCGGACTGTTTCTCTAGCTTCTTTAGGCGAGCGCCCCATAGCTTCAAGCGCAGGGGAAACAGACTGCTTGCCCGAAGAGCATGCGGACCCGTGTGAAGCGCAGACCCCTTCCAGGTCGAGCGCGATAACCAAGTCATCACCTCGAATCCCAGGCAAGCGCACAAGTAGTGTGTTGCTCAATCCCCTGCTTTGCTCTGGACTGGAGATGATCTCGAAATCTTCATGGTCTGGGAAATCGGCCCTTAACTTTGAACGAAACATGTCTCTCAAGTTTTCTACTCTTGAGATCTCTTCTGACATCGTTGTCTTTAACTCCTGACAGACTGCACCCAAAGTCACTATGCCCAAAACATTCTCAGTCCCAGAGCGAAAGCCAGATTCTTGCCCACCACCTCTTTGGCTGGGTTCAAAAAATCGGCATGAGTCGGATTGTCTTCCGAGAACGACTGCACCCACTCCCTGCAAAGCCCCCATCTTGTGCCCCGAAATAGCGAATGCCGAGACACCACAAGCTGCCAACTCCCCCAAATCCACTTTAAACTTGCCTATTGCCTGAGTAGCATCACAGAGCAAAGCCCCGCCGAACCCCCTCTCCCTCAACCTCCTCGCCACTTCTGCTACCGGCTGTAAAACTCCAGTCTCGTTATTGACGAGCATCACACAGACTAGAGCCGTATCTGGTGTCAGAGCATTAGCGATTTCTTCTGGGCAGACCACTCCATCCTTATTGGCGCCCACCTTTGTCACTCGATTGCAGGAAGCAAGAAGCGTATCGCTGACAGCTGGATGCTCAAATGCAGTGCTGACTGCATGAGAGCTTTTCTGAGCATTGGAGTGCAAAAACCCTTTAATCATAGCATTACATGCCTCCGTGCCACCGGAGGTAAAGACGATCTCGAGATCTCTTGAATGATCTGCAGAGAGGAAATGACTGACCTCAGCGCGAGCCTTAGATACGCCAGCCCTAGCCCGCCGACCGACACTATGGATACTAGATGGGTTGCCACAATCCTGAGCATGAAGCATCTGCTCCAGCGCCACCCTCGCCACAGGCCTAAGCCTAGCACCGGCATTTGCATCCAAGTAGATCGCCCTAGATTTAGCAGAGGCTGAGATAGTGTGATTCATAAAACGATTTGAGGCTACAAAATCAGACATTTGATAACAAAAGACGTAACTGCTCATTAAGTGTGGGGTAACCGTTCAGTCCCCAAAAATTGAATCATCCCGAATGCCCCTCAGGGGCCGATTTGCGGATGCAAATCGGGGGTGACAACAACTAACCGTTCAATCGAGTTACCACCATTCTTGCGATCTACACCAATGAGGCCCCAACTTACAGAGGAGCTGAACGGTTACAGTGTGGGCGACGTGTGCCGCATTCGCAAAGGAAAGGGCGGTTGCAAGAACCGCCCTTCTTTTGAGATAGCGACATGGCCCACATTATATACTGCTCGCACGTGAAAATTTCGGAATATGCGCATCTCCTGCGAGCAGTATACCCATCACGAATGAAAATTCCCGAATTTCTGGAAGCAGCTTGGGGTCATATTTGGAAGTTACGATTGAGGCAAACCGCAAGCGATACTTAAGTATCGCGAGGATTTGACGATTGAGTAACTTTCAAATATGGCCACAAGATGCTTTCAGAAAACGGGAATTCTCATTCGCGATGGGTATAATAAGCGGTTACCAGGACAGACCTGCAACCTAATACGAACCGGCAAAAAAATGAACCCAACTCATTACCCGCCACATCTCTAGTGTATCCCGACAATGATGGGGCACTGAAAAATTTATCTAATGCTGATTTTTCAATCTGCCGTTGTTGTAGGGACTCGGGGGGATAAGCAACTTTTAGTTTTATCCTAGCCTGAGTGGTTACTGATTCTCTTATTTTGGAGGAATTATGATTGAGACTGTATCAAGGAGGGCGATTATCGCTGTCATGGTGATCTTGATGTGGGCTGGTATGGCTTATGCCGAGAAGCTCACACCACAGATGTGCAAGGACAAGGTTATAGCCGCAGCAAAACTCATAGAAGAAAAAGGCGACGATGCTATCCCATTGATCAAGGATGAGAAGGGGGAGTTTCGTTTTGGAGAAGGGCAAGGGTACATCTGGGTTCATGACCTCCAAGGCAAGATGATCATGCACCCCATAAAGCCAGCATTGGATGGTTCCTTTCTTTTGGATACTGCAGATCCAGAAGGATCCCTATTCTTTGCTGTCATGAACGAACTAGTTCAAAAGCAGGGATCTGGCTGGGTTCCCTACAAGTGGCCTAAGCCCGGAGACACAAAAGTCTATCAGAAGATCTCCTTTGTGAAGCTCGTAAAAAAGGGAGACAAGACCTATGTCGTTGGGGCTGGAATGTATGACGTAGGCCCAGATGACATCAAGAAGCAATTCCCTAGTGACGCAATATCTGAGTAATCCTATTGCGTGTGTATTCGAAGATGCGGGTTGATGTGAAGAATCTATTCCGAAACCCGCATCTTTTTTTCGAATAGATCATCTTATTGGTTGTGAGTGAGTGTTGAATGGCTTCGGCTCTTCAATAGCAATTCTTCGACACGCCTGATTTCACAGGTCGGTTACTAAGCGATGAATTGCGGCCAGCGCTATGTCGTGTGAACTATGTCTGATTACGAAAATAGAAGGTAATTATGAAATTGACATTGAAGATCAAAATCATCGGTGGGTTCATGTGTGTGGCTGGCCTTGTCGTCATATCTGGGCTTATAGGTTACTACTCCTCTCAGCAGCTATCAGATGCGGCGGCCAGCATAAGTTTTGATAGGGCTCCCGTCCAGAATGGAGCTATGCGAGCGTCTTTGGAAATCCACGAAATTGGGATCCTTCTCGAGGAATACGATCGGGCATCTAGTAAACTCGATGAGTCTGAGTCCAAGATGAAGGAAAGCATACTCAACGCAAAGATGTGGGTATCGGCTATCCTACACGGAACGGAATCAAAGGAATTTTCTAACAGCTCTGAGGCCGAACTCCTTAGGTCCACAAATATCAACTTCAAATCAGGAAAAGCCTCAGACCAAGTTGCAAAAAAATTAGAATCTGTTGGAGAGAAGATCGATAGATTCAACGACTTGATCAAGGAGTCCTGGGAACTACAGAATAGATACTCAACATACACAGTTAAAAATGGGGATGAGACATTAGAGATCGTCAGCTTCCTCAACCGAGAGCTTGTGCGCCACATGGCATGGGTGAGACTCCTAAAAAGCTCAATAGACTTAGACATGCCATTTGAAGGGGTGACCAATGCAAATGAGATTTTGCTCGGAAAATGGCTGATGTCCTACTCTGCTCATGCAGGAAATCAGGAAAAAATTTCTAAGCAACTTGAGACAGCTAAAAAGTTTTACACAAAGGTAATCTCGGAAGCTGATGAGATTAAAAGAACCCCCAATCTAGAAGATCGGCTACTGATATACAGGAGATCTCTTGGAGACAACAATAGGTTCGAGTTTGCCTTCGCTAGCTTAACAACAGAAATCACAGCTGCGTTTGACGAACTGCTTGTAGCCAAGAAAGAACAAACTACTCAAATCAAGTCTGCCACTGAAGAGATTTCTCAAGAACTCGATCAGATCACCGCCATGGTTAGTGAGGAAGTCGCCAAGTCCGTGGATGAAACGCAGAGCTTGAGATCCTCCGTGACATGGTTACTAGCACTTGTGACCATCGGCGCCATGGTTGCCGCTATACTGGTGGGCATAGTCATTGCTTTAAGCATAACGAAGTCCGTTAACAATATGACATCCGCGCTTAGAAACATGGTGGAAGCAGAAGGCGATTTAACCAAGAGGTTAGAGGAAAAAGGAAGTGATGAGCTAACCGAATTGTCGAAGTGGTTTAACGCCTTCATGGAGCAACTAGAGAAGATCATCAGCACTGTCAATGAAAGCGCCGAGGGCCTAGTTGCAACTGCCTCCCGTGTAAGTAACGAGGCCGGAGAATTCGAACGCAATGCAGATACGTCAGCATCACAGGCTGCCGAGTCTGCAAAAGTAGGCCATGACGTAAATGCGAGTATGAACTCGATCGCGGCTGCGGTAGACGAACTCAATGCATCCAGTCTTGAGATCGGCAAGAACACACAAGACTCAGTAAACGTCTCACGGCAAGCGAGCTCAGTTGCAAGCACGGCTCAAGAGACAATGCAGGCACTCGATGTGAGTATCCAGGAGATAAGCGGGATCTTTAACGAGATCGTCTCCATAGCCCAGCAAACAAACCTGCTGGCACTCAATGCGACGATAGAAGCTGCACGAGCAGGAGAAGCGGGGAAAGGGTTTGCTGTTGTAGCCAATGAGGTGAAGGATCTCGCCCGACAAACTGGGGAACTAACAGATGAAGTGAGAGACAAAGTTTCGGTGATTAAATCCAGCACTCAAGAAGCCGTTGCGAGAATACACGACGTCTCAGAGATAGTAAGCCAAATAGATGCATACGCAGGCGCTATAGCAGGAGCTGTCGAAGAGCAAGGCGCGACCACCTCCGAAATCAGCAAGAACATCTCGGAAGCAGCTGGCGGAGTTGGCAGCATTGCCGACTCACTCGGATACATGACAGAGACAGCCCGCGCAACATCTGAACAAGCAGCACAGACGAGAACATCTCTCTCCGGAATGAACGACGCATCATCAGAGTTGCTCAAGATAGTAGGCAGATTCCAGTTCCGCAGAGCGAATCATGTGAACTGATACTGATCTTCCGATACTGATCCGGACTCAAGCCATACTTTTCACAAAGGGTAGACGCCGGCTAGAACAATGTCGCGCGCATATCGGGATGATAAATTTGTGAGTCATAGCATCACAAAACATCTTGTGATTTTCAATCATGCTCAAGCACCCAGAAGAAGGTAAATCGATCTGGGCTTAAAGTTACCAATCCTTCGTCGAAGTCCCAATCCTGATTCTTAAACAGATCTTCAACCTTATAAAAATATTTCGATTCATTCGTTAGAGAGGCTATTTCGGTACATAGCTCATCTATCATTCGGGAATCATTTCCCCTCTGTGTTGTGGAGATTATTCCGCAGCAAAGTAGTTCGCGAAGCCTTGCAAGATATTTTTGACTGCTTATCTGATAATCTCTCCAGTTGCTCGGAAGGTTGTCGAGCTGTAGGAAAGGACGAAATGGTGTTCCTAATGCCTGAAAACATCTGGTTAGAAAATTGTGGGCAGAATGGTATTTAGTGAGGTCTATACTGGGACACATCTCATAGCACTCAAAGCGATACCCGCTCATGCCTCCATAATAGGGGCACGATCTTTCGGCCAGCATAGACTTTATCTTTTTCACAAGAATATGAGGGCATGGACTTATGCCAGTAATGTCAATTAGCGGACTTGTGAGTTCTAGGTTTTCTCTTCTTGCCATGTTTTTCAACCTCCGCGACCTAACATTCCGGCTTGGCTTGCATCACCCCTGCAAAGATGTGCCACGTCATTTTTTGGTTCCGGAAATTTGGGCTAGTCGCCCAAGCGAAAAAAGAGATGGAACCTTTTCGGAAGTCACTTCTTCGCAACCACGTTGATGCGCCTGAAGGTTTCAAAACATCTTCCGTCTGCCTGGCATGTTTTCCGAATCATGTGTTCAATCACGAAAGCCCGAAAAAGGTTCCATGTCATTTTCTTTTAGCAAAGCGTGGATTTCGCGCAAAAGCTGACAAAGACCTGGAACTTTTTTGTAGGCCACCTAGGCCACCCCCGAAAAAACACAAAGTAAGCAGAGGCATGTCTTCCTGCCAAATCATTCAAGAACATGCACTGGAATAGGCCGAAATTTGTGAAGCTGCCTCGACACTTTGAACCCACAAATAGATCAAACCGATCCCAATTGTGAGATAAAAGGCTGTAGCCAAAAGAGTCAGCTTAAGGCGTGTAATCAATGGAACGAACTTCAATCCACAATGTGACACAAATCCTGGATAGAAAAAGAGACAACTTAGGAACAACATCTGTGCTGAGAACTTGATTAGATCTGACATTTCCTTAGTCGCCCAGTAGTAGTGACACCATGAGGACAAAACCCATACGACCAGAAAGAAACCCAAGCTGTTATAGTAAGCCCATCTTCTACCAGTCCATATCCCCCAGGCGAAGCTAAACATGAGTGAACTTGGAAGTAAGTTAGAAGCAGCAGCAAAGACACTTAAAAATCCAAAGCTACAGAAAAGGTCTCTGGGGATTTTAGCATTGCAGCCGCAATAGACATCATCAGACAAACAACAATCTACAACTCGAGGAACCCAGGCACGCAATCCATAAAGGGACTCAACCCCATATAGTAAGGCTATAACCGCCAATCCGGCTAACATGATGCTTAGACCACGAGCTACCATCTCGCCAGTCGAGCCACATTGTAACGATGCTTTTATTCGATTCCACATATGCCTTGTTCTCTCGCCTACACGCAAAAAGGTGCCATGTCCTTTTTACTATCGGTTCACATTGAGTTTAGCTACTCAGTAGAAGTGCTGCTCCAGCCCGAGCAAGATACCCCAGAGCTGAGACACCGAGTGAAATCCAGCCCAGCTTTCGAAGCAAGGAAAGGTCTTTCCCTGCTTTTCTCATAATGACAACCCATAGCTGAGCTATAACGCCCATAGCACCTATGACAAGAAGAACCCGCCCGAACAACCACTCCACGTACATTAGTAGCCCACCCCGAGCGTGCAACAACAAAGAATTATCATAGCCAGATTCATCAGGAACCGCTGATGCTTGGGGTGCACTCAAAAGAACCTTCTGCGTTCTTACGTGCTCTTCTAACGTTAGAAGAGCAGTCGCTAGAAACAACAGAAAGCCAACAAATAGGTATATGCTCATCACTACTATAAGCGTTTTGGCTATCATTGCTCCCCCCCTCCACTACTTCCCCGACCCCACAGCTAGCTGCCCGCAGGCAGCACCTATGTCTTCCCCTTTGGACCAGCGAATGCGGGTGTTCACGCCTTGGCTGTTTAGGTCTCTCTGCCATCTCTCGACTAGGTCTCTTTTGGATGATGTGTAACCTAGACCTGTGTTTGCGTTGTATGGGATGAGGTTGACTTTGACTTGCATGTTTTTGAGGAGTTTGGGAAGCCTTTTTAGATCGGCCTGAGAGTCGTTGACGCCGGCTAAGAGAACGTATTCGATTGTGACTTCTTGGTCGGTTACACGGGAGTAGTAACGCAGGGACTCCATAAGAGCGTCGATGTTCCACCGTTTGTTGATCGGCATTATCGAAGTGCGCACCTCGTCAGTCGTTGCGTTGAGAGACACTGCCAAACGCGCTGGCGGGCGGGCATCGGCAAATTTCTTTATCTCGGGAACCATTCCCGAAGTTGAAACGGTAATCTTCCTTGAGCCAAATTCAAAGCCGAGGGGATCGTTTAGTATCTTCAGAGCTTTGAGAACGGAGGAAAGATTATGCAGTGGCTCGCCCATCCCCATGAATACAACGTTGCGAAGCCTCGGCTGTTCATCAAGAGATGTGTTGCTTCCAAACGCAGCATCGTTAACAGCGAGCACCTGGCCGATGATCTCGTGAGTCCCTAAGTTGCGCCCAAAGCCCATTTGAGCAGTCATACAAAAGGTGCACCCCATAGCACATCCAACCTGGGATGATATGCAGAGCGTATAACGGCTTTCTTGTTTGATAAGGACAGACTCGACACGAGCGCCATCTGAGAGTTCAAGGAGGTATTTGCAGCTCCCGTCTTTTGATTCTTGAGTTGAAACGATCCGAGGCATAGTCAGCGCGAAGCTCTCTGACAACAAATCTCGAGCAGCCTTGGCGACATTGGACATCACAGAGAAGTCCCTTGCGCCGTGGCGGTAAACCCAGCTTATAATCTGGTCGGCCCTATACTTTGTCTGCGCAAAATCACTCTGGAGAATCGCAGAGAGCTCATCACGCGCAAGACCAAACAGCTCTATCCTCGGATCTTCCACTTCTATTGGAGGTCTGGGAAAAAGAATCTTATCTCTTGTTCGGCTGTCTCTACAGCATCGGAGCCGTGAACCGTATTGGCTTCAATGCTCACAGCGTAATCAGCGCGTATAGTCCCTCGCGCGGCTTTACTTGGATCAGTCGCACCCATAATTTCTCGATTAGCAAGAACCGCATTCTCACCTTCGAGAGCCGACACAAATACGGGCCCCGATGTCATGTATGTGACGAGGTCATTGTAGAAAGGGCGATTCTTGTGGACAGCGTAAAACTCTTCGGCCATCGGTTTGTCCATTTGAATGAGGCGCCCCGCAACTAATCGCAAACCTGCATCTTCAAATCTAGATATAACGCGCCCGATCAAGTTTCTTGATACTCCGTCAGGCTTAATTATCGACAATGTGCGCTCAATGGCCATTACATACACTCCACTTTGTTGTTTGGTTGTTCGTTACTATACCCATCACAATTCAAAATTTCGTCTTTCTGAAAACATCTTGGGGTCATATTTGAAAGTTACTCAATCGCCAATCCTCGCAATACTTCAGTATTGC
>Ga0247840_10009345_pt1 | contig 12702 bp, 11 predicted proteins | sample LaCruzMarch2015__FD_192404 | JGI IMG/M metagenome (GOLD analysis project Ga0247840, IMG submission 192404) | Freshwater microbial communities from meromictic Lake La Cruz, Castile-La Mancha, Spain - LaCruzMarch2015_17m | ecosystem: Environmental > Aquatic > Freshwater > Lake | place: Spain...
ACTGTCTATACCGTATGCTCCTCCACTGATAATACCATACCCAGATCTGATCAAGTCCGGAATGATTTTTTCGAGGGAAGAAACAGCATATTGAGAGTGTTTGCGAGAACCAACGATAGAGATGAGAGCATCATTTGGGGGGAGTTGTCATCTGAAATACAGTATCGTAGGTGCATCTGGGAGGACTCTGAGGAGCGAAGGGTACATCTCATCATTGATGTGGGCAAGTTGAATATTGAATTCTCCCAAAATACGTTCGACATCTTCGACAATTGTATCCGTTCTTTTGTCTACTATACCCTGTGCTCTCTCGATTGAGAAGCCATCCTGTATGAGAGTACTCATGTCGAAGATTCTGAAATATTCTTCTGCGCTTTCTGGAGAAATATCTCGAAGGTTCCTCTGGGTGAAGCCCAGGGTGTGAAGAACGGCGAGGTAAAAATGTGAATTATTTGTAGACATCTCAGCGGGGTCAGATTTTGAGAACAATAATGACAATTTTCTCTTCTTCATAGCGAAAAATTGCTCTATATCATCCTTTTCGAAGTCAGTACGTAGGAACCGAAAAACCTTGTAATTTTCGAATATCAAGATTAGTTGGAACTCACTGGGCTAGTCTATAAAAAGAAGAACGAATATCTTCTGAGATGTCAGTAGGCATTTTTAATAAATATTTCAGGGCCTCCTTTGTATATTCTATTCTATATATTCTATGCTGCATGTGAAATAGCATTATTCATACGAATAAAGTATTCGACCTCTTCTGTACTGAATCGCTTATCGGAAGCGGCAATTCTTTCTATTTCAGCTATCTCTTGTGGAGAAAGTATTATTTCATCATAAGGAAGGCTCATAAAAATGGGTTAAGTGCCTCCATTATATACTAAGAAACCGGAAATCAAGGAGGTAAATAAAATCACAAAAAACTCAGAATAATCCCCCTATTTTGTATTTCCGTTCTCCGTAGTAGTACTTCATTTTTTGTAAGAATTTACTACGAAGGATGAATTGTACTCTGAATTTTATATTGGTCATATTTACTTTCGGCACTCCAGCTTATCACATCCTCCATTGGTATCCGCCCAATCGGCGAGCTGAGAAGCGAGTAGAAATACTTCATTTCGTGTCACTGGTCTATTGGGGCGAAAACGATTCCATTTTTTTGTGGTCAATTGAGTAGAAAAAGCCAGATCATAGATAGCTTTTTTCTTCTCTTCTCCTACGAGTCATTCTTCTGGTGACAAACAGATGCCTTTCATAAGGAGAGCATACGTCTCAATCCGAGACACAGATTTTGTGGGCTGAAAAGGTCCACCATTTGGATAGATCAATTTTTCATCAAGGGCTGTTTGAATCAATGGTATCAGGTCTGCATTTTTTTCAGAAGAGATATCAGAGTACGTATTGGCATATTCTGAATCTGGTGAGAGCTCTTTTCGCATCATATTGACAGCTATTTCCAGGACTTCTCAACGGGATATAGTGGGATTTTTTTTGACTTCTCCCGATATGAATCCTTCACAGAGGACATTATCACCATATTGAATAGTATTGATTGGATCTGGGATAATGGGACAACGACGGTAGAGTTTTTTTGCTTCACATTGTTGGTCTATAATATCCTCTAGAGTATTTGTGATAGAATCAATTTTGATTTTTATATTTTTATTATCTCAGAGATTTTTATTAGTAGGAAGAGTATATTCGGTGCTGGAAAGACCTCGTAAACCTGTTACATCCGCACTTTTTATGCTTTTTACAGAAAGATCTGTAGAGACATCATTTGAGCCAACAATATAAGAACCAGTAAGTGTATTTCCTTCAACCTTTCAAAGAATGATCTCTTTTCCATTATCGAGCACTACTGTCATCTTTGATTCTGGAGCTAAGTTCTGACTAAAATTAGCTTGTATATGAATACTATCTTTTTCTGAATATGTCCCATCGGGTGTGTTGGAAGAAAATGAGGTTAATAATGGGTTTGCCATCAAGACCAAAGAGAGAGATTTTTCACCAGAATTATTTACATAGAGTATATTGCCAGAAAATGTTGCTGAAATTGGTTCACGACCGACAGGCATTGTTCGGACAACCTTTTCGGTACTCTGATCAATAAGAGAAATAGTATCGTCTCATTTATTGATAACAAAAATCACACCCCCCTTAACCAGAAGATCTACTGGATTTTTTCCCACTGGAATTGTCTTTGTAATTTTATTTGTCTGTGCATCCAGAACACTAATTGAATTTCCTTCTGTATTGTAAATATAGATTTTCTTTCAAACCACTACTCATCCCTGTGGAGCTAAACCAACTGGAATAGTAGTAATTATATCATACGTGTCTATATTTACTGCTGTGACATCATTGCTTCATTGATTAAAGACATATAAAGTCTTATCTACTATTTTGGAAGATTGTGGATTTTTTCAAACCGGAAATATTTTAATAATTTGATTGGTTGTTTTAAAAACTGAGACAGAATTACTGAGAGGGTGGTGAAGAAATAAACGACTATCAATTTGTGTAAAAAATGGTGAGGGGGTACCCGCGGTAAGAGCAACAGTTTTTAAAACTGAGTCAGCCGAACTATCGATGACTGAAATACTATCATCAAAATTGATCACATAGACTCGACTATCACTTCATGTGAGAGCGATCGGTCAGACTCCAACTGTTGTTTTAGTTTTATACCCAGCTGTACTGGAATAATATACTTGTACAGTTTTATCCTCGGAATTTGCCACATAGATTTTTCCATTTGATATAAAAGCAGTTGTTGGACCATTATCAAGAGTAATAGTTTTAGTCACCTTATTCAGTGTAGTATTCACGATATACATCCTGCTTGCCTTTTTACTGAGGACATAGAGTGATGTTCCTATTAGGAATGAATTATATGGATTTCCGTCAAGCGGAAGAGTATCTATTGGTTCTTCTGCGAAGGAAAGAAGAGGTGTAGATGATATAAAAATTGAAACAACAAAAAAAATAATGAAGTTATGAATTTTTGTCATCGAATATCAAAATAGAGATTATGATTTGAGCATATCTATCTCTTGCTGGTAGAGAGACTGCCTACTTGGAAGAACCTCTTGAGCGAGTTTCCAGTACTTGGTAGCGTCTTCTTTTCGTCCCTGACGAGCGAGGATAGCAGCGTACATAGTGATGATATCTATATGATTATCACTCTTCTCTATAGCCTCCTCATAATATCTATCGAGTTGGGTGAGGTCTGACTTATGTATCTCCGCGAGCATATCGAGCTTGAGTCTCCAGAACTCTGCTGTCTCAGGAGCAAGTCGGATAGCGGCATCGATGTAGGGAAGAGCACCTTCTCGGGCACCCATAGTGAAGAGAAGCTGAGCATATGCCTGGAGGCGTGGAGCATCTGTTTGGATATCGAGAGCTGTCTCCATAGTTTTCTTCGCGTCAGCGTATTTGCCGATCATCTGCTGGTATTCTGCTATCACCGAGAGGGTGTTGAGCTTGCGTGTGAGATCTTCTGGTTTTGTGAGAGCGCCGAGAGATGCTTGAAATTGTCCAAGTTCTACCTCTATTTTCTTGCGTTGTGCCTCATCCCGGAGAGCACTGCCATCGCGGAGAGTCGCCGATTCATACGGACGGAATACATACCCACTAGGAGTAGAACTACGCCAAGCGTAGTAGCCGAGGCCGAGAGCAGCCAAGAGGACGATGATTGTAAAATTTTTCATAGAGATAGTATAGGGGAAATAGAGTGAAATCAAGGCGAAGACACAAAAAAACACCCCCGCACGAGGCGGGGGTGTTTTTGGTTTTCTGAGTCTCTCCGAAGAGAAGCTCTCAGTACTCTAGAACTATCGATTAGATAGAACGAGAGAGAACTGGACCGTAGATATCACCTCGGAAGAGGATATCACCAGCTGCGAATGTACCTGTTCCACCGATACCGAATGTGAGGTCGGCAGCAGTGTCATCAAGCCATACCTGGATTACATCGCCATTGTCTTCAAGATCTGAAGTGTCAGCGTAGATGTAGAAGTACTTAGTCTGACCAGCAGGGATAGTCGTACCAACAGCAGCACCAACAGAGCTCATGTCAAAGTCTTTTTGACCTGAACCAGCTGTAGCAGAGCTATATGTAGCTGTGTCGAGAGTTGTACCATCCTGATCCTTGAGAGTAAGGGTTTCAGTTGCTGTATCAGTGTCGTCACCAACTACTTGGAGTTGTACAGAGAAGAGATTTGTGTCTCCAGACTGGAATGTGACATCCTTGTTACCAGCATTTGTAAGACCGATCTTCGCAATAAGTTGGTTTGAACCAAGTGTGATAGCAGAACGAATACTGTTATCAGCAACGAATGCGACAACAGGATATGCTTCGTAAGCAGTCATAGCGTTTCCATCGTAGCTAGTACCTGTTTGATCAACAGCCACACCAGAAGCGAGACCAGTTGTATCGATATCACCAGCAGCAGCAACAGTAGCGATGAGAGTATCACCATTTGTGAAGCCAGTACCATCGATATCACGGAGAACCGCTTTGACAGTAACGAGTTTGTAGTCATTTGCAGGGATAACAAGAGTTCCATCAGTGAGGAAGAGCTGAGCATTACCATCACCATCTGGTGTAGCAGAACCGAGGAGAGTAGCCCCATTGTAGAATTTGTATGATGCAACGACATCGTTTCCGTTTGTACCATCATCTGTGATCAAAATGCTATCAACATCGAGATTTTCAGTGTTTGAAGCAGCAAGACGGAAGACAGTGAGAGAATGCTCATTTGCATTGTCGAGCATGAGTCCAGCAACAGGAGTAGAAGAATCTACAGAAGTTGTGAGAGTACCAGATGCAGCAACAGTCATCGCCTGACCAGATCCAGAAGGATCTACAGTGATAGATGAACCTGTGTCTTTACCAGATGCAGTGACATCACCAGCATCTTCATCGATACTAACTGCGAATGTATCAGTAGCCACTGCACTCGAAGAGAGGTCAGCAACAACAGCGATATTTACAGAACCATTCTTCACTACAGTGATAGTAGGAGTGAGGTTGAATGTGAGAAGATCATTTGCATCATTAGTACCTGTGAATTGTTTTGTATCAGAAACTTTTGTTTCATATACATCACCTCGTGCAGACATACCAGAAGTGAGATCCGCCCAGATCTCGACATTGTCGATATCTTCAGAACCTGAGTTCGTGTCATTAGCAGCTACATTTGCAGTGCTTTCTACTACGATAGAAGAAACAAGGACATCTTCACCAGAGTTAGCCGCAGAGAGAGTCGCAGTCGCGAAGATATGATCTTGTTGACCCTTGACGATGCTACGAGCAGCAGGAGAAGTGTTTGTGACAGCAGTGAGAGTAGCAGCTTGTACTGTAAGTACATTACCAGCGACAGCAGCTCCAGAAGGAGTGACAGAGTCATTTGACTGCATACCACGAGCAACGATTCCTACCGCAGCATTGTCAATATCGATCTTGACTGTGTCACCATTTGTGACAGCAGTAGCGATATTAGCTGTGACTTTTACCTTTGTAGTTCCTACAGGGAGGATAACAACATCAGTAAATGTAACGTCTTCAGTTCCCGTCACGAGGTCTTTAGGACCAGCTATAAGAACACCTGTATCAGCATTGATGAGTTTGACGTTAGTCACTTCATCGAAAGTCATACCTGTGAGGGTAGAATCAATATTAATTGAAGTGATTTTCATAGGTTCACCGAGAATTTGGAAGTCAAATGTCGCAAGGTGACGATCATTACCAGCACTGATATTACCAGATGCAGGAGTAGTGACAGACTTTGTGACAGTGAGAGTACCTGACTGGATAGTCTGATTACTAGCACCTTGACCGCTCCAACCACCGAGAACTGTAGGTGTAAGGTAGAAACCATAAGTATTACCCATAGCCTGTACACGAACATCGCTACCATCAGTGAGGTCACCATTGACAGTGAGTCCTGAACCACCGATGATATCTGCACGGACTTCAAATCTCTTTGTCTGACCCTTATCGAGCATGATATTGAGATTGTTGAAGACAGCGAGACCATTAGCATCCCAAGTAGAGACAGTTCCAACTGACTGACCAGAAGAAACATCGAAGAGTTCGATATTGACTGTATCAGTAGAAGAAGCTGAGCCCTGTCTTTCGACAGCGATTTGCTTGACTGTGACAGTTTCTACAGAACCAGTAGCGAGTTGGAATTTGTTGATAACAACATCCTTGTCTCCACCATTTGGCTGAGAATCTGTGACAGTACCATCAGTAGCGATAGTAAGAGTACCAATGTCGAGACCGAGAGTCGTCATGAGGTTACCACGAACTGGGAATGAACCACCAATAGTCGCTGTAGAGACGACATCTGAAGCTGATTCGATACCGAGAGCTACTGTATTACCAGAAGCTGTATTGTTAGCGATACCAGCACGGATGTAGAACGCCTTAGTAGTATTAGCAGGAACAACGAGAGCTGGAGAGAAAGTAATCTGAGCTTTGTTGTTAGAGTTAAGGCTACCCGTTGAGCTGACCTGTACACCATTTTCGTCGAGGATCTTGATGTTTTCTACCATAGAGTTAGTAGAGAGACCAGTTCGAGAAACGAAGACAGTAGAGATAGCAGTAGGAGTAGAACCTGAAGTAATGTTGAACTTTGTGAAGTTAGCATTAGCAGCATCAGCAACACTCGCAGAAACAGGAGTACCAGGAGCAAGACTTACACTTACAGCACCACCTGTAGGAATAGGAGTTGGAGTTGGATTTGTGCAACCAACATCGAAGAGATCACAGAGAGGATTCTCGAGAGCATCAAGACCACGAGCTACATATTGGAAAAATTCTCCACGTGTTGCAGCAGCGTTAGCATTGAAACCAGCAGCAGAAGTGATAAGACCATTGTCTACACCGAGCTGGATGAGAGCAGATTGTGACAAACCGTTTGTTGTGATAAGATCAGCAGCACGGAGAGCGAAGACGAGAGCTTCGAATCGTGTGAGATTATCCTTTGGACGGAAAGTAGCATTTGCAGCATTAGTGATACCAGCAGCAGCAGCGAGTTCCGCAGCGCGGCATACCCAACCACTTGCAGCAGTTACGTCACTAAATTTGTTCTGACATACATATGAACTAGGTGTACCAGTGAGGACACCACGAACATTTGCAGCAGTACCTACAGCTTCTTGACGAAGGAGGTTGTCAGCAAGTCGATATGCAGCTGGATTAGCTGATTGATCGACGATAAACTCAGAAGCAGCGAGCTTGTCAGCAGCAGCTTGAGCTGTATATGTTACAGCAAAAGCAGCAGGCACCATAGAACTGGTGATACCGACGAGAGCGAGAACTGCGACTATTTGTCGTAGAATCGAACGCATAAGAAAAAAATAAAAAATAGAATTGAACGAGACACCAAATACTTCATAAAAGAAAAGGTAAAAGAGCAAAAATAAAAGAGGAGGATTTAATTGATTATTAATATGTGGTGATTAATAGATCATCCTTACTCGCTATACTGTGGGGCATAGCTCCTCTTTATTTATTTCTTCTTTCTTCTTTTGTAAAGTCGTTTCCTTTTTCCGTCTGCGTACCGAGTAACGGATGTTTGACACTGTCAAAGACAGCGAAAACATGTCGAAACAAAGTAAGAGTGAAAAACGAGGAAGATGTACACGAACAATCGTGCACAGATACTATCCCCTATTGCACCCTTTTCAAGTGGTAGACAGGTGATTTCGCTCACTCTTCACACTATGAAGATATATTCACAATTGTTTTTATACCTGTGTTTTGCTCATCAGTGCAAGCAAATCTCATGATAATCTCTCACGAGAAAAGTAGGGTTTTTTGTGAGAAAAATTCACATTCGACAGTCATTTTGGGAGCGTTTTTTCCTCGACATAATGTGATATAATGCGAAATAATGATTCCTCGGAGTCGACAAGATAACCGACAGGTTCGCCCACTTCATTTGTCACGATCGTCTCACGTGCGCCAGCCCTGTCGAGTATGACAGTGGGGATGTCCATCATCTGACACTCGAGAGATGCCATACCAAAGGCATCTATCGAGGAACAGTAGACACCTAAGACATGTCCATATTTCCCAGACAAAAGTTCAGAAAATGTCTTTTCTCGATCAAAAGGTCGGACATCTATTCACTTTTCCCGGAGATCTCATTCGAGGGAACCAGTTCAGAAGATGATGAGATGGATACCATTTCCGTCACTCCCGTGAAGACGGGAGTCTAGGCCCGTGAGTTTAGTATCATCTGTATTTCATTCGATTCAGGCCTGGATTCCTGCCTGCGCAGGAATGACAGAAACAATTCCTTCTCACTTCTGTTTTATTTTTTCTTTATGTATTTTTTCAAACACTCGCGCAATCATATCGAGTCATTTCCCCTCTTCGAGACGGCCGTGTGTAAACATCGTTACCTGGTCATTTATTGGCTTCTCGTGGGCTACATTCTGGGGATAAGCAGACAATACAGGATGGATAACACGGGATTTTCGGCCGCAGTACGCCTTGAGCGTATCAGCGACATAGTGGCTCGTAGAGACCATTTCATCGATAAATGGTATCACGAAGATTTTTTCAAATAGCGCCTTTGCGAAAATAATCGGCTTGAAACTGCCATAATACCATGGTGTATGATGGTGCCACCAGATCGTCCACAGGGTGGACAGTTCAAAATTCAAAATTCAAAATTCAAAATGATAGACTCTTTTAGTATTCTTATCCATTTCTTTGCTCTTTTCTCTATTGTTTCTTCATTTGTGCTTGATGTTAAAAGAAAATACTTTAGCAAAAGCACAGACAATCTGCATCGGAGGATTGTTGGCGATAATCATGTCGACATGTCGAAGATGAAAGGCGAGTGTCATCATATTTAAGACCTTCTGTGGGGGAAAAGAGAAGGAATTATCAAAAATGAAAAATCCTCATTTTTTATCTTTTATACTCGTAGTGAGATTCACTCACTTCTCCTCTTTTTTATCTGCCCTACCCCAGACACGTATTGTGAGTCCTTTTTGGAGCTCTGGAAAACATGTATCTCTACGCTCAAAAGTATACAACGTGACTTCGTGACCCTCATTTTGGAGTGCATGAGCGGTCATAAGTACCATTTTTATCGCACCTCCGAGACGTGCACACTGTGGATGGAGAAGAGCAATACGAGCCATGGTTTAGTTTATGAATTATTATTTCTTGATAAAAGTACCGTAATGATGGGAGTATATATTATGTGGCGATAAAATCAAAGTATTGTCACCTTGTCTGTCACTCCCGCGCAGGCGGGAGTCTAGGCCAGTGAGTTGGCATTTGATTCTGAATTAAATATTTTCGGGCCTGGATACCCGCCTTCGCGGGTATGACGACACAAGCTCTAAAATAATTCATGAAATAAATCTACCCATTGCGGATTCTTCTCTTCTATTAATCGTATTTTCCATTTACGGTTCCATTTTTTGATTTGTTTCTCTCTTATAATAGCTGCGTCCATACTTTCGTGAATTTCATAATACAATAAATTTGTAACTTTATGTTCACTCGTAAATCATTCGAATGTACCATTTTTATGGTGGCAAATACGAGCTAAGAGATTACTAGTAACACCCACATAGAGCGTTCCATTTCTATCACTTGCCATTATGTATGTGCAGGGAATTTTTTCTCTTCGATACATAGATCCATAATAACTTCTTTTGTATATTTTTAAAGAAATTATGACTTATCAGGCCTGGATACCCGCCTCCGCGGGTATGACACAAAAGGGAATGCGAATTCACGAGGATGACGGAAACTATTATTCCTCATTTTTTCTTTTTTATCTCTTATCTCCTTTATCTACTATCTATTCTAAGACACTTTTCCAGTGGGCACGGACATGATTGACGTCTTTTTGAATCTGTTGTTTGAGCTCGTCGAGAGAAGTAAATGGTCGATTATCGCGAATGATATCCATGATATCTATACGAAGAATCTGTCCGTAAATATCTCTGTCAAAATCGACAATATGGACTTCGAAATGTCATTTTTTGACCTGATATGAGCCAGCTCAAAGATAGATCGCACCATCAAGAGTGACACGACAGGTAAATGTTTTATCGGGAAGAATCCCATTTTCCATAAGAATATTTGCTGTAGGAAATCCGAGCTTATGACCGACACCATCACCATGAATGACTTCACCAGAAATAGGAGCAAAATCGACAAGTGGTATAGCACCTCGACGAAGGAGCTCTTCTCGCTCCCCTCTTTTGAGCTCACGATAAGCACCATCGGGCATATCTCCGAGGAGAATATGCTCGATTCTGATACGTTTCAGTTTTTTGACCTGGTGTCCACATGCTTCTACCATACGACGAATCTGTCGATTCTTCCCTTCTTCGAGAATGATGCAAAATGTATCAGAGCTGACCCGCTTGATTTCACAGGGCTTGGTTTGGACAAATTTTTTGAAGGAGTTTTGAGTTTTGAGTTTTGAGTTTTGAGAACGAGAAGGATATTGTTCCTTTGGTTTAATTCATACCATTTCTCTCTTACCTTCTTCTATGGTGTATCGTACGCCTCTAGACATCTGCTCTAGGGATAAATCATCTATTTTTCCATAGGTTGTCACGAGATATTCTTTTTCGTGTTCAAATGAAGGATGAAGGAGACGATGTGTCAATCGTCAGTCATTTGTGAGGAGAATAAGACCGCTGGAATCCTTATCCAAACGACCAATAGGGAAGATACGAGTTGGCGTGTCGATAATGTCGATAATACTTTTTCCATCCTTTTGTGCACACGTGGTTTCTATACCTCGTGGTTTATTCATGGCATAGTAGACGAGTTCTTCGCTTCGATTGACGAGCTTGCCTGAAAACTCGACTTTATCCTTTTCTGGATCGATAGATTGTCATATTTGGGCGACAGAACCATTTACGATGACTTCCCCATTTTTTATGGCTTCTTCGGCATGTCGACGGGAGCATACGCCACACTCTGAGAGATATTTTTGTAATCTTAATTGAATCATAATCTTATCTAGGGTTTCAGATACTTTTCTACAAAATCGGTCAATGAATACTTCATACCTTCGTAGGAGATACTCTCCCCACCTGCAAGCTCTCACGTGATACGAAATCCTGACGCTTTTTTATGTCACCCTCCTCAGAGTCTTTTTGCGATTTCATTGACGTCATATATGTCACTCCGAGTCCGAAGGGAGCCGCGTAATTCTGAGCCATCTGGTATTATCACACAAGCAATATCCACCTGAGCTAAGCCACTGAGATAAGAAACTATATGATTTTTGAGTCCCGCTTCCGAATCCTCTGGGAGACAGAGTACTGCAACTCATGAGAAAACTTGTATAGAGAGAAGTCCATTTCCGAGATTATGTACATAATCGAGGGTATAATTACCGAAAACTTTTTGAGCAATGATTGATTGCTGCGCTCCTTGTTCGAGTAAATAGGCAGCAGTATGAAATACAGAAGATGTGGCATTGGAGTGTATAAATCCTCCCGTGTCGGTGTATATACCCAGTAGAAGGGCTGTCGCCGCATCAGGAGTGACTGACCAATGAAGTTCTTGAGCTATTTGTGTGACTATTTGTGTCGTGGATGCAGCTGTCTCATCTCTGTATCCATCTATTGCAAGAGGAAGAATTTCATGATGATCTATAGTGATAATCTCATAACCGGAGAAATCTTCTGCCGGGAGTGCTGTCCGTGCCAAGAGAGAAGTATCGAGGATAATCACCAGATCTGCATCTGATGGAACCTGCTCAACTGTTTTCCCAAGTATCCAGGTTACATGGTCATCTGTGTCTTCGAGAGGTACGACAACAGATACTTTTTTATCATTATAATTATTTTCAAGGAGTCATCGCATCCCCTCAAGCGATCCACAGGCATCACCATCAGGATTGCGATGTGCTATCAGAGCAATATGATTTTTTGATTGGATCCGCGTATGAAGAAAAGAAGAAAAATCTGCAAGTGTCATGTGAAAAATATAGGAGAAATATCGCGAAATGCAAAAGCAAGTCACTCAGACTTGTAGTCATCCCGTTGAAAAACGGGATCCAGGTGACAAATAAAATCCTTAAACAATATCATCATAGAGATCTCTCCATTCTGGATTGTCTTTTTCTATGAGATCTTTCTTCCAGTTTCTCTGCCATTCTTTTATTTGTCTCTCTCGAGTACACGCATTCTCCATGGTATCATGGACTTCATAGTACACAAGGAGTTTTGTATTATATTCTTTAGAAAATCCTTCAAAATATTCGTTCTTATGTTGCCAGACTCTCTTTACCAAATCACTAGAGCTACCAATGTAGAGTGTGCCATTTCTCTTACTCGACATTATGTAGACGCATGGTAGAAAATTTCTATATGACATGGAAGAATTTTAATGACCTGGATACCGTGTCAAGCACGGTATGACGGAATCAAAAAGTCTTTCTATTGAAAAATGGGATCTTGCGAATGATAATCCTGTTCTGATAAGGTAGTGAAATTAGTCTCGTCGAAAAGGTTGTGAAGAAGGGTTTGCGACGAAGAACCACCAAGATCAGAGCAATCCTGCTAAGCCAATGAGAGTCCAAATAAGTGTCTGCGTATTATTCTGCTCTTCAATAGCATTTCCACCACCTATATCAACCGTTGCATCAGGTGTGACAGTTGTTGATTTAGGTTCCTCTGGCGCTGTCCCTC
>Ga0247840_10009346_pt1 | contig 12699 bp, 14 predicted proteins | sample LaCruzMarch2015__FD_192404 | JGI IMG/M metagenome (GOLD analysis project Ga0247840, IMG submission 192404) | Freshwater microbial communities from meromictic Lake La Cruz, Castile-La Mancha, Spain - LaCruzMarch2015_17m | ecosystem: Environmental > Aquatic > Freshwater > Lake | place: Spain...
TCGTACTTGTCGTTGCGACGGTCCTCCCCCTCGATCTTGGCCATGTAGGGCAGCAGCACGGACAGCGCCTCGGCGGAGGCGAACTCGGCCTCGATGCTCTCCTCCCACCAGAGCGTCATGCCTTGCGATGAGGAGGTAATAAAAGAGGGGGGCACGACCAGCCGCTTTGGATCCGACTTTTTAGCGCAGGGGTATTTAAATTACGCCCGCCAGGAGATGGGAAAACCGGCCGCATTCGTTCACCGCGCACTGACTCACCCCCCACTCGGCAGATCTCAACGACGAAGGGCACGGGCGGGGACATCATCATCCTCGAGGAGGCCGCCTACATCGACCCAGGCTTCTTCTACGAAACCGTCGCGCCGCTCATGATCATGGGGAACACGACGCTGCTGGCCATCTCCACGCTCACGTCGGAGATCAACTTCTACACCCGGCTGATGAAGATGCGGGACAAAGTCACCCACCAGCCAATCTTCACCTTCCTCAGCGTCGAGCTCGCGTGCGCCGCGTGCAAGGCCGAAGGCAAGGCGTCGGAATGCGTTCACATGCTTCACCTCGTCCCGCGCTGGCAGAGCGCGGACCGGCACGTCAAGCTCAAAACGATCATGCAGGACCGGCCGGACCTCATCGAGAGCGAGCTGAGCGGCCTGGCCTTCGACTCCCTCCAGCAGATCTTCAAGCCCCACCTGATCGACATCATGTTCAGCCAGCCGTGCCCGCCGCACGTCATCAACGACGACGTCCACATATTCATCGACCCGGCGGCGGGGGGGCCGTTCAGCGACTACGCCGTGCTGTCCGTCACCCGACAGAAGGGACTGGTGACGGTACGTGCCCCCGAGCCCCAGCGCGCGCAGCCGAAGGTAGTGGGAGTGGCCCATCATCCGATACATGCGCACCCCACGCACACCAGACGAGATTATATAGATTCAGGACACGAGGTAGGCCATGCGCACGCGGTCCACGAAATCCGACGCGTTGATCGTCTCGTCCTTGACCCAGCCGGGCAGGAGGACGTCGTGCAGCTCCGCGTAGAAGCGCGTCGCCTTGACGCGGCACACGGGGTGCCAGTCCCTCGCCAGGGGGGAGCTGTACTCACTCAGCCGGCGCCGCGTGGGCTCGTCGAGGTCCAGGAGCACCAGCAGCTTGATGCGCAGGGTGTGGAGGCAGTCGTCCCGCTGCGGGGAGTAGACGCGCAGGGACTCGGTCACCCCCGCGGTCCCGTGCGCCCGCTCGATCCCCTGCATCGCCCCGCGTATGATCTGCCCGATGAACTCCGAGTCGCCCCCGTAGAGGATGTACATTAACCAATCGCGATGGGGGCAGGTGCAAGGCATCGACATCCTGTCGGGGTGCAAAGGTGCGGGTGTTTTTTTTATTTGCCTCGCCCGCCGCGTCCTGACCCGTTGGAACTTATTTTTTTTGCAGACCCCGGAAGGCAGTTCGACCTGGTGGTGGCGCACATCACCGCGATCCGCCGCCTCCCGGGGTTCGACGCCAGCCGCATCACCATCTACGTCGAGCGGAACCTCGGCTTCGAGGCGGAGCACCACAAGCGCGCCCTCTGCGGCCTCCCGAACGTCCGGTTCTACATGGACGAGACGCACGACCGCGTCGGGATCCTCACCACCAACCCGATCAAGCACGCCATGTGCCAGCTCACCCTGCTCATGCTCGAGGAGCGCCGGATCCACGTCCGCAAGCCCCTGGTGTCCAAGGACCCGCGCGGCCTCCCCCTGCGGCTCCGGGAGCAGATGGAGATCTACTCGTACCAGTTCAAGGCGGCGCTCACGACGTTCCAGAAGGACGTGGTCGCGCTCAGCGGCAAGGTCGGGGGCATGAAGGACGACATCTGCATCTGCCTCCAGCTCGCCTGCTACTTCACCCAGATCGAGCGCCAGCGGGACGCCGCGCTGTACAAGCGCCCCCGCCTGGAGTAAACGCCGCCGCCCCGGCGCGCCGAGGGAAAAATGAAAGACACGGGGTGGGCAACGCGTATTTAAACCGCACGGCGCGCGCGACGGCCAGGCCCCTCCCACCCAGAGCAGACCCCCGACATGTCCTACTACGAAGACGAAGACCGATACCTCGGCGCCCAGCCGTACCTCGACCAGATAGTTCAATACCGCGGAAAAAAATACGTCCCGATTCAAGCGAAGAACAGCAAAAACATCTTCATGAAACCGGCCAAGTACGCCACGCAGGAACAAAAATCGATAGTGTACACGGGCCCGGTGCACGATCACGAGGGGAAAATCGTGTACATCCCCAAGGGGAGTATTCACAAGGCCGCTGCCCCGAAAGGCCGCCAGGTGCAGCACGCGCAGGCGTACCACACCGGGAGATTCGTCCAGCAGCCTCGCCAGGGGCCTCCGCGCGGGCGCAAGCAGAGCATCGCATCCGAGCGTGGGCGCAGCCACAGCGCGGGATCCCAGCGTCCCCGGTCCAACAGCGTCTCCAGCCATAAAAGCCAAAAAAGCCAAAAGGGCAAGGGGAAGGCCCACGTCCACCCCAAGGACCCCCTGCTGGCGGCCGTGAACCTCGCACGCAAGGTCATCAGCAAGACCCCGAAGGACAAGACCGTGGAGATCGACGCTGAGATCGAGGACCGGATCCACAGGGCCAACCAGAGGACGAGAGAGGAAGCAGCAAAGGGAGAGGGGGTGTTCGCCTACGCCCCCGCCGACATCCTCAGGGATCTTGTGGACGTGGACATCGGCGCGGTAAACGGCCTGTCGAAGTACGAGGCGAACAAGGTCTTCAACCCGACCCAGAACAAGATCCGCAAGGCGGTGAGGTCGCTCAGGAAAATGCAGGCGGACCACAAGGACGGCCAGAAGGTGTGGACCGAGCTCGTCACGCAAAACCTGCCGGGGCACGAATACAGCCACATGACCAAGGAAGAGGCCGCGTTGGAGATTGTTTCCAAGGTAGAAATCAAAATCAAGTCCGAGGCGCAGTTCGAACGCATGTTCCCGTACGTCCTAGCCCAGAACGAGCTCAAGGCCAATAGAGGACCAGGCGGCATCAAGGTCTCCCAAAAGGAGATCATTCAAGACGCGTTCGCATGGATATTTAACCCCAGTCCAGTCATTAGGATCACCGGATTCGACTTCCGCAAGTACCTGGTCGGCACCACCCTCTTCCCCATCTTCATGAAATACGCAGCGACGAAGGCCAGCACCATCAACAGCACATCCGTCAAGCTGCTGACCAACGGGCATAAGGCCCCGGGCCACAACGCGAGGGAAGCCATCGAGCACGCGCACGGAGCAGCGGTACGACGAGGACCCCCATTACGCCCAGGTCACGTAAAAGACGCAGTGGACGAGATAGAAAGGGGATTCACCAATGTCGAAGTTGATTCCTGCTGGCACACCAACGGCGACTTCGCCCTGTACCACGCGCTCCACGCGCACCTGCAGACGATGGGGTACGACGTCGGCCCGTCGCCCTACGCCGAGACCGAGGCCCTGGGCTCCTCGGCGCGATCGAGCGTGCCCCCGTCCACCGACCAGTACTTCGCCACGGACGCGGCCCCGTCGCGCTCGTACCCGCCGCGCACCGTCGGGATGGGGGTCTACTGAGCTTCTTTTTTGGTTCCAACGTGGCTGGGTACTGCACCTTCCACGAAAGAACCCAAGAAAAAAAGATGACGATAGACTCGTCGTGGATCGCCTGCTTCAAGGAGGAGGTGCCCGACGCCTTTTCGAAGCACGCGCCCTTCGAGCCGAACGCGGTGTTCTGCGACGGCCAGATCCGCCTGATGTGCCCGATCTCGAGCGAGGTGCTGACCTGGGACGACTACATCGAGCGCCAGTTCGGGCGGCACCTCACGGGCCACTTCAGGCGGCGCCGGGTGACGTGCGTGATCCTGGCCTTCGACGACTACAGCCACGTCCCGCAGGCGAAGAGCATGACGCAGCTGAAGCGGCGGCGGCACCTGCCCCCCGTGACGATCCACGCGAGGGACGCGCTCCCGCCCGTGGTTCCGCAGGGGCCCGAGTGGCAGCAGTGCATCTCGAACCGGACGTTTAAAAGCAAGGTGAACCGCCCGCCCCACCTCGCATGGAATGGGAAGTATACTGCTGCCCCCACTGCGCGCTTGCGTACTACCTGGGGATGTGGGGGGGGCACCTTGCGGTGCGCGATCACCTCAGCGGTCTCACCGCGTACAGCACGTTCCTTGTCGCCACGGGCCGCGCGAGCGAGGAGTCTGCGCTCACCAGCGAGGAAAACCTGCGGGACCGATGCCCGTTTTCCCACTCCGTGCAGTGCCTGTGCCCTGACGAACCGACCGCGTGGTGGCACACCCGGCGCAGGTGATCGAACTGGTGGTGTACCGCCTGATCTCGACGCTGCGGCTGGGGGAGGGACAGTCGCTGATCGTGGACTACCAGGGGCACCCGGTGCAGTACACCGCCGCCGGGATGCACGCGGGGGTCCCCATGACGGGCCTGGCCCCCCTGGGGGAGGCGGACGTGAAGTTCGTGCGGTACGCGACGATGTTCGAGAAGCTGCAGGTCGACTCGATCGACGGGGACAGCGTCCCGATCGCGCTGCTGCACATGGAGCGGACGGGGGGCATGCAGGGGAACATCAGCGTCCTGCGCCTGGAGACCCGACTTAAGGGGTCCTCCTCCACCGCCGACAAGGGCGCGAAGCGGGCCCGCACCGGCCCCTCGCGCGTGTACGAGTACGTCAACATCGGGCTCCTGTTCGCGGTGCTGCGCGACCACGTGATACCGCAGTGCCTCGGCCGGACGCCCATGCCCATGCACCGGGGGCACGAGATCGCGATGCTGGTGTCGCTGATCGGCCTGTCGGGGACCGATTTCACCCGCGGCATCCCGCTGGTGAGCGGCAAGACCATCTACGAGCTGCTGCCGAACCTGTGGCTGCGCCTGGCGGTGGCCTACAACACCGAGACCCGCCAGCTGGACCCGGACGTGGCGCTGAACACGGTCCTCGCGACGATCTACCAGCGGAAGTTCGAGAGGCACACGAAGCTGACGGGCAACAACATCGACTCGGTGCTGGAGGCGCTGCAGGCCTCTTCCCTATCAGAGAAGACGCGGAGCCTGATCCCCTCCAAGGCCGTGCTGCACTGCACCGTGCGCAACACGAACTGGCTGCTGCGCTACTGGCTCGACGAGGCGTACCCCGACCCCGTGCAGCCGCAGTTCGGCTTCGTTCGGGCCGCCGGCGCGGGCTCGGCCGTGCGCTACGAGATTGAGTGAACCGGGTCGTGCGCTACGAGATCGAGTGAAAGGGAGCCCATCCCGAGTGAGAAATAATGAAAAAAAACCACCCAAACCCCAGAGTCTACGCCCGATTCCCCGCCCGCCGGCCGCGTATAAAAGCCCCGCCCGCATTCCCCCCGCGCGACATGGCGAACCCTGCAACCGCGAGCCACTGGTTCCACGTGGTGATGTCGGTTATCCTCCTGCTCGGCACGATCGTCCTCATCGGCATCAACCACAACTTGTCGGACATACAGCGCAACACGGATTACGTCACGATTTACACGTACAAGAAGGCGGTGATCAGCCGCGACAAGGCGCTGACGAACCTGACGGCGGCGAACAAGGTCGCCAACGCCTGGCTGAGCGACAGCACGGACGCGAGCCACTGCCTGGACATGTCGTACTTCGCCTACCCCGTGGTGTCATTCCACCCCCTCACCAACCCGACGAGCCCCACGTGCCAGATCAGCTTCGGCGTGGGCCCCACGACGACGTCGACGGTCCTCCAGATCGCGGCGGTGTACACCGGGGGGATCACCAGCTGCCTCCCGGGCGCGTACAACCTCCAGGTCAACGGCGGCGCGGGCGTCGTGGCGGTGAACCCGATCCTCACCATCGCCCCGAACGCCGCGGGCACGAACGGGTCCGCCGCGCTGACCTTCGACCTGTCGGTCAACACGTTCGGGTACAACTACGCGACGGCCAACACCCCCGGGTGGACCGCGTGCCGGGACGCGCGCAAGGCGCTGGCGAACCAGTACCTCACCAACACGTCGTGCGAGACGGAGGCGTCGCCGATGTGCACCTGCGTGCGGGGTTTCACGGACAACCTGATGAACTGGAACCACAAGCTCAAGTACGAGCCGGCCCCGGGGGTGTACCTCGAGGACGTGCTCCTCAACGGGGTGGCGCGGTGCCTCGACCTGCGCCGGTCCCACGACGTCCCGGTCCCCCTCGACAACAAATTCACCCGCTCCACGCCGCTCCTCATCTTCGCCATCGCCCTGCTGTTCAACACGGTCAACGCCGCGCTGGACCCGATCCTGCGGCAGAACAACCTGGCAGGGACCGTGTCGAACGCGACGTTCCTGATCCTGCTGTTCCTCGTGGAGCTGATCGCGTTCCTCTTCAACTCGAACAACACCGGCGCCGGCGACTGGCGGACGATGCTCACGGTCCTCCTCCCGGCGTTCCTGGTCCACGGGGCGTACGAGGCGCTGGCGGAGTGGCTCCTCACCCCGGCGAACGAGGGCGAGTACCCCCTGACGTCGAGCCCGTTCCTCCACCCGGTCGTCTTCGACCTGTGCCTGGCGTCCCTGACCCTCTTCACGTTAGTGGAAAGGGGGGTCGTGCAGAGCGAGTACCTGATCGTGGAACTCCTCAAGGTCCACGCCATCGCCGCGCTCTACATGGGGGTGACCTGGTACAACCGCCACGTCAGCGCGCCGAACTCGTCGGAGTTCACGAAGAACATCTTCGGGTCGGCGTACGTCAAGCAGGCGTACTTTTTGCTGTGGGTCGTCTCACTCACCGCCGCGTTCGACACCATGGTCGTCCCGTACCCGTCCAAGAAGGGGTGGGAGCTCCACTGGATCCTCCCGCTCGTCTTCACGTTCTGGACCTTCTACAACCCGGTGTCGTTCGCGTCGTACCCCGCCCCCGCCAGCCTGGGCCAGGCGTACACGTCCCTCAGCCGCTACAACGACCTCGCGGGCGTCATCGTGTTCTTCTTCGGCGCGATCCTCTGGGGCTACCTGCTGCGCTCGCACATCCAAATCTACGGCGCGCAGCACTACGCGTACCCGTCCATCGACGACCTCCACATCCCCCTCTCGACCAAGTTCCACTAGGCGTCCTCATCTTCATCCCCATCGTCATCACCATCACCCTCGCGAAGGCGCTTGGGGCACCGCGACCCCTGGCGGCCGCAGTCGTACAGCTGCCCCATGCGATCCACAAAGTGCTCGCGGGTCGCCATCGCCTCCGGGAACATGTCCCATATCCGCTCGAGGAGGAGCATCTCCTCCGCGTCGGGGGTGCTCGTCAGCGGCGTGTAGGCGGGCACGAACCCCTCACCCATGGGCAGGAAGAGGTCGGTGACGACCTTGGAGATTTTCGAGGCGGCGCTCATGGGCGTCTTGGGGTGGGAGCGGGCGGTCTGGGCACTCATGCGCATGATCTGCGGACCCGGGTAACTGAAATATTAGAGGGACGTGATGATACGTGACCACGCACCCGCACGGAAAGTAGGGCGCAACTCACGTTAAACCGCGACTGCGTGCGCATCTTCTCCGTGAGCAGCATCGTCGGGATGCGGAGCTTGAACCCCCCGAGCTGCGCGCGCTCCACGTTGTTGAACCCCTTGCGGAGCCGGACGTGCCGCCAGATCGCCTTCATCATGCGCAGGCTAAGGGTGTAAAATGCCCCGTCCGACAGCTTCAGCGCGGGGACCTGCTCGTTCACCGGCCGCCCGTGCGGCTGCAGCCAGTAGACCAGCGGCTCGTTGCGCTCGAGCTGGGGGATCATCGACTTGTTGCAGGGCGGAGTCGCGTGCGGCCACTCGCGGCCGTAGTGCACAAGGGTCATGCTCGAGATGTCGATGCGGCGCATTTTTAGAAAGGGAAACAACGGGGTCCGCGCACGACCACCCACATTGGAACTTCTTTTTTTAGTATCCAACCCCTTTCAACTTGTTCACGTCCGACCGCAATAGCTTCACGCGCTTGTCCAAAAGCGTGACAAATTCACGCTCATTATCAGAGATCTCATTACGTTCTTTCAACCCAGCATCCCAGTGGGCGCCACGGACGTCCATGGCGTCGGCGCGCACGGACAACGCCGCCATACCCTGAGCAAGTTTCGCCTCCTGCCCCACACACAGCACCAAGCTCTTGTACATCGTACCGGTCTTGACCTCTATCCCCCCCACGCGCTCCGACAGGGCCTCCATCGTGGCGCAAACGTCCCCGTGGCACGACTGCCCCCTGATCCCGGCGATCTCGGCGCGGATCCCGTCCAGCTTCCGGTTCGTGTCGCTGATGTTGAGCTCGACCATGCGGCGAATCCCATTTAGCTCCTCGCGCAAGTCCGGCGCGTCCCCGCCCTTCTGCTGATTCTCGCGCACGAACCAGTCGAGGATCTCCATGAAATTGACGACGCCCGAGGGGACGTCCCCGCTCACGGACCCGTCGTTGTTGACCGTCACATATCTGCGATCCGCCATTCCGCGCCACCCCCACCCCCAACCCCGGATTAAATAGGGTCCGACGGCTCGATTTGCACGATCTGGTAATCCTCACGACCGTCCAGCTCCCCGAGCGCCAGCGCGTCTACCTGCTCCATGTAAATCAGCACCAGCAGGGCCAGCAGCGAGAAGATCATGGCCATCGTCCAGTTGACGAACATCACCGCGTAGAAGCAGAGGAGAAACCCCCTCTTCCCCACGATGCAACTGTTGCCGAAGTCCACACCGAAGTAGAGCAGTATGGAAAGGGTGTAGTAGACCATAGAGCGAAAGAGGAAGCGCGAAAAGGGCTCCTCGTCCGCGTACGTGGAGAGAACAAACACCGTGCAGCCGAACCACAGGAACGCCGGGATCCACCGCGACGCGTGCGAGTCGACCGCGAAGTGCGAGTGGTACATGATCATGCCCGACAGGACGAGCCACACCATCTCCAACAGGTAGGCCGGGACCCGACTCGCGAAATCGAGGGGCCTCTCGCTCCCGGCGCGCAGGGTCGTGGCGAAGAACGCGAACACAATGGAGACCATCAGGAAATTGTCATCGAAGGTAGGGGACACTCCGAACACGAAACGGTCCATCATCACCATATTCAGTATGATCATGGTCGCCCCGATCAGCTCCCCGGGCTTTATGAGCCCCAAAAACAGCAGCACGAGGGTCAGCACGACTCCCGACTTGGCGCAACGCCACAGCTCCATTCTTCTTTATTTTCAATCCAACTTAACCGCGAGATGGCGTTCTTATAGCCACCGCCGCAAACCCCGTCAAACCCCCACCCCCCCCCCGACGCCTGCTCAATCCGCGTCCTCCTCGGCGTCGGGCTCCTCCTCGATGCGAACGCGCTTGAAGGAGGTCGCCTGCTTCGTCGCGCCGCCGCCACCGCCCTTATTCGGCGCCGCCTCGAAGTAGACGGTGAGGACGTAGAAGGAGCTGTCGCCGCGCGGGGCGGGGATCCCCATCGGCCCGGGGTTCCCGACGTGGATCTTATAGCCGCGATTAAAGGAGCAGCCGTCGGAAACCAGCGGGAAGTCCCGGCAGGGAGGGGGGATCACGCTGGCCTCCCCGTACGGAAGCCCGGCCTCCTGCGACAGCGGCGCAGAGGAGACGCGGAGCGCGATCTTCTGCAGTGTCATCTCGTGCGCCACCTTCCAGTCCGTGGTAAACACCGTGCAGGCGGCGCCCTCCAGCGTGGTCCCGTCGACCGGCGCGAGGAAGGCGGTGACGTCGACGAGCGGGACCCCGCGGTACTGCGCAAGCCTCGGCTCCGTCCGGTTGTAGTAGTCGTCGAACGTGACGAAGGCGCGGAGGGCCCCCGCGGCGATGGCGAGGTCCACGAAGGAACGGGCCAGCAGGACGTCCCCGGGGCAGTTGGTGAAGGCCTGCAGGTCCCCGAGCGCGATGTCGAAGAAGGGGATCCCAGGGAGAACCGACTCGTCCCCGCCCGGCACCTCGATGCGCACGAACTCGACCCCCTCGTCAATGGTCACCACGCGGGCCTCGCGGCTCACGCGCCCGCAGACGCCGTAGCGAGACCGCTCCACGCAGTTCACGATGTGCTCGCAGCGCTCCGCGCGGGCCTTAATGACCTCGTCGGCGGAGTCCGCGCCCGAGATGAAGTTCCCCAGGGACGACGGCGTCATGTACGAGTAGAGCGTGGAGTCGTGCGGCGCGATCCGGGCGATCTTGATGCCGTAGCCCTTGGACTGGTTGTGCGACGGGTTGAGGATGAGATCGATCACCGTGTACGGCGGGACGACCCCGGAGAGGGACGAGTGGAACACATCCTTCTCGAAGGTGTACTCGTTGAGGAAGAACGTCAGGGTCTGCCCGATCGCCAGCTCGGAGAAGCACTCGTCGTCGCGATCGCCCTTGTCGAAGTTGCTGTTGGCCTTGAGGAAGTTGTAGACCCGGACCGACAGGGGCTGCCCGTCGGAGGCGCGCGACACCACCTCGAGCAGCGGCTTGGTGGGCGCGTCCACCGCCCCAGCGCGCTTGGCCGGCGCGTTCTTTCCGGGCTTCTTGTACGGGGCCTTGGCGTAGCCGAGGTGGGGGAAGGCCAGAATGGTCCCGATGAGGCGCTTCTGACCCGTCGCCTCCAAGTCGGCAAGGGTCACTGGCAGGGGGGTGTGGGTAACGAACCGAACGACAAGGCCCGCGGGCTTCGACGCGGTGTCGCTGACGACGTATCCGGTGAAGGCGTGGGCGGTGCGAGGGACGCCCCAATCGGCGGCGGCGGAGGAGGAGGACGCCATGGCAGGAACTGGAATTCTGGGTGCCCGTGGCGCGAGCGAGCCCGTTATATAGACGCGAAGGGGTCCCGCCCCAAATTCACGTTTGTTCGGGTTTGTGGGGCCCCCCTTCGATTTTAAAACTACAGAGCCACCTCCTTCTCCACCGGGGGCAGGCCCATCCGAAACAGGTCGGCCAGGAGGTCCGCGGTCTCCTCCACGCCCCCCATGGCGATGCCGTACGACCGCAGGATCAGCAGCTCCATGGCCCGGTCGTACTCGCCGTCGCCGCGGACCGACCCGTGGAACGCGTCGAGCGCGTGGAGGAAGGCGCGGGGGTCGTAGTCGAAGGCGCAGTTGTCGGAACGGGGGATCAGGACGGCCAGGCTCGACCCCCGCCGGCACCAGAGCGGGAAGAGCAGCTCCCCGCCCAGGTACGTGGACGGCGCCTCGGTGGTCAGCATGAACGAGCAGGCCGGGCGCGCGTGGAGGTGAAGCGCCATCTGGTGGGTCATCTCCTCCCCGTTGAAGACCAGGTGGAACGGGGTCCCCCGCCGGTCGAACCCCATGGCCACCTCCCGGTCGAACGCGACGGGGTGACAGATCAGGTTGGGGACGACCCGGGATGGATCCTGCCGGAGCCCGAACGCGTGGAAGAGGACCTTGGGAAACATAGCAGCCAGGTCAGGCACGTGCTCGGGCGCAGAGGCAAAGACGCACTCGGATGTCGGGTATCGGACAAGAAACTCGATATGCAGGAGGCACAGCCCCCGCGCGGAGATGACGGGAGGAAGCTCGGGCCCGACGGCGGAAACAGCGGCGCCACACGACGGCTCATACCGCCAAACGCGCATGCCAGGTTCGCGCCGGACCCCGCCCGCGGGCTTTATAGCCCTTTTTTCGCCCCGGACGCTTATATGCCAACATAAAACCTCAGGTGTAAAATCATTTTTTCCCGATCCGGCGCGTTTTTTCCGAAAAACGCGATTTTTCGGAATTTTGCCGATTTTTCGGAATGGGAGATTTTTAAGATTTTCCGAGAACGCACCGATTCCCGAAAAGGCCTGTGTTTCACCGTCCCAGGTGTAAAATCAAGTTTTTCAAATCCGGTTTTTTTTATTTTCGCAAACACAGGTCGTTTCGGGGTGTAAACCTGAAACACACGCCGCTTCGACGGTATATCCATACCCAAACCCCGTCAAACCCACCAAAATCTACACCGATGCCACGCGCCCCCGTCTCCGCCGCCGAGCTCTTCCTGCGCAACATGCGCGTGCCCCCCGCCCCCATCGATCCCTCCACGCGCCTCGCCCCCGTCCGCCAGGCCCTCCAGCGCACCACCAGGTCCACCTACACCCTCCGCCGGACGGGCCTGCCGCCGATGTACCTGACCCAGGACCTCCTCGCCTGCTTCTTCGACCTCACCGCGCGCCAGGCCGTCTCCGCGCTCCGCACCTGCGACACCACCATCAAGCGCCTGCGGGTCTGGTCGGGCCTGGTCAGCTGGCCGTGCCGGGAGGTCCACAAGGGGACCCACGCCCACCTCACCCTCGACTGGATCCAGGAGGCCCGCCGCCACCACATCGACACGACCCGCGACACCCAGCCGGAGGTACACCAGGCCCTCCTCCGCGCCTGCGATATCGCCCGCGGGGACCTGCCCGACTGGCTCGACACCCTCGACACCCTCGACGACCCCGCCCTCGACGCCCTCGCCAACCCCGTTCCCACCCCCGCCCAGGGGCCGGAGCCCGACGAGTTCGACTTTTCGGACGAGACCCTGGGCATGTTTGACGCAAACGCGTTCAAATGGACGCCCGAGGACGCGGCCTTTTTGGCGGAATTGCAATAAAAAGGCGACTCGATCTGCCCCCCCCCCCCCCCCCCCCCCCCCCCCCCCCCCCGCCCCCCCCCGCCCCCCCCCCCCCCCCCCCCCCCCCCCCCCCCCCCCCCCCCCCCCCCCCTCCCCCCCCCCCCC
>Ga0247840_10009356_pt1 | contig 12692 bp, 9 predicted proteins | sample LaCruzMarch2015__FD_192404 | JGI IMG/M metagenome (GOLD analysis project Ga0247840, IMG submission 192404) | Freshwater microbial communities from meromictic Lake La Cruz, Castile-La Mancha, Spain - LaCruzMarch2015_17m | ecosystem: Environmental > Aquatic > Freshwater > Lake | place: Spain...
CCTCGGCACGCTCAATGGCGCAGTCCTTGGGCGGATAGATGATGAGCCGCCCGCCGGACAGCCCCTTGCCGACATAGTCGTTGCCCTCGCCTTCCAGTTCGATCGTCACGCCCTTGGCCACCCAGGCACCGAAGGATTGGCCGCCGGTGCCCTTGGCCTTGATATGGATGCTGTCCTCGGGCAACCCGGCATGACCGTAGCGCTCGGCCACCCGCCCGGAGAGCATGGCGCCGAAGGTGCGGTTGTAGTTGTGGATGTCGATCGCGATCTTGACCGGCGTGCCGGCCTCCAGCGCGGGTTGCGCCTGGCGGATCAGTTCGTGGTCCAGCGCCTTGTCCAGGCCGTGGTCCTGGGTCTCGCGGTTGGAGAGGGCGACCTCGGGGCCGACCTTGGGCTTGGCCAGCAGCCGGGTGAAGTCCAGCCCATGGGCCTTCCAGTGGTCAATGGCGCGGCGCATCTCCAGGCGGTCGGATTGGCCGATCATCTCGGCGACGGTGCGGAAACCCAGCCGGGCCATCAGCCGGCGCATTTCTTCGGCGACGAAGAACAGGTAGTTGATGATGTGTTCAGGCTGCCCGGTGAAGCGCTTGCGCAGTTCCGGGTCCTGGGTGGCGACGCCGACCGGGCAGGTGTTCAGATGACACTTGCGCATCATGATGCAGCCGGCCACGATCAGCGGCGCGGTGGCGAAGCCGAACTCATCGGCCCCGAGCAGGGCGCCGATGACCACGTCGCGCCCGGTGCGTATCCCGCCGTCGACCTGCACCGCGATGCGTCCACGCAGCTTATTGAGCACCAGCGTCTGGTGCGTCTCGGCCAGACCGATCTCCCAGGGGGAGCCGGCATGTTTGATGGAGGTCAGCGGGCTCGCGCCGGTGCCGCCGTCATAGCCGGCGATGGTCACATGATCGGCATGGGCCTTGGAGACGCCCGCCGCCACGGTGCCGACACCGACCTCGGACACCAGCTTGACCGAGATGCGCGCCTTGGGGTTGACGTTCTTCAGGTCATGGATGAGCTGCGCCAGATCCTCGATCGAGTAGATGTCGTGATGCGGCGGCGGGGAGATCAGACCCACACCGGCGGTGGAGTGACGCACCCGCGCAATCCAGGGGCTGACCTTGTGACCGGGCAACTGACCGCCCTCCCCCGGCTTGGCGCCTTGGGCGATCTTGATCTGGATGTCGTCGGCATTGACCAGATACTCGGTGGTGACACCGAAACGCCCGGACGCGACCTGCTTGATGGCCGAGCGCTCGGGGTTGCGGCTCCCGTCCGGCAGCGGATTGAAGCGCTCCGGCTCCTCACCACCCTCACCGGTGTTGGACTTGCCGCCCAGGGCATTCATGGCTTTCGCCAGGGTCGAATGGGCCTCGTAACTGATGGACCCGAATGACATGGCGCCGGTGGCGAAGCGCTTGACGATCGCTTTCGCGGACTCGACCTCATCCAACGGAATCGGCTCTGCCGCCCACTTGAAGTCCAGCAGCCCGCGGAACGTCAGCAGGTGCTCGTTCTGCTCGTTAATGAGCCGCGAGAACTCCTCGTAGGTCTGCCAACTGTTAGCCCGCGCGGCGTGCTGCAGCTTGGCGATGCTGTCCGGGGTCCAGACATGATCCTCGCCGCGCAGCCGGAAGGCGTAGTCGCCGCCCACATCCAAGTGCTTGCGGTAGATCTGCTCATCACCGTAGCCCTGGCCATGCCAGCGCACGGCTTCCTCGGCCACCTGATCCAGGCCAATGCCCTCGACCGTGGTCTGGGTGCCGGTGAAATAGCGGTCGACAAAGCCGGTGCGCAGGCCCACGGCGTCGAAGATCTGAGCGCCGCAATAAGACTGGAAGGTGGAGATGCCCATCTTGGACATGACCTTCAACAACCCTTTGCCGACCGCTTTGATATAGCGCTTCTGGGCATCCTCGAAGCTCGGCTGATCGGGCAGCGCCCGCAGCAGCGACTGGATGGTGTCGAAGGCCAGGTAGGGGTTGATCGCTTCGGCCCCGTAGCCGGCCAGCACCGCGAAGTGATGCACTTCAAGCGCGGCACCGGTCTCGACCACCAGACCGGAGGAGGTTCGCATCCCGCGGCGGATCAGGTGATGATGCACCGCCGAGGTCGCCAGCAATGCCGGGATCGGGATGTGATCCAGATTGGTGTTGCGGTCCGACAGGATCAGAATGTTGTAGCCGTCCAACACCGCCTGCTCGGCCTCCTGACAGAGCCGGTCCAGGGCCGCGCCCATGCCGGCCGCGCCCTCGGGGGACGGATAGACCATATGCAGCGTGCAGGTCCGGAAGGCGCCGCCCGAGTTGTCCTCGATGTGGCGCACCCGCTCCAGATCCTGGTTGGTGAGCACCGGCTGGTTGACCTCCAGGCGCCAGTGCTTGCCGGCCTCGTTGATGCCGAGCAGGTTGGGCCGCGGGCCGATCAGCGATACCAGCGACATGACCAGTTCCTCGCGGATCGGGTCGATGGGCGGGTTGGTCACCTGGGCGAAGTTCTGCTTAAAGTAGGTCGACAGATGCTTGGGCCGCCGCGACAGCACCGAGGGCGGATTGTCCGCGCCCATCGAGCCAATCGCTTCCTGCCCCGTCACCACCATGGGCGTCAGGAGGAACTTGATGTCCTCCTGGCTGTAGCCGAAGGCCTGCTGGGCATTGAGCAGGGTCGCGTCGTCCGGGGCCATGGGGGCGATGTTGGTCGGCAATTCATCCAGATGGATCTGGGTGCGTGAAAGCCACTCGCGATAGGGGTTGGCGTTGGCCAGTTCCGCCTTGATGTCGCCGTCGTCGATGATCCGACCCTGCTCCAGGTCGATCAGGAACATCTTGCCGGGCTGCAACCGCCACTTCTTGATGATGCGCGACTCGTCGATGTCGAGCACGCCCATCTCGGAGGCCATGATCACCAGATCGTCGTTGGTTACCAGATAGCGGGCCGGACGCAGGCCATTGCGATCCAGGGTCGCGCCGATTTGGCGGCCGTCGGAGAAGGCGACCGCGGCGGGGCCGTCCCAAGGCTCCATCAGACCCGCGTGATATTCATAGAAGGCGCGCCGTTTGGCGTCCATCTGCTTGTTGCCGGCCCAGGCTTCCGGGATCAGCAGCATCATCGCGTGGGCCAGCGAATAGCCCCCCATGACCAGCAGTTCCAGCGCGTTGTCGAAGCTCGCGGAGTCGGACTGCCCCTCGGGGATCAGCGGCCAAATGCTGTCGAGGTCATCGCCCAGGACCTCCGAGCGCATGGTGTGGCGGCGCGCCGCCATCCAGTTGAGGTTGCCGCGCAGGGTGTTGATCTCGCCATTGTGGCAGATCATGCGGAACGGATGCGCCAGATCCCAGGTGGGGAAGGTGTTGGTCGAGAAACGCTGATGCACCAAGGCCAGCGCCGAGGCAAAGCGCACATCGCGCAGATCGATGTAATAGTCGATCACCTGGTCCGCCAGCAACATCCCCTTGTAGACGATGGTGCGCGAGGACAGGGAGGGCACGTAGAAGTCCGTCTTATCGAACCCGGCCGCGCGAATCTCGTTGTCCATGCGCTTGCGGATGACGAACAGCTTGCGCTCGAAGGCCTGCTGATCGGGACAGTTCTCACCGCGGCCGATGAACACCTGACGGACCATGGGCTCGGTGGGCAACACACTCTTGCCGAGCACCGAGTTGTCCACCGGGACATCGCGCCAGCCAAGCACCCGCTGACCGCCCTCGGTGAGCCGGCGCTCGACCGTGGCCTGCGTCTGAGTGCGTGCTGCCGACTCCTTGGGTAAGAACAGCATCCCGACCCCGTAACTCCCGACCGGCGGGAGTTCGAAGTCCAGCACCGCACGGAAAAAGGCATCCGGCAACTGCACCAGGATGCCCGCCCCGTCGCCGGCCCGCGGATCGGCGCCGGTGGCGCCGCGATGGGTCAACCGCTCCAGCAGTTCGAGCCCCTGCCGGACAATGGCATGGCTCTTGTGATTCTTGATATGGCAGACAAACCCGACACCACAGGCGTCGTGTTCGTTCGCTGGGTTGTAGAGACCCTGTGCGGGCGGAAGGGCACGCAGGCTCATCGCGGACCTCGTAGGTTCCAGGCGTAACAGTTTGGGATTGTGTCGCGCGGGGCGTCACGCATCCACCTGACAACGGCCGGGGTTAGACCCCGTCGTCCGGCACAATCCCAGCAATTTCGGCGTCTCTCAGACCCGCACCGACCCCGATTGGTTGCGGCGGACCGGCAGCGCTCCCCACAAGGCGCTTACCAAGTCTGCCGCGGGTCACTGTCCGGCGTGTCTGATCGACTGCACGGGGCCGCCGATCATAGCGCGCAAGCATTCAGCGTGCCACGGCTAAACCGCGCCGAGCGCGGTATGCGATGATTTTTCGATGGGATCGGCCCCGGCAGACGCGACGATTGCTGGCGTTGGCGCGGTTTAGATGGTTAATCGAGGGTGTGTCGGGGGCGGAAGCGCTCAAACGGAGGCCGCGGGGCGTATCGAATGGGTGCAGGGCGCACCAGAATAGGGCGCCTAGGCGGCGCGCGCTGGAGGTCGAAGCCTACCGTGAAAGTCGCGCAGCGAGCCTGTGGGAGCGGCGTCCCGCCGCGATGGATGCCGCGGTCACCCCGAACGGTCGGGTTACGCGCCCGGCCCCATCGCGGCGGGACGCCGCTCCCACGGGCGACATGCATCTTCCGGGGTGGCTGATGGTCGTTCCATGGCCGTAAGCCGGACGAGGGTCGCCCGGACGCGAGGTCGACCGGCTAAAGCCTCGACCTCCGGTTTTCTTGCGGCCGGAACGCTGATCAAGGCCCCAGCCGGAGACTTGGGCCGAAACGCTGGTCACGTCCGGGTTCATGGCGGCCCCATCGCGGCCGGAGGCCGCTCCCACGGGTCACACGGGAAACGCAACCGGCACCCTCAAACGGAGAAAATCAATTCGACCTTGGGGGCGATGCGGTTCTTCGATGCGGCGGCCTTCATGAAGATCACCACCGACTCCAGTTCCCCGATGGCCAGCCGCGGATCAAGACCCATGTCCTGCAGCGTCTGCCTGACCTCACGCCCGCAAAACTCGATGAGGAAGAGATCATCCCGAGCCATGCCGATGGCCAGCCCGATGAGATAAGGCATCAGCTTATCGTGCTGTTTCAGCGAGATTTTCAATGCATATTCCTGCCACGCCTGCATCCAGCGCAGCTTTTCGCTTTCGCCGATGCGCGACACGTCAGTGCGCAGGAAGAGGATCATCGAATTCATGTTCTTCGACAAGCTTTCCTGTTCAACCGTACCCAAGCGGCAGACGGCCTTGGTGTGGTGTTCGATGCAATGCTCGCATTGGTAATAATGCGCCAGCGCCAAAGCCACACATTCTTTCTGCTCGAATGTCAGAAAGGTATCCCAGTGCTCCTCACCGTCCGTGCCGTCGAACACCATCATATGCATCAAGCCCATCAAATCCGAGATGTGCTTGGGAAACACCTTATCTTTGAATACACGACTGCTCATGGTTACTGCACTCCAGGAAAACTGCAAGCAGTATATCATATTATCATTTGTTAATATTGTTATTTTTTTGTGGTTGTGCGATGCAGTAAGCACTCTTCGACGGTCGTCAGGGCCGGGCGATCGGGTCGTCATGCGTTTCCTGGGGAGACACCGTACCCGATTCGAAAAAACCTCGCCAAAACCGTATTCAGTACCGGTTTGAATCTTGCCTCAGACGGGTCTAGCCTTGGGTAAGGAATCGATTCCTGAATCGCCTTCCCGGCGCCTTTCAACGTTTTGCCTGAGCCCAGGTCGGCCTTCACGCCGTGGGCGCGGAGGACCCATGGGTCGCTTGTCCTTGCCGACTGAACTCCCGGAGATCTTGCTGTCCCGTCCACCGGCCCCGCCGGAGACCAGGCTGGACCCGGCAATCCTGGCCAATCGCCTGGCTCTGATCGCATGCGTCCCCCTGACTGGTGCGTCCGCGCTGATACTGACCCTCTGGCTGGTACCGACACCTGCGCTGGAACCCGATCTGCTGCGACTCCTGCACGGCATGGTGTTGATCAAGGGGCTCATTGCCTTGGCCGCGGCGGCTCTCGTCTACTGGCGGCTCGGACGACCCATCGCCCGGCACCTGGCGGCGGGCTATATCGGCGCGCTGTGCTTCTGCGCCGCCGCACTCGGTTGGCTCTGGGGATTGCATCTTATGCTGATCGGCGGCTTGTTTTTTTACGGCGGTCTCGCGAGTCTGTATCTGGTCGGCCGCCATGATCGGCTGCTGTCGGGCGCTGCGTCGACCGGAGCCTTCTCGCAACCCGCACGGTCGTAGGGTCCGCTGTGCGGACGCGGACCCTCCGCCGCTCGCTTCAGCATCAGTTAACCACCGGAAACGTCACGCCAATCGCCCAGGCGAAGGCGAATCCGATCGCGAGTCCCCCGACCAGCGGGTGCCGGGTACGCCGGTAAATCCAGCCGCCGATGGGATCGTACAGCAAAAAAAAGACGAGGATGGCCGGTACGATAATAATCAGGAAAAAGAGTTCGCTCAGGTTCAGGACGACCGCCCCCAATAAGGAAAGCAGGAACAGGATCTTGGTGACCACTGGCGCGGCTCGGGGCGTACCCGGGCCGCGGGTCAGCCAGCCGTCGGCGGCGAAGAAGGCCCAGGTGCCGGGCAGGATGCCGAGGACAACCACGATGCGTTCGGCACCGGGCAGGAAGGCGGTGACGAACTGATCCATGGGAATGGCGATGGCCAGGGTCAGGTAGGCGGCGGCCGCCAGTGTGCCGATCACCAGCCCCCGCCACAGCACTCGCCCCTGTTCGGTTCGCGAACGACCGCGGTTGACGAACCACAGGCCCGCCGCGGTGAGCAAACCATAGACGCCGAAGTGCAGCGCCAGATAGTCGCCGAGCAGGATCGGTAAGAAGTCATTGGGCAGCGGGCGCAAGATCAGCGGCGTCAGGACGGCCGGCAGCAGCGCCACCGGCCACCACCGTCGCCAAGTCAGGTCGGCTCCCAGCGGCCAGGTCGCCGCGCGCGGCAGGAGTCGCGACAGGGGCCACGCCAGGACGACGATGCCGAGAAAGAGCAGCCCGAGCCAAGACCCGCGGCTGTCGATGAAACCGCTGCCGGTCCGGCCGAAGACCTGGTTCAGCCAATCCAGAGCAGCGCCGATACCGGCGCGGCCATAGAGCACACCGATATGCTCGACCCCGGGCGCCAGCACCAGCCGCCGCCCGCTGCCGTCGGCCAGGTCGCCGTAGGTCACTCCGGTTTCCACCGACCCACCGACGACGCCCGCCTGCAGTGCATCGCGGCCCATCTGGTGCAACATCTCCGGTTCCCAGGCACCAAAGACGATCAGCAGGTCGCGCGGCTCGATCCGCGGCGCATCCGCGCCCACGTAAGGCGAGAGCAGCACGTTCGCCGCCACCTGATCGCCCCGCGCGGCCGCCGCGCGCAGGATGACATCGCCCGCCATGGAATGCCCGAGCAGGGCGAGTCGGCCATCGGCCCCCGGAAGCTTCAGCGCGTATTCGGTCACGGCGTCCAGCGCGCCCTTCAGGACCTTGATCCGCCGCTCCTGATCCTCGATGCGCGCCACAAATGGACTGGCATTGCGGCCATGGCCAGGGAAATCGAAGGTCACCACCAGATAGCCGTTGCGGGCGAGCGTGACCGCATAGGGCTGCATCAGTTGCTGGGACCCGGCGAAGCCATGAGCGATCACGACCACCGGTGCAGTCGCCGCCGCGGCCGGACGGAAGACCGTGACCGGAACGTCGCCGACCCGATCGCGGGAGATGGTGAGCCCCGCCGTGGCAGTGTGCAGTTGCCACAGGGCAGTCCCGATGGCGGCCAGGGCGAGCAGCGCCGCGATGAACGCCGCTATCGCGACGCCGCGCCCGAACCGACCCGGCGTCGCACTGTCGTCCGGACGCGACATCAGGGCGCCGCCACCGGCGCCGGAGCGTCGGCCAGGTCGATGATCACCTCATTGCGGCGCAGAAAACCGGGGGTGAAGGGGTCGTTGTAGTAAGCAAACACCGGCGCCGCGGCCGGGACCAGGCTGCGCGCCGCCATCCAGGCCCGCAGTTCCGCCTCCTTGGCCGCGATCAGGGCATCATCGGCCACCCCGCTGAAGCGAATCGCCGCGCTGCGGCGCGCCGGGACCTCGATCAGGCGCACCTCCTTGGTTGCCGGTGCGGGCAGTTGGCCGAGTTGGTAGTGCGCCGGCATGATGAAGCGCACCGACCAGTCGCCGTCGTCGAGCCTGGTCTGCGTCACCGGGACCGTCATGGCGATGGTGTCGGTGCGCTGTTGCTCGACCGGAGCAGTCATGCTGATCCGTTCACCCTCGCGTTCCTTCGCGAAGATATAGCGCGCCAGGGGGCCGAATCCGGCGCTCAGCGCCTCTTTACGCGCCCCTTGCCGCCGGACTTCCGCCACCACGAGCGCGGGGTAGTCGCGCACCTCGAGCGCGTCCTCCTGCTCGACCACCCGGTAAGCCGGCTGCTCCACGTTCTGTACGACGTAGACGAACACGGCCATGGCCGCGATGCCGACCAGCGCCAGGGCGCCGATGATGATCAGGGCGATCTTCATAAAGGACTCCAGAGGGAGAAAAGCGATTGAAGAGCGAGCGCGTTCAGGTGCGCGCCCGCGTGTGATGTTCGTTATCGGGAGCGAAGAGTTGGGGCAGCGCTGCGGATGTGCAAATCTCGGGAAAAGCAAACAACCGCCGTTGATCCTGGGCAGAGCGGTCAGCGATCAGCGATCAGCCGTCAGATTCGCCGGTAAACGGCGCCTTGTCGAACCGGCATCGCCGCGACCCGGTGATTATCTGGCGAGTGAGCGGACGGTCAATGACAATTCTTCGCAAACCGCGACCGGCCACTGACAGCCGCGCTCCCAAGGCCGCTGCCGGACCCTGACGCCCATGACAAAACATGAACAACGTAACTGGCGGGGTTGTTGTTACTCCCGACGCCCACAACTGAGAGCTTGACACGCGAGGTAGGATAAAATCCTGCCTAGTCAGTACCAAGACCACCAGACTCCGAGGAAACGAAGATGAGCATGAGTAACTCCACCCTGCTGACCGGCTGCCTGTTGAGCGGACTGATCCTCGCCGGCTCCATGGTCCCAGTCCATGCCGGAGACGGCTGTACCAAGGATAAGAAAGACACCTCGACCAGTTCCCATTGGTCCCCGGCGTCCTCCGCCGGGTACGCCATGGCTGTCGCGCCCGGTCAGAGAACAGGAGGACATTCGGCCTAGCATTGCTTGCCGGTATGTGCTGCGAGGCAATGTCCTTGGGCTTGGACTCCGGCATCCTGCCGGAATGACGGCTCAGGACTAGGGTACCTACGGGTCAAACGAGCGTTCCCCCTGAGCCGCTTCACCGGTGGTTCCGCGCAAAAAAAGGCCAAGCCGGTAACCGGCTCGGCCTTTTTCTATCGATCAGCGCTCCAGGTCGGGACCGCCGTCGGGGCCGCCCAGGGGGTCTTCCTGCGCTTCGTCCGGAGGACCATCAGCCTCCGACCCCCGCCCCTTGCCGCCGGGACGCTCGCCGCGCGGCCCCTTGGAGTCGAACTGTTTACGCTGCTCCGGAGTGAGGACGGCGGCGACACGCTCCTTGACATCCTCGCGGGTCAGGTCCGGATTTGACTCACGCTCCATAAAGATCGCGCGAATCCGGGTCGCTTGGTCCGCGCTGAGTTTCAGGCGCTGCGTCATCCGCTCCAGACGCCGATCCAGCCCCTGCTGCATCCGCGAAGCGCGCTGCGCCCGCTGAGCATCCGTAAGCACCGCGTCGATCCGTTGGCGGGTCTGAGCGCGCAGACGATCAGTCTCGGCACGCTGCTCCTGCAGAATGGTCCGGACCTGCGCCTGTTGCTCCGGGGTCAGCTTGAGCGCCTCGACCATCCGGTCGAAATTCGCCTCCGAGCGCTCCCCAGGGGCGCCCGGGGGACCGGACCAGGCGGCACCGGTGCCGACAACGAGGCCGATCCCGAGGGCGATGGCGGTCAGGGTCTGGTACTTGGGAAATCTCATGCTCTGTTCTCCGATGGAATGCAAATGTTCAGCGGTTCGCTGCGGCCGGGTGAGTCAGCGGGTCTGCACTGCGACCTCACGGCCCCCGCGGCGGCGGGTGTGCGCCCCGTTGGAGAGCAGATTACCCGGCCCTGATGCAGCGGTCGTGCAGGGAATGCGCAACAAGTGGGGAAGTGCCGGTAGCGAACACCAGCACGGGACGAGGACACCATTGCTTAGCCGTCACCTGCCAACCGTCCCGCTGCCGATGTCCAGTCCAAGTTTCCGCCGAAACGGCTGCTGGGTCGCTGCGGCTGCCTTCGATTCCGGACAGAACACCACGACCTCTGATCCGTCGGCCCGATGGTAGGACAGGTTGATACGCGCAAACTCGTCGTCGGGCTTGCGCTTATTCATCTGCTCCTTGACGCGCCGCCGACACTCGACCGCGTACTCGACATACTCGTCGAACTCCCCGTCATTGGGCGGACCGTCGGGGTGCAGGATCTTCAGCAGCGCGCTGACAGTCTTCTTGATGCCCTTCTCATCGCGGCCCTCGACCGAGCGGCCGAGCCGAATGCGCTTGCTGACCTCCTCGTAGCGGTTGGTGTGCTTGAGCTGGTAGTGGTAAGCCTCGGCCAGATAGTCGGTGATCAGACCATAGTTGCCGGTCAGGAACTCACTGCTGTTCTTCGGCATCTCCCAGCCGGGCAGGTAGCAGGCCAACCGATCCATGACCGCCAGGTCGAACTGTGCGGGCAACGGCAGGAACAGGTCGTACTCGGTGGAATTGACGATCTGCTCGACGGATTGGTCGATGTTTCCGATGAACGCCAGGCTGGCATCGGCGATGACCTCCACTCCGCGGGAGAAGCGGCCGTTCGCCATAAAGTCCTTCATGATCTGGATGGTGTCGGGGTCCTTCACCTTGATGCCGCCGACCTCGTCGAAGGCGACGGTGTCCCAGAACCCGACCAGACCGATCTTGTTGCGCGCATTGTTATAGAAGAGGACCGACTTGGTCGCCTGACCGCCGCTGATCAGGGTCGAGTAGGGTGAGAACTCGCTGAAGAAATACGACTTGCCGGTCCCGCGCGGACCCAGTTCGATGAAGTTGAGATTGGCCTCGACCAGGGGCATCAGCCGGGCAATGAAGTGGAATTTCAGCCGCTTGCTCAGCTTCGCAGGCTCCAGCCCAACGGAGCGCAACACCGCATCCAGCCACTCGTCACGGCTGAACTGGCCGCGCCCCTCACAATAACCGGCGAAATCGAACCGGCTCAACTGGATCGGCCGCAGGTCCTCGACGTAGAAGGCGTATTTGTCGGCCTCGATGTCGTTGTGGGCAATCGTCACCTCCGCCCAGATGCCGCCCTCCAGGAGACGGTCGTTGTCGCGGTAGAACTTCTCGCCGATGGCAATCCGCTGCGAAGCGAAGTTCTCCAGCGCCGCCCAATGACGTTTCTCCTTCTCGTGGTAACGGACATGAACCTTGTCGAAGAAGCGATGCTTGCCCTTGGTTGCGACCCGCGACTGGGCGGCATTGGCCTCATCCGGCCGCACGTAGTTGTCCTGGAGCGTGGCGAGCACTGCCTCCATCCCGGCCTGAATCTCGGCGGGATCGTTGCTGGCGCAGTAGCGCGCGAGCAGAAACTCGAGTACGAAGGTGGGCACATTGGTGCCCTTCTTGATGCGGTGGAGCAGGTCCTTGCGCACGACCTTGCCATCGAAGACCGCGTTCAGCTTCTGATCGAGCGGGTCCATCTCATATGCCGGCATACGAATTCACCACAGAGGAAGAAGAATTCACCACAGAGGACACAGAGGACACAGAGAAGAAAGAGAAGAAAGAGAAGAAAGAGAAGAGAGAGAAGAAAGGGAGAGGAATTAAGGATGAGAGGGGTGTGGGTGACATTGCTGGTCTGATGCGTGATTAGAGCTTGAAACGTTTGACGCCGTCAATGAGACGCGGTACGTTGAAATTGATGAGCAATCCCGTCTGTATGTCAGCCAGCTTCATATAGGTGAGCAGTTGAGCATAATGGACGGAGCACAGGGCATCGACCGACTTGATCTCAACGATCAGGGAATCTTGAACCAGCAAATCGATCCGATAGGCGCAGTCGATAAGCACGCCCTTGTACTTAATCGGCAACGAAACCTGCTTGCGATGAACGATACCCGCGAGGCCCAGTTCGTAACACAAACAGGTTTCATAAGTCGACTCGAGCAGCCCCGGTCCGAGCGTCCGGTGCACCTCGATCGCACAGCCGATGACCTTCTGCGTCAGCGGATCTTTATCCATTTCGACACCTCGAATGATTCACAAAAGAGGAGGGAGAGCGGAAGAATTTACCACAGAGGACACAGAGAAGAAAAAGAGAAGATAAAGAGATACGCATTATAAGGTCTAAGCCCCAAATGACGTGTAAGAAATAGAGAACATCGCATTCATTACCTTAAAATCTTCTCTTCTTTTTCTCTGTGCTCTCTGTGTCCTCTGTGGTGAACTTCTTCAGACCGTATAATCGGTCTCAAGGCCGAGGCTGCAATAAACCGCGAGGGTGGTTGGATTCAATGCCTTCACGATGAATTTGCCCTCGAAGTCCATCTGCATCTTGAGGGTCACCTGGACCCGCTCGCCGGGCTTGAGCGTCAGGGTCCCGGTCGCCGGGTTAACCA
>Ga0247840_10009358_pt1 | contig 12689 bp, 30 predicted proteins | sample LaCruzMarch2015__FD_192404 | JGI IMG/M metagenome (GOLD analysis project Ga0247840, IMG submission 192404) | Freshwater microbial communities from meromictic Lake La Cruz, Castile-La Mancha, Spain - LaCruzMarch2015_17m | ecosystem: Environmental > Aquatic > Freshwater > Lake | place: Spain...
GATTTTAATAATAAATCACTTCCAGTAAAAATAGATGAATTAGATGAAGAGGTTGCTCTGGATAAAGAGTTTGGTGAAGAAGAGGCTGAGGAGGAAGAATGAAAATTAAATGTGACGATTGTAAAAAAATTAAAGAAGGAATACCAAAAGCATATAATAAATTTGAATTTAATTTGTGTTTTGATTGTTTTCAAGACCGAATAAATGATATTATGGAGAAAAAGAAATGACAAGTCCATGTATGATAAATGAAAACGGAGTGCATGATATTATAATTCCCATAACGGATGAAGACGGGATAATTAGAAGTGCAGTCTGTCAATATTGTGGTAGAACAATGAGAGTAGAAATGCCAGATGAAAATACACTTATTCAAAAAGAAAACATAGTTCATGAATTTGAATTATCAAGCCAAGATAGAAATTTAATGTTTAGTGTTGGAACAACAGAAATGAGTAAAGAAGAATTTCAAAATCTTTTAGATAAAGGAGTAACTATAACTAAATGGAAAGAGATAAAATGTTTATAAAAATGAAAGGAGGTAGTAAATAAATGGAAAACCCAACAAACCCGCAAGGACCAAAAACTTTTAAAGTAACTAAGGGAGCTAGATTAGAAGAAGGTTCACACACTGGAACAATTGTTCGTGTTGAATTTAGAACTCCACCCGAATATAAGTTTGACTATACAGATATATTTATAGCTGTAGACGGATGGAACTTTGAAGACCAACCTGGTGAATTAAAATATGGGGTCGCGACAAATTTTACAGTTAATTCCCAATTAGTTCAATTAATGAGCGTATTTGGAAAAGAAGTTAATGAGAATGACTTGTTAACTGAAGAAGATGTTAAAAATGTTTTCATTAATAAGAGAGTAAAATTTGTTGTATTTGACAAGGCCGGAAAAGATAAGAATGGAAAGCCTGCAACATACTCCAATATAGTGGTCGGTAGTTTAAAGAAAATCTAAGAACTAGATTAGATAAATTTATTTTTTATTTATTTTATTACTTCATTAAACTTAACTAATTTAGTTAAGTTTATACAAATTTTAGAGAGACAAAAAAAATTAACGACTTCCTTGAAAAGGATTATCTAAATCCCACTTACCGTCAAGGTATGAATTAGTTTCAGCAAAAGTCTCAAAATCCCAATCTTCTAGAAAACTAGGAATTTGACACAAAATTTTGAGAGCTTTTTCAACTGCATCTAAATCACCTTCACAAAAGTCAACAAAATTTTTCAAATTCATTGTCATATTTTTACCTCCTGTCATTATAAATCTATGTAAATGAAGTTTATAAATGTTTCTATTTTGTAAACATGCACTTAGGTTAGCTTAGTGCAATGTAAACATTTATAAACTTCATTTACTATATAATAATGTATGGAAGCAACAACCCACCAACCAACCAACCCATTAGTTTTTTCTAGTTACACTCATACTCAGGGCAGGATAAAATTTCAAACACCATTTGACTTCTTAGCTTGTCCTGATTTTTTCTTATTTTCTACTCAAAACGAGACAAAATCCCATACCGATTTCTTGTCTTGTTTTGGGATGCTCTCAAATGGAGGTTTAAAATGACAGGAAAGAAAGGAATGAAAAATTTAGGATATTTTGGAAATACAAATGGTTTTAAGAAAGAACACACTATAAATAATGGGAAAGTTTTTTCTAAAGAACATAAACAAAAATTAAGAGAAAGTTGTAAAGAAGTAAAAGTTATTCATCATATAAATGGTAATCATTTTGATAATAGACCAGAAAATTTAATGTTAGTTACACCTAGAGAACATACTTTAATTCATATAAAACAAGGTGATATTAAACCATATGGTAGTAAAAATTATATTTTTCAAAAATTGAAAAAACAATTAAACCAACAGGAGGATATAAAATGAAAGTGAATGACTATGTTAAAGCTCACATCCATTTTCGTAAAGATAGTGGACCAGCATTAGTTTATAATTTAGTTTATCTAAATGATAAATCTGATGTTGAAGCTTCTAAAGCTCTAAAAATAAGTCTTGAAAAAGTTCAACACTTTATTAGATTTATTGACCGTAGAATTTTAGAAGTTCAAGCTAAAAATCCATTTGCAGTCGTTACAACTTCAGTTTCCCCAATAGGAAATGTTCAAGTTGATAATACTCCAATTGCTGTTTCAAAAGTTGATATGAGTGGATATATTCCAATTGAAGATGGTTATGTACCAAGAAAATTTGGAAGAACTACTGATATTAAAATTTTAGAAAAAGCTTACAAAAATCATGCAATAGTTTTGATTTCTGGAGATACTGGAACTGGAAAAACAGCTTGTGTAAACCATTTCGCTTATGAAAATGGAATACCATATGCAAGATTATCTTTGAATGGTGGAACCACAGTTGAAGATTTAATTGGACATTGGGTACCAACCACAGACAAATCTTATAGATGGCAAGATGGGATTTTAACAACATTCGTTAGAAATGGAGGAGTTGTAGTTGCAGATGAAGTTAATGCTTGTCCACCTGAAATTCTTTTCTCGTTGCATTCGTTAACAGATAAAGCTAAAACTTTGACATTAACATCTAAGGATGGTGAAGTATTAAGGGCTCACCCTAATTTTTTCTTTGTTGCTACTATGAACCCAGAATACGAAGGAACTAGACCTTTGAATGCTGCTTTTAAAGACAGGTTCAAAATAAAACTAGATTTTCCTTATGACGCTAAGATTGAAGCTGATTTAATAAAAGATGATAACCTTTTATCACTTGCTAGCAAACTTAGACTAATGAGAAATAAAGGTGAATTAGTTACACCAATATCTACAAGAACTTTGCTCTTCTTTAAGGAGAATGAAGTTGATTTTGGTAGACCTTTGGCTATAGAGTTATTTTTGAATAACTTTGAACCTTACGAAAAAGAGGCGATAAAAAATGTAATTGAGATGATGGCTAAAAACCCATCTCAAGATACAACTGGAGACAATGACAATGGAATTTGAAGATGAATTTGATGAAGACGAAAACGTCGTTGATGACGTTGAGGATGATGACGACGTTAGTTCATCTTCAAGTTCAGAAGATATTGTCATGGCGGACATAAATGACGTGGCTTTATCTTTTCTTCTTCAGAAAATTAATAGAATATTAGCAGAAAATGAAAATATTGTAGTTACAAAAGATACAACTGGTGGAGTTGACATAGGTGCTACAGATTTAAAAACAAATCAAATATTTTTAAATTATTTTAGACTTAGAACTTACACAAAAACAATTGATAATTTTTTGATATTAACTCGTGGAATTAATTACCACGAATTAGCTCATATTATATTCACAGATGCTAGTCATTCAAAGATTGAAGCATTTTACAATAAATTATATCAGGACAATCATTATAGTTTACCAATAGCATTTTATCATTTATTTGATGCTGTAAATTTACTTGAGGATTGCAGAGCAGAAAATTTATTTTCTTCACTTTATGATAGAGCTAAATATTATTTTTCATATGCTGTGGTTCAAATTTTACTTTCATCTAAAAGAAAAAATCCTCAAGATTATAATTTTGGTAATTATTTGTTAATGTATGGAAGAAAATTTTTAAATATAGATTTATCTTCATACAAAAAGTCAATTTCAAATGTTAGTGATGCAGATATTAAATCTGGAGAGAATTTAGTTGATAGTTATATTATAGAAAAAGATATGGAGAAAAGATTAGCAATTGCTTATTCACTTGCACTTTTATTACACAAAAATAACCAAAATGCAAGTTCAACTTCAAGTTCAAATTCATTAAATACCGCAGGCAGAAAAGGTGGTAAAAAACAGAGAATAGACCAAACAGTTGAAGTTTTAAAGCAGATATTAAAAACTGGACAGTGGAAAATAGAAACTGAAGATGACGATGATGATGATAATTCTGAAGAAAAATCTGATAAAAAGTCAGATAAAAAGGGAAACAAATCAAAATCTCAAAGTGACAAAGATGCTAAAGACGAGAAAGATGTAGAGAAAGTAGAAAAAAATAAACTTGAAAAATTAGAAAGACAAGTTCAAAAACTTTTAGACAAAGTTGCAGATAAAATTGAGAAAGATGTTGAAGATTTAAAATCTGCGATTAAAGGAGATGAATTTGCTCAATTGGATGGAATTAAATTTTTACCAACTGAAGTTGAAAGATTAGAGAGTAAAAAAGTTACTCAGGTTTTAAGAATATTAAGAGGAGATTTGATAGCTAGCGTTAGAAAATTTCAGAAGTCAGGACAATTAGATATTCAAAGTGCAATGAGAGCACAAAAAGAAGACAGTATGAATATATTTAGAAAAAATAGATTAAATAAAATAGATAAAAGTAAATTAGGAGTTGCAATACTTTTAGATGGTTCTTCTAGTGTTGATAATAGTGAATTTAACAAGGAAATTACTGCAGCTTGGTGTTTATCAAATGCAGTTGAAAGTGTGGGTAATAAAGTTGAAGTTATTGAATTTAGCAATAGTTGCAAAGTTATAAAAGGATTTAATAGTGCTGGAGATTGGAAAAGACATTATAATGGTGGAACTATAGTTGCTAAACCACTTAAATTAGCAATGACTGATTTATTGAAGTTGCAAAAAAAAGAAAATATAAATAATTTAATTGCAATTGTTGTTAGTGATGGAGCATTTAATGATAAAAGTGAAGCAATTGAAGAGTTTAGAAAATTAAAGAAAGCTGGGATAAAAACAGTTTGGATATTAGCAAATAACTATATTCCTTATAATTCAGATGAAGTAATTCATAGCGTGGATGTATTTATCCATCTTAAAAATCTTAGATTATTATCAAAAGAAATTCAGAAATTAGTAACTCATATTCAGAAAAATATAAATATAAAATTACAATCTAGTGGAGGTTTTTATTAATATGGGACAAGATATGACTTGTTGTGAATGTGGATATTGGAGAGGAAGTCCAAATACTAAAATAAAAGGAGAATGGGTGTTTGTCTGTTCTCATTGTAAGAGTGGTTATGACTCTTCAGACGAAATAAAGGAAAGTAAACACTTTGATACTGAAAAAGGAGGGTATTTATAAGATGGAAATAGATGAAGATAAAGGAGTTTTTGTAGCTATGAGATATGGAGATAAAGAAGATTTTATAATACTTGGAGTTTTCCAATCAGGGCTTGATGCTGCAGATTGTATTATGAAACATGCGAGAGCAGAATTTGAAAGAGATTTTTCGGATGACGATGTTGAAGATTTTCAAGCTTGGTTTAATGATAATTTTGGAATAGAAAATCTTGATATTGATAAAGTTGGAGGTATTAGAAAATGACTAAAGCTGAAAATAAAAAATGTTTATGTGGACATAAATATAAGGAACATCACTTAGGTGGAAAGTGTTATGCAGAAAAAAATATAGATGGAACTTCGTATCAATGTGTTTGTAAGATTTTTGTAGATAAAAATAGTAGGGTAGAGCAACTTGGTTTAACTCGCCAGCCTCATGAGCTGGAGATTGGTGGTTCAAATCCACCCTCTGCTACTAATGATGATTATTTATATGGTAAAAAAGTAATAGATAGAGAAAATCAAAGAGAAAAATTAGATGAAATAAAAAAAGAAATCACTAAAATAAATAAAAGAGAATATTCTAGAATACCAGAAATAAGAGAAAAATACAAAGTATACATGAAAACATATAAATTAAAACATCCAGATGTTATAAAAAATATAAATGAAAAAAATAAAAAGAAATATTATGAAATGAAGAAAAATCCAGAATTATGGGCAAAACATATTGAACAACAAAGAATATATGCACAAAAATATTATCAACAAAATAAAGAAAAATATAATAAAAGTAAAAGAGAAAAATACAAAAATGATGAAAAATATAGAAAAAGAAGACAATTAATGTCACAAAAATATAACAATAAAATTAAAGAAAAGAAACAATTAACATCTAGACAACAAAGTATTCAAGATGCTTTAGAAGTTTGGAAAAATATTGTGGAGGATAAAAATGAGAACTGAATTAATTAATTTAAAAATGATTAAAAAAATATTGGAAGAATTAGAATTAGCAGAATATAGTGATACTTCAAAAAGAATAGATTTTCTTTTAAAATTTTATGATTTCTTAGATAAAAGAATTATTGAACTAGAAAAGTTGGAGGAACAAGATGAAAAAAGTTAATTGTCCTCAAACTAAATGTATCTATAATATTTTTGGAGGATGTAAACCTTGTAAACAATGTCACATTGAACCAAATATTATTGATGAAGACTGTGATATTTGTTGGAACTGTAGTAATGATTTGGGAATATTAAGATGGGAAGAAGATGATGGTCCTAAAGAAAAGGAAAAAGAAATAAATAAACCAGTAGAAGAAAAACCAATGGAGTTAAAAGTAAAATGACATTAAATGAAATAATTAAAGATAAATTGTATTTGGGTAATGCAAAGAAAATGGAAATTTTAAAAGCTAATAATATAAAATATGTTTTGAATTTTGCTAAAAGAAAATATGATGGTAGAAGAAGAAATTTTCCACTTAAAGATTGTGGAGAAGAACCTGAAAGATTATTAATTGCAGTTGAAAAATTAAGGTCAAGAATGAAAAAGAGAGGAAAAGTGTATGTTCATTGCGCGGCAGGAGTTAATAGAAGTCCTACTGTGATAGCAATATACTTAGTTAAATATGGTATTCAACATGATTTGGAATTTTATAAATTTAATGATGCTTTAAAATATTTAAAGTTAAAAAGAAAAAATGTTAATCCAAAACCAAGAATGAAACACAATGCTAAAGTTGCATTAGGAGAAATAAAATGAAATCAACTGGATGTGCTAGAAAATATACAATGAAAATATGTGAAGAATGTGGTCATATGATTAGACAAATTAGATATTTTAAAGGTAAATATTATTGTTATAATTGTTATATGAAACATGCTAAGAAAATGTCAGAATATGGAGAATTTTTTGAACCCCCAGCTATTAAAACCTTAGATGAAGCGTTGAATAAAATTAGAATAGTTCGTGGTTATATAAATAACAGGGGAACTTTATATGCCAATATTAGTCTTCCTAGCGTTTTAGTTGGAAAGAAAATAAAATTAATTTTAGTGGAGGATGAGAAATAAAATGGGAGATTTAGATATAAAAGCTATAAGCAAAGAAGATGCAGAAAAACTTTATTCAAAAGATTATGATATATCTTTAAAATTTGATGGAACATTAATTGTATATAAAGATAAAAAATTATTTTCTCCAAGATGTGAGCGTAGTGATAGATATAAACATATTTTAGATATTTTGAAAAAATCTAATTTTCCAGATTGTATGGGTGAAATGTTTATTGATAAACCCCAATCAAATGTATTTGATATTTCAAGACGTGAAAATTGGCATAAAGCCTGTTTTTTACCCTTTGATTTAATAAATACAAATTTATCTTATTTACAACGTATGAAAATATTAGATGATAAGGTGTCTGGGGTCAATAATCCACACATTCATAGGATGGTTAGATTTACTACATTCAAAGAAGGATGGGATTATGTGGTTAAACATCAGTGTGAAGGTTTAGTGATTAGAAACCTGAGAAATCAAGGAACTTGGTATAAATGTAAGTTATTACAAGAAATTAAAGTTGAAATTGTTAGTCATATTCCAAGTAAAGTAAAAGGAACTTTTGTTTTAAAGAATGGGAGCCATATTAGTGGAACAAGTGCTGGATTTGTAGACCAATTTTTTGATATAACTAGAAGAAAGAAGAAAGCTATTGCAGAAATTGAATTCCCCTTCTTAACTAAGGACGGAAACTATTTTCAACCTAGGCTTAGACAAATTACGGAGGTTTCACTATAAATTGAGAATTGTAAATGAAATTTACAAAAATATGTGTAAATAGAAACATTTATAAACTTCATTTACTTTAATTTATAGATAAAAAGGACATAAAATGACATACATAAAAGAATGTAAACATAGAAATACACAAATTAGAGCTATTCCTGGTGGAACAAAAATTGTATGTTTAGATTGTGGAGAAATTTTGGAGGAAAGATATAATGATAGTTCATTAGTTGTAGATATGAAAAAGAATGGTTGGAAATTTATTGAGGTAAAGAAAAAATGATAGATAATAATAATCATGGTAGAACTAAAACCTGTGTAATTTGTGGAAATCAATTTAGAGGGTTTTCAAATAGTCCTAGACCGATAAAATTAAGTGGTGACTGTTGTGACGAGTGTAACTTTAGAGTTGTTGTACCGGCTAGATTAAGGAAACTATTACATTCTCATTCAAATAGTAGGAGGACTGCAATTATAAAATGAAAATTTTTGTTAAAAGATGGTTTATAGGCGTAGACACTCCAGAATATGGAGTTGATGTATTAATATTAGATTTATCAAATGAAAATGTTAATGATGATGAAATTGCTATATGTATTCAAGAACAAATTTATGGAGATAATATAAAATGAAAGACCCAAAAGATTATTGTGATATTTGTGGAAAAAAATTTAAAAAAGGACAAGAAGTAATTGCAAGGTTTGATAAAAAATGTGCTTCTTATCATTTAAATTCAAAAGATTGTGGAGGAAAAAAAAATGAAAAAAAAGATTAAAAAGTGGGGAGGAAGTTTAGTAATTAGATTTTCACCTGATGATAAAGAACAATTTGGTATTGATGAAGGAGTTTGGATAGAAATTCCAGATGAAGCTTTAAGAAAAGCAAGTAAAGATAATCCAATAATACAATTTGATGTTGTTAATAAAATGCCGGAGGTTAAAAATGAAACAGATAATTCGCCAAAAATTAATTGAATTAGCAAAAGCTATGAAAACAATTGCATATTCAGATTTAGCTGCACAATTAGAAATTTCATATGATAATATAGATGAAAGAAATCAATTTCATGCTCTTTTAGGAGAAGTTTCTGAAGATGAAATAAAGGCTGGAAGACCAATGCTTAGTGTGTTAGTTCATCATAAAAATGATGTTTTACGTAGACCTGGAAAAGGATTTTTTGACTTAGCTTCTTTACAAGGACAAATATTACCAGGTGAAAAAGATTTAGATTTTCAATTTAGAATGATGAATAAATGTTTTGATTATTGGAGTAAAAATGGAAGATGATATTATAGATAGAGATATTATAAAAGAAGCCTTTGATGATTTAGAAGAATATCAGAAAAATAGAAAAGAAATAGAATTAGAAATAATGAATATATTTGAAAATAAAAAAGTTAAACCAAATATTGCTTATGAAATTATAAAAGATTTAAAGGAAAGATTTGAATTAATTTATCCTGCTTTTATTATATCACAAAAATTAGCAGAACATTTAGCATCTAAAGTTCCGGCAGATAAAATGAACACAATGAATGATATAATTAATAAGGAATTAGAAAAAAGGAGAAATAAAAAATGAATATAGACCAAATAAGAATAATAGTTATTAATGTAATAACAGAAAGTAAAACTAAAGAAGATTTACTTAAAGCTTTAGATTATGGAATGTGTTTTGTTCTTGGTAATTGTGAAGATGATGATAGAAATGAAATTTGTAAATGTGGTCATCATTCAAAAGACCATAGTTATAATCCAGATGATTTTGGATTAAATAATAATTTAGTGTGTGATATTTGTAATTGTAAAAATTATGTGGAGGATAAAAATGAAGAAGAAAGCACCATCAAAGACTAAAAGATATTGTACTGTTTGTAAAAAGGAAACTATTTATAAATATGATAGAATAATAGGCCACAGTTATTGTACAAGATGTGCTTCAAGTTCTTTATTTTCTAAACACTATAAACCAAAAATTGAAGTTAATAATTTTAAATCTCAGGAGGTTATTACAAATGAAAACAAATGCTAATTCAGTTCAAGTTTTTGAGCTTAGAATGTGGAGCAAAAAATATTTTAGAAATAACGGATTACCACAATTAGACGTTAATGATACAAATATTTTTAAAGGTCACATTACAGATGCAAAGAGCAAAAAGAAGATTTTCTTTAAATCTGTATGGGAACTTATAGCTATCATTGAGAAGTTATATAATGAAGCTGAACATAATATTCATTAATTAAAATGATACCACAAAAAATAAATAGTATTAAGTATGTTTTTCATTTTTTACCACTTAAACAATTGAAAGGAGGTAATAGAAAATGAAAAAAGTTAGAGCTGGAACAATTAATTTGTCTAAAATTAAGCATATTGAAAATTCTAGACTTAGAGATAAAGATGATGTAGCTGATTTAATGGAAGATATAAAACAACGTGGATTATTATCTCCTATAGGAATAAGAGTTGGAGATAATGCTTTAGTCTATGGAAATAGAAGAGTTAAAGCATTTGAAAATCTAGGTTATACTGAAATTCCTTGTGAATTTTATGATGAGTTAGATGATAATGAATTACTTTTAACTAATGTTGTTGAAAACATTAAACGTAAAGATATATCATCAATTGAAATTGGTAGAATTTGTAAAATGCTTTTGGATAATGGTATGACTAAACCAGAAATTGCTGCAAAGTTAGGATTAAATGCTAGTAGAGTTAGTTCTGCTTTAGTTGCTTATAACGTTACAGTTGGAACACCATTTGAAGATTTAGTTGTATTTGGTGCTGGTGACGGACTGAAAGGAAGGTCAAAATCAACAGATGGGAAAATTTCTGAAGGATTGATTTGGAAAATACAAACTTCTTTAGCTAAATCTTGGCAGGGAAATAAGATAACTAAAGTAAATTGGAATATCCTTTTAAGAGCAGCTGAAATGGGAAAGTTGAATACTAAAAATATATCAACTTTAAGAGGAATTTTAGCATTAGACCCTAAAAAAGATTTAGACAAAGCAATATCAATTTTAGATAGATGTAGAATTATTTGGGCTTATATAACATTCAATGATGAAGAGCTTGCAAGAGCTAAGAGAGAAGAAAAGATAGATAATGATGTTGAATTTATTAAGTTTATAATAAAGAATTACAATAAGAAATTGATATTTTAAAATAAAGTACATTTTTATTTTATTTTTATTTTATTTTAAAACATAAATAATTAACCACAAACAAATGACAAAAGATATAGAAGTCATAAAAGATATAGAATGCGATGAATGTCATAAGAAAATGGAATTTGATACTATTGAATTGTTATTTGGTTATAAAAGTAAATTTGATGGATTAATATATGATTTTTGTGGAGATAAATGTTTAAAAACTTGGATTAATAAGAATATTAAAGAAGAGGAGGTTATATAAAATGAACGTTGAATTTGAAGTACGAGCAATAATTAATGGAGGATTTAATACTAAAAGTAAAGTTGAATTAATTCAACATATTGCAAATTTTAAAGAAGAAGATGTTTTATTTGCTTTAAGAAAGGAATATGAAAATGAAAAAAATTTGTCAGGTCAAATTTATGCTGAAATGGCTAAATTAAGTTGGAAGAAAGTAAAATGAAAGTAAATGCAGAACAAATTTTAATAATGCGAAGACAAGTTCTTGAAAGTATTAGAGATAATATTAATTATGAAATAAGAAAAGTTGAAGATATGATAATACAAGTATTGGAGAAAAAAAAATGAAAACACCTCAACAAATAAGAAATGAAGTGGAGAAGAAAATGAAGAAGTTACAAACTACTCAACCAGATGTAATAATTAATATAAATGATTTGCATTGGACAGAAAGAGAAGCAATTAAGATAAGAGAATATAAAGCACAACTTTCCATCCTCACAGAATACGACAAGAGTATTAAGGAGATGATTGAGAAAGAGTTGAATAAACTTAATAAGGATTTTGCAAGATATGATAAAGAATGTTTAGAAAGTATTAGAACAGATAAGAAACAATATGAATATTCTGAAAGACAAAGGGCAAAAACTCTTTATGCTATTGATGAATTAAATTTAATCCTCTCAAAGATTGGGGATAATTCAGAGGTGGAGAAATGAAACTCAAAAATAATCACCAGAAAAGCCCAAAGTTGTCTAACGTGGATAACAATGGGGTAGATAAAAATCAACAGGGCGATAGCTCTCATTCTGGTGTAAATCAGCAGAAACAAAAGGATAGTTCCGACAGCTCTAATGAGAATTATCTGGAGACACAAACTATCAAAAGGGAAGAAATTAAATCTGAGCATATGCCTATTGATACTGAAGACCATTCTGCTGATTTTGATAATAAAATCCCCCCAGAAACAGAAGAAGCAATAATCTATGAAGGAGATTTAATCTTAACAGAAGATTTCAAAACTGAAAAGAAATTAATTGTTAAAGGAAACATATTAGGAAAAGATGGGAAAAGATATAATATTAATGCATGGGATATTAATGCATGGGATATTAATGCATGGGATATTAATGCATGGGATATTAATGCAAGGAATATTAGTGCAAGGAATATTGATGCAGGGGATATTGATGCAAGGAATATTAATGCATGGGATATTAATGCATGGGATATTAATGCAAGGGATATTGATGCATGGGATATGCATGCAGGGGATATTAATGCATGGGATATTAATGCATGGGATATTAATGCAGGGGATATTGTATGTGAAAAGAGAATAAAGAAATCAGAGAAAGCAATAACAAGAGCAAGAATATTTATTGAAAATAAATCTAAATTGGAGAGGAAAGAATGGTAAATAATAAAATCCCCCCAGAAATT
>Ga0247840_10009361_pt1 | contig 12687 bp, 7 predicted proteins | sample LaCruzMarch2015__FD_192404 | JGI IMG/M metagenome (GOLD analysis project Ga0247840, IMG submission 192404) | Freshwater microbial communities from meromictic Lake La Cruz, Castile-La Mancha, Spain - LaCruzMarch2015_17m | ecosystem: Environmental > Aquatic > Freshwater > Lake | place: Spain...
CGCGAGACGCGCGTGCTCCCCAGCAAAAGAGCCTCGTGCAATGTGTGTTACGTGTTTTCAAGGATGATGAGTTTTCATGCGTTTGCCCTGACGATCGAATCCCCCACGCCATGCGCTTGCAAATCCCCCCATGCCTTCGCTGAAAACTGAATACGGAAAACTTGCCTCGCGCGTCACGCCGGCGGCAATCAGGCAACCGCAGGCTGCCGGGCAATCAAGGCGTCGGTGCGCGCGACGGCCTCGCGAGCGGATCGCGACTCCTCCGGGGTCGCCGGTCGGAAGCCGTGCTTCTTCAAAATACGGTCACACTCCCCAACGGTCATCAAGGGGCCGGTCAATCTGCCGGTGCGTTCAATGCGCGAGGAAATCGGCGAGGTAGTTTTCGGCGTTCTGCTCAATGTCGCGGATGGCATAATCGAATGCTTGGTTGTAGTTCATGGTAGGGCAGGGAAGCTTGCCGCGCAAGCCCTCATTGATCCCGAGAACGTCGCGGTGGGCGAATCCGTGGGCCGTGTCATAGCGGGTGATGCAATGGAGCATTCCTGCTGCCTCGGCGAGAAAAACAACGCGGAAGGATGTGGCTTTCCCTGCAACTATGTCCCTCCATGCAAAAATCCGCCCGCACGTGAGCCACTGGTTGAATTCCTTTTCCGGCATCGCCTCAATATTGGCACACGGTCCTGGCGATGGAAATGTTGTTCTTTGAACACGTCTTGTCCCTCCGCGCCCCCGCTTCCCTGAAAAACCTCTTCCCAAACGGAATCCACCACAAAGAACTCAAAGAACATAGAAAAACCGGGACATGAGATCCCTGGCGAGCGCATCCAGGGCAAACGCATGAAAATGCGCGTGAGGATCGCATCCTTCCGGGGAGCATGCCCGTCCCGGGTGTGGTTTCCGGCGGCCCCGCCGGAAAATCGGGTCGGCGGGCCGCCAACCCGGACACGCGGGACGCGCGTGCTCCCCAGCAAAAGAGCCTCGTGCAATGTGTGTTACGTGTTTTCAAGGATGATGAGTTTTCATGCGTTTGCCCTGACGATCGAATCCCCACGCCATGCGCTTGCAAATCCCCCCATGCCTTCCCTGAAAACTGAATACTTCCTCAAATCTGCGGATAAAACCCCTCTTCCCGCTTCCCTGAATACTTGTCTTGATCCTGCGCCCACTCGCGCCTCGACTTTCCGGTTCGCGACCGTAATATCCTCTGTGTGAACCAAACTGTTTACGTCGAAACAAGCATCCCCAGCTTTTACTTTGAGAATCGCGGCGGTTCGCAGATGCTGGCCCGGCGTGAGTGGACGCGGGATTGGTGGGAACTGGCAAAGTGGCAGGATGCACTTGTCACCTCTGCTGTCGTCATTGCCGAATTGAAAGAGACCTCTGACCTCCCCAAGCAGCAGCAAATGATCGGCCTCCTCGACCCGCTTCCGCGGCTGCCCTACGCGGACGAGATTGACTCCATCGCGCAGGTCTATTTTTCCCCTAAGCTGATGCCTCTCGACAGCGGAGGCGACGCCCATCATCTCGCCTTGGCCTCCTTTTATCGGTGTGATATGCTGGCCACATGGAACTGCAAACACATCGCCAACCCGAACAAGACAGATCACATCCGCATGGTGAACAGCGCCCTCGGCCTTCACTCCCCACAACTTGTCACCCCCTTTGAACTCCTGGAGGCCATGTCATGAATCCACCCACAACCCCGCACGACGACGGACTCGACTGGCTCCGCGAAGTTCGGAGCAAACTGTTTCAGGAATCCGGCTGCAATCTCCAGAAACTCGGAGAGATCTACCGCCGGGTCGAAGCCGAGCATCCCGAAAAAGTCACCGACCCTCGCAAGTTGTTGGCCGACTCGCTCAGAGCAGGCACAAAGTGAACCGCTCATCCCGCCGCCTCCCGCCCAGGCCACGCTGACATTTCTCCGGGAGGGAAAATTCCTGGGCCATGCGCCATGCCCATCCCTTCCTGCGCTCTTTGTGGTAAAAAATCTGCGAAAATCCGTCAATCTGCGGCTAAAAACCTTCTTCTGCTTTTTTCCTGTCAAAATTCTCTGATCGCTGGATATAGGACCTTTTGATAACGAAGATCAGTTTGTGTTGCTAAAATAATTATCGGTTTATCCCAGAAAATCTCTTGCCGTATCACTCCAGTTATGGGAGATTTGATCAGTCCTCAACCCAAACAACCCAACTTTTTTCCCATGAAAAAGTCTTTCTTCCCACGTCTGCTCGCAACCTCTGCTGCCGCTCTGGCCTTGCTCGCCGCACCTTCGGCCTTTGCTGCCAACGGCACGCTGACAGCCATCGGTGGTGTCACCATGCAATGGGATCTCGCCACAAACTGGTCCGGCAGCATCATTGCCGACGGGGCGGGATTCACGGCGAACATCAACAGCGATATCGCAGTTAACCGGATCCTCGCGGTGACCTCGAATCGCACGATCGGGATTTTGAATATCGGCGATCCGAGTGGCTCGAATACTTTCACGATTTCGACCAACGCCACGGCGAATGCCACGCTCACCCTAGACGGCAATGGTTCCAACGCGCAGATCAACGGCCTGACCTCCAGCAATGCCACCACCATCTCCGCGAAATTGGGGCTGAACAGCTCGCTGGACATCTCCAATAATGCCACTTCTGGCACAGGGCTCATGACGTTTTCCGGTTCCATCTCATCGAACACGGCCGGCACGAAGACGATCACAAATTCGGGCGCGAGCAATGTGTCATTCACTACCGGCGTCATCAGTGATGGTCCCGCTGGCAATGTAGCTGTCGTTCAAAACAGCGCGACTTCGACACTTACGCTCAGCGGGGTGAACACCTTTTCCGGTGGCGTGCTTGTCAAGCAGGGTGCGCTATCTTTGGGCAACGTCGCTGGCGCGGGGACGGGGGTGATCACGCTGGGCGACACCGGCGGCAGTGCCAACGTCAATCTGTCTAGCGGCGCCGGCACGATTGCCAATGACATTACGGTGGCCTCCGGCAGCACCGGCAACACGATTGCCATCTATAATACTGGCAGCAGCGCAACTGTTTATACCGGCAACATCTCGCTGAGCAACAACCTGACGGTAAGCGCCAACGGAACGGGCAGCATCCGGTTGGGTGGCAACCTGTCCGGGAGCAAGGTGCTCACCGTGGCCGCAGCAACCTCCACGGCGAACCTCACGATTGACGGCGTCAACAACACCTACAACGGCGGCACGATTCTGAACTCTGGCAACCTCAAGGTCGGCAACAACTCCGCGTTGGGCACAGGCACGCTGACCATCAACGGCGGCGGACTTTCCTCGAACTCCACCGGTGCCCGCACCTTGCAAAACAACATCATCGTCGGCGGCGACTTCGCCCTCGGCCTGGCCGCCACCGGCACGGGCGTGGTGACGCTGAACGGCACGATGGATCTCGGCAATGCGATGCGGAGCATTACGGTGAACAGCCCCGGCAGCAACGCCACCATCAGCGGCGTGATTTCCAACGGCGGCATCACACTCGCCGGCGGCAACCTGACCTTGAGCAATAACAACAATAGCTACGCGGGCGGGACGGTGCTGAATTCCGGGACTTTGAATCTCGCCGGCAACCGGACGCTCGGCTCGGGCAACCTCACCATCAACGGTGGCTCGCTCAACAACACCAGCGGTGGCGCGCTCACGATGGCCACCACCAACCCGATCACGCTCGACGGCAACGTCACCTTCGTGGGATCGGCGGCTCTGACCATGAACGGTGCGATTTCTCTCGGCACCGCAGCAGGGACGACGCGGCAGATTGTGATCTCTGCAAACACGTTGACTTTGGGTGGCAATATCACCGATGGCACCAACGCCAAAAGCCTCACGGTGAATCTCGCCGCTGCCAACAGCAGCTTATTTCTCAACGGCAACAACACATTCAGTGGCGGCCTAACCCTCATCGGAGGCTCCGGGGCGATCAAGGCGGGGAGCAACAACGCCTTTGGTACGGGAGTAATCACGTTCAGCGCCAACACCACTGTCGGCTTCTCTGGAAGCGCTTTCACCCTGGCAAACGACATCATTTTCAATAACACCGCTGAAAGCGGTTCGAACATGGGCACTTCGACTTTGACATTAACCGGCAACCTCAGCGGCACAGGGAGCATGGCTGTCAACGGCTTTACTACCGGCAAGTTGAAACTTTCCGGCAATAATACGGCCTGGACTGGAAATTACAGAAATTCAGGTGGAAATACTTTGCAACTGGGTTCCGTCAATGCCTTGGGCTCGGGAACAACACTCACCTTTGGCGATGGGATCAACATGGGCGTTTTGGAGTCCACGGTCGACATCTCGGGAGGATCCGGTATTTCCCAGAACATGCTCCTTGGTCAAACCGGCGTCGGAGGGGTACTCGCGGGCAACACGACGTGGACCCAACCCGAGTTCAAGACGACGAGCGATATGAAGCTTTCCGGCGTCGTTAGTGGACCCGTGGGGATCGGCTTTATTAAGAGTGGCGCGGGCAACCTGACGCTATCGAATGCAAATACTTACGGTGGCGTCACGTCAATCAACGCGGGGACGGTGAAGGTTGAAAATGCTGCGGCGCTCGGTTTTGGCGGCTCTTCAGGTTCAACGAACAGTGGCGTGAACGTCGCCTCCGGGGCCGCACTGGACTTGAACGGAACCAGCGGTGTCAACAAAGCGATCACGTTGAACGGCACGGGCGTAGGAGCCAATGGGGCGCTGATTAACAGCGGCGCAGCGGTCACCCTGGGCACAACTGGCATCTCCGCCGTTTCAGTGACGGCGAACGGCATCGGTTCCGGCCTCAGCGCGGCCCCGACAGTGACCATCAATGGCACCGGGTCGGGAGCGGTGGCGACGGCTTCCTTGGGCTTGACGGCAGCTTCGTTTACGATTGCTAGTCAAACGAATCCTATTTGGCAGGTGGGAGATAAGTTTACCATATCCGGTGGCGGTGGTAACGGATCTGTGTTCCGGGTGGACAGTCTCGTAGGCGGCAACGGAACGACCGGAGGGATTGGCGCCTACTCCCTTTTAAAACCCGGCGATGGATATACTTCCGCCCCGACGACTTTATCCAGATTTGATAACGCAGCTGGCGCACCATCTGCCACGATCACTGGCAACGCCAACAACTTCACCGTTGGCAGCATTATTATTTCCAATGCCGGCACTGGCTACACCGGCACACCAGTCGTTGAATTTGACGGCAGTGCCTCTACCGCCACGGCGGTTCTTGGGTCCGTGATATTGGCCGGAAACAGCAGCATTGGTGGCACAGGCGACATCACCATCAACTCGGTCATCTCCGAGTCCGGTGGAGCCAGAACTCTCACCAAAGTGGGAGCTAATACAGTAGTTCTCGCTGCCGCGAATACCTACACCGGCAATACTTCGATCACCGCAGGCACACTCACGCTGGGCAACGCGGCCGCGCTGGGCACCGGAACGCTCAGCATCAACGGCACAGCCACCAGCACGCTGGACGTGACGAGCGACCTGACGATTACAAACAACGTGAACGCGAACGGGGACTGGACGTTTGCCGGAAGCCACGACCTGACGATCAATGGCGACTTTGCGCTGAACGGAAACCGGATCACGACGGTGACCGGAGGGAACCTGACGCTGGGCGGAAACCGCACATCGAGTGTCGCCCTCACGCAGTTGTTCAAGGCCGGAGCCGGAACGTTGATTTTGGGCCAGGCGGCCGGGGCCAATATGACCAGTTCCACGACCGTCCTGGGCGGCACATTGCGCAGCGGAGCGAACGACGCGATCGCAGCCGCCGCATTGGCGATTAAGGGCAACCTCGGGGGCACGGCAGCCTTCGATATCAACGGGCACACGAACACGATCAACAACATCACGCTGGGCGGTTCCAACAGCACGGCGACGAGTGTGAACAACATCATCGATAGCGCCGGAGGCGGGTTGATCACCATGGGTGGAGACGTGACCTACAACGGCACGGGCAGTCCGCAGGGATCGGTCATCAGCGCGAATTTGAATCTGGCGCTCACCCCGCACACGTTCAACGTGGACGACAGCCCCACAGCGGTCAACGACCTGACGGTATCGGGAGTGATCAGCAACGGGGGAGTTGGTGGCCGCTTGATCAAAGCCGGTGCCGGCACGCTGGTCCTGTCCGGCACGAACACCTTCACCAGCAACGCAACGGTCAACGCGGGAACGCTCCTCATCAACGGTTCCACCAGCAATTCCAGTGGCGTGGTCGTCAACTCTGGCGGCACCTTGGGCGGCAACGGTACCGTCGGCGGGGATACGTCCATCGCTTCCGGCGGCAATCTTGCTCCCGGCAACAGTCCGGGGGTGCTCTCCTTCACAGGAAACCTCACGCTTGCAGGCACCACGACGATGCAGATTGACGGCATCACGGCCCGTGGTACTGACTTCGATGGCATCAATGTGGGCTTGAAACTCACCTATGGCGGAGACCTCAACTTTGTCTTCGGTCTTGGTGCTCTCGGCAATACGACGATCAACCTGTTCCAATTCACGACCCGGGAAGTGGGATCGGTCTTCGCTTCTGTCAATTCCACCGGATTCTATTCTGGAACATGGACTTCGAGCGCGGATATATGGACGTTCACAGACGGCACTCAGACGCTCACGTTCGACCAGTTCTCGGGCGATCTCGGCATCGTCGCTGTCCCCGAGCCTGCCGCATGGATTCTCGCCGCCTTCGGCCTCACGACAGCAGTCGTCTTCCGCCGCCGCCGTCGGGATTGATCTCCATTTGGGGTTAAAACAGGGCGTCTCCCGGAAGCGGGTGACGCCCTGTTTGTTTTTACTCGCAGGAGCAACGGCATTCGCCCGGAAGAATTCCACCACAAAGTCACCAAGAGAGAGAGAGGTTGTAGCCGCAGATTTACGCAGATTTCCACAGATTATTAACTGGAAGCAAACATGTTACGCAATATCCACCACTTCACTCAAAAAGTGACGGGCTCAGTATTCCTTTTCTATTGTTTGTCATTCAATCTGCGTGAATCTTGTTAATCTGCGGCTAACCATTCTGCGGTTGAAAACACCGTTCTTGGTGACCTTTGTGTCTTGGTGGTGAACATTTCCTTCGCGGGTTTTCCGATGGGATTTTTCGTTTGCTTGAGTGGGGAATCGCGCGGATAATCAACTGTTCGAGCATGATCAGATTCCTTGCCCTTATTTTGCTTCTGGTGCTCTCCGGATTTCAGGCGGCATGGAGCGCCAATTCCCCGGAGTTCGAGAACTATGCCATGCTCCTCCGGCAGAATGAGATTCTGAAGGTCGAGCCCCAGGTGGTCGCCCCGTCGAATTTCCGCGCCGGATTCAACCGGTATCCGTGGAAGCAGCAGATTGTGACGACCGTCTTCTGGGTCGGAGAGCGTCCGACAGCGAACAATCCGGTCCCGAATTACAAGAGCTCATGGGATGCACGCTGGGCGTCGAATTTCGGCGGCTACGACAACCCGGACCCCGGTGCCCGACGGAATTTCGTGCCGAAAGGGTTCGTTCCCCGCCAGAATCCGTTCTATGTCGCGCTGCCCTACAACGACGTAACCCGCGGAACCACAAAGCCGGAGTCCCGGAAAATGATCCCATGGTTCAAGCAGGCGTTCGAGCGGCCCGGGAAGTCGGTCTGCAAAGGCCGTTGGCTGGCCATCCGATACAGAGGCCGCATCGCCTATGCCCAGTGGGAAGATTGCGGTCCGTTCCGCACCGACCACTGGCAGTATGTCTTCGGCAAGGAACGCCCGCTTCCCAACCTGAACCAGGCGGCCGGACTCGATATCTCGCCTGCCGTCCGCGATTACCTCGGGATGAACAACAAGGATGTCACCGACTGGAAATTCGTCGATGCCCGTGACGTACCTCCCGGCCCGTGGACGAAATACGGCGACAACAATACGTTTGTCCTGCAGAAGCGCGGCACCGACCTCTTCGTCGCCGACCGCAACAACGCCTACGGCGCACGGAAATAACAACCCCGGCATAGCTCGCCACAGAGGAGAGCACGGAGTGAAGCGGAAAAAGCAACAGAAGGTTCAGCCGCAGATTAACGAGATTTACACAGATTGAGGGACAGCCATCTGAAAAGGAGGGCTGAGTCCGTAACCGGGTGGGTGGAGGGGTGGAGATATTTCGCAACATCTCTGCTTCCAGTAATCTGCGCAAATCTGCGCAAATCTGCGGCCACCCTCCTCTGCGTTTTCAGCTTTCCCGCGTTTGTCCGGGTTTTGGATTCGACTCTTGAGGAGAAATCCCTTCAAGATGAAGGCATGAAAATTCTGATGGCCGCGAGCGAGATGGCGCCGTTTGCACGCACCGGGGCATTTGCCGACGAGATGCTGGCGCTGGCCTCGCATCTCGGCGGGCCTGACAACGAGGTCACGGTCGTTCTCCCGTATTACCGCTGCATCCGTGAGGAAAAGGCGCACAAGGCGAAGCGCACGAAGATCAAGTTTTCGGTGCAGGTGGGACCGGCCAAACTGCCCGCAGAAATTTTCGAAGCCACGGCTCCTGGCGGCGCGCGGGTCCTCTTTGTCTCTCGAGACGAGTTTTTCGACCGCAGCGGGCTTTACGGTGCGGACGACCGCGATTACCAGGACAACTCGGCGCGCTTTATTTTCTTCACAAAATGCGTGGTCGAACTCGCCCGGCGCCTCTCCCCGGATGTCGTCCATGTTCACGGATGGCAGACCGCCCTCCTGCCGGTATTTGTGAAGGACCAGCGAGTGCCTGTTTCCACCGTTCTTACACCACACGGCCTCGAGTATCAGGGAAATTTCTGGAGCTACGACTTCGCGCTCACCAACCTTTCCGGCGAGTATTTTTCCGCCCGCGGTCTTGAGTTTTACGGCAGCATGAACTGTCTGAAGGCTGGGATTCTGTTCGCCGACTCGGTGGTGCTTCCGAGCCGGCGGTATGTCGCCGAGATGCAGACGCCCGAATTCGGCTGCGGCCTGGAGAGCGTCCTACGCGAGCAGAACTGGAAACTGGAGGGCATCCCCGACGGGTTGAAAGAATCCGACTGGCCGGCCTTCCCCCCGGAGGAAAAGTCCCGCGCCCGCAAGGAACTTCTCTCATCCGTCGGCCTGAACCCTGATGGCCGGGTTTTCCTCTGTGATTCTTCGGCGACGCGTGGTGCGGGGATGGACATCTTGCTTGAGGTAATGGACCGCCTCCCGGCGAAGGACGCCCGCGTGCTCCTGCTCGGCCCGGTCGAGGACGCTGTCCGCACCGCGCTCGGCATCGCCCTGCGCCGACATGCTGGACGCTTTTCCAATGCTACGGCGGTTGATGCCGGCCTCTTTCACCTCGCGCTCTCGGGGTCGGATTTTCTCCTTCTGCCGGGTCCGGTGGAACCGGGAGGGGAATTGCTCATGCTTGCGCTCCGCAATGGGCTCGTTCCCGTGGCTGCCAATTGCCCCGGGCTCCGGCAGTTCATACAGGATTTCGATCCGGTAACGGGCGCCGGGAATGGATTCGTTTTTTACCGGAATACGGTCAGTGCGCTTGGAGACGCGATCGGCCGCGCAGCCCGTGCCGGTGACTTTGCTTCGCTCTCCGAGGCCGCCAGGGCGGCTGATTACTCATGGGCCGCTTCTGCCAGGCAGCACGAGACACTCTACCGGCGGATTCTAGCTCAGTCGGGGCGGGCGGCTGCCTGATTTTCCTATGCAGCCCGGAAGGTTTAACTAGGATTCGGCGATTCCTCACGCAGAGGCACAGAGGCCGCAGAGAAAATCTGTTTTCGGGTTAAACGGGTGTTCCCTTTTCGTGTTCTTTTGTCCGGAAGCAACGCGCGGCGACAACAACGGCGATGGTTCCAAGAGCGAGCAGCACGATCGACGACGGTTCCGGCACGACGCTCACCACTCCGGTGGAGGCAAGGCTCGCCGTGTCCCAAAAAAGGCCTCCGCTGAGATTCGTCGTGATTGTAAAGGAGCCACTGTCAAAGCCCGGCGTTGATCCGCCAAAAATTGTGAATGTATCGCCGATGTTGGGAGTAAATCCCGTGTCGATTTCAAGATCGAGAGTGCCCGCTGCAACGAATTGGCCCTGCACGTCAAGCTGATCGAACAAATGCACAGCAGTGCCGCCAAATTTCATTTTCACGGTGGCACCTGCGTCGGTAGTCAAGCTGCCTTTGATGGTGAGTGTGCCAAATGTGGCACCCGGCAGGAGCATGCCGCCCGACTGGACGACCGTGTCACCGCCGATTGTGCCGTTGCCGCTGAGGGTTGCGCCGCCCGCCACAGTCGTTGTGCCGGTGGCGGCTGTCTGGTCGCCCAGAACGGACAGGGTTCCATTCTCGACAACTGTTTCTCCCATGTAGGAATTGGAAGCCGAAACTGTGAGTGTGCCGTTGCCCTGCTTGATCAGGCCGCCTGCACCGCCGACCTCCGAACTGATGGTGATGTTATAGCCGTTGGAATCCACACGGCCGCCGCCGCTCGCAAAGGTGACGTTTCCCGAGGAAAAACCCGAAACAAAGCCCGTCGAATCGCCGGTTGCCCGAAGGATGCCTCCATCCACCGTGAGACTTCCCGAGCCGCTGCCCCTGGTGAAACTCCCTCCGGAGAGCGTTCCCCGGTGTCCGTCCGTTCCGGAAACAACGATCGCGCCGCCGCTGCCAGTCTGGCTGCCTGCAACAAAGGCGGAGGAAGTGACCTGCGCTCCATCGGCGACAGTCAGGGTGCCGGAACCTTCATAACCGGCATAGGAAATCCCCGCACTGCTCAGGGTGGAATTGCTTCCCGTAACAAGAACAGAATTGCCCGCCGAACCGGCGAGGTAGCCGATCAAGTTGTTCGCGGCGATCTGCACCATGCCCCCGTTGGAAATGGTCAGGCTGTTGCCGGAGCCCGAATAGCCAGTGATGAAAGCGCCACTGCTGACAATCCACTTTGAGTTGGCGCCGGTCACCGTGGCCGTGTTGTTGGAAGATGTGGCAAACTGCCCCAAAGCGGTGTTTCCGACGGTCCCCGTCACCATGCCCCCGTTGGAAATGGTCAGGCTGTTTCCCCCGCCATTATACCCCATGTAAATGGCTGCGGTATTCCAAGCGGAACCGGCTCCGGTAATGAGTGCCGAGTTCGTCGTCGAGGTGGTTGCAACACCGAGATACCCCACGACGCCATTCAATACAGCTCCTCCCGAGATCGAGAGATTGTTGGATGCTCCGTTGTTGCCGATGAGAGTGTCGCCCGAAGCATTTACTGAGGTGCCCGAATTCAGGATTTCAAGCGTGTTGGCCGTTGCCGGAACGGTTTCACCCAAACTGATATTCCCATAATTTGTGGTGCCCGAGGAAATGCTGATCGTGCTGCCGCTGCTGTTAACGATCAAATCACTTGCACGCACCGACAAAGTCAAACATCCCCCAGCCAGTGCCACAATCAGTCCTCGTTTTGCGATCAAACGCGCAGACAATCCATATGTTTGCATGCGCGACGAGCTAGAGAAGTTCTTGATGCATGTCAAATAATTCCCGTATCGCCACGATGAGTGCAAAATGGGGGGAATTTCTCCGGGGGAGGAGGGCTTGCCCCCATTCGGCTATTCCTCACGCAGAACACATGATGGAGGAGACCAGCATGGGAGCCTGTTGCATTCACCCGATGAGAGGGACTTGCAGGAGCGAGTGTGGGGCAGCCTCTCGGACTGCGAGGGTTTTGTTATTCCGGCACGACGAGGAAACCATCCGCATCGATCTCCACCCCGCTGATACCGTTGATGGTGATTCTCGCCAGCTGGGCGGGCGTGATGCCGAGTTCATTATCCCCGAAACGAAACGAATCCTGTCCTTTTGTAAAATTGGTGATGCAGAGCGCTCCCTTCCAATTTTCGGAACTGCTGCGGGCGAAGCAGATCTGCGAATTTCCGTTTCCCATGTCCAGATTGAATGTGACGCCGGGATTTCCGAACGGAAAAAGCTGGAGCGTCTTCTGGCTCAGGTCGAGGGAGTGTCCGTTGGTGTTCAATGTCAGCGACTCGCCAGCGACCGAAACCTGGGTCCTGAACGATCCTTCGTCGTTCGCGATCGCGTTGTCGGCGCCGAGGTTGACCGACGAGTTGCTGGTCGATGCGTTGTTCAGAAGCAGGATTCTTGCGGCTGCCAAGGCCGCTGGCCGGTTCAGGTTCATCGTGCCGGGTCCCGTATCGCCCCCGAGGCTGATTGACACTGAGCTTTTCGGCGAGGGGTTGGAGGAAACTCCAGTTCCTTCGATCGTGATCTCCCCTCCTGCTCCGGCCTGATATTGCTGGTTGAACGAACCGCCTTGCGGATCTTCCGAGCCGACGAGGTTGCCCGAAATGACAATCCGTCCTTTGTTGGGCACATGGAAAACAGTGAGGCTTTCGGTCGTCAGGGTTCCACTGAAATTCAGAGTCCCCGAGGGGCCAATTTTTGCGATCACCGAAGACTTGGTCGTGTCAGACGTGTTGACCGTCAAATTGCTGCTCACCGTGTTGTCGCGGGTGGAGCCATCCAAAATGCCGCTACCGCCGCCGTTTCTATCAAAAATCAGCGAGCCGCCTGTCAGAAGAAAGGGAGCCGGGCTGCCTCCCAGGAACTGCATCTGCTGGAAAGTGTAGTTGCCATCCACCGTCACGGTCCGGTTTTTGGCGGAGTCTTTGAACTGGACGAATGCGGTGTTGCCATCGGGAACACCGGCGCTCCAGTT
>Ga0247840_10009362_pt1 | contig 12687 bp, 10 predicted proteins | sample LaCruzMarch2015__FD_192404 | JGI IMG/M metagenome (GOLD analysis project Ga0247840, IMG submission 192404) | Freshwater microbial communities from meromictic Lake La Cruz, Castile-La Mancha, Spain - LaCruzMarch2015_17m | ecosystem: Environmental > Aquatic > Freshwater > Lake | place: Spain...
GGGAAGGTCGTGAATCTCGTCTTCGCGCGGCAACTCGGCCGGCAGAGGTTTGCGTCCGGGCTTCTTGCGCTTATGCGCGGGCACGACAATTGCCGGCTCTTCCTTGGGTTCTTCTGCCTGTATTTTCTCGACCTCGTCAAAGAGCGTGTATTGCTCTTCTTTTGGCCCTGGCTTGTATCTTTCGGGCTTCGAACAAAATATGACGTTTTGAAGGAGCTTGATGCGCTCTTCTAGTTGCAGTATGTAGGATTCGTGGTCTGCAATTTGAAGCAGATTTAGCGAGATTATACCTTTTAGGGCTTCATTCTCATCTATGATTTGTTTTGCGACTATGTTGAGAGTGAAGATATATTTATTTTTTAAAGATAGCAAGCAGAATATTACACTCATTTTAAATATGCATGGAATAGTTTAGACTCTGATGCTCCTCGATGTTGAGTGGATCAAGTCCATCGAGCAGCCAGGCAAGTTGACGCGAGTCAAGATCAAGAACATTGGCTTCTGACTCCGGCCAGGGGTGCGCCGCTCGTGACCTTGACCTCGCGCTCGTGCCGGTCGCGCCAGCTCTCAGGAAACGTGTTATTGAGGGCGAAGATCGCGCCGACAACAGCGCCCTGCCCCAGAAGCAGCCGCTCATTGAGGTGCTCTTCGATTCTGAGGCGCGCCTTTTCGATGACGTCTACAAAGCCGACCTTGCCGGCGTAGTCGTAAAGCGACTGCCTGCTTGCGAAGCCAGCGGCCAGGCAGAGCCCTGCGACGGTGTACGGACGTCCTGCCGCATCCTGGCGCTCGAAGTAAGCCTCGAAGACGGCCTCAAGCTCCTCGGGCTCGGCATACATTGGCGGTCGGCCCGTTTTTCTAGCGAGTTCTTGGCGATGAGCTGCGCATCGAGTATTCATGGCGGTGTTGCTTCCTTTTACACTCAAAAATACACCTTCAATCTATACAACGTCAATAAATATTGGTGGATTGCGAACAGACATCCGTCCTCACCCTCACGGCAGGCGAATGCGCCCTGGCCCATCCCCAATGTTGGCACTTTCAAATACAAACATGAGCGACCTGAAAAATCTTTATCAAACGTTAAGCGAATTCTCAGACGATGAGCCGATATCCCACTCCAGTTTCTGTGTGAAGAAACTCCGGCCGCGCAGGATCTTTTTCAATTTTCTGTCGTAATTTATGGACATGGATACGCACGTAATGCGCTTGCCCGGAGCTGTGCTTCCCCCAAACCTCGCGCAAAAGCAGCGCGTGCGTCACCACCTTCCCGGCGTTGCGAATCAAGATGGAGAGGAGGTTAAACTCGATGGGCGTGAGATGTACATCCACACCAGCCCGGGTCGCCACACGCCCGTCGAGATCAATGAATAACTCACCGAATTGAAAGATGGATGGCGCTTGCTCTTGTCGAGCGGCATCCCGCCTGAGCAATGCCCGTATACGCGCAGCGAGTTCGACCAAACTAAAGGGTTTGGTCAAATAATCGCTCGCGCCCAGGTCCAGCGCCGAGACCTTATCCTGCACCCGTCCTCGCACCGAGAGTACAATCACCCGGGCGCGACTCCACGGCGGTAGACTCTTGAGCACCTCCTCTCCGTCCACGTCGGGAAGGCCCAAATCGAGCAGGATCACCTCGGGCTCGTGCGAGGAGGCAAGATTCATGGCCTCGCGGCCGGTGGACGCCTCCAGCACGTGATAGCCCTCGGCCTCGAGGTAGGGCTTGAGAAACCGCCGGATCGCGGCTTCGTCATCGACGATGAGGATTTTGATCTTAGGGCTGCCCATGATTCGGTATCCGTATCGTAAAAAGCGCGCCGCCCGGCTCGACATCGTTGGCGACGATGCTACCGCCGTGCGCCTTGACGATCGCCCGGCAGATGGCCAACCCGAGCCCGTAGCCCTTGGACCCGACCCGGTCCCCGCGTTGGAAGCGCTCAAAAAGCCGCTCCGGATCGCCCGGCGGCAGTCCTGGCCCCTTGTCGCGCACCTCGATCACCAGGGCGTCCTCTTTGAACGACGCCGCGATACACAGCTCGGTTCCGGGCGGCGTATGCTTCACGCCGTTCTCGACCAAATTGATCAATACCTGCTCCATGAGCACTTCGTCCATGGAAATCGGCGGCAGGTCGTAGGGGATGTCCAGAACGACCAGATGGTCGACGATAAACGGCTTCAGCCTGGACAGTACGCTGCCGATGAGATCCTCGAGCAGCACGGGCTTGAGATCGGGCGTCAGGGCGCCGGACTCGAGCGCCGCGATGCGCAACAGGTTGTCGACCAGCCGCTCCAGGCGCGAGGCCTCGCTGGCGATGTTCTCCTCCAGCGCGCGCCGCACCTCAGCGCTGGTCGTCTCGCCAAGCGCCATCAGGCTTTCCGCCGACCCCGCAATCGCGGCCAAGGGCGTCTTGAAATCGTGCGTCACGGTGGAGAGCAAGGCCGCGCGCAGCTTTTCGCGCTCGGCCTCCACCAGCGTCGTTTTAGCCTTTTCTTCCAGCCTGTCGACGTCAAGCGCCAAGGCGGTCTGGCGAACGAAGGAGTCCAACAAGCGGCGATTGGCCGGCAGCGACAAAGCGTTGCGCGACTCCTGATCCTTGGGCGTCAGTCCGACCACCCCCAGCACCTCATGCGTCCCGAGCAGCGGCAGGAACAGCGCGCTGGAGTCGGCCAGAGTCTGGGTGGAAAGTCCAGCAGGCTTGCCATTGTCGAAGACCCACTGCGCGACGCTGACATCCTTGTCGGTCACGCCCTTCTCGTCGTTGGCCAACACAGAGATGTTGCCCAGGACGCCGGGCGTCAAGGCGAAGACCTTGCAGGAAAACACGCGGTCGATATGCTCCAGGGCGACGCGCAACAGATTCTCCACGCCGCGGGTGGCGGCGAGACGCCAGGCGAAACTGTTCAGCTCGGCGGATTGTCGCTCCAGCTGGACGGCGCTATCGGCCTGCGCTTTTGCGCCAGCCGCCATGCCGCTCATCACCAGGGCGACGAGAAACATCACCCCGAACGTGACCAGGTAGGACATGTCCGAGACGCTGAAACTGAAACGGGGAGGCACAAAACAGAAATCAAAGGCCAGTACGCTCATCGTGGCGGCCAGAACCGACGCGCGCCGCGGAAGCCACACCGCAACGGCCATCACCCCCAAAAGATAGACCATGATCAAGTTGGCCAGCTCGAAATATGGGAACATCGCAAAGCACGCCGCGGTGCACAGGCCAACAATCGCGACTGCATAGGCGAAACCTCTCCACTCGCGCCTCACGCCGGTTGGCGGAGCGATGTGACTCGACCGTTTCCCCTGAGCCTGGCCTTTAATCACGTGGACGTCAATTTCTTCACTCAGGCGGATCAGTTTGTCGACGGGACTCCCATACAACAGGTCGAGGAAGCGTCGCCTCAAGGGTTTGCCGATCATGATTCGGGTGATGTTGTTGCGCCGGGCGAAGCCCACGATCAAGCGCGCCACGTCTCCACTTGTGAGAACGTGCGTTTCTGCTCCCAGTTCCTGGGCCAGATTCAGATTCGTCAGCGCGCGCCTGGTCAATTCGCCCTCGGGTTGCTGCTGGACGTAAAGCGCATGCCACGACGCCCGGAGACCGTCGGCCAGTCGTTTGGCCGAGCGCACGAGCGTGGCCGAACTCGGGGAGGGGCCGACGCAGACCAGGATGCGTTCGTCCGTTGGCCAGGTGGTTTGGATGCCGTGCCCCTGACGGTAGACGAGCACCTCGGCGTTCACCCGCGTGGCCGTGCGACGCAGCGCCAGCTCGCGCAGCGCGTTCAGGTTGCCAAGCTGGAAGAAGTTCTCTTTGGCCCATTCGGCTTGGCGCGGGAGATAAACCTTGCCCTCGCTCAATCGCGTACGCAAATCCTCGGGGGGTAGGTCCACGAGGATGAGCGACTCAGCCCTGTCCAGCACTGCGTCAGGCACGGTTTCGCGCACCCAGACGCCCGTAATCTGCGCGATGATGTCGTTGAGGCTCTCCACGTGCTGGATGTTCAGCGTGGTCCAGACGTCCTGCCCGTGCTCAAGCAGCTCCTCCACGTCCTGCCAACGCTTGGGATGGCGAGAGCCCGGCGCGTTCGTGTGCGCCAGCTCGTCCACGAGGATGAGCTGTGGTCGGCGGGAGAGCGCCGCGTCCAGGTCAAACTCCTCGATCTCGTGTCCTTTGTAGTCGAAGCTGGCGCGCGGGAGCGTCGGCATGTCGTACAACAAGGCCTCGGTGTCCTCGCGGCCGTGCGTCTCGACCACGCCCGCAAGCAGATCGATCCCTTCCGCCATTTTCAGCCGCGCCGCCTCGAGCATGGCGTAGGTCTTGCCCACGCCAGGGCACATGCCGAGGAAGATGCGCAAGCGACCGCGCCGCTTGCCCTCCTCTTCGCGCTTGACCATGGCCAGTAGCGCGTCCGGATCAGGTCGATGATTCTCGTCTCGCATACTGTGCTCTATACTACTTCGGCTGCAAGACATCCAGCGCGAGATTGAGCTGCAGCACGTTCACCCGCTCCTCGCCCCAGAAGCTCAGCCAGGGATGCTCGACATGCCGCTTGATCAGCGCCGCCACATCGGCAGGAGACAGGTTGCGCGCCTTGGCGACCCGCGCGAGTTGATAGGCCGCCGCCGCCGGGCTGATGTGCGGATCCAGCCCGCTGCCCGAGGTCGTGACCAGATCCATCGGAACCGGCCCCTCGCCATGCGCTGCTATGAGCCGCGCTATGCGGGCGGCCACGGCGTCGAGCAAGGCTTTGTTCGACGGCCCCAGATTCGAGCCCGAAGAGGATGACGCGTTGTACTCGTACGGCGAGGTCGCCGAGGGGCGGGACCAGAAATAGCGCTCTGAGGCGAACGGTTGGCCGATCAGCGCGGCGCCGGCAGGGAGCAGACTGCCCTGCGCCTGTTTCGGGAACAGCAGCCCGCCCAGGCCGGTCATGGCGTACGGATAAGCCAGCCCGGTCAGCAGGCTCAGCCACAGGAACATGAGACACGCGGGTCTGCACTCCCTCAGGATGATCGAGAACATACGCGCCCCCTTAGGCCCAACCCAGGGCCGCGATACACATGTCAATGAGCTTGATGCCTACGAACGGGACAACAAGGCCGCCCACGCCGTAAATGAAAAGATTCCGGCGCAGGGCGACCGCCGCAGGGACCGGGACGTACTTCACGCCCTTGAGCGCCAGGGGGATGAGGAACATGATAATCAACGCATTGAAGGCCACGGCCGAGAGCACTGCGGATTTCGGCGTGGTCAGGCCCATGGCGTCTAACACGCGCAGTTGCGGATAGATGCCCGCAAACACTGCCGGAATGATCGCAAAATATTTGGCGATGTCGTTGGAGATGCTGAATGTGGTCAGCGAGCCGCGGGTCATGAGCAGTTGTTTGCCGATGGCCACGACCTCCATGAGCTTGGTCGGGTTGGAGTCCAGATCGACCATGTTGCCGGCCTCCTTGGCCGCCTGAGTGCCCGAGTTCATTGCCACGCCCACGTCGGCCTGGGCCAAGGCGGGCGCGTCGTTGGTCCCGTCGCCGGTCATGGCCACCATCTTGCCCTCGGCCTGATAATAACGAATGCGCGCTAACTTGGCCTCAGGCGTCGCCTCGGCCAGGAAGTCGTCCACGCCTGCTTCCGCGGCGATAGCAGCGGCCGTGAGCGGGTTGTCGCCGGTGACCATGATGGTCTTGATGCCCATGGCCCGCAGCTCGGCAAAGCGCTCGCGGATGCCGCCCTTGACGATGTCCTTGAGCCAGACCGCGCCGAGCGGCTTGCCGTTGTCCGAGACCAACAGCGGCGTGCCGCCGGATTTGGCGATCTCGTGGATGAATTTTTCGATCTCATTCGGGATGCGCTGACCGGACTGATCGGCCAGGGCTTTGATCGCGTCCGGCGCGCCCTTGCGTATCGAGCGGCCCGGCAGGTTCACGCCAGAAAGCCGGGTCTGTGCAGTGAACGGCACGAACGAGGCGCCGATCTGATGCAGGTCGCGCCCGCGGATGCCGAACCGCTCCTTGGCTAAGACCACGATTGAGCGGCCTTCGGGCGTCTCGTCGGCCAGGGAGGCCAGCTGCGCGGCCTCGGCCAGCTCGCGCTCGCCCACGCCCGGAACGGGCAGGAACTCGGACGCCTGCCGATTGCCCAAGGTGATGGTGCCGGTTTTGTCCAACAGCAGGACATCCACGTCCCCGGCCGCCTCGACCGCGCGTCCAGAGGTGGCGATCACGTTGCACTGGATCAGCCGGTCCATGCCGGCGATGCCGATGGCCGAGAGCAGCCCGCCGATCGTGGTCGGCGCAAGGCAGACGAAGAGCGCGGTCAACGCCGCGACGCTCACGGCCTGCCCCTGCCCGGACAGCGCGACCGCATAGGCCGACATCGGCCGCAACGTCACGCAGACCACCAGAAACACCAGCGTCAACGAGGCCAACAGAATATTCAGGGCGATTTCGTTGGGCGTCTTGCGCCGCTTGGCGCCCTCGACCAGGTTGATCATGCGGTCCAGAAAGGTCTCGCCCGCGTCGGCCGCGATGCGCACGATCAGCCAGTCCGAGAGCAGCCGCGTGCCGCCTGTGACCGCGCTACGGTCGCCGCCGGCCTCGCGAATGACCGGCGCGCTCTCGCCGGTGATGGCCGATTCGTCCACCGAGGCCACGCCCTCGACAATCTCGCCGTCCGAGGGAATGATGTCGCCGGTCTCCACGAGCACGACGTCGTCGCGACGCAACTCCTTGGCCGGCACGGTCTTGACCTGCGCGTCGCGCCGCGGATGGTTCAACTTCTTAGCCGCGACGTCCTGCCGCAGACCGCGCAACGCCGCGGCCTGCGCCTTGCCGCGGCCCTCGGCCATGGCCTCGGCGAAGTTGGCGAACAGAACCGTGGCCCACAGCCAGGCAGAAACAGCGGCCACAAAACCGAAGCTCGTCTCGCCCGCGCCAAAGGCCGATTGCAGCGCCAGCCCCGAGGTCAACAACGCGCCAATATACACCGTGAACATGACAGGGTTGCGCGCCTGCCGCGCAGGCGCGAGCTTGAGGAAACTATCGACCAGCGCCGGTTTGACGATGGTCGGATCGAACAGAGAATGCGCTTTGGGTTTGGACATGATCATCACCTCGTTAGTTCGACGAATACAGCGCCAAATGCTCGGCGATCGGGCCTAGGGCCAGGGCCGGGACAAAGGTCAGCGCGCCCACGGTCAGCACCACCGCGATAAGCAGTGCAACAAAGATCGGACCATGCGTCGGCAGGGTTCCAGGCCCCTCCTGCAGCCGCTTCTTCTTGGCCAGACCGCCGGCCAGGGCCAGGACCGGGACGATCAGCCCGTAGCGCGAAAGAAACATGGCGATACCCCCGGCGATGGTCCAGAAGGGCGAGGTCGCGGTCAGGCCGGCGAAGGCGCTGCCGTTATTGTTGCCCATGGACGAGAAGGCGTAGAGAATCTCGCTGAAGCCGTGCGGCCCCGGATTGGAGAGCGCCTCGGGAGGCCCGACGACCGCGGCCAGGGCTGCGCCCATCAGGCACAGAAAGGGCGGAATCAGAATGACCAGCGCGGCCATCTTGGTCTCGAACGGCTCGATCTTCTTGCCCAGGTACTCGGGCGTGCGGCCGACCATCAGCCCGGCCACGAACACAGCCACAATGGCGAAGACCAGCATCCCGTATAAACCAGAGCCCACCCCGCCGTACACCACCTCGCCCAGCTGCATAAGCAGCATGGGCCACATCCCGCCCAGCGGCGTGAAGCTGTCGTGCATGGAGTTCACCGAGCCGTTGGACGCGGCCGTAGTCGCCGCGGCCCAGAGCGCCGAACTCGCTGTCCCGAAGCGCAGCTCCTTGCCCTCAAGGCTCGCCGTCGACGCCACGCCGAGCTTGGTCAAGAGCGGGTTCGGCGCGCCTTCCGCGCTCATGGTCAGGTAGGCGAAGCCTACAAAAAGAATGGTCATGGCCGCCAGGATCGCCCAGCCTTGACGCCGGTCGCCTACCATCACTCCGAAGGTATGACACAGAGCCGCCGGAATGAGCAGGATGGCGAGCAACTCCAGGAAGTTCGTCAATGGCGTCGGATTCTCATAGGGGTGCGCCGAGTTGACATTGTAGAAGCCGCCGCCGTTGGTCCCGAGCTGCTTGATGGCCACCTGTGAGGCGACCGGCCCGAGCGCGAGGGTCTGGCGCTCGAGCGTCTTCTTCACGGGCGACGCGTCCTTCGTGGCCGCTGGCTGCTCGTACTCGGTCTTGTCCAGTGTCGCGACCTCGACCTCCCCGGTCATGGTCTGGGGCGTTCCCTGCCAGATCAGGAGCAGGCAGAGCAGGACGGACAGAGGCAGGAGCACGTAGAGCGTCGAGCGCGTCAGATCGCGCCAGAAATTGCCGAGCTTGTCGGTCTCCCGCCGGGCCAGGCCACGCACCAAGGCGACGAGCACGGCCATGCCCGTAGCGGCGGACACGAAGTTCTGCACGGTCAACGCCATCATCTGGGTCAGGAAACTCATGACCGTCTCGCCGCTGTACGCCTGCCAGTTCGTGTTCGTGGCGAAGCTGATCGCGGTGTTGAAGGCCACATACGGATCAACGCCTGAGAATCCGAGCGGATTGAGAGGGAGAACGTCCTGGAGCCGCTGCAGCGCATAGACCACGAGCATGCCGAGCGCGTTAAAAAGAATCACAGCCACGGCGTATGTCTTCCAATCCATCTCGCGCCCGGCGTTCACGCCGCTAACGCGATAGAGTCCCCGTTCGAGCGGCCCCAGGAGCTTGTCCAGGCCGCAGGGTGCATTTTGGTACACGCTCGCCATGTAGAGCCCCAAGGGCCAAGCCGCCAGGAGCAGCGCACCCAGATACGCCAATAATTGAATGTATGTTATCGTGTTCATTCAAACCACTCCGGTTTGCATAACGCCGCAAACAAATAAACAAACAGAACCAGTGCGATGGACAAGGCTAGCCAATCCATATGCATTACCTTTTTTAAAAATGTTGATAATTCAATGAGTCCAAAGCTCCCGTCTCCAGCCCCAGCAGGAAACTTACGAAATGAATATCCACTATGCTGCTCCTTCCGAGTTTAGTTGTTGCGACAGAGATAACCACGGGATCATAAAAATGGTGTTAATTATCGACTTAGAGCGTAAAAAAAGTGTAAACGGAGATATCCGCACAAGGAATGAGCAAGAGGCCCCAAAAAGGAACTATAGCAGAGAGCGCTTGTCCAGACGACTCAAAGTGCGCCATCAAGACGGCTGAAATCTCGCCTGCACTCCAGGGCGTGGACATATTTGGGGGGGGCTTTCCAAAGGAGGAGCACGACTCAAGGACGCCGGCCTGTCTCTACGCGTGGCGACTTTTTACTAGCTGAACCAACGGCAGGCCCCAATCTCCGCCAAAACGCGCAAACCAGACTGACTCGTTTTATATAACCCCTTGTGCTGACATAAAAAGGGACGTTAAACTGTTATTAAGGGGGGGGCATACAAACCACGAGAAGTGCGAGAGTCCGGCGAGAACGAGAAGGGCGGGAGCGACAACAAGAAGACAACCAAGACGATCAGGGGCGCGCTGCGGGCAAGAGAGCTCAGGGAGACGTAGAGCCCCGGACGACGACCTTCTTCATGGCCACAAGGCCAGGGAATGGATCGCCGAGGGGCTTAACTGCACCACGGAAGCTTCAAAGCAGGGGGGCGCCGACACAGGCGGCCGCAAAGGGGCCTGGAGCGCGTTCCGCCTCTCTGGGCGACTCAAGACATGGCCCGAGGCAAGGGAGGGGCTTAGGGGGGGCAAGTATGGGCGTCGGGATTTGGACTAGTTGCTACCAAAACACACCAGGGAGAGAGCGAGCTACCGAAGATCGCAACGAGGTCGGCGCGCATGATCACCACCACGGCCATGGAGCAGAAGCAGGCCCCCCCCCGAGCGCGTCTACGGCGGCCTATGCCGAGACAATCACGCGCAAAATCACCTGCTCATTCTCACCGCGAGTATGTGGCAAAACTGGTCGCACATGTGGGGTATAGTGTGGGGTAAAGAAAAAGACCTCACAGCATTTTCACTGTAACCCCTTGTTTACTTTGGTGCGCCCGGCAAGATTCGAACTTGCGGCCTACGGATTCGAAGTCCGGTTTTATACCCTTCCCAAAGGTTCCCATAGTATCCTATCTGACTGAAATAAAAGACTTCCAGTTTTTTCATTCTTCCCAATTCTTCCCTATAATTCCCTTAAAATGATGGACAGGGGTTGGACAGCTTTTGGTGCTTGTGATATATCGGTACCGTCCGTTCGCATATCAACTTCGGCGGCAAAAAGTTGGACTGTCCAACTCAAAAATTTGGACAGATCAAAAGAAAGGATTAAGCTGTCCAACCGGGAAGGAGGTAACATATGGGAAACAAATGGAATAAATCTCAGTACCCTGGAGTTCGCTACCGCGAGCATAAAGTCCGTATGCATAATGGGCAGCCGGATCGCTATTTTACGATTTATTACAGGCTCCACGGCAAACTGCACGAAGAGGCTCTTGGCTGGGCGTCGGAAGGCTGGAACGCCAAGAAGGCCTCCATTGAACTTAACCGCTTAAAACATGCCCACAGTACAGGCGAAGGCCCATCTACCCTCTCAGAACGTCGCCAAACTGAGGAACAACGTAAAGTAAAGGAGAAAGAAAAGAAAGAAAAAGATGTCGCATCACTTTTAACCTTCGCCGAATTCTTCACGAAAACATATTACCCCCATGCTCAAACGGACAAAACGCAACGATCATATGAGCGAGAAGACCAGCTATATCGCCTTTGGATATCTCCAATCCTTGGGGTTTTGCCATTGACGATGATCCATTCTGCCCACCTAGAGGAAGTCAAGAAGGTTATGCAGGATGGTGGTTGCGCGACAAGGTCAATACGCTATGCTCTGGCCGTCATACGCCAGGTTTTTAACTATGCAAAGTATTGTAGAGCTTTTTCAGGTGATAACCCCATTTCGAACGTCAAGATGCCGCAGGAAGATAACCGGAGGCTTCGTTTTTTAACACATGAGGAAGCCGAACAGTTATTTGATGCGCTCAAAAATAAATCTCAGCAACTTTATGAGATGTCGCTCGTCAGCCTCCATAGTGGAGCACGTGCTGAAGAGATAATGTCCTTAAAATGGAGTGATTTAAACTTTGAACGCATGACAATGACGCTGTGGGACACCAAGAACACCAAGACGCGCATGGGGTACATGACAAAGGAAATCAAAGAAGTTCTCCTCCATAAACAAAAGAATAGGGCCACTGAACTTGTATTTCCTGGGAAAGGAGATGTTCAGTCAAAACAAGTATCCGCAAGCTTTACAAGGACCGTTGACGCCTTGGGGTTCAACATAAACATCTCCGACCGAAGAATGAAAGTCGTTTTCCACACACTTCGCCACACCTATGCGTCCTGGTTAGTCCAGAACGGCGAAAGCTTGTATACAGTCAAGGAACTCATGGGCCATTCCACACTGGCCATGACTGAGCGCTATGCACACCTAAGTCCAGACAATCTGAAGAAGGCTGTTCATCGCCTTGAAGATAGCATCTCCATGAAGAGAACCCGTGAATCCTAAAATTGTCGATCGAGGACTCGCCTTCCTTTCTCCGTCAAACGATAGAGCTGTGTGGGACTTCTGGGTGTATCCGGTTGGTTTCTCTCGATCACCCCCTTGCTCAAGGCCGGATCAAGGAAGTTCTTTCTGAACGTTGGACGATGTGACAACGACATCTCGCGCATGAGCTCTGAAGCTCCGGCCTCCTTGCCAGCCAACACCTGAAGCATGCACATCACTTGATCACCTACTTGGTCGCTTTCTTGATCGCTCTCTCCAACTTCCCCCAAAGCTTCAAGTAGCGCGGAGAGGATGAATTCAAGAAAGGAGGCTGAGTCGCCATAGTTATGAGCTTTCGCCAGCGCCTGATAGTCGTCTTCCTGGCGATCACGTAGAGCCATGTGGACAACCGTGTCGCCGCGAAAGATGCCCACGTTGCTGTCGCGAAATGTTCCTGGCTGGTCGACCAATCCCGCCAGGAGCATCCCATGCGCCTCCGACAGGTGCTTTACAAAAGTAGGCTCTCAAGCCTCAAGGAGCTCGTAGGCGACAAAGGCGTTGCGCATCTCTTGAATCTCTCTCGGCAACCCGAGCACGCGCTTGCCAGCCAGAACAGCCGTGACCTGCTCAAGGTTCAACGTGTTATTCTCAACGGCCAGGGTAGCCTGGATTGTGCACAGGCGATTGTCACGACGCAATCTAGGCGTCAAATCCTCTGAAGCCAAAGCATCATGCCTCCCAAGCCATTCGCCGATCTCCTCGACCATCCGGCAGCGGTCAAAGGCGCGGCTGAATTCATGCCCGAGATACTCGCAGCGCAAAAGGAATCCGACGTGTATTGCGACATAGCGTCATACTCAGGTGGGCTCGTGAGGTTGATAACTTCCAGTTAAGTTAACCAATATAAGTGTTTGGGCCTTACTGGCGTAAAATTGGGTAACTCTTTTCTCTTTGTTTCAAGGATTAATCTGTTAACTTATAAAGGTCTAAGGCTACTCCAAACCCTACCTAGAAAATAGTGTCAGCGGCGACCTGAAAATGCCTAAACTCCGCCGGGTTGAACGTGCGACATCTTCTTCCTCCGTCTTCTTCCTGAAATTGCATATAACTTCCTATTCTTCCTAGTTTTCT
>Ga0247840_10009363_pt1 | contig 12686 bp, 9 predicted proteins | sample LaCruzMarch2015__FD_192404 | JGI IMG/M metagenome (GOLD analysis project Ga0247840, IMG submission 192404) | Freshwater microbial communities from meromictic Lake La Cruz, Castile-La Mancha, Spain - LaCruzMarch2015_17m | ecosystem: Environmental > Aquatic > Freshwater > Lake | place: Spain...
TTTGAGCATATCCTTTTGGATATCCATATCGCTACTTTTCTGTACCTTATTTTGGAGATTTTCTGTAAAATTTCTAGCATAATCATCTATGCTTTCTGCTTCAGTTAATAGTTTATGATATTCCATATTCTCCGGCTTTGCGGCTTCTATAAAATCTCCAAATCTTGGTAAAGTAATCAATGGTATTTGATCTTCTTCGTCTCATGATCCCAAAGTTATCGGACTTTGGTCTGATATTGTTTTTTTGTTCAAAAAACTTTTGTATGTAACATTTCCTGTGAGTAAATTGTAAGATAGTGCTATCTTTTTGCCGTTGAGTGTCCCATTGATATGGAACATCATATCTGGAGATACCGCATCCCTATTTTCATCTATCTTGAGTTGCTGGATGACATTATCTTTTTCACTGATATTTACATCCATATATTTTTGGAGCGTCGTAATGCATTGTGATATAGCGGTATCTTGGATAAGTACATTAGTTTTGTTGATTAATTTTTCTTCATATGGTTTCCCTTGTTCTTTGAGCTTGGGAAGTAATGAGGTGATTGTTTTTTTCTGCTCGTCTGGTGTATCATTTTTGATTGTCATATCATCATTGAGGTATTCCATATATTCAGAAATTTTTTTACCCGTTTCTTTGGTATCTAAAGATTGATATCGAACCAGTAGTTTTTTATAGTATGCCTTATCTTTCATTCACTGTGGAATCCATTCTGTGTTTTTGTTTTTTTCAAAATAACTAGCAATATCAGAGTCCATATTTATATTCTCTATCATTTTGCTATATGCATCATTTTTTTCATATCTTTCCGTCATAGATTGTTTCGCATTTTCATATACTATTTGCAGACCAGAAGATCACATATCTATTCCTAATTTTTGGTTAACTTCATAATATTCTATCACCAATGCATTAAATTCTGCTTTGGCTTCGGAATTCATTTTTGACTGAATCTCTGGACTAGCCAATTGTTCTAAACGATAATTATTTATTAATATATCTTCTGCCTTCTCCTCACCATACAACTTTAATAATGTACCGTACGATGGCGCTCATTTAGCTTTTTGTGCATAGACCATATATCCCTTTTGTTTGTCTTCACCTTTAAACGTTCTTGTTTTAGTATTTATTATCCATTCGCTGAGATATTCATTGCTATTTACAAATCTATCAATCCTCTCTTCAACATCTATCAACTGATTTAAATTCAATATTTGTTCAGGTGTTTCATTGTTTTTGTATTGAATTTTTTCTTTTTGTACGTTTTGAATTTCTCATCTTAAAAATGCTACTAATTGTATGGGACTCAATTTTTTAAATTTTGAAATTTGTTCTTGTGTAAAATTAGACATATACGTATCTACTTCTCCGTTTGGAAAAGCACTTATGATTGACCTTTTTTGTTCTATAGAAAATTTATTTATTACTTCAGGATAGCTATGCAAAGAAATTGTATCACCCTGGAGTATTCTCTTTCTAATGCGTTCATTCTGATCTAATGTCCCTGTATATTTTTCATTTTTTCATTCTACTTTTGACATCTTTACCAATCGTTCATGATTTGTTTCTTTAAATTTATTTCGATTAATTCAAAATTTTTTACTTACCAAATCAGCAAGTGTATCATATTTATCAACTGATAGTTTGTTGGTTGATTCTATATCATTCATATCATCAATTTTTTTATTTTAAAATTTAACTTATTTTATCATCCATGGATACCACTTTTTGAGTGATTTTTTGATATCTTTTGGTTTGATAATACCGTATTCTGTAATGATTCATGTTATGAATTTTGCTGGCACCATATCGAAAGCATAATTGATTATTTTGAGTCATTTCGGAGCATCGGATCGAAGTTCCTGACCAGATCTTTGTTCTATTTTTACCGTATTTTCTGTATCTACCTTGAGTAAGCTTCCAACAATATATACCGGTATCTTGGAATGCCAAGCTGCTAATGCTATACTAAAACTTCCTACTTTATTGTAGATATCACCAGTGATTTTTATAGCATCTGAGCCGATAATAACCATATCGATATCTATATCTGATTCATAGATATTATCTACAAAAAATGGTGCGGTATCATCAGTAATCATTGTATCAGGCACGCCAGCTTTCACTAGATCAGCTGATGTTTTTCTTCACTGATACAACGGTCTTGTCTCTGTATTGAATACTTGTATTTTCTTACCTTGTTGGTGTGCTATTACCAAAAGCTTCACCACGGATCCGCTATGGCAATGGGTCATAATGGTCATTCATTTTTTTATAATTTTGGCTCCAATCAAGGGTCTGAGGGTTTCTTCCGTTTCTATGTCTTGGAGATACGCCTTGCACGTTTTAAAGAGTGTTGTTTGTATTGTTTTAAGCTCTGACTTTTTATCTATCAATGTTTTATAGCTTGCTAAACATGCTTTGAGACCGTTAAACAACATCGGCTCTGTCGCTCTTGCAGTTTTGATAAGTACGATAGCTTGTTTGAAAAATGTATCAAATTCTTTGTGGTTTTTAAAACTTTGATTTTTTATTTCTTTTGCGAGAATATCCATTCATGCTTTGGCGATATTGGTTGCTCACTGAATTTTTATGCTTTTGATGTCATCAGCAACTGTTCTAATAGGGATAAGGTTCATCATAAGAGGAGATTAAAGGTTAAATGTTTTTTCTATGTCATATTTGAGTAAATGCTTTTGTGTGTAGATCAAATGAAGCAATAAGCTTATACATATTTTTGATATTACCGTCGCTTAGATGCCAAAGACAGCTAAGTATTTTTTTGATAAATACTCTATTGTGTATATCTTCTCACCCATATCATTCCTTGGTATGAAATCGTTTTTGTAGTTCTTCATAGCTAAGTTTTTTGAGATCTTGCATTTTTTCAAGGAATTTTTCAAATGATTTTTCTTTTTCATTAGATTTTTCGAGAGGAAACATTTTATGAATTGTAGCATTCTTTAATAGCAAAAGCATATCTTGATAATTTAGGATGTTAGCACCGTCTCCATAATTGATTGCTTTCTTTTTTTGTTTGCGACTTATACGCAGTTCAGCTTGTCCTCACCTGGGGGAATATATCAATGCATAAATATTTAAGAAATTCTTTGGCTCACTTTGATTCACCTGATCCCTTACTCATGAACTCACTACGAATAACTTTAATGGCCCATGAGAAAATCAAAATAATTTTGGAATATCTTTTCTCGTAAATACTTCCGTATTAAATTCCTCATTGCCTATATGGACAAGAATGTTTTCTCCTTCATATCTCATTAAGGTATACAGTCCTGCTGCGTTTCCTACTTCTGCTTCTTTTCCTGTATCTATGCAATAATCAGCTACTCCATCAGTTTCATAATAATATTGTGCTAATCTTGTAAATACACCTATATTATAATTTCTCATATATTCTCATTGATTTTCCTGATTCTCAAAAACATCAGCGATTTCATCCTCTTGATTGGGATGTTTTTTATTCAAATATTTATCATCACTATGTTCTCGTTTTTTTTCCATAGAGCAAAATCGAGGTAAAAGCATTGATAATTAAGTATATTCGTACTTCTCTTTTTTTGCAATTTCAAGCTAAAAAATAAGCATATTATACTAGCTAATTTGTTAAAATGGGGTATAGTAGTTTTCCACCCGGGTGCATACTAAAAAAAGACGCTATTGGGCGCCCTTTTTCTTTATTGATATATTTATTGAATATTATTTACTAATTTCGGCTATATAATAGATTTTCTTGGTTACTAAATCATATAATTCTACCATAGGAACTTCGTGACTATATCATTTTTCTTTCATATATTTTGCAATCACAGGATACACCTTCATGGGTCCTATCATAGCGGAAAATGTATTTTTCATAGGAAATTCTACGACTATTTTATTTCCTTCAGGAAGTGTCTTGATTTGAACATCCGTAACAGCATTCAATTTCTCAGCATCCTGTGGATCAATACTAGCTCCAATATCACTTCTTAGAAGGTCTCATGAAATCACTGCTGGATCATCATAATAGATACCTACTCCCGTTGCAGAAATGATGCCTGCACCAGAAAGTACTTCATATACTTTGGTCATTGATGGTCAGACTTTTCCATAATTTCCTACAAAACTGACATATGCTATCGTATAGGGACCCATACCTTGTTCTTTAACCTCTAACTTAGTAAATCCCCCGGAATACCATCGGTTGGTAAGTGCTAAAACCACTAGTATTATAAGAAATATCCCAATGTTTTTGAGCGATGTTTTTAAAAATTTCATAGAGAGCATATAAATAAGTAAAAATACTTTATGTAGTACATATTAGCAATCTACGGTAAAATAACAAGTTTTTCAAAAAATAAGTAAAATTATTTGGTTTTTAAACATTAAAATAAAAATAGACGAGTATGTCTATTTTTATCACTTTATAACCGTTTCGTATGTAAAATACTATATTTTTGTCACTGCAACTTTACCATCAGGATCTATACCTTTGATTTTTACTTTGATTACTTGTCCGAGCTTGAAATGTGCAGTAAGCGGTGTTGTCAACCTTTCTCCAAGATTGGAAATATGACAGAGTCCCATTTTCTTTTTTGGAAGTTCTACAAATAGCCCATAATCTTCGATTCTCTTTATCTTTGCTTCAAACTCTTGACCTACTTCTAGATCAGAAGCTATTTCTAAGACAATAGCAACTACTGTATCAATAACCGTTTGATCTCTATGACCGATATAACATGTTCCGTCATCTTCAAAATCTATCTTTACTCCAGGATTTCTTTCAATGATTCCATTGATTATATCACCACCCTTTCCGATAACTTCCCTTACTTTTTCTGGTTTGATGTGGATAATCTTAATCTTTGGTGCATATTCTCAAAGACTTGTTCTTGGTTCAGCTATAGTTTGTAGCATAACATCCATAATTTCATTATATCCTTCAAATGCCCTATCGATAGTTTCGTGAATGATATCCATAGATATTCCTTTCAATTTTGTATCTAACTGGATAGCAGTTACTCCATCTCTCGTTCCTGCGACTTTGAAATCCATATCTCCGGTAAAATCTTCCGTAGCCATAAGATCATTGAGTACTATATGTTTAGTAATATTATCGTCATCATCATGATCCGTCATCAATCCCATAGCAATACCAGCAACGGGTTTTTTGATAGGCACTCCAGCGTCCATAAGTGCTAACGTTGATCCACAAACAGATCCCATAGATGTGGATCCGCCTGATCCTAAACACTCAGAAACTGCTCTGATAGTGTAAGGAAATTCTTCCATTGTTGGCAAGACCTTTTCTAATGCTTTTTCTGCCAATCTTCCGTGTCAGATTTCTCTTCTTCCTGTTCATCTCGTCCCTTTTGCTTCACCTACAGAAAATGGAGGGAAATTGTAATGATGGAAATATCTTTGATGTACGTTATTGTTTTCCATATCATCGAGAATCAGATATTCTTTTGGTCCTCATAAGGTAACGGTGGTTAATACTTGGGTATCACCTCTTCGGAACAATCCGCTTCCATGTACTCTTGGTAAGCTTGCTACTTCACAATAAATCGATCTGATCTCTTTTTGAACTCTATCATCTATTCTTTTCCCTGTATCGATAGTACGATGGCGAAGGAAATATTTGATTACCGTAAAGACTCACATTTTTACTTTCATTTCTGTGAAATCTGTTTGTTCACTATCAGCGATATGGTCTTTGCAAAGTGTCAAAACTTCTCTTTCATACAGAGATGATAATTCATTGAATGGTACTTTACTATTTCCTGTAAGCGCTTCTAATTTATCTTTGGTAAGAATATTGCTGATATATGCTATAAGTGCTTCTGATGGTTTATTATACATAACTTCTTTTGGTATTATGGTAAGTTTTTTAAGAAACTCTGTCTGATAATCACATGACACATCAATAGCTTTTTGTCCTACTACAAATGCTTCTTTGAGCAATTCTTTTGCTACTTCGTTTCCTTCTGCTTCAATCATATTGATTGATCATTTCTTTCCTGCCACCAACAAGAGAAATAAACTTTTTTCTGACTCTGCTCTCGTTGGGTTGATGATAAATTTACCATCAATATATCCTATCTGAGCTGCACCTACGGGACCGTCAAATGGTATACCGCTAGCTAAGATAGAAAGTGATGACCCTATAATCGTTGCTACTCCTAAATCAATTTCTTGATCAAGAGCAAGTGGCGTAATAGTAATAACAACATCATTTATCATCCCTTTAGGGAACATTGGTCTAAGTGCTCTGTCACTCAATCTACAATAAAGAACGGATTGGTCAGAAGGTCTCCCCTCTCTTCTTCTATATGCTGCCCCACCTAATCTTCCTGCTGCAGAAAAACTTTCTCTAAAATCAATCATTAAAGGAAGGAAATCTGAATCTGGTCTTGGATTTTTTTCCATAACAGCAGAACATAGTAATACGCTTTCTCCAAATTGGAGCTTAATGGAACTATCAGCTTGTACTGCAAGCTTTCCCGTTTCAAACGAGAGTGCTTTTCCTTCTCGATCGAAGGACTGCGTGTGGAGTTCAAACTCCTTTTTTTTGATAGACATAATAAAAACATAGATAATAAAACTGGGACATGGAACTAGGAACTAGTCTTTGTCTCAAAAAAGAAAATATGTATAATTAGACAGATTAAAACAGCCATTAGTTATTTACAATCAACTCTCAGTTGTTTTAATCTGTCTCGCTAATTATCACAAGATTCTTTCACAAAAAATATAACAATTAGGAGCTTAAATGCAAAAAGAAATAAAAAAACTGATACGGGAAACCGTATCAGTAGAATTATTAGTCATTAAAGATAGCATATTTTACTTTGTCTTCTTTCAAAACGATAAGGATTGAATCCTCTAATAGAACTTTTTTTCTTTCCCCCTCTTGGGTAAAGGTCACTGTGCCGTTATTTTTTGCAGTAATGTCAATAAGCATACCAAACCGTGGATTTGCCTGATCATATTGAATAATCTTACGATTATCAATAATCACGATTAAAGATCCACGTAATTTGTAATTGGGATGGGTACAAAATTTTTCTGCTTGCTCCACAGTTAATCGAGCTAAACCAATGAGCTCTTTTGTATTTAATGAAATGTTCATAGCTATATATTTATTTTGTTTTAGAAAAAAACTATAGATAAAAAATCTAGAAAGTCAATTCTTTGTTTTTTTAATAATGATATGATTTCCCCTGTTCTATAGTTCCAATCCTATAGAGTTGTTCTAATAAGGTAACCTTGGCTAGTCCATGGGGAAGCGTAATAGCTCAGAAAGAAATTTTATAATCTATATAACTCGACAGTAATTGTTCGTCAAGCCCGTATGGTCAGCCTATAATAAATACACAATCATTATGCGTACAAAGTATATGAATATCTATCGTAGTCAATTGTTTCCCTTCTTTACTCAAAAGAATTTTTTTGTATGCTGAAAATTTTTTGAGATGAGCAATACTATTTTCCGTATCGGCTTTGATTATCTGCTGAGTGTTTCCATTTTTACTTGGTTTAATATTTTCTATTTTTACTGATTTACCTAAACGTTTGGTATACTCCTCTACTACCTTCTCTCGATGTTTATCAGAATCACTAATACTCAATATCACAAACATCATCGAAATAAAAAATTAAAAATTAATAGTTTACCAATCGAATAATTATTCGTTTTGGTAACTATATATTCTTCAATCAAAAAATAAGAAATATATTTTTTGAAGGAGAATATATAATGAATAATGTTGGTATTTGTCTGATCACCAACTATCGTAAATTATACAATAGTTTGTTCCAGTGGTTCCTACATTATTCATCTTTCATTATCCATTATTCATTAATTAATATTGTATATATTTCGGAGGCTGTCCGTTGTATGGACTGAGCACCTTGAAGATATCTCCCTTTTGGATGCCTCTATGTTCAAATTCTTCTAAGATTCATTTTTGCCCAACTTGTTTCCAAAATCGTGCTTCTGCTTCATCATTTCCTCGTTGGAGCATCCGCACAAGTTTTGCAAATTCTTCGTTATAAATTTCTCGAACGTTTACATATTGAGCGTCTCTTGCTGAAATATAATTTTCATTGATCAATACTTCTTTTTCCTCTTCACTGATATTTCTGATTGAATTTTCTCTATGTTTGATTTCATGATGAGGGATATTTTCGATATGATACACTTCCTGCACATCGGTCTTTTTGAGGACTTCAACAATTCTTTTCAATCGTTCATCAATGCCGAAATGGGTCGCAGCAGATATTGTAAAGGTATATTCTTCGAGTAATTTTTTCGTGATTTTTGTTCAGAATCATTCTTTTTTGAAAAATTCAAGTATCTGTTTCCGAAGTTGTGTTTTATATTCCTTGAGAATTTCTGGATCGTTAACTAGATCATATTTATTGATCAAAATAAGTATCCTTTTCTCGATAACTAATTTTCCTTCTTCATAAATAAATAACGTAATCATCCCCTTATCTTCTTTGATTTGAATCTCTACGGCATTTGGATCTTTACTAAATTTTGTACGTGTATAGGTACAAATCTCATCAAACAATTCTGGTATCTCGATAATTCATTGATCATATCTCGATATATCTCCTATCATACAAAAAACTCTCGCTTTGAGGATATGACGCAAAAATGCATTTCCCAATCCCCTTCCTTCAGCAGCTCCTTTGATAAGACCTGGGATATCTATTACATTGAAATGTGTATCTTGTACAGTTACCGATCAAAGATTTGGTACCAATGTCGTAAATGGATAATCAGCAACTTTTGCTTTAGTATTTGAAATACTGTTTATAAGACTTGTCTTCCCAACACTTGGCGTTCCAATCAATGCTATATCGGCAAGCAATTGAAGTTCAAGTATGAGCTCTTTTTTGTTTCCTGGTTCACCAAGCAGACAAAATGTCGGATACTGATGGACAGCATCCTTGAAATGAATATTTCCTACTCCACCTTCACCGCCAGCAAGCGCTACGTATTGTTCTTCGTCTTTTGTAAATGTGTAGAGTATTTCATCTGTCAATTTATCTCTTATGAGTGTTCAAACCGGAACATAGAGAATAAGATCTTCTGCATTTGATCCATATTGATCTCTGGATTTCCCTGCTTCGCCATGATCTGCCTTGAATGTTGATCTGTATCTATATCATTGGAGGGTGTTTTCATCTTTGCGTGCTTGAAATATAATTGATCATCATTTACCGCCATTTCCTCCGGATGGTCATCAAAAAGCTACTCCTGCTTCTCTTCTTCAGGTTACAGTTCCATCACCTCACTTTCCCGACTGTACACTTATCGTAACTTCATCATAAAAACGCATAATTTTAGACTAAAGATAAAAGCTTAAAGCTAAAAGCTTATTCCTACTTTACTAAAGTAGATAATAAAGGAAAGAGAAAATATTTTTCTCCTTATGTATCTCGATGATGTTTTATATAATGGTAGGTGAACGGAGGATCCGACATGAAATTAGCCAAGCTAAGCTGGGGGGACCGAACCTTGTCCTTAAGAGGGACCCGCTCTAACCAATTGAGCTATTTATTTTCCGATTAAAAAAAAATCTCCTCTACTGAGGGATTCATATATATTCATGTAGGCGAACGGGGAATCGAACCCCGAACCTTGTCCTTAAGAGGGACCTGCTCTAACCAATTGAGCTATTCACCCATAGTATTTTATTGACCTGCTCTAAGCAATTCACCTATTCTCCCATAGTATTTTATTGACCTGCTCTAAGCAATTCACCTATTCCCCCATAGTATTTTATTGACCTGCTCTAAGCAATTTACCTATTCTCCCATAGTATTTTATTGACCTGCTCTAAGCAATTTACCTATTCTCCCATAGTATTTTATTGACCTGCTCTAAGCAATTCACCTATTCACCCATAGTATTCTAAATACACAAAAAACATATGTGGAATGTATATAAAAAAATCGAACGAAAAAGCAATTGAAAGTTTGATTTCATTTACAAGATTCAGATAACTATCCTAGCTTTCAACCTTACTATTCTATCTTCATTGTGTAGTTATATAGTTTTCCACTTTAATATGTACATCACTCATGGCTTTGGATGATACTAGAGATGGTGCTCAGAATAACAAATCTTCAGCTGATCCTGTCTTTGGAAATGCGATAACTTCACGCAAAGACTTTTCTTGCTGAAGCAACATAACAATTCTATCTATACCTAGAGCAATTCCTCCGTGTGGAGGTACTCCGTAGGAAAAGGCATCAAGCATATGTCCGATACTGTGATCTATTTCTTCATCGGAATATTTCATAACCTTATACGTACTTTTCAATATTTCAGGAATATGTGCTCTGATAGATCATCCTCAGATTTCATGTCCACATAGTGTGATATCATATTGCTGAGCAAGAATCTGTTCAATATCTTTCCCCTCCAAAAGCAATGGTATATGATCTTTCTTGGGAAGTGAAAATGGGTTGTGAGTAAACTTCCATTTACCTGTTATTCACTTTTTGAACATAGGAAAATCGACAATCCAACAAAAAGAAATCATATCGTCTTGATACAGCTGTAATATCTTTCCTAGTTCTCTTCTGACGATATCCAATGCTTTGCAAGCAATCTCAACTTTTGCTGCAGAGAAAAAAATAGTGTCACCAATCTTCGCTCACATAAATTCAACGATATCTTGCGATATTTTTTCTCCCAAAAATTTAACAATAGGAGACTGAAGATATTCCTTTTGGACCGTAATATACGCAAGTCCGCCCAATCATGACTGAATTGCCAATTTCGTCAAATCTTCTATTTGTTTTTTTGTGAGATCATGTTCAACTTTGATACATTTTACGATTCATCCTCTGTCGATTTGTTGTTGAAAAACCTCGAATGATGTTCAGGAAACCAAGTGGGTAATATCCTTTATTTTGAGTCAGAATCTTATATCAGGTTTGTCTGTTCCATAGTCATCCATAGCTTGTTGGTAGGTCATCAGAGGAATAATTTCTGATTGCAGTGGTCTCTCAGGATACTGTGTTTTAACCAATGAAATAAGCATATCAGAAAACAATGAAATAATTTCTTGTTCACTCGTAAATGCTATCTCCAAATCTAACTGCGTAAATTCTGGCTGCCTATCTCCTTTATCATCTTCGTCACGAAAACATCTAGCTATCTGAAAATATTTGCTAAATCACGATGCCATCAACATCTGTTTGAATTGCTGAGGAGCTTGTGGTAAGGTGTAAAACTTTCATGAATGTATTCTACTTGGTACGATAAATTCTCTCGATCCCTCATCTGTTCCTTTGCTGAGTAATGGTGTTTCTATCTCCATGAATTCCTTCTTTTCAAAAAACTGCCTCATAAATGATACTATTTTGCTCCTCATGACGATTGTCTTTCTTGTTTTTTCTTCTCTCAGATCTAAAAATCTATATTTGAGTCTCAATGATTCAGCGACGGTTTTGGCGTCATGAATAGCAAAAGGCAGCGTCTTAGCTTCTGAGAGTATGCTAAACTTCTTGCATTCAAGCTCTATGGTTCCTGTTCTACTCTTGGGATCAATATCATCAGAGGATCTTTTGATAACGATTCAGGTGAACATGATTACGGATTCTTTTTTAAGTTTAGGAATTTGGTCTATATCACTAAATATATCACGGGAAAATTTTACCTGAAATATTTCGCCATCTTCACGTAAGTCAATAAATACCAAATCTCCATGGTCACGAATAGCGTGTATCCATCAAACGATAGTTACTTCTTTTGCAAGAAAAGAATCATCGATACAATTGATAGGATAATCTCTATAGCTATCTAAGATGATTGGTTTGTACGTTTCTGTTGTTGTCATGGTAATATATAGTAAAGGGTAAAAAATATATTAAACAAAAAAAATCTCCAGAGAGACCTTCTAGAGAGTTATATGGGTGAAATTACTACCTTTTATATCCTAGAAAAATCTCTCTTTGCAGAGCTGGTTATTATTTCCATTATTTATAAGGAATAAGGTAACCATAAAGATTTTTCATAATCTATAAATCAACGCATACAGTATACATATTTCCTGGAATTTTTCAAGTCTTTTTATATATACTATAAACAAATCATATATTGACTTTTGTTACAATATATGTACATCTTATATGTACCAACATACATATAAGATGAAAATTAATACCTTATTGAAGTACGCTACTGCTCTCGGATTGGTGGTAATAATATTATCATTACTGCTGTTATTCTATCACTGCCTCTTCACACCAATAGCACCTCAAAATTACTTTTTAGTAATTGCATTTCTTTTCGGTGCTGGATTTGCAGAAATGATACCGAAACGCTTTCGTGCTTATTGGCATTACCAGAAACTACTGTGGCTACTAACCATGATTGTCATCACCACGGTATTGGGGCTAGTATTCTGGTTCCGTGTGGTACCAACCTTATCACAAGAGCCCCCATATTTGCATGATATCGAATTCATCATGAATTCACAAGATATCTTATGGTGTTCATTCGGATTAGGATTCTCATATATTTTTTATATGGAAATATGTGATATCTGGAGATTGTGACACTACCACTTATTCGTTAGCCTCGTTTTTTACGGGGTTTTTTTTCTTTACTTGAAAAAAAAAACCTTTTGCCTATATTAATTCTAATTCTTAATTC
>Ga0247840_10009365_pt1 | contig 12684 bp, 20 predicted proteins | sample LaCruzMarch2015__FD_192404 | JGI IMG/M metagenome (GOLD analysis project Ga0247840, IMG submission 192404) | Freshwater microbial communities from meromictic Lake La Cruz, Castile-La Mancha, Spain - LaCruzMarch2015_17m | ecosystem: Environmental > Aquatic > Freshwater > Lake | place: Spain...
CAGCCAGATCGGCGGCATCGCGGCCGAGGCGCTGCGCCAGTTCATCGACCGGATCGAGCGGTTGGAGGAGGAGAAGAAGGCGCTGGGGGCCGATCTCAAGGATGTCTACGCCCAGGCCAAGAGCCAGGGTTTCGACACCAAGATCATCCGCAAGATCGTCAGCCTGCGCAAGAAGGACCGGGACGAACGGAGCGAGGAGCAGCAGATCCTCGACCTCTATCTTGCCGCCATCGGCGAAGCCTGAAGGAGGTCTAGGCCATGCCCCAACACTCCCACAAATGGCCCGTCTGCCCCGAATGCCGCTACCGGGGATCGGTGGTGCCCTGCGCCGACTGCCGCGACGGGGCCGGTGCCAGCCCGATCCCCACCCGTGCCGCCATCGATGCCACCGTGCTGCGGCTGGTCGGCCGCTATCTCGGTCGCCCCGTCACCCTGGACCAGACCATGGCCGAGTCCGGCCTGAGCCAGCTCGACGCCATGCAGGCCATGCTGGACCTGGAGGACGAGTACGAGGCCCAGGGCCTGGTGCTGCTGGGCAGGGTCACCTGGTACTCCCTGCGCGATCTCGCCGACCAGGTGGCGCTCGGCGTCCTGCCCGGCGAATCGGGCGAGGTGGTGGATCACGCCGCCTGCGCCGATGGATTGCGTCCCCGCAAGGGCGAGGTGGTCTACGGCGAGATCATCCACCCCCCGGCCCGGATCAAGGACTGACGCCATGGCCGAGCGCGCCACCACCACCATCCGCCTGCGCCGTCTCGACGGATCCTGGGAGATCGCCTTCGGCACCGAGGCCCTGATCATCCCGGCGCCGGTGGCCGAGGCCCTGGCCCGCCACATCCTCGGCCAACCGGCAGGCCCGCCCTCCGGTGCCGCCCAGGCCGCCCTGGCGGTGGCCGCCACCCCATGAGTTTCGGCCGACCCCGCTGCAACGGGATCGGCCAGCACCAGCGGCCCGAGGGCCGCGCATACCAGGAGAAAATCATGAATAGCATGCCCTTCGGCCAGCAGGCCATCCCGAAAAAGCCCCGCAACGTCTCCACCCGTGGGCGACTGGACGGCGGCGCCCCCAACCCGGTCGACGTCCATGTCGGACGCCGCATGCGCCTGCGTCGCACCTTGTTGGGGATGAGCCAGGAGAAGCTGGGAGAGGCCATCGGCCTGACCTTCCAGCAGGTCCAGAAATACGAACGCGGCGCCAACCGTATCGGCGCCTCGCGCCTCTATGACCTGGGCCGCGTCCTGGACGTGCCGATCTCCTATTTCTTCGACGACATGTCTGGCAATACCCAGGCCATGAGCCCGATGACCGTCATCAAGGGCACCGCCGCCCCGGCGGCCGAGCCCGCCGCCTATGAGCCCGATCCCATGGCCAAGCGCGAGACCCTGGAACTGGTGCGCGCCTATTACGGCATCACCGATCCCCAGGTCCGGAAGCGGGTCTACGAACTCGCCAAGGCCCTGAGCCACGCCGCCGATATCTAGACCGTCCAGCCCCGGTCCCCGGAGTTGCCGGGGGCCGGACAGGGAGCCGCCCCATGACCGCCCAGACCCCGATCACCATCCCCGACCAGCCCGGCGCCAGCCTGCGCCTGCATCTGCTGCAGCTGTTTCTGCTCAACACCGACATGCCCGACCAGGCCCTGCCCCTGGCCAGGGAGGCCGAGGCATGGATCCTCGGCCCGACCGCCGATCTTCCCCCTCTCCCGCTGGCGGGAGAGGGTCGGGGTGAGGGCCTGGCCACCACCATTGTCACCGAGTCCGAGGCCCCCACCTTCGGCGATCCCACCGCCGATCCCTGCTGGGATGCCATCATCATGCCCGGCGACGAGCCCGATCCGCCTGCCGATCTTCCCCCTCTCCCGCTGGCGGGAGAGGCCACCCCCATCTCCGAGCTTCCCCCTCTCCCGCAGGCGGGAGAGGGTCGGGGTGAGGGCCTGACCGCCGCCATCATCGCCGAGTCCGCCCACGCCCAGGGTAACCCGCCCGTCATCGGCCATGGCGATGACCCGGCTCCGGCCGACCCCGTCAAGCCGGTCAGCACCCGCTGGACCCCCGAGCGCGATGCCGAGCTGCTGCGCCGAGCGGAGGCGGGCGAAAAGCGCTCCGACATCGCCAAGGCCATGGGGGTGACCTCCACCGCCGCCGTCTATGCCCGGCTGTCGGCCCTGCGCACCGGCAAGGTGCCCTCGGCTGTCCTGGAGACCGCCACCCCTGCGGCGGCCCCCACCCCCGCCGCCCCGGACGCCCCGCCGCCGATGCGAATGGCCAACGGCACCAGCCCCATCATCTGGACGTCCGAGCGCCGGGATCGCCTGCGCGACCTGGTGCTGGCAGGGGCCGAGGCGGTCGCCATCGCCACCGAGCTGGGGCTGCAGGACTGGCAGGTCGAGGCCCAGATCACCCGCCAATGCCTGACCGCCCCCTGGCGGGAGGCCAAGGCAGCCAAGGCCGGGATCGCCGCCCCGGCGGCGCCGCCGCCCGCGCCCGCCCGCCCGTTGCTGCCCGAGGATCGCCTGCGCGGTGTCGACCAGCCCGCGCCGCCCGCGCCCGCCGACATGGAGACCGTGGCCGATTACCTGCGCAAATGCGGCCAGGATGTGGGGATCAGCGAGACCGGCGCCTGGACCCTGGACGGCTGCGTCACCCCGCCCAAGCGGCTGCTGGCCGCCGCCAATACCTACCGGGCCGCCAATGATCTGCCGGTCTTCGCCGTGCGCGGGGTGGGCTGATGGCCATGCCGACTCCCAGGCAGATGGCGGCCCAGAGCCGCCGCAACATCGACACCGCCATCAAGGCGCTGCGCTCCGTGGCCGCCCGCTACGGCGACATCGACCAGTACATCGTCGGGGCGGCCGACCGCCACGCCGAGACCCTGGCGGCCTTCGCGGCGGAGATCGACGAGATCACCGCCGACATCCTGGAGGAGGAGGGCTGATCATGACCCCTGACCGCCTGTATCAGATCCTGGCCCATCTCTACGGCCGCCGCGACACCGATCTGACCGTCCTGCCCGGCCGCTGGGCCACCGCCGCCGATGGCCCCCAGCTGGCCGGGGCATGGATCGCTCCCGGCCTTGAATATCATCCCGCCCATGACGGGACCGAGATGATCATCACCCCGGCCGAAGCCCAGGTCCTGCGCATCAACCGCCTGATCGCCTGGGAAGGTCAAGGCCATGTCCGGGCCGGTGCCACCGCCGCCGGTCGCGACCGCTGGAACCGCTACTTCGCCCATGGGGGAGCAGGATCATGACCCGTCGCAAGTCCCATCCCATGCTGCTGGGCGGCACCCTCGAGCTGGATATCTCCCGGATCGCGGCCCGCATCATCGACGAGCATGGCGAGCTGGTGGCCGATGGCTACACCCTCAAGACCCCGGTGACCGTGACCATCCGCCGCGACACCACCCTGACCCTGCCCATCGTCTACACCAAGCGGTTCGCGGGCCGGAGCGGCCACGTCCGGCGCGGATGGATGATCGAGACCAGCGTCGGCGGCATGTTCGGCGCCCCGCCGTCGGAGGACTCCTGATCATGACCCGCCGTCGCGCTGTCACTCAATTCTCGCTGCTGGACATGGTCGATATCCGTCAGCCGCGCCGCCGCGAGTCCGCCACCGTCTACGCCCTGGTGGTCGCCCTCCGCCGTAGCGGCGTCAGCGTCTATCGCCAGGGCTGTCATCACCGTGTCGGGGGGGGGAGACTGATGACTGACCGCGAGCTGCGCCGCTATTGCCATCAATTGGGGATCAAGCCATGACCGCCGCTCCCACTCGCATGATTACCATCGACGATCTCGACCGCGACGAGTTGCTTAATTTGCTCCACCGTATCGGTCTGTGGCGCCCGGCCGACCTGGTGTGGGCGCAGTGGGAGGTTGCCTCCCACCGTTGGCAGGCGGCGTGGGCCGAATACATGCGACTGGGTGACGTGGCCCACGAGGCAGTCATGGCCAGCATCGCCGCGACCGACGCCTTGGCCACGGCTGCCCGCGACCCGGCCGCCAACATCAAGACGCTGGCCCGTCTGCGCCGGGCCTCCATCGCGGCCTCCACCGTGGCCGAACAGGCCAGGGACAGGGAGGACCGCGCCAGGGCCAAGGCCAATCGCCTCGCCCGGCGCCAGGAGGCGCTCTACGCGCTCCATCGGGAGTTATCGCCATGACCGCCGCCCGCAACGCCCTGATCAAGGCCATCCACGCCGCCAAGCGCGCCGCAGGTCTCGAGGACGACACCTATCGCGACATGCTCCAGGCCCGCACCGGCCTGCGCAGCGCCAAGGACATGGACGAGCGCCAGCTGCGCCTGGTGCTGGCCCATCTCAACCGGGGCAGGCCCGCACCCTCGGCCCACCGCGCCGACAGCGCGCATGCCCGCAAGGCCCGCGCCCTGTGGCTGTCGCTGCATCATCTCGGCCTGGTGGACGATCCCCGCGAGACCGCGCTGCGCGCCTGGGTCAAGCGCCAGCACGGCGTCGACGATCTGCGCTTCGTGCGCGCCGCCGAGGCGGCCGCCGTGATCGACGGGCTGAAGCTCTGGGCCAGCCGCGCCGGGGTGGCCTGGGGCAAATATGAGCGCCTGCCGGTCCAGGTCCACGGTCGCCGCGCCGTCCTCGACGCCCAATGGCGCCTCCTGGCCGCCGCCGGGGCCGTCCCCGACATCGATCTGGGCCGCCACGCCATGACGGTGGTGGGCCAGCCCAGCCTGGCCTTTTGCGACACCGCCCAACTCGACCGCCTGATCGCCGATCTCGGCACCCGCATCCGGGCTGCGCGGGGGATGGGGTGATGACCGACGCCGCCGCATGGACCGGCATCCTGGCCGAGATCGCCGAGGTCGCGGGCGACGCGGCGGCCCTGCAACTGTCCCATGCCAAGGGCGGGCTGGAGCGGGTCTACATTCCCCGCCCCGACAACCTGGCGCCGGGGCATTGGCTGGTCGACCTGGTCGGCCTGGCGGCGGCCCAGGCCATCGCCCGGCGCCTCGGCGGCGGCCATGTGGAGATCCCCATGGGCTGCACCGTGCGCCGCGCCCGTCAATGGCAGGTGATGCGTGACGCCCTGGCGGCGGGACAGTCCGGCGCCACCGCCGCCCGTAAAGCCGGTCTGCATCAACGCACCGTGCGCCGCCACCGCAATGGCCATTCCGGCGGCGGCGGCGATGATGACGGCCAGGGCGGTCTGTTTTAGGTCGGTCTGACGGACTGACCCGTCCAACGTCTTGCACACAATGTCCCTCGGCGTCATAGTCCCCTGATCATGTGTCCGTCCGTCTGGGGCGGACACTGTCCCCCCTCCGACATCCCCCCGCGCCCTCTACCCTCGACGAATCAACAACGCCGGTTCGGGGGCGCCCCATGTTCGACGACTTCGCCATCACCGCCACCTTGTTGCGGCTCGGATATGCCATCGCCGCCGTGGTCGGCCTGGTCTGGCTGTCCTCCCACCTCGACCAGCGTGCCAAGCGTAGCTTCGGCGACTCCCTGGAGCAGATGGCCAAGGACCCCATCGGTCTGGCGCTGTATTACGGCCTGCGCTTCGTCGGCCTCGCCCTGCTGATGGGAGCCCTGATGGGCTGCTCGGCCGCCAGCGCCGGGCCGGTGATCCCGGATCGCTACGACGCCGAGATCAATTCGGCGGTCAAGACCTGGTGGCCCGACTATCCCCGCCCCAGCGCCTGGAAGGCCCAGCTTTATCAGGAGTCCCGCCTGGACCCCTCGGCGGTGTCGCCGGTGGGCGCCGCCGGACTGGCCCAGATGATGCCCGGCACCTGGGCCGATTTGACCCGCGAACTGCGCTTGGGTGCCGCATCCCCCCACGCCCCCATCGCTATTCAAGCCGGGGCCTATTACATGGCCAAGCTGCGCCGGGTCTGGCGCGCGGGCCGCGACGCCACCGACCGCCAGCCCCTGGCCCAGGCAAGCTACAACGCCGGGGCGGGCAATATCCTCAAGGCCCAAACGGAATGCGGGGGCGCTAAGGCGTGGGCCGCGATTGCCCCTTGCTTAGGGACGGTGACCGGCGCCAGGAACGCCCGCGAGACCACCACCTATGTCGCCCGGATCACCCGGTACCAGACCATGCTGGAGGCCGGGCTGTGATCACCCGTCTCGCCGCCTTAATCGGCCTGCCCTCGGCCGCCATGCTGGGCTGGGTGCTGCTGGCCCTGGTGGGTGCCGCCGCCGCCGGGGGCGTCGCCACCGGCCTTGCCGTTCACCGCTACGACCAGGCCCAGCACGACAATGCCGTCGCCGATCTGCGCGCAGAGGCCGCCATCACCCTGGCCGAGGCCAATGCCAGGACCCTGGCGGCCGAGCGTCGTGGCGCCGCCCGGCTGGCCCAACAGGAGGATGCCTATGTCCAACTCTCCCAAGCCCGCGACGCCCTGGCGGCGGAAAGCGCTCGCCTGTCTGCCGATCTCCATGCTGCTGCTGAGCGCCTGCGCCGGGCCGGAGCGGATCGGCGCGGCGGTGACGGCCGCCTGCCCCCGGCCGACGGAGATGCCGAGCGCTGTGAGGACTTACGAGCCGCCCGAGATCGAGCCCTTGGCGCGCTGGAACTCCTCCAAGCGGCAGGCGACCGGATTGCTGACGACGGACAGCGGGCCGTAGACGTGGCCACCACCTGCGCCCAGGCCGCCCGCGAGGCCGAGGTGGCGAAATGACGGCACTTCGCTCAAACGCTCTCAGTTACTGCGCCGTCCTGGCCCTGGCCGGGGCCGATATCGCGGACGAGATGTTCGGGCGCCGCCTGCTCGCCGGAATCGATATGGACCACCTGGGTGACCAGGAACTGGTCGCCGCCATTGTCGCCGAGCGGTCAGCCTGCGAGGCATGTCCTCAGCGTCGCCATTGTTTCGAGGGGGAGTTCGCCCGGTGACCATCCAGATCGAATTCTGGCAGTTGCTGTCCGCCATGGTGGGCCTGCTGCTGTCCTTTCTCGGCTTCGCCATGGCGGCGGGCCGCCAGTTGCTGGGCCAGATGGACAAGCGCCTTGATGCCCGCTTCGCCGCCATCGAGCGCACCTCCACCGACCTCCAGGCGCTGGAACGCGAGTTCCTGCGATTCCAGGCGAGCCTGCCGGTGGACTATGTCCGCCGCGAGGACTGGGTCCGCAACCAGACCGTCATCGAGGCCAAGCTTGACGGCCTGGCCACCCGTATCGACCACATGATCGGAGGCAAGCCGTGACCACCCCCATCGACCTGGACAAGGCAAGGCGCGAGCATCTGCGCTGGCTGATCATCCTGGCCTGCAACAATGCCAGCCCCCAGGAGCTGGCGGAATCGGTGATCCTGTCCATCGCCCAGGCGGTCTATCCCGATTCCAGCGCCCTGGAGATCCGCAAGGCGCTTGACTACCTCAGGGACCGCAACCTGGTGGAGTTGCGCAAGGATCCCGCCGGGCCGTGGTGGGCCAATCTGACCCGCTATGGCACCGACATCGCCGAATACACCATCGACTGCGCGCCCGGCATCGCCCGGCCGCCGAAATACTGGTGATCCATGGCCCGGCGCAGCAGCATCGACGGCCTTCCCGAGGACGCCCGCCGCTGGCTCGACCGGGCGCTGGCCGACGGAAATTTCAGCGGCTATCAGCAGTTGGAGGAGGAGCTGCGTGCCCGAGGCTACAGCCTCTCCAAGTCCGCCATCCATCGTTATGGGCAAAAGCTCGACCGCCGCCTGGCGGCGATCCGCGCCTCCACCGATGCTGCCCGCCTGCTGGCCGATGCTTCGCCCGATGACCAGGACGTCCGGTCGGAAGCCCTGGTCGCCATGATCCAGACCGGGCTGTTCGAGAGCCTGATCGAGATCCAGGAAGCCTCGGACGAGGACATGGAACCCGCCGACCGCGTCGCCCTGCTCTCCGGCGCCGCCAAGAACATCGCCACCCTGACCAGATCATCGGTCAACCTGAAGAAGTTCCAGGCCGAGGTCCGCCGCGAGGCCGCTTTGGCCGCCGCCGCCATGGTGGACAAGGCCGAACGCGCCGCCGTCAAGGCCGGGGAAAAGGGCCTGTCGGCCGAAAGGATCAGCCAGCTCAAGCGCGAGCTGGCGGGGATGGCTTGAATGGCCGTTGAATGGGTTCCGCCCAGATCGATTGTCGACGATCTGTGGGGCACGTCGGAGCTATCCGCCTACGATCCGCTCGGCGGCGATCTGCTTATGGTCCATCAGCGGGCCTGGGTCGATGACACCTCCGATCTCAAGATCGCCGAGAAGGGCCGCCGCACCGGCTTCACCTGGTCCGAGGCCTACGACTCCGTCATGTGCGCCATGGCGGCCAAGAGCGCGGGTGGCGACGATACCTGGTATATCGGCGACACCAAGGAAAAGGGCCGCGAATTCGTCAAGACCGCCGCCGACTTCGCCCGGAAGCTGGCCGGGGAACTCCTGGAAGTTGAGGATTTCGTCTTCGAGGATGTCGAGGTCGACGAGCAGGGCAACGTCAAGACCAAGCAGATCGCCGCCTTTCGGATCACCTTCGCCTCGGGCTTCCGCATCGCGGCGCTGTCGTCCAATCCGGCCAATATCCGTGGCCTCCAGGGGCGCGTGGTCATCGACGAGGCCGCCTTCCACCAGGATGTGGGCAAGGTCATCGAGGCCTGCCTGGCGCTGCTGATCTGGGGCGGCAAGATCCGCATCATCTCCACCCATAACGGCAACACCAACGCCTTCAACGAGTTGATCAAGGAGGTGCGGGCGGGGAAACAGACCGCCAGCATCCACCGCGCCACCTTCGACGACGCCGTAGCCAACGGGCTCTACGAGCGTGTCTGCGCCGTCAAGGGCTGGGTCATGAGCCCCGCTGGCAAGGCCAAATGGTACGCCGTCGTCCGTAATTCCTACGGATCGCGCACCGAGGCCATGCGGGAAGAACTGGACGCCGTCCCGCGCGAGGGCGACGGCACCATGCTGGCGCTGGCGTTGATCGAGGCGGCGCAGCGCCGGGAGTATGTCCTGGCGCGGTGGGAACCGCCGCCGCCCGCCGGGGGCCTGGAATTCGTCGATTGGCCGGAACAGCTTCGCCGGGACCACATGGATCTGTGGATCGCCGAGCATGTCATCCCGGTGCTGGAGACCTATCCCGCCGACGCCCTGTGCGCCGTTGGCGGCGACTTCGCCATGCGTCAGGACCGCGCCGCCTACGCCCCAGGCTATACCGACCATCTGCTGCACCGTCATGTCCCGCTGATCGTCGAGCTGCGCCAGTGCCCCTATGACCAGCAGAAGCAGTTGCTGTTCGCCGTCATCCGCTGGATACAGGCCCGCCGCCGCTTCCAGGGCGCGGTGCTGGACGCCAACGGCAACGGCATGGTGTTGGCCCAGGAGGCCCGCCAGGCCTTCGGGCCGGATCGCATCACCGAGCTGATGCCGTCCGACGCCTGGCTGCGCGAGATGACGCCCAAGTTCTCCGCCGCCTTCACCGACAAGACCATCCATCTCCCCGCCCATCTCGATGTGCGCGGCGACCTGCATCAGTTTCGGGTGGTACGCGGCGTCGGCAAGATTCCCAGTGACGTCCGCACCTTTGGCACCGATGGCGGCAAGCGCCACGCCGATACGGCGGTGGCCACCCTCAATTTCTTTGCCGCCACCTTCGGCGCCATCATCGAAATCGACTACCAGTCCGCCCGGCCCGATCCCGGCGGCCACCCCGCCGATCCCGATGATGACGCCGATGGCTTCGGCGGCGGCGCCTATTGATCCGGAGACCGATCATGTCCACCAGCACGCTCGTCGACCAGTTCGGCCACCCCATCCAGCGCCAGCGCCTGGCGCAAGAGGAATCCGGCCCCACCGTCACCGGCGTCCGCCAGATCCTGTCGGACCATCCCTGGCAGGGCATGACGCCCCAGCGCCTGGCGGCGGTGCTGCGCGCCGCCGAGGAGGGCGATGCGGGAGCCTATCTGGAGGTGGCCGAGGAGATCGAGGAGAAGGACCTGCACTACCGCGCGGTGCTGGGCACCCGCAGGCTCCAGGTCTCCCAGTTGCCCATCACCATCGAGGCCGCCAGCGACCAGGCCGAGGACCAGGCCGACGCCGATTTTGTCCGCGAGCACCTGGTCGACAGCGGCCTGGTCTCCGATTACCTGTTCGACATGCTGGACGCCGTGGGCAAGGGCTATAGTGTCGGCGAGATCATCTGGCGCACCGGCGATCTGTGGCTACCAGCACGCATCGAGTGGCGCGATCCGCGCTGGTTCGAGTTCGACCGTAGCGACGGCCGCACTCTGCTGCTCAAGGGCGGCGCCGCCGGGATCGGCCCGCCCGAGCCGCTGAAGCCCTTCGGCTATGTCGTCCATGTCCACAAGACCAAGTCCGGCCTGCCCATCCGGGGCGGCCTGGCCCGCGCCGCCTGCTGGCTGGCCCTGTTTAAAAATTTGGACGTCAAGGCCTGGGTCGAGCTGCTGGAAGGCTTCGGCCAGCCGACCCGGCTGGGCAAGTACCATTCCGGCGCCACCGAAGCGGACAAGGCCAAACTGCTGCGCGCCGTGCGGTCCATGTGGAAGGATTCGGCCGCCATCATCCCCGAGGGCATGGCTGTGGAATGGCTGGAAGCCAAGCTGACCGGCAACACCACGCTGCAGCAGGATTTCGCCGACTGGGCCGATCGCCAGGTCTCCAAGGCGGTGCTCGGCCAGACCGGCACCACCGATGTGGGCCAGCATGTAGGCACCGCCAAGGCCCACAACCAGGTCAAGGAAGACATCGAGCGCGACGACGGCCGCCAGGTGGCCAATACCATCGGCGACTGCCTGGTCCGCCCCCTGATCGATCTCAACCGGGGGCCGCGCCAGCGCTATCCCCGCATCCGCATCGAGCGGCCCGACGTGGTCGACACCAAGGCGATGATGGAGACGGTCAAGATCTTCGTCGACCTGGGCGGCGAGGTGGAGCAATCGGTGATCCGCGACCGCCTGGGCCTGCCCGACCCGCCCAAGGGCGCCGAGGTCAAGCTGCTGCGCCCCGGCGGCCAGCCACCCGCTCCCGATCTTCCCACGCCAGATCCCGGCGCAGAGGCGTCGCCCCCCGGCGATCTGGCCATGCAGGGCCAGGATTCCCCTGATTCTCCCGATGTCCCCGATGCCCCCGACGCTATCGACAATCTGGCCGAGGACGAGCTGGGCGCCGAAGGCTGGCGGCCGCTGGTCGACCCCATCGTCGCGGCGGTGGAAGCCCTGGCCCTGTCCTGCTCCTCGGCCGAGGACTTCCTCCGTCGCCTGCCCGAGCTGGCCGCCGATCTCGATACCGCCGCCCTGGAGGATCGCCTGGGCCGCTGCATGGTCGCGGCCCGACTGGCCGGAGAGGCGGAGGAGGACATTGCCTGAGCTGCGCCCCCTGCCGTTCGACGAGGCCGTGGCGGCGCTGGTGGCGCGCGGCACCACCTTGCATCCGAGCTTTTCCTGGAAGGACGTCTCGGCCGAGGAGCATGGCGCCGCCTTCACCGTGGCGAAATCGGTCGGCTTCGACATCCTGGCCGATCTGCATCAATCCCTGGTCGACGCCATGGCTCGGGGCGAGACCTTCCAGCAATGGCGCCGCCAGATCCAGCCGGTGCTGGAGGCCAAGGGATGGTGGGGCAAAAAACCGGTGGTGGACCCCGCCGACGGCGCCGTCAAGACCGCGACCCTGGGCACGCCCCGCCGCCTGCGCACCATCTTCGACGTCAACATGCGGGTCTCCCATGCTGCCGGTCGCTGGGCTCAAATCCAGCGGGTCAAGCAGGCGCGGCCCTATCTCATGTATTCGGCGGTGATGGATCGCCGCACCCGGCCGCAGCACCGCGCCTGGCACGGCATCGTCCGGCCGGTGGACGACGGCTGGTGGTCGACCCATTACCCCCCCTGCGGCTGGCGCTGCCGCTGCTCGGTGCGCCAGCTCGGTCCCCGCGATCTGGCCCGCGAGGGACTGGCGGTCAGTCCCCCGCCGGTGGTGATGACCAGGGACTTCGTCAATGACCGCACCGGCGAGGTCAGTCGGGTGCCGGTTGGTATCGATCCCGGCTGGGGCCACAATGTCGGCATGACCGCCCGTGACGCCCAGGCGGCACAGACCTATGCCGAGAAATGGGCGGCCGGGCCGCCCGAACTGACGGCGGCGGTGGAATCGGCCAACCGGGGCATCGTCCTGCCCCAGCTGGCTCGTGGCATCGGCCAATGGATCGACGGGCTGGACGCCCAGTTGACAGCAGCCAGCACGGCGCGGGCCGCCGGACGGGCCGGGCCGCCGATCCGGACCACCGGCGAGCGTCGGGTGGTGGGCGCCCTGTCGCAGCGGGTGCTGGACGCCCTGGCCGGTCTCGGCCATGTCCCCGCCAGCGGCGCCATCACCCTGGCCGACAAGGCCGTCATCCACATGCTGCGCGACGCCAAGGCCGGGCGCGGCGCCGCCATCGACATCGCCCAATTGCGCGACATGCCCCGGCTGCTGGCCGCCCCCAAGGCGGTGCTGTGGGATGACCAGGATCCGGCGCTGGTCTATGTGTTCGACCCGGCGCCGGGCACTGGACGCGGCAAGCTGGTGGTGCGGATCGACGTGGCCGAAAAGATCAAGACCCCGGCGGGCCGCCACACCGTCATCACCAATGCAGTCACCACCGGCGGCCTGGTGCAGCCAAGCAATCTGCGGGAAGCCCGGTACAAGGTGCTGGATGGGGCGGTGTAGGATCGTGGCCGTCCAGGGTCTT
>Ga0247840_10009366_pt1 | contig 12682 bp, 7 predicted proteins | sample LaCruzMarch2015__FD_192404 | JGI IMG/M metagenome (GOLD analysis project Ga0247840, IMG submission 192404) | Freshwater microbial communities from meromictic Lake La Cruz, Castile-La Mancha, Spain - LaCruzMarch2015_17m | ecosystem: Environmental > Aquatic > Freshwater > Lake | place: Spain...
GGGCGGCGATGCCCACCGGGGCGATGGCCAGCACGCCGTTCAGCGTCTGCATCAGCAGCGCGTCCAGGGCTTGGGCCCCGCTGATCAGGGTCGCACGCTGGTCGGCGGCAATGCGCCGGGCGGCGAGGGCGGCGATCACCGCGACGAAGACGATGTGCAGTACATTGCCTGCCGTGAGTGATGCGAACAGATTGCTGGGGATGAAGTTATCGATCAGCCGGTCCAGGCTGAAGGCGGCGTCCGTCGTCTGGACTTGCCCCAGACTCAGCAGGCCGGCGGGCAGGCCGTGCGCGAACGCGAGCCCGAGCAGGGTGCCGATGGCGGCGGCGACTGCCGAGGTGCCGACATAATAAAGGAAGGTGCGCCCGCCGATCTGTCGCAGTTCGGTGCTCCCCGCCAGCGAGGCAAAGATCGAAACCAGGATCAACGGCAGGATCAGCAGCTTCAGTAGCGAGATGAAAATCTGTCCCAGCCAGGCGACATAAGGCGCGCCCGCGGGGAACAGCAGGGCGGCCGCGATGCCAAGCAGCAGGCCGACGGGGACGCAGTAGAGCTGGCGCAGGGTCATCGCGGGTCCTTACAATGCAAACTGGTTGGAATCTTTCGCGGAAGGTTCGGATATGATACGACGGAGCCAAGCGGCGAACCGAACGGTTCTCCCATCGCCTGGCTGATCCGCGCTCGATCCTTTCGCGTTGCGTCTTGAGGCCCTTATTCGTTCCAGGAGCAGGAGATGATTCCCGCAAGCTTTTTCAGGCACCTGTTGCTGTCCATCTCCCTGATCCCGGTCGCCCTGCCGGGCGCACTCGCGGCGAGCGACACCATCACTGTTGCGCCACCCGCAGCAGCGCTGCCGGTGACCGCAACGACCGCCGACGTTGCGGCAATGGACTCGCTCGCGGTTGCCGTGCCCGTGCCCGTGCCGTCGCCGCCGGTGACCGCCGATCAGACCGCCGATCAGACCGCGGTCGTCGCGGTTGCGGTTTCCGAAACCAACCCGTTGCTGCGCGCGACCGCCGAGTCGATCCGCGACCAGGGGGCGCTGACGGTTGATGGGGTGCCGCTGGAATCCGGTCGCGTGCTCGCGAGCTTCTATGCCGCCCGCGGTGATCGGCTGGCATGGCGGCAGTCGGCACAGGTCGATGCGCTGCTGCACGCGGTGGAGGCGGGGCAGGCGGCCGGTTTCCAGTCTGCCGATTACCATGTCGCCACCTTGCGCCGGCTCAGCAAGCCCGGTCATCTGGATGGCCTGGCGCCCGCGGCGCGTCTGGCCGCGGATCTTCAGTTGAGCGATGCCCTGCTGCGTTACACCTATCACCTGCGGTTCGGCCGCATTGATCCGGCGGCAGTCAACCGTTTCTGGAATCACCGCAAGGCGATCCCCGCGGAGACCCTGATTCGATCCATGGAACGGGTCGTCTCAGCCGCGGACACACGCAGCAGTTTGGCTGATCTGGCAGCGAAACCTTTCTTTTTCTCCGATCTGGAGCACGCCCTCCAAAGTTTCGGCAGTTCCCGCCCGATCGCCGCAGTGCCGCAGATTCCCCAGGGTAAGAAGCTGGTGCCGGGTCGCCGTGATCCCCGCGTCGTCACGCTACGGGAGCGGTTGTGGGCGCTCGGTGACGACACCCCGGCTCCGCAGGACCCGGAGCTGTTCGACCCCGCGCTGCGTGATGCCCTGATGAAGTTCCAGCAGCGCTCCGGGCTCAATGCGGATGGGGTTGCCGGTGCGGCGACGATCACGGCACTCAATCAGCCGTTCGACGAGAAAAAGGCCGATCAGATCCGCATCAACCTGGAGCGGATGCGGTGGTTCTACGATGATCTGCCGGCGGATTACGTCCTGGTGGACGTGGCTGGCTTCATGGCGCATGTCGTACGTGACGGGCGGATCGACTGGAGTACGCGCGTCGTCGTGGGCACTCCGAAGGATCAGACGCCGAGTTTCCGTGACGAGATGGAACATGTCGTCTTCAATCCGACCTGGACAGTCCCACCGTCGATCCAGAAAAAGATGCGCGGCGTCTCCAGCCGCTTCAAGGTGGTGGATCGGCGCACCGGCCGCGCGGTCAGCGGCGCCAACGTGAGTGATCCGCGGCGTTACAGCATCGTCCAGGGGCCTGGGCCATCCAACGCCCTGGGGCGTGTCAAGTTCATCTTTCCAAATGACCATGCGGTCTACCTGCATGATACCCAGAGCAAGGGGCTGTTCAGCCAGAGCGTCCGGGCCTACAGCCACGGCTGTGTGCGGGTGCAGGACCCGTTGAAGCTGGCCGAGGTGATCCTGGGCGAGGCCAATTGGGATCGGCGCCAGATCGACCGTGTGATCTCGACCAATAAGACACGGTATGTCATTCTGGATGAGCGGCTGCCGGTCTTGCTTTACTATCTGACCGCCTACGCTGACGAGGATGGCAGGGTCGGATTCCGGTCGGACATCTATGGGCGCGACGCGGCCCTGCATCAGGCGTTCAAGGGTCCGGCCAGCGCGTTGCGGATCGCGTTCCCCGCACCCCGCCCTTTGGCCGAGCCCGCCGCCCCGCAGACGAAGCCCGTCGCGGGGCGCACCGCGGCGACACCGGTTCCGGCGCCTACCGGGCCGGGTGCCTGAAGCGACGATCGGCAATCGCCCGGATCTTTGTCACCTGGTGACCCCGTGGAAGCGGCCTCCGGCCGCGTCGCCGACCCGACGGAGTGCTTCCCGGTCCTATATTGACCGTGAGGGCGTTTGCGCCCTCCGCCCCCTGCTGCTGAGAACGCCGCCGGTTCCTTAGGCGCAACCCTGTCGCTGCGCCCCCCTCGACCAACATCCCAGGTTGTGAACCCGGTCACAGGTTGCCGGTCGTGACCCTGTTATATATTACCCTGTTCGTATCGGTTTCTTAACGAATAATCCAGGCCGAGTTCCCGGTGGCGGCGATACGATCAGGCATCTCATCGCGGGCGTCGTCCCCGCGCTTCGAGCCGGGGCCTATCATGAACGGAAAAAGCAAAATGACGCGCCAGTTTGGTCACTTCTTCCTGTTGGTGTTGCTGAAACTGCTGATGCCGGTCGGCTGCGCCCAGGCCGGCGATACCACCGCCAAGACCAGCGGTCCACTCAATCAGGTGGTGCAACCGGATCAGGCCTTTGGCTTCGATACCGAGCGGGATCTCTGGGTCGAAGTGAGTGTAAACGATGTCGAAGGTGCACCCGCGGGACAGCGCACGGTTGAAGTCCTTGAACCGATCGACGGTGAGGACGGCGGTTTTCGTGTGATCGAGCGCGGACTAACCGACGAGTGGGGCAATTTCGACCGTCAGATCCGCGTCCCCAGTTCGGTCAAGAATGTACTGATTCGGGTGGGCGTATTCGGTATCGATAATTCTGCGCTGGTGCCGGTCGACGCGACCCTCAATCTGCATCACGAGTTCGGTTGATCCAGTATGCACAACCATTTCAGAAAGACACCAGCCATTGATCAGGTGACACCCATGAAGCACCGCGACCACGCGCTCACCCGCCGACTCACCCTCGCGGCGGCAGTCGCCGGGGTGCTGGCCGCCACGACGGCCACGGCGGCGGTATCGGAACCAATCCAGTATCGATTCCTGTTCGGCGACGGTTACGGGGCGGCAGTCTACAAGGCTAACCATGACAATCAGGGCATTCCCAAGAAGATGGACCTGACGCCTGCGCCGGTCAGTGCCGATCTCATGGAGCGGATTGCGCAAACCCTGCCCGAGTCGAAAGACGTGCGGGTGACCGGGGCCAGTGCGCTGATCGCCGACAGCGATTCATCGACACTCAATCTCACCAAAGATGCCGATATCTGGATGACCTTCCTGCACGAGGGAGCGGGTTACCAGAACGCGATCGGCTATTATGCCTATCCGGCCAAGAGCCCGCCGCAGAGCCGCGATGATGTGGATTACACCGTGGTGTGGCCTAATACCTCCTACCCGACCTCCGGCGGCAATTCCCGTGGACTCAAGACCGGCCAGCAGGTCTATCTGGGCCGCTTCGCGGCCGGGACCAAAATCGGCTTCTTTCTGATCGCCAACGGTTGGGATGGCAGCCAGGGGGTGACCGAGCGCTATCCGGGTTGGGTCTGGCACAGTCTGCAAAGCTTGAACATGGAGACAAACCCGTTGCTGCGCGCCCATATCATCCTGCTCAGGGATGAGACCAACGAACAGTTGATCCTGGGGGTGGAGGACATCAATCGCGAGAAGAGCAATTGCGACCAGGATTTCAACGACGTGATGGTCAGCATCCAGGCCAACCCCTTCGAGGCGATTTCCAAGGAAAAGATCGCGGAGTTGGTCGATCCCGCCGACCCGGACAAGGACGGGGTGATGAACTCGGATGATGACTACCCACAGGATCCGTTGCGCGCCTCGCGCGTGACCTACCCGAGCAGCACCGGCCGTGCCCAGTTGGCCTTCGAGGATATGTGGCCGATCGAGGGCGATTATGACCTGGACGATCTGGTGTTGGCCTACACCCTGACCGAGGTCCGCGATGCCGCGGGCCTGATCCGCGATCTGGAGGGCAGCATTCAGATCAAATCGCGCGGGTCCGCGTATTCCCAGGGATTTGGCCTCAACTTCCCCAATCTGGTTCCCGAGGATTTGGCGTCCGGGAGCCTCTGGGTCGACGAGGCGGCCAGCCGGCCGCTGACCGCTGAGCCGGGGCAGCGGTCTCTGACCCTGCTGTTGATTGAAGACTCGAAAAAACTGGCGGATCGCAATCCCGGCAGCCGGACCTGTTACGCGGCCAAGTTCAATGCCGAGCGCAACTGCCCGGAGGTGAAAGGACCCACTGTGCATTTCCAGGTGACCTTCAAGGATGCGCTGACCCGCGATGCACTCGGGGCCGCGCCCTACAACCCCTTCATCTACATCGTCGGGGATCGGCCGCGCGAGACGCATCTTCCCGATCATCTGCCGACCGATAAACATAAGACCTGGCTGTTCGGCTGGCAGAATGAGGGCAGCGACCCCAAGATCGGCCGCTATTTCAAGACCAAGGCTGGGCTACCCTGGGCGATCAATCTGCCGGATGAGTGGCAACAGCCGCTGGAGAAAAACCCGGTCAACAACTGCTATCCCGCCTTTGTGAACTGGGTCAACACCGCCGGTGCCAAGGATGCGGACTGGTACAAGTCTCCGGTGGCGGGTTGTGTGTTTCCTTATCCGGCGCCGAAATAGCGTCCGGGGCTCGGTTGACGATCGCGCGGTCGGCCTCGATCAAGATTCCGGCCACTTGGGCTCGCCGGGTGCGTAGTCAGGCCATCCTGGCCTGACACCGTCAGGGCTGGAAGCCCTGACTACGCACGCCCCTGGCCGGGACTACGATCAAGGCCGCGCGGTCTGACCTAAGGCGATTGCTGGATTTGACGGCAATCGCCTTGGTTTATAGCCTTCGGACGTTATAACCGGACGTAGGGGCGGGTTTCAAACCCGCCCCTACACGAAGGTCTGTCTGGATATAGCCGTCGGACGTGATTACCGGACGTAGAGGCGGGTTTGAAACCCGCCCCTACACGAAAGTCTGTCTGGATATCAGGTGCGAACGCTATAACGGCCGGGCGACCGTCCTATCGCGCTGTGTCTGATCCCGGCTGGGGCTGAGTCACGTCATCCACCACAGGGGCTTGCTCCGGAGTCAGTGGTGGTTCCGCCGTTTCCTCCATCGCCGGGGGGAGTTCGTCCTCAACCGCTGTTTCACCGCCCGCGGGAGGGCTCGCCGCGTCCGGTGCCGAGGCTTGCGACGCCGCGGCCGGGGCCTTCCCGAGTAACTGGTCACGGGTCACATCGACCAATCCCTCCAGGTCCATGTCGGACAGGTTGAAGTACCAGGGCCGGTCCGCGACCTTGAGTACGGAGTCGGCGCCGTCCTTCATCTTGGAGATGCGGTACTCACGGGCGCTGCCGTCCGCCAGTTGCAGACGCAGGTCCAGGGTCGGCGCAGCCTGGTTGTACTCCGGCTTTTCCTGCGTGCTCAAGACGCCACGGTAGCTCAGGCTGCTGAGGCGCCCCAGCAGGTTGGTTACGGCCGCCGCGTCCGGTTTCTCCTCCGTGCCGTCCAGTTGCCAGCCGTCCTGACCCTTGATCAAAGTCCAGTCGGCGGTACTGATGCGCTTGATCTGCTCCTGGTCGAGCTGCAACTGGTCACGCGTGAGCCAGTCGTCGTGCCGGTTGGACGCTTCAAAAAGCGGCAGTTCAACGTCATAGACCGCCGACTCCCCGCCGACCCGGACCAACTGGCGCTTGAAGCCGGGCGAGTCACCGAGCAACAGGGTCGCGACCGGCGTATCGCCCGACTCCAGCGTGATCTTGCGCTCGAATCCGTCGTCCGCCACCTTGTGCCGCTTGAGTGCCTCGCGGCTGGTCGCCACCGGCAGCGGACGCTTGAGCACGGCCAGCTTGTCCACAAGCTGATCGATCTTGGCCCCGTCCGCCGGGAAGTCACCCAGATCGGCGATCAGCCAGCCCTTGTCTCCACGGGCCAACAGCACGCTCTGATCGCCGCCCTCGATCCGCACTGCCGTGACGGCCTTGGCGTCGAACGGCAGCAGCGCGGTGTCCGCGGCGGTCGGGTTCAGGGTCCCGCTGCCGCCCGCACCGAGCAGGAGGGCCGCGGCCAGTTGCAGGCCCAGGAGCAACGCGAGTCCGAGCGTTAAGGGCGCAAGCAAGGTGGCGCTCCACTCCTGGAGACGCGAACGGGCCGGGAGGCCTGGTTGCAGGGTGCCTTGTTTCATGCTGGTGTTCTCCATGGATCAGCCCTTCCCGTGCGTCGATGCCGGTTCGAGATAGCGCGCCAAGGTACGATCACGCCGTTGCCGCGACCGGCGTGCCAACCAGTAGAGGAGCGCCAGACCCCCCAGGGCCAGGGCATAGTTCAGGTACTCGTAGGCCATCCGTCCCTCGCGGCTCAGTGGTTCGAGCAGCCGGCTGAACTGACCGCGGCCGCGCAAGGTCAGCAAGCCACGGTCCTCCAGTGACCACTCGACGGCGTTCTGCACCAGTTCGATGGGCTTCAGATAGCGGCTCTGCGTCGCCTCGCTGGCCAGCGTGATGGCGGTATCGGTCAGGAAGCTGTCCGAGCCGATCAGGATCAAGCGCGCCGCGGCGGGGGAGGATTCGATCACCCCTGGGGCGACCGGTGGTTTGGCCGGAGGCTTGGCCGCGGCCGGCGTCGCCGCGTCCGGAGCGTCTGTCTCCGGCGGTGTGGCGTCGGCCGCGTCCTCGTTTTGGTCCGCCGGGTCAGGCAGCAAGGGCGAGGGCTTGCCGACGAAGGCGGAGCTGAAACGTCCCTCAACCGCCACCGCCAGAATTTTAGTGCCCTGGTCGTCGCCGGTCGGGAAGCCCAGGTCGCCATGAGCGCGGAAATCCGGCTGCATCTGGGTCGAATCGCTGGTCCAGGCCTCACTGGAACTGCGGATGAGTTCGGTGACGCGATGGCCCGCGGTTTTCTCCTGATCGACCTGAATAGGCGAGGACCAGTTCATGGTGATCTGACCCAGGTTGGCGGTGATCCCCGAGTCGGTGGAGAGCCCCTCGGCCCGTACGTCCGGGAAGTAGGGGTAATCCAGCATCTGGATCTCTTCGACCATGAAGCCGCCCAGATTGCGCTGCACCGGGATCGGGAAGGGTGTGTTCCGCGGGTCGAGCACCAGTGACTTGCCCAGACTCAGCCCCTGGGCCGCCAGCCAGGACTCCAGGCCCGTGTCCTGGGGTTGGGCGCTGATCGCCCCGCGTCCCAGTTCGACATGGAAGCTGGAGGCCGCAACCAGGACGGTGCCGCCCTGCATCAGGAACTGATCCATGGCGAATTGCTGCTTCTGGTCCAGGTCTCGCGGTCCCAGCACCAACAGAAGATCCGCGTCCGCCGGCACCTGCCCGGTTTTCAGATCGGTTTCCAGCAGATTGAATCCGTCGCGCAACTGCGCCTGGAGCATGCCATAGTCCGCGCGGGCCGCCGGCATCCCGAACTCTCCGCCGGCCTGGGGCGGGGTATAGACCGCCAGGGTGCGCAGTACACCGGGGGCGAAGCGTTTGATGCCAGCCTCGATGGCGCGTTGCAGACCCGCCTTGTCCAGTGACTCGGGCAGGGGCACCGCCTCGGCGCGCGTCCCGGACTCCAAAACCAGGTAGAAATAGAAGGGCGTGGGGTTGAGCAGGTCGATCACCAGCGGCTTGAAGCCGAAGCGGTCCTCGACCTCGCGGGTCAGGGCCTGATTCGTTGCCGGGTCTTCGATGCTGAAGCTGAAGCGGTCGGCGGACTTAGCCTGCAAGTCGCCGAGTAATCCCTCCAGATCCGCACGCAAGGTGGGCAGCGGCTCGGGGAGTTGACCCGGCGCCGAGACGAACGCGCGCAGCTTGATGGGCTGACCCAGGCCGGTGAACAGGTCGCCGCCGCCCTGATAGCCGTACAGCACCTTTTTGATTGCTCGGGTGATGTCGTACTCGGGGTTGCGCAGCCGCACATCGAGATCGTTCTCGCCGCGGACCTTGATTTCGATTAGGTCCTGGAAGCCCAGATGCTCGAATTGGTCGCCGTACTTCACCACCAGATCGAAGTAGGAGTTCACGACCCCCGATTGGTATTTGCTCGCGGTCTGGAACGCCACCGGACGGATGCCGAACTGTTCGCCGGCCTCGCGCTCCAGGTCCGGATGGTCCGCCGGGTCGACGAACTCCACCCGCACCCGGCCGCCGCCGGCCACCTGATATTCGCGCAGCAGATCGCGAATCTGCGGGACCAGGGGGGCCAGCAACGGATGGGTCTGGGCGCTGAAATAACCGCGGATCAGCAAGCGTTCCTGGATTTGGTCCAGATAGGTCCGGGTGGCGTCCGAGACGGTGTAGACCTGACCCTGGGTCAGGTCGGTGCGCGCCCCGTCGACCTCATGCAGCCACAGATTGGCGGCCAGCAGGTTGGCGGCGGCCAGCAGGGTGATCAGGGTGAGGCGGCGATGACCCGCCGGCCGGTCGCTGTCGGGCGCCCAGCGCAGCCGTTCCAGACTATAGACCGTCAGCGCGAGGAAGACGCCGACGATGCTCGCATAGTAATAGAGGTCACGCAGGTCGATGACGCCGCGGGTGATCGAATCGAAACGGGATCCGCTGCCGAGCAGCCGCAAGAGTTCGCCGCCGCGATTGCCGACCAGGCTGGTCAGGGCCTCGGAGCCGAGCAAATAGAACAGGGTACAGACCAGGACGCTGCCGATCAGGGCGACGATCGGATTATCGGTCCGGGAGGACACGAAGAGCCCGATCGAGAGATAGGCCGCGGCCAGCAGCAGGGTCGCCACATAGGCCCCGATGACCGGACCCCAGTCCAGCGGTCCCAGCAGCGAGACAGTCACCGGCAGCGGCAGGGTCAGGGTCAGGGCGATGGCGACCAGGGCGAGCGCGGCCAGGAACTTGGCCGCCACCAGCCGCCAGGTCGGCACCGGCAGGGTCAGCAGGATCTCCAGGGTCCCGGCCCGGCGCTCCTCGCTCCACATACGCATCGTGAGCGCGGCACAGAGGAAGATCAGCAGCACCGGCATCCACTCGAACAGCGGGCGGGCGTCCGCGATGTTGCGGGCGAAGAACGCCTCCACCCAGAAGAACACGAACAGGCACACGGCCAGAAAGGTGCCGATGAAGATATAGGCCACCGGAGAGCCGAAAAAAGCGGCCAACTCCTTGCGGGCGATACGCAAAATGTCAGACATGGGCGGTCTCCGTGACGGTCTGGGCGGATGGCGCATCGGTGGGGGTCGCGGCACCGGAGACGGCGCGGAACAGGGCTTCCAGGTCGCGCCGCTCCGGTTCCAGTCCGAACAGATTCCACCCTTGGTCGGCCATCGCGCGGGCGACGGCCGGGGCTGCCGCTGCCGCATCCTCCAGACTGAGCGCGAAACAGTAGCGCCCGGCCGCCTCGTCCACCAGTTCCACGCCGCTCACGCCGGGCAGGGCGGTGAGTCGGGGGGCGGCCTCCGCCGCGGGGCGATCCAGCGTGACCAGGAGCCGCGGATGGCGGCCGATGGCGTCGCTGCTGCTGTCGAGCGCGAGGCGCCCGCCGCTCATGATGAGCACCCGGCCGCAGATCGCCTCGACCTCTTGCAGGATGTGCGTGGAGACGATGATGGTGGCGTCCTGCGCCAACTCCTGGATCAGGCCGCGCATGTGCTGGATCTGAGTCGGGTCCAGGCCGTTGGTCGGTTCGTCAAGAATCAGGATCTTGGGACTGTGCAGGATGGCCTGGGCCACTCCCAGGCGTTGGCGATAGCCGCGCGACAGGGTCGCGACCAGAGCGCTCGCCTTGGCGGTCAAGGCGGTGCGTTCCACCGCCTGGCGGATGGCCGCCGGCCGCGCGTGTTGCGGGATGCCGTGCAGGACGGACTGATACTCCAGCGCATCCAGCACCGTCTGCTCCGGGTAGAGCGGACAGTTCTCGGGCAAGTAGCCGACGCGGCGCTGGGCCGAGCGGCGATGCTCGGACAGGTCCAACCCGTCGATGCGGATGGTTCCGCTGCTCGGCTCCAGATAGCCGGTCAGCATTTTCATGATAGTGGTCTTGCCGGCCCCGTTGTGGCCGAGCAGCCCGACGATCTCACCGTGGCCGATGTCGAAGGAGACCTCCGACACTGCCTTCAGCTCGCCGTAACTCCGACTGAGCTCGCGAACTTCGATCATGCGTGACTCCCGTGTCTGCTTTGTTGGTTGATGATTGGAACCGCGACGCGCCTCGGATCGGCCGCGTGTCGGCGGTGCCGGTGCGGTCGGTAGGGTCAACAGTACGGCGGTTGTGGTCAAGTGACCAAAAATACAGATTCATCCGTGTTTGTTGCGCTGGAGCGGTCTCAGCGCTCCGATCACGGTGCGGCGATATGAGGCCGCGTTTGACCTGAATCAAGGCCGCTGCGGTTCGCTCTCGGCAAGGTTGCCGGTGCAACGCCCCGAACCGCCAAGAGAAGAGAGAGGAGTGCATCATGCTGCATCGCCGTGGAAATCGCCGACCGGCCAGCCGCGTCGGTCTGTGTCTATGCATCGTTGGCCTGCTGGGTCTGATCCAGACAGCCCAGGCCGAGCGCGCCGCGGGTCAACCGGGCATCGACTGGGGCGATCCGCGGGGGCAGGACTGCGTGGACTGTCACATGACCGAGAGCCCCGCACTCTATCTGGAGTGGAACCGCAGCGGGCACGGACAGGCCGGGGTCACCTGCCTGGATTGCCACGAGGCAAAGGAAGGCGAAATCGACGCCTTCAAACACGAGGATGCGCTGATCTCCATCGTCGTGACCCCGAAGGACTGCGCCCGCTGCCACAACACCGAATTCCAGCAGATGGACGGTTCCCACCACGCCAAGGCGGGTGACATCCTGGCCTCGCTGGATAACCTGCTGGGCGAAGTCCTCGGTGGACCCGAGGCGGTGAACGCCGGCTGCCGTCAGTGTCACGGCGGGACACTCGAATTCGTGACCGAGGGCAAGAACAAAGGCCGGCCCCTGCCGGGCAGTTGGCCGAATACCGGCATCGGGCGCATCAACCCGGACGGATCCAAGGGCTCCTGTTCCGCCTGTCATGGCCGTCACCGGTTCTCACGCGCCCAAGCGCGCACCCCCGACACCTGCGGCAAGTGTCACGTCGGGCCAGATCATCCACAAATCGAAGTGTACAACGAGTCCAAGCACGGCATCATCTACCGTGCCCAGATCGGCGAGATGAACCTGGATTCGGACAAGTGGGTCGCCGGCGTGGACTACTCCGCGGCGCCCACCTGCGCCACCTGCCACATGAGCGCGGGCCCCGGCATCGGCAAGACCCACAACGTGGGCGAGCGCATCTCCTGGACCCTGCGTCCGCCCATCTCCACCAAGATCAACCTGGTGCGGCTGGAGAACGGGCAGGAATTCGATGTTCCCGAGGGCAAGCCGATTCCCGCGGTGGGTGACGCGGCCCAGGACTCCAAGGTCATCGAGGTGCTGACCTGGAAGGACCGCCGCGCCAACATGGAAAAGGTGTGCTTCGGCTGCCATTCCACCAGCGTCATCGAGGGCCACTATGCGCAGTTCGACGGCGTCGTGGATCTCTACAACGACAAGTTCGCCAAGCCTATCGCCGCGGTCATGGCCGAGTTGAAGGACAAGGGCTACATCACGCCCGCGCCCTTCGACGAGAAGATCGAATGGACCTGGTGGGAGATCTGGCACCACGAGGGTCGCCGCGCCCGCCACGGGGCCTCCATGAGCGGTCCGGACTACACTTGGTGGCACGGCATCTACGAGGTGGCCAAGAACACCTACTTCGAGTGGATACCGGAACTCAACGAAATCGTCCATAAGAAAGACGGCAACGAAAAGTTCGCCAAGGCCTTGCTGATAAAGCACTTCAAGCCCATCCCTGGTCATGATTGGTACTTCAGCGGCATGAACAAAGACGCCATCGACAAGGTCCGTGCCGGCTTTGAGGATCGTTACGGTAAAGGATCGCTGAAATAGGGGCGATGGCCGAGGGGCGCTCCGCGTCGCGGGCCTTGGTCATAAACCCGGCCACCGCGCGATCTGCACGGTCTTTGGTCCGCACAGCGGACCCTAGTGTGCCCGACATGGGCATGTACTTGTTACCTGAGAGGAGGTAACCGCAGCGAGTGACAAGAAGCGTAGCGAAACCCAAGGTGGAAGCCGCGAGGCCAAGCTGAAAG
>Ga0247840_10009371_pt1 | contig 12676 bp, 12 predicted proteins | sample LaCruzMarch2015__FD_192404 | JGI IMG/M metagenome (GOLD analysis project Ga0247840, IMG submission 192404) | Freshwater microbial communities from meromictic Lake La Cruz, Castile-La Mancha, Spain - LaCruzMarch2015_17m | ecosystem: Environmental > Aquatic > Freshwater > Lake | place: Spain...
ACGCCCGCGACCGCACCACCGCGCCCTTTGGTCTGGTCGGCGACCGGCCCCTGGTCGGCGACTGGAACGGCGACGGCAAGGACGAGATCGGCGTCTACCGCCCGAGCGAACGCAGGTTCTATCTCGACGCCGACGGGGACGGCGTCTCGACCATCCGGGATGCGGTCAGTGCGCCCTTCGGGGCGAGGGGGGGTGTGCCGTTGTCCGGGCGCTGGTAGAATGTGGGGCAATTCGCCCCGGAAATTAGGGGCCGTCCCCGCGAGGCCGTCAGTCCCGCATGGCGTCTGATTCGTCGCTTCGCGCGACCGCCTGGGACGGGCGGTCACAGGCCTTCAGACGGCGCCGGCGAGTCGGCCCGTCGCGGCGGCTGGCGGGCAAACCAGAAATGAGCAGCACACGACCTTCAACCGAAGCCTAGGAGCAACCGAGATGCGCAAACCAAACCTGAACAAGTCCCTGACGGTGGCCGCCCTGTTTCTGTGGAGCACCGTGGGGATGGCGGCGGAGATGATTCCCGTCAAGGGCGTCTATGTGAAAAAAGTGTTGGTCGACGGGGGTGATCCAACCTTGAATTTCGGTGGTTGCATGGCAAATATCTCGCTTCCCGCCAAATTCATCTGGCCGGCGGAATGTGCACCGACGCCGGCAATCGCGAAAGACCCCTGGGTGACCTTCAGTTGCACCGGTGACTTTGCCACGAATCAAGTACAGGCTTACCGGTTGCTCGACCAGGCCCAGTTGGCCCTGGCCGGCAACAAGAAGGTGGACGTCTATTTCACCAATGATAAACACAATGGTTACTGCTTTGCCTACCGCATCGACGTGATCAAATAGGGCCATGATGGCGGTGTTGTCACGCCTGGTCGTGGTTCGGGTCGGTGTTGGACTCGTCGCCGGGTTGGTCGTTTGCGGCGCGATCTGGACCGAGGCCCGCTTTCGAGCGGCCCCTGGCCTCTCGTCCGTGGTGGTGACAGGCCCTGGGTCCACGGATGGACCCATGTCCCAACCCTCGCCGCGGTCGCCGGCGGTGGTGCGCGGCTCGGAACGGCACGACTTGGACAGCCATCGGGGGTCGCCGTCAGGACCATCGCAGACCGATGGGCCTCACTTGGAGCAGCGGACCAACCGGCCGATTGCGGTAGACCCTGGGCCGGTAATCGATGACGCCCCCCCGGCGCTGGCGAGTCTGGAACCCGCGGGTGCATTCATTGCGATCGGTGTGCCGCTGGATGCGAACGACCCTGGTGCCGGGGGTGGGTTCGCTGCGCCGCTGGAGTCGGTCGAGGTTGGTGAGTTACTGGATGCGAATGCCCGGGGCTTCCAGGGGCTCGCTGGGAACGACGAAAGCCCAACGGAGTTCGGACCTGTGCTCGACGCCGACGGCGCCCCCGGGTTCGCGCCGGGCCGCGCTCCGATCGAGATCGGTTCGCGCTTGAACGCCGACGGGCTTTCACCTTGACGACGGGGCCCGGCGACCCGGCATCGCCGCCTGTCGGGACCCATTCCAGACCTCTGGTGTGGAGCGTGGTCACGAGAGCGTGGCGGAACCGCCGCGCGGCGTTCCGCGGCGCTGGGGTAGCCGACGGTCTCGCCCATCACGGTCCCCGGCCGTGCGCCCTGGCACTGCCCCTGGGTTTCCTGACCCTCTGCCTCGCCGCGAACCTGGTCGCCGAGTTCGCGGTCTTGATCCAACTGCGCGACTGACTCGGTCCTGCGGCGCGGTCCATGGGCACGAACCGCGACTCGCCGCCGCTCCCCGCTCATCTCACTCGGCCGATCAATGGACCCTTTTCCAGCCCCGGACCCCCGCCCGCTCGCCATCCTGCTGATGGGCCCCACTGCCGCCGGCAAGACCGAGCTGGCGGTGGAACTGGTGCGGCGCTTGCCGTGCGCGATCGTCAGCGTGGACTCGGCCATGATCTACCGGGGCCTGGACATCGGCACCGCCAAGCCGGGGCCGGCGGTACTGGCCGCGGCGCCCCACCGGTTGATCGATATCCTGGACCCGAGCGAGTCCTATTCCACTGCCCGCTTCCGCACCGAGGCCCTGGCGGCGATGGGCGAGATCAGCGCCGGGGGCGGCATCCCCTTGCTGGTGGGCGGCACCATGCTCTATTTTCGCGGACTCCAGCAGGGGCTGGCGCGGTTGCCGGACGCCGACGCGCCGATCCGGGCGGCCCTGCTGGAGGAGGGCGAGCGGCTCGGGTGGGCGGCACTGCACCGGCGCCTGTCCCTGGTGGACCCGCCCACGGCGGCCCTGGTCCACCCCAACGACCCCCAGCGCATCCAGCGTGCCCTGGAGGTCTACGCGGTCACCGGCGAGCCCATGAGCACCCTGATCGGGCGCGGTAACGCGGAGGGCGGCGACTTGCCCTATCGATTGCTCAAGCTGGTGCGGGCGCCGACGGACCGCCAGACCCTGCACGGGCGCATCGAGCGGCGCTTCCGCGCCATGGTGGAGCAGGGCCTGGTCGCGGAGGTGCAGGGCCTCTGGGCGCGCGGCGACCTGACGGCGGAACTGCCGTCCATGCGCTGCGTGGGCTATCGGCAGGTCTTGAAATTCCTCTTGGGAGAGTACAGTTTCGATGAAATGCTGCACCGCGGCATCGTCGCGACCCGGCAACTGGCAAAGCGCCAGTTCACCTGGTTGCGTGCCGAGGCCGATTGTCATTGGCTGGCCGACGAGGGAGAGCCGCTGGCGCGGGCACTGGCCTTGATCGCGGCCCGGCGCGACCGGCCTTGAGGGTCGTTTTAGCGCCCGCTTTGCAGAGCCAGGTTTGGGGCGGACCTGGAAGTCGGTAACCCCCGCGAATCACGCCGCGAGGCCGGAAGCAACCAGAGAATATATGGACAGGATTAACAGGATTCTGCAGGATCAACAGGATCAAGAACACCGTGACCTCAGTCATCGGCACTTCCGGAAATCCTGTAAATCCTGAAAAATCCTGTTAATCCTGTCTATTTATCACCAGCAGGCGCGGTTTTCGATGCTGTGTGCGGCCTCCGACTCGTCGGTCTGAGGCGCAGCCTCGCGAGGACGATCGGGCGCCCCGAGAGACCGCAAAGGCGATACACTTAAGCAGCATCGATTGCGTGGCTCGGCATGTCCCGGCTGCAGACCACGCGCGCCGACGCCCGCGCCAGGTCGCGGCTGGTCAGGCATTCAAGCCGGGCAAATCCTCTCGGTAACGACTACAACAAGGAGCCAAAGCCATGTCCAAGGGCCAAAGCCTGCAAGACCCCTTCCTCAACGCCCTGCGCAAGGAGCGCATCCCGGTCTCGATCTTTCTGGTCAACGGGATCAAGCTCCAGGGCCAGATCGAGTCCTTCGACCAGTTCGTCGTGCTGCTCAAGAACAATGTCAGCCAGATGATCTACAAGCACGCGATCTCCACCGTGGTGCCGGCCCGCAACGTCAAACTGCCGCCGACCGGGGACGAACTCGACGAGCCCGGGAATGCCTAGGGCACCAGGTCTGTCGTGATCGACCGGCCGAGTTCCGGGGAGCGCGCCATCCTGGTCCACCTGGACCTGGGCGGCACGGCCGAACCCGACGAGCGTGAGGAATTCGCGCTGCTGGCCAGCTCCGCCGGTGCCCTGGTGGTCGGGGCCCTGGGGGGCAGCCGCAAGGTGCCCGACGCGCGGCTCTTCATCGGCAGCGGTAAGGCCGTGGAGTTGAAGGACCTGGTGGCCGCGACCGGGGCTGAGCTCGCGGTCTTCGCCCACCCGCTCTCCCCGGCCCAGGAGCGCAACCTGGAGCGCCTGCTCGAGTGCCGGGTGGTGGACCGCACCGGTCTGATCCTGGATATCTTCGCCCAGCGGGCGCGCTCCTTCGAGGGCAAACTCCAGGTGGAGCTGGCCCAGTTGCGCCACCTCTCGACCCGCCTGGTGCGCGGCTGGACCCACCTGGAGCGGCAGAAGGGCGGCATCGGCCTGCGCGGTCCCGGCGAGACCCAGCTCGAGACCGACCGGCGGCTCTTGGCCAAGCGCATCGCGCTGCTCAATCAACGGCTCGACCAGATCCAGACGCAGCGCGCCCAGGGGCGGCGCGCCCGCGACAAGGCGGAACTCGCGGTGATCTCGCTCGTCGGCTACACCAATGCCGGCAAGTCCACCCTGTTCAATCGCCTGACCGAGGCGGGCGTGTACGAGGCCGATCAGCTCTTCGCCACCCTCGACCCCACGCTGCGGCGGCTCGCCCTGCCGGACGGGGGGCGGGCCCTGCTGGCCGACACCGTGGGGTTCGTGAGCGAACTGCCCCACGAACTGGTGGCGGCCTTCCGCGCCACCCTGGAGGAGACCCGCAACGCCGCCCTGCTGCTGCATGTGGTGGATGCCTCGGCCCCCCATCGGGCGCGTCTGATCGCCGATGTGGAGACCGTCCTGGCGGAGATCGGCAGCCTGGAACTGCCGCGCCTGGAGGTCTGGAACAAGATCGATCTGCTGGACGACGAACCCCCGCGGCTGGAGCGCGATGCCGCCGGGACGCCGGTGCGGGTCTGGCTGTCCGCCGCCTCCGGGGCCGGGATCGACCTGCTGTTGGCGGCCGTGGCGGAACTGATCGACGGCGCCCGCGCGCCCCGCGTCCTGCGCCTGGGCCCACAGGACGCCCGTCTGCGGGCCTGGATCTTTGCCCATGCCGCCGTCCTGGCCGATGAGCCCGATGACCTTGGGGGTTCGCGCCTGGAGATCCTGATCGCCCCGGGTGACCTGCGGCGCCTGGCGGCGCAGGCGCCGGGTCTGGCAGACCAACTCGGCCTGGACCAGGAGGGCGGGGTCGATGAAGAACCTGAAACCCCGGAGTGACTCACGCGTGCCGGGTTTGCGCCGCGGCGGCCCGCTGCCTACAATCGGCGGTCCGGTGTCGCGGCGCGGCCCGGTGCGCGATGCTTGATTCGGCCGCTATCGTCGGCATCTTGCTGACTGGCGCTCGGCGATCCCGATCGCGGTATGGTCCATTCACGGCCTCAGTCCGGCGCGCGCGCCGCTCGGGGCCTCCCCAATCACTGATGCTGACTTACGACAGACGGAGTTTCTATGGCCTGGAATGAGCCAGGTGGCGGCAACAAAGACCCCTGGAGCGGCAAGAGCGGCGGCGACCAAGGGCCGCCGGACCTCGACGAGGTCGTGCGCAAGCTCCAGGAAAAGCTCGGCGGACTGTTCGGCGGGAACAAACCCGGCGGTAACGGCGGCTCCGGCGGCGGCGGGGGCTTCAATCTGCCCGGCGGGGCCCTGGCGGCGCGCACCGTCGCCATCATCATCGGGGCCTTGGTCCTGGTATGGCTCGCCACCGGTCTCTACATCGTGGCGCCAGCGGAGCGCGGCGTGGTGATGCGTTTCGGCAAGTATCTGGACACCACGGACCCGGGGCCGCACTGGCTGATCCCCTATCCCTTCGAGACGGTCGAGAAGGTCAACGTGGACGAGGTCTCGACCTTCAGCCACCAGGCGGCCATGCTGACCAAGGACGAGAACATCGTCGATGTGGAGTTGACGATCCAATCGCTGGTCCAGGACCCCGCCCAGTTCCTGTTCCAGGACCAGAACCCGGAGCGCTCCATCAAGGACGCGACCGAGACCGTGGTGCGCAAGACCATCGGCGGCAGCAAGCTGGACTTCATCCTGACCGACGGCCGCGAGGCCATCGAGACGATCATCAGGGAGCGGGTGCAGGAGCTCATGGACCTCTACAAGACCGGTCTGAAGGTCACCTCCGTCAACATGCAGCCGGCCAAACCGCCGGAGCAGGTCAAGGAGGCCTTCGACGACGCCATCAAGGCGCGTGAGGACAAGCAGCGCTCGGAGAACCAGGCCGAGGCCTACTCCAATCAGGTCCTGCCCCAGGCGCGCGGCGAGGCCGCCCGTATCATCGCCGATGCCAAGGCCTATCGGGACAAGGTGGTCGCGGAATCCGAGGGTGAGGCGTCGCGCTTCACCTCGGTGCTCGCGGCTTATCTGAAGGCGCCCGAGGTGACGCGCGAGCGGCTGTATCTCGACACCATGCAGGAGGTCTTGAGTGCGACCAACAAGGTGGTGCTCGACGTGAAGGAGGGGGCCAGCAACCTGTACCTGCCGCTCGATCAACTGATGCGGCACCGTCAGACGACCGGCGTGACGGCGCCCCCGCCGCCCGCCGTGCCGGCGGAAGCCGAGCCCCGCCCGGCGGTCGCCCGCCCCGTTGATCGTGACCGGAGGGCGCGTTGATGGACATGATAAGCAAATACAAGAACTTCCTGCCGGCCGTCCTGGTCGGTCTGCTGCTGTTGATCTGGTCATCGACCTTCATCGTCAACGAATGGCAGACCGCCATCAAGCTGCGCCTGGGCGAGATCACCGGCAGCGACTATACGCCCGGACTGCACTTCAAGGTGCCCTTGCTGAACGAGATCAAGCTCTTCGATCGCCGCATCCAGACCCTGGACTCGTCCCCCCAGCGCTATCTCACGGTGGAGCAGAAGGCGGTCATCGTCGACTACTACGTCAAGTGGCGGATCAGCAACCCCGCCCAGTTCTTCCGCTCCACCAGCGGCAGTTCCAGCCGCACCGCCAAGCTCTTGGGCGAGCGCATCGGCGGCAGTCTGCGCGAGGAATTCGGCCGACGGACCATCCAGGAGGTCGTGTCCGAGGAGCGCACCGAGCTGATGGCCGAGTTGACCAAGAAGGCCGACCTCCAGGCCAATACCCTGGGGGTGGAGGTGATCGACGTGCGGGTCAAGAAGATCGACCTGCCGCCGGAGGTCAGCGAATCGGTGTATATGCGGATGCGCGCCGAGCGTGAGCGGGTCGCGAGCGACCTGCGCGCCAAGGGCAAGGAGGCGGGGGAGCGCATCCGCGCCGACGCCGACCGTCAGCGCACCGTCATCCTGGCCGAGGCCTACAAGGAGTCCGAAGAGGCCCGCGGCGAGGGCGACGCCAAGGCGACCGACATCTATGCCGCCGCCTTCAGCGCCAACCCGGACTTCTACGCCTTCTACCGCAGCCTCAACGCCTACCGCGGCGCCTTCGGCGCCGGCGGCGACATGATGGTCCTGCAGCCCGACTCCGAGTTCTTCCGCTTCTTCCGCAACCAGGACGGCACGGCCCCGCAGTAGCCCCCAGGCCGCCGCGTCATCCACTGACGCGGCGGCCCCCGCCACGCCCCTCCAAGGCTCAGGCCCGTGGGAGCGGCTTCAGCCGCGACGCGACCGGGCAAGCTGCCATGTTTCAGACTGGGCCAATGGATTCGCTTCATATCATGATCTGCGCTGCCATCCGCTCGACACTGCTCTGCGTCCTTCTCTTTCTGAACGGATTCGGCGTTGCCGCTGATCTGCAAACCATCGAGAAGGTTCGCTTGGTGCCAGCCGATTGGGCGGATGGCGACAGCTTCCCGGCGCGTTTTCCGGACGGAACCGAACACACGCTGCGCCTGTATGGCGCGGATTGCCTGGAGTGGCATGTTACGGACGATGCCGACGCCAGGCGCCTGCGTGCCCAGCGACGGTACTTCGGCATTTCCGGTTACGGCGGAACGCCGACCCCGTCGATCGAACTGGCAAAGTCCCTGGGGGAGGCCGCGGCCGTCGCGGTGCGTTCACTGTTGGCGCAACCCTTCACCGTGCACACCGCGTTTTCCGATGCCAAAGGCGACGCCAGGTACAAGCGTATCTATGCATTCGTTACCACCGCCCAAGGCGAGGACCTTGCTACCTCACTGGTTTCCGCGGGGCATGCCCGCGCCTTTGGCGTGTATCGTGCGACTCCGAAGGGATTGAGCAAGGAAGACTATCGGGACGCCCTGCGAGACAGCGAACTGCTGGCGGCCAATAAACGCAAAGGGGTCTGGGCCTACACCGATTGGGATGCCCTGGCGGAGGAGCGTCGCGCCGAGCGAGTTGAGGATTTGGAAACCCGTATCGCCACTGGGCACCAGCAGCCGAAGCCACCCACGCAGAGGGTGGATGTCAACGCTGCGCCCAGAGATGAACTGATGGGCATCCCCAGGGTCGGCGAAGCGACTGCCAATGCCATCATCGAGGGGCGCCCATACCAGCGCGTCGAGGATCTCTTGCGGGTGAGGGGCATCGGCGGGAAGATGCTGGAGAAGATCCGCCCATGGGTAAAGACTTCGCCGTGATAGCGTGCCTATACCCTCGGGTTACGCTGCGCTAACCCGACCTACGCGGCTACCGCAACCCCGATCAACCCCCGCCCGGCATCGACCCCAACCAGGTCCGCGAGCCCGGCCCCGGCGCCACTTTGACCCCGCCCGCCGGACTCGAATTGCGCTCCTATCAGAAGGACGCCATCCGCGCCTGGAGCAAGGCCGACGGGCGCGGCGTCTTCGCCATGGCTGCCGGGGGCTTGGGCCTTCACCGCCGCAGCGCGCGGGGGGCCTCGTACCGGCTTAGAATGCAGTCCATCGCCCGAGAAGCAGGCGCCGGGGGGCGGCTGGTCCCAAGCCGCACCTGACCGTGCGACCTTCGGTCCGCACAGCGGACCCTTGTATGTTCTGTTCCCAGGGATTGACAGGGACGGTTGATACACGGATGTTGCGGAGAGTGCCCGGGAAGCCGTCGGACCCTACGGGCGCGACGCCGCCGCGTAGGGTCCGCTGTGCGGACCAGCGACTTCGCCGCTAGCGCCGTGGCCGGCACCCTGATCAAGGCCCCCGAACCAGAGATTCAACCATGGCCGAGAACGTCGAGCAGCCCACCCCCACGGCCGACAACGACACCCCCTGGAAGAACGCCCTGGAACACCACTTCCCGGAGTTCCTCGCCTTCTACTTCCCCGACGCCTACGCGCAAATCGACTGGAGTCGCGGGTACCAGTTCCTGGACAAGGAGTTGGCCCAAGTGGTCCAAGATGCCGAGTTGGGCAAGCGCTTCGTCGACAAGTTGGTTTGCGTCCACCGCCTGGACGGCGCAGAGGACTGGGTGTATGTCCACATCGAGATCCAGGGCGGCCACGACAGCGCCTTCCCCAAGCGCATGTTCACCTACAACTGTCTGATTTTCCAACGCTACGACCGACCCGTCGCCAGCCTCGCCGTGCTCGCGGACGACAGCCCAAACTGGCGTCCGGGCGCCTTCGGCTGGGACCTGTTCGGCTGTCGGCTCGTCTTGGAGTACCCGCTGGTCAAACTCCTCGACTATGCGCCCCGCCTGGAAGCCCTGTTGGAAGACCCCAACCCCTTCGCCCTGGTCACCGCCGCGCATCTGCTCACCCGCCAGACGCGCGGCGACGCCGAGCGCAGATATGCGGCAAAATGGCGCCTCGCCCGGTTACTCTACGAGCGCGACTGGGATCGCCAGCGGATCATCGACCTCTTCGCCGTCATCGACTGGATGATGCGCCTGCCTCCCGAGTTGGAAACCAAGCTCTGGCAGGAACTCACCACCCTGGAGTGCAACAAGACCATGCCTTACGTCACCTCTGTCGAACGTATCGGGTACCAACGGGGCCATCTGGAAGGTCGCCACGAGGAAGCGTCGGCGCTCGTGCAAAAACTACTTCGGCACCGCTTCGGCGCCCTGTCGCCGACAATCGAGGAGCGCATCGTCCCCTTACCGCTGGAGCGCATCGAAGCCCTGGGTGAAGCGCTGCTGGACTTCACCGCGGTCACCGACCTCGAAGCCTGGCTCCGCCAGCACTGAGTCGCACGCCTGGCAGCAGTAACCGGACGCACAGCCCAACCAATGCCCCAGCACGCCCGAACACCCAGTGCCCAACCTGACCGATTTCCCGCTGCAACTCACCTACCGCACCGGCCGCGACGACCTGGTGCGCGGCTTCTTCGTCCCCTGTCTCGAGGCCGCCGTCCTCTACCGCCGCGCCGCCGGCTATTTCGCGAGCAACGGCCTCGCGCTCGCCGCCCGTGGGGTCGCGAGCCTGGCGCTGCGGCGCGGGCGGATGCGACTCATCGTCTCCCCGCACCTGGAACCGGACGACTGCGCCGCCCTGGAACGCGCCCGCGACACCCCCGCCGCCGTGCTGCGCACCATCGCCGCCCGCAGCCTGGCCGAGATCGAAGACACCCTGATCAGGGACCGCCTCAACGCGCTCGCCTGGCGCGCCGCCGCCGGTCTGCTGGAGATCAAGCTGGCCCTGCGCGTCACCCCGCAGGGGAGCTACGCCCGCGGCCTCTTCCACGCCAAGACCGGCGTCTTCTCCGACGACCGCGGCCACCACGTCAGCTTCTCCGGCTCCGCCAACGAGACCGCCGGGGGCCTGCCAGACTGGGAGCCGGCGAACTTCGAGCACCTGGATGTGTTCCGCTCCTGGCAGGCCCCGGAAGGCCGGGTCCAGGCCGCCATCGACGACTTCGAGGCCCTGTGGACCGGCCAGGTCCCGGGCCTCTCCATCATCGACTTCAGCCAGGCCAGCCGCATCCTCCTGGAACGCCACCGCAACCCCGACCAACCCCCGCGCGGCATCGACCCCAACCAGGTCCATGAGCCCGGCCCCAGCGCCGCCTTGACCCGCCTGGCCTGGAGCAAGGCCGGCGGACGCGGTGTCTTCCGGAGTCTTCAGCATGGCCCGGCGGCCTGCACTGCTGCCGCCGTCCGCGGGAGCCGCATGGGCTTAGAATGCAGCCCTTCGCCCGAGCAGCAGCCGCTTAGGGTCCGCTGTGCGGACCAGCGCCCTCGCCGTCAACGCAGCGCCCGGCACCGTAATCACAAGGCCCCTACGTACCCGAGATTCAACCATGGCCGAGCGCCCCGACCAGCCCACCCCCGCGACCGACAATGACACCCCCTGGAAGAACGCCCTGGAGCACCACTTCCCGGAGTTCCTCGCCTTCTACTTCCCGGACGCCTACGCCGCAATCGACTGGAGCCGTGGTTACCAGTTTCTCGACAAGGAACTGGCCCAGGTCGTCCAGGACGCCGAGTTGGGCAAGCGCTTCGTCGACAAGTTGGTTTGCGTCCACCGCCTGGACGGCGCAGAGAACTGGGTCTACATCCACATCGAAATCCAGGGCGGCCACGACAGCGCCTTCCCCAAGCGCATGTTCACCTACAACTGCCGGATCTTCCAGCGCTACGACCGCCCCGTCGCCAGTCTCGCCGTGCTCGCGGATGACAGCCCCACCTGGCGCCCGGGCGCCTTCGGCTGGGAGTTGTTCGGGTGTCGGCACGTCTTGGAGTACCCGCTGGTCAAACTCCTCGATTACGCGCCCCGCCTGGAAGGCCTGTTGGCAGCCCCCAACCCCTTCGCCCTGGTCACTGCCGCCCATCTGCTCACCCGCCAGACGCGCGGCGACGCCGAGCGCCGATATGCGGCAAAATGGCGCCTCGCCCGGCTACTCTATGAACGGGACTGGGACCGCCAGCGGATCATCGACCTTTTCGCCGTCATCGACTGGATGATGCGCCTGCCCGCTGAGCTGGAGACCAAGCTCTGGCAGGAACTCACCACTCTGGAGTGCAACAAGACCATGCCTTACGTCACCTCTGTCGAACGTATCGGGTACCAGCGCGGGCGCCAAGAGGAGGCCGGCGCCCTGGTGCAAAAGCAACTGCGGCGCCGATTCGGCGCGCTTGCTCAGGAAATCGAGGATCAAATCGTGGCCCTGCCGCTGGAGCGAGTCGAGGCACTTAGCGAAGACCTGCTGGACTTCAACTCCCTCTTGGACCTGGATGTCTGGTTGCGCCGACACTAAGTCCGGCAACCTCGGGTTTTCCCGAGAGCAACAGGATGCCCGACAGCGCGCCCGCCCAAGCCGACGCGAGCGAGACCGCCCTTGTTTGCAAGGTCGCGCCATCGCGGTTTGCGTTTGAAGTACCGGTGATCCTCACTGGCTCCTGACCGCAGACCACCCAGGACGCCCACTCAATCCAGTGCCCAACCTCACCGACCTCCCGCTGCAGCTCACCTACCGCACCGGCCGCGACGACCTGGTGCGCGACTTCTTCGTCCCCTGTCTGGAGGCCGCCGTCCTCTACCGCCGCGCCGCCCGCAGGGGAGCTACGCCCGCGGTCTCTTCCACGCCAAGACCGGCGTCTTCTCCGACGACCGCGGCCACCACGTCAGCTTCTCCGGCTCGGCCAACGAGACCGCCGGCGGCCTGGTCGAGAATTTCGAGCGACTGATCACACAGGGGGACGTATTCCGCTCTTGGCAGGACCCGGAAGGCCGGGTCCAGGCCGCCATCGACGACTTTGAGTCCCTGTGGACCGGCCAGGTCCCGGGCCTCTCCATCATCGACTTCAGCCAGGCCAGCCGCGTCCTCCTCGAACGCTACCGCAACCCCGACCAGCCCCCGCCCGGCATCGACCCCAACCAGGTCCGCGAGCCCGGCCCCGGCGCTACCTTGGCCCGCCTGGCCTGGAGCAAGGCCGGCGGACGCGGTGTCTTCCCGAGTCTTCGGTATGGCCTGGCGGCCTGCACTGCTGCCGGCGTCCGCGGGAGCCGCATGGGCTTAGAATGCAGTCCTTCGCCCGAGAAGCAGCCGCGTGGGGTCTGATCCCAAGCCCGTTGGCCATGGTTCCTGCCGATGCCCAGTGGTCCGCACAGCGGACCCTACGGGCGCGGCGCCGCGTAGGGTCCGCTGTGCGGACCAGCGCCCTCGCCGTCAACGCAGCGCCCGGCACCATGATCACAAGGCCCCGACGAACCCGAGATTCAACCATGGCCGAGCGCCCCGACCAGCCCACCCCCGCGACCGACAACGACACCCCCTGGAAGAACG
>Ga0247840_10009372_pt1 | contig 12676 bp, 9 predicted proteins | sample LaCruzMarch2015__FD_192404 | JGI IMG/M metagenome (GOLD analysis project Ga0247840, IMG submission 192404) | Freshwater microbial communities from meromictic Lake La Cruz, Castile-La Mancha, Spain - LaCruzMarch2015_17m | ecosystem: Environmental > Aquatic > Freshwater > Lake | place: Spain...
CAGGGTTAACCTTGAGCAAGGCGCGATATGCGCCGCGTCGAAACTTTGACTGCAACTTGTTGCAGTCAAAGCACATATTTCACCAGCGGGAAGCCGTTTATGAAACATGTGGGTTAACGCGGTTTTCCTGTCAGAGCATAGCCGGGCCGCTGAAGATACGGGAATTGCATTAAGCATCAACCGGGCGCCGATATTGCTCGCGCGCATAATATGCCCTAAATCGCGCAGTAAGCCATCGCTGACGTCAATCATGGCCGTCGCCCATTTTCCACGGGCAAGCCATTTACCCTCGCGCAAGCGGGGCTGGAACTTAAGATGTTTCCCGGCAAGACTTCCTCCCAGACTGCCGGTTACAAATATCGCCTCACCCGCTTTTGCACCGGACCGCAGAACCGCTTTGCCGCGTTCCTGACGACCAACGCCGAACACGTGCAGTTGCAGATCGCGTCCGGCAGAAACATCGCCGCCGACGATGGCAATATTGAACTGCCTGGCTAGTTTTGTCATGCCGTTATAAATTGTTTCTATACGTCTCACCGGCGTTTTTGATGGCGCCACCAGGTCAACCAGAATCCATAAAGGCTCACCGCCCATCGCGGCAATGTCGCTCAAAACTCTTCCCAAGGCCTTATTGCCGACCAATTCCCCTTTGGTTTGCGGAACAAAGTGAACGCCTTCAATACAAGAATCCGATTTCAGCAAATAATCGCACTGATCTGATTGTGAGCTCCTGACAACAGCGCAATCGTCACCCGCCCCGATAACCACGTCGCCGCGCAAAGGCAACCGGTGGCAAAGGCGTTCCAATAATGCAAGCTCGCCCATATGGGAGACGGTTTTGTCCTCCTTCGTCCCGAGGCGACTATGCGCTCGGGACTTCCGCCTTCGCTCGGATGGCTTCGGTGGACAATTCGGCGGATGAAACGCATTCTTATAGATATGCCGCTTATTCCGGCTTTTGTAGTCCCGAGGCGCTGCGCGCTCGGGACGGAATGGGCTGTAGCGGCCAGAAGTTTCATATTTATTGATTTTCATGAAGTGTTGTAATGATAATTATGCGGATGCACAAACTCAAGCAAGAATGAGTTTAAAAGATTTGACAGGATATTTTATCAGGATAATCTACGTCCATAAACAAGGCCTAATAACAATTTTATCATTTGAGTTTGTCTTATTAACCTGTCGGGCTGAAAGGAGACGCGCCAGATATGAGTGACACGCGCTATGAGAGTTACATGGGACTCGGCCCCAAATGCATTGCACATTGGGAACATTGGTCGAATCCGGATGCTGAGACCTACCTCACTGGAATCAACTACTACGAGCATCCTCGGCTCTGCCGTTTGAAACTGAATGAACTGTATCCTCAACTCGGTCTCGGAGTTCCTGAGACAGATGATCCAAAACTGAGACCGGAACAACAGAGTGATAAGAGCAAGGGGCGATGGGGTGACTCTTACCGTGACCATTGGCAACAGGACGTAGCGAGTCACCGTTTCAAGGATCAGGAAGACATGCTGCGCTTCAGTCCCTTGGATCAAGGCGATTTCACCGGCTGGCACATTGTTGAGGACGGTGATTTCCGAACCGAGGATGCAATCTACGAACGCTATTGCAAACACTACCCAGCCGAATGGGGCAAGAAAGCCCCGACCGGCTCATCCGCATCAGTCGGGTTCTACAATACCATGTTTATGTGGCCCATGCTCGTCTTTGGGTACGAAAATTTCCTTTCGATCTGTCTGGAGCCTGAATTTGCCCGCATAATGGATGAATTCAGCGAGATCAACCGGCGTGTATTTCGAGCATTTGCAAGGCTCCCCGTCAACTTTGTGGTATGCCACGATGACATTGTTCTCTCAACTGGCCCCGTCTGCAGTCCGGCATGGATGCGCAGATACATTTTCCCGCGCTATGAGGAGTTCTGGGATATCCTCAAGCAAGCGGGCAAAGAGGTTTTGTTCATGGTTGACGGGTGCGTGGACAAATTTGTTGATGATGTCATGACGTGTGGGGCGCGCGGAATAATCAGCGAACCATTTACCGACTACAAGGCGATCGCCCGGCATTATGAGAACTGCTTCATCGCCGGAGAGGGTGACAACAGGATTTTGATGCGGAACAATCCGGACGAAATCCGTTCAATGGTCCAGTCCATGGTTGAAACGGGACGAATGTCAGGTGGATACATGATGTGCATCGGAAACCACATCCCGTTTAATGTGCCAGGCGAGGCCGTCAAGCGGTATTTAGATCTTTCCGTCGAACTCGGACACAGGTAATGTTTGACGTATCCTCAAAACGCCATAGATTCGGCATAATTTATGTTCGTCGAACATGGCCGGATAATGCTTTCAGGTAAAGGCAATTTTATGACTTTTAGTTTTGAATCGGGAAATTTTACGGTGCTCGGATCAAGCGATCTTGGATCTTTATTACCTTCCTGGAGCGCTTTGCCGTTTGTTGGTCTTTTATTATCCCTGGCTTTGTTCCCGCTTTTTGCACCCAAATTCTGGCAACGTAATTATCATTTTGTGGTTATGTTCTGGGGACTGCTGCTGGCCTTGCCCTTCTTGTGGTTCTTCGGCAAACCGGCAATGACCGAAATTTGCCACTTGATTTTACTGGATTATATTCCATTTATGATTCTGCTCCTGTCGCTCTTCACTGTGGCGGGCGGAATTTATCTCAAAGGAGCACTCAAAGGGACACCGTTGACCAATTTAATCTTGCTGGTTATCGGCACACTGATTGCCTCGTGGATCGGCACAACAGGCGCTTCAATGCTGCTCATTCGTCCGGTGATTCGCTCCAATGCCGCCCGCAAAAGCAAAGCTCATATTATCGTATTTTTCATTTTCCTTGTCAGCAACATCGGCGGATCTCTCACGCCGTTGGGCGATCCGCCGTTATTCCTCGGTTTTCTACGCGGAGTTCCTTTTTTCTGGACATTTCACCTGTTGCCCATAACGCTCTTCGTCAGCGTTTCCGCCCTGGCTATTTTCTTTCTGCTGGACACGTTTTATTATTTGCGCGAGAAACACCATCTGCCGCCGCTAACCCGGATATTTCACGCTTGGCGTGAAATATCCGCCCTGCGGGCTTCGACTCCGGCCCTCCAGTCCTGCGCTCAGGATTACGCCCGGGTTAGCCTTGAGCAAGGGGCAAAGCACCGCGTCGAAACCTGTCAGAGCGCAAATCGCGCTCTGACAGGCGCATATGAACAAGAACGCTGTTCTTGTGAAATATGCGGGCTAAGCGAGCAAAACATTCAAGCCCCTCTTCGTCTTCATGGAAGTCACAATTTCTTTTATCTGGCGGGAATTATTGCGGCCGTTCTTTTCAGCGGCGTTGCCGACCTTGGCCAGATAGTCATATTCCATACCGCGATCAAGATCCAAAATATTATCCGCGACGTTTTACTGTTGGGATTTTCCTTGCTTTCACTTCAAACCACGTCCAAATATATCCGCGCTGAGAATCATTTCCACTGGGGACCGATGAAGGAGGTGGCGATTGTCTTTGCCGCGATATTCATTACCATCCTGCCGGCGCTGGCAATGCTGCGCGCCGGCTCAAACGGACAACTGGCCTTTATCACCAACGCCGCAAGGGAACCGTGGCATTATTTCTGGATAACGGGTTTATTATCCAGCTTTCTTGACAATGCTCCCACTTATCTGACTTTTTTAACAACCGCTCTCGGCAATTTTGCCAATGGCCTTCCGGAACGGACGGCGATAATTAAACTGATGGCCGAGCATCCGGTCATCCTGCAGGCAATTTCAGCCGGCGCCGTATTCATGGGCGCGAACACCTATATCGGCAACGCGCCCAATTTCATGGTACGCGCGATTGCCGAGGAAAACGGCATCAAAATGCCGAGCTTTTTCGGATATATGGTTTATTCGCTCGCTATTCTTTTGCCGCTTTTTGTTTTAGCAACCTGGATATTTTTTATCTAATATATTGTTCAATCCAGTCAATGCACACCCGTTCGGTATTGATGGAACAAGGGAGCAGACGCATCATGTTGTGGGTTTGATCCAGGATTTTTGGATTTTGCCCTTTATTCTGCAATGGCAAGTGTTCTACACTGCTTTTATCAGGGCAATTTTGACTGTCAATCAATGGTTGGACAAAAGGAATACACATGAAAGCCGGTGAGATCCTTGAGCATTTTCTTTCCTGTGCGGAGTGGGTTGATCGCAGAACAACCGTGGATCGAATTATTGCGGGTGATCCTGAAACAGAAGTTGACCGCTGCCTGGTCACGTGGATTTCAAGCTTTGGCGCGTTGAGAGAAACCGTGAACCGGGGCTTCCGGCTACTGATATGTCATGAGCCGACGTTCTGGAATCATCGGGACGATTGCGCGAACGACGATCCTCGCGCTCAGGAGAAGCTTCGCTTCGTAAACGATAATGGCATTGTGATCCTTCGCAACCATGACTGTTGGGATCGGTGGCCGGACGTCGGCATTCCGTGGGCTTGGGCACGCTTCCTTGACCTTCAAGGAGCGCCCAAGGTTATCGGCGCGAAAGGCTATCAGCATAGATATGACGTCAACCCTGTGCCTTTGAAGGTCTTTGCACGGCAGGTGGCGAAGCGTTGTGCAAGCATCGGAGAACCGCTGGTCCAGGTCACGGGGAATCTCTCACAGCCGGTTTCACGGATTGGGATTGGGACAGGCTGCGGGTGCGCGATCGGCACGTATCAGGACATGGGGTGTGACTGTTCCGTGGTGTGCGATGATGGTTCCTGTTACTGGGCCGACATCCAGCGCGCACAGGATTTCTCGCATCCCGTAATCCGCGTGAACCACGGAACATCAGAGGAACCGGGAATGATCACCATGACCGACTACATAACTGAGCACCTCGAAGGAGTGCGCGCCGAGCATCTGCCTCACGGTAGCACGTTCAGGTTGGTGGACGCAGGTGTACCCAACCCAGGCATCCAACCGACGTCATGAAGGCCGGCGGCGGCTGACGCCTCTCGTTGGGGATTGCAATGTTCAGAATTGGTTACAAATGGCCTGGCGAATCACTGACAGCGTAATGCGGGAAGACATCGACAATCGGCGGAAAGGCTGCGCAATATGAATGAAACGCTTAAAACGCGACCAATGGTCGCCATAATCGGGCGGCCGAACGTCGGCAAATCCTCCATTTTCAACCGGCTGGCGGGCCGCCGAATCGCTATTATCCATGAGGAACCGGGAGTCACCCGCGACCGGATTATCTGCACCATCCGCAGCAAAAACACCTGTTTTGATCTCGTTGACACCGGCGGACTTGAAGACGCCGAAGCCAATTGGGATAACAACGCCGTTCTGAACAAACCCATTGATGCAGCCGTGTGCCGGCAGGTTAAGCTGGCTTTAGACGAAGCCAATGCGGTCATATTTGTGGTTGACGCCAGAATCGGCGCGACGGCGGCGGATGAAAAAGCGGCCGCCATGCTTCACAAGAGCGGGTTACCGGTCCTGCTCGCGGCTAATAAAATTGACAGCCCCGAGCTTGAATTCCACGCCCATGATTTTGCCAAATTCGGCTTTCCGGTTTTCCAGGTATCCGCCCTTAACAACCGCGGATTTGATGACTTGACCGGGAAACTGGACGGCATTCTTCCGCCCGGGACACATGACGACATTCCGCGACTGCGCGTCGCCATTGTCGGGCGGCCGAACGTCGGCAAATCACTGCTTGTTAACCGGCTCACCCGAAGCGAGCGTGTTATTGTTTCCGGCGAACCGGGGACAACCCGCGACAGCATTGACATTCCGCTGACAACAAAATCAGGAGAACAAAGCGAAGGATATGTTTTGATTGATACCGCCGGTCTGCGCAAGACAAAAAACATAAAATTCGCCGTTGACAGTTTCAGCCAAATGCGCACCAAGGACAGCATCAATTCCGCGGACGTCGTGGCGCTCGTCATTGACGCGACCCAGGGGCCGACCGCCTATGATAAAACCATAGCGGCGTATGTTCTGGAAAAGAATAAATGCTGTATGCTCATAGTCAACAAATGGGATTTGATTCCGGCCGGTTCCCAGCAAGCATACCGTTCGGCTTTATATCGGGATTTGCCGTTTATGGATTTTGCGCCGGTGGTCTGCGCGTCGGCGACAACCGGGTTTAACATCCGCCGTATAATTGAAACCGTCAAATATGTTGCCGAGCAGAACAGAAAAAGAATTGCGACCGGTATTCTCAATCGGGGATTGGAAATCGCCGAAGCGCGTTTTCAACCTCCATTAGTGCGGGGTCGGCGCCTGAAAATATTTTATGCAACTCAGACCGCAATTCAGCCGATTACATTCTTGCTTTTCGTAAATGATCCTGCTAAACTTTCTTTAACTTATGAGAAATATCTGAAGGGAGCGCTTCGCAAGGCCTTTGGGTTTGAAGGCGCACCGATTGTTTTTACATTTAGAAAACGGGAATCAAAACAGTAAAGAAAGGAAAAAAATCGTCTTTTAAGGGATAAATTCCATTCAATAAACTTTTTTATTTTTTGCTTGCATATACTACAGATTGTGGTATTTATTGGTTTTAAACGAAATTATAGCAATATATGGTGGTATATCAACGGCTTATAATAATGCTATAAGTCGTTATATTCTCTATGTTTAGGAGGCAGTGTTATGCTTAGAACCAGTGATTCGCTCAGCTTGGACTTTGAAGTTGAAGATAAAAAAACTGTTACACGCTTACCAGTTAAAAAAAACGGCGGGCGTGAAAAAAACAGCCGCAATGAAATTAACTCGCCTTCGTCCGCCACAGCGGACTTCGGCGGAGTTTCGCCAAATTTGGTCAGAGACAAGGAGCTTCATTTTTTGTCAAAACAAAAAAACGCGGCCGCCCTTCATATTCCCGCAATGTTCAGCAAAAAGGGAATTCATCCGTTTGATGAGATTGAGTGGGAACAGCGCAAGGCCGTAATCAAAAACGACAAAGGTGCGGTTGTTTTTGAGGAAGATAACGTTGAAGTTCCGAAGTCGTGGTCGGCTCTTGCGACAAATGTCGTCGCCTCAAAATATTTTTACGGCGCCAAAGGAACGGAAATCCACGAGAAATCAGTCCGCCAGCTGATTCACCGCGTTGCCCGCACTTTGGCCGACTGGGGATTGAAGGACGGTTATTTTGCCTCCGCCGATGACGCGGAAACTTTTTACCGCGAGCTGGCTTACATTTGCGTCAATCAATACGGAGCATTTAACAGTCCGGTCTGGTTCAACGTTGGCCTGCACCAGGTCTATGGACTTTCTTCAACCAGCAAGACCTGCTTTTTCTTTAATCCCGACAGCGGCAAGATAGAACAGTCTTTTGATTCCTACAAATGTCCGCAGGGTTCGGCCTGCTTTATCCAGTCGGTCGCCGACAGCATGGAAGACATCATGCGCCTGACGGCCGCCGAGGCAATGTTGTTTAAGTACGGCTCGGGAACCGGAACGGATTTAAGCACGTTGCGCAGCAGCCGCGAAAAATTGTCCGGCGGGGGAACACCATCCGGGCCACTGAGTTTCATGCGTGTTTTTGACCAGGTGGCAGCCGTTGTCAAATCCGGCGGCAAGACAAGACGCGCGGCAAAAATGCAGAGCCTGAAAGTTGACCATCCGGATATCATGGAGTTCATCAACTGCAAGGTCAACGAGGAGAAAAAAGCGCGCGCCCTGGTCAAGGCCGGTTACGACGGATCCTTCAACGGCGAGGCTTATTCGTCGGTCATGTTCCAAAACTCAAACCTTTCCATCCGGGTTACGGAAGACTTCATGCAGGCCGTGGAAGCCGGCACCGTCTGGCACACAAAGGCGGTGACAACCGGCGACATTGTTGAAGTGCAGGATGCGCGGACCATAATGCAGAACGTCGCCGAGGCCGCTCATTTCTGCGGAGATCCGGGCGTTCAATATCACACAACCATCAACCGCTGGCATACCTGTCCGAACAGCGGCAACATCAATGCAAGCAATCCCTGCTCGGAATACATGTTTGTGGATAACAGCGCCTGTAATTTGGCCTCCATTAATCTCATGAAGTTCTCAGGCGAGCGCCAGGTTTTTGACACAAAGTGTTTCCAGCATACGGTTCGGATCCTGATCATTGCCCAGGAAATCCTAGTGGACAGTTGCAGTTATCCGACATATGAAATAACCGAAAATTCGCATCGTTTCCGGCCACTCGGTCTTGGTTACGCCAACCTCGGGGCGCTCATTATGCGCCTCGGAAAACCATATGACAGCGATGAGGGGCGTTCTTTTGCGGCGGCGGTTACAGCGCTCATGACCGGCACAGCTTACCTGACTTCCGCCGAAATGGCGGCCGGTAAGGGAACTTTTGAAGCCTACCAGCAGAACCGCGAACCAATGCTTAACGTTATCGGAATGCACCGCAACGCCCTGGAGCACATTCAAAACGACGCCGATAATTCCGCCATCCTTGATGAGGCGTGTAAAACCTGGGAACACGCATCCGAACTGGGCCAACGCCATGGTTACCGTAACGCCCAGGTTTCCGTTCTGGCGCCGACCGGCACCATTGGTTTTATGATGGACTGCGACACCACCGGCGTGGAGCCTGATATCGCGCTCATAAAATATAAACAGCTGGCCGATGGCGGCATGTTCAAACTTGTCAACCGGTCTCTCACCGCCGCCTTAAGCCGGCTCGGATACAACAAGGAGCAGGTGGATGCCATCATCAAGCATATTGACGAGAAGGACACCATTGAAGGCGCGCCCGGATTGCATCCCGAACACCTGTTGATCTTTGACTGTGCTTTTAAGCCGAAAAACGGCGTCCGTTTTATTGATTATCATGCCCATCTGAAAATGATGTCCGCCGTCCAGCCGTTTTTATCGGGAGCAATCAGCAAGACCATTAATATGCCGGCGGCGGCAACCGTGCTGGAAGTCATGCAGGTTTTCATGGACGGCTGGAAGCTCGGACTCAAGGCGGTCGCCATATATCGCGACGGGTCAAAAGGCATTCAGCCCGTTTCAACGGACAAAGCATCCTCTGATCGGGACGCGGCGCCGGAAGTTGTTCCCGCCAAACCGTTCCGCCGGCGGATGGCCCCGACACGCCGGTCCATCACTCACAAATTTGAGGTCGCCGGTCATCAGGGATATTTGACGGTCGGCCTGTATGAAGACGGCTCACCCGGCGAACTTTTCATCACAATGGCGAAGGAAGGAAGCACGGTTGGCGGAATTATGGATGCCTTCGGGACGGCGATCTCCATGTGCCTCCAGTACGGCGTGCCGGCATCCACCCTGATGGAAAAATTCACCCACAGCCGATTTGAGCCGAGCGGGTTCACCAAGAATCCTGAAATTCCTTATGCCAAGTCGCTTGTTGATTACATCTTCCGCTGGTTGGCGATGACATTTCCCAACGGCAAAGGCCAGGCGCTCCCGGAATGGCATCAGCCTGACAAACTCGTTCCGAAGCATCAGAGCGATCAAAACGGCAAACCGCAGCCTGCTGCTGATCAGCCCAAAGTTATTGAACAAAAAGCCGCCAGTCCTGAAGAAATGCTGTACAAGCAAGGACAGATGGTTAATCAGGAGGATGCCCCCGTCTGTGATCAGTGCGGCGCAATCACCGTCCGCAACGGTTCATGCTACCGCTGTTTTGTCTGCGGCAGCTCAATGGGATGCTCCTAAGCCTTCGGCGATTTAGAAGGCTTAGCCCTGAGCGAAGTCGAATGGGCAATTAATAATGTCTAAGCAACACTTTCGTTTCTCATTTAAATATCTTTCCATGGCGGCGGCAACCGGGTTTGGTTTGGGGTTAAGTCCATTTGCTTCGGGAACAGCGGGTGCTTTGCTGGGTATCCCGCTTATGTTTTGTCTTTCAGCGGTCTGGACCGGAGCAATAGCTTGGCAAATATGTTGTTGTGTTGTTCTTGCCACCGCAGCGCTCCCATTGTGCGATGCCGCTGAAAAGCATTTCAACCGGAAAGACGACCGGCGCATCGTGGCCGACGAATATCTGACATTCCCTATCTGTATGATCGGATTGCCCATCTGCATTCCGGCGCTTGGCCTGGCCTTTATTACCAATCGAATCTTTGACATTCTTAAGCCGCCACCGGCGGGCTGGGCACAAAAACTGCCCGGGGGGTTCGGCATCGTGGCCGATGACGCCATCTCGGCGTTATATAGCCTGGCGCTTAATCATGTTCTTTTCCCCGTTTTAATGACGCAGTGGTCGTCATAGCGAAAGTCAAATGTTATTCTTTTGTTCCAGTTTATAGACAACAAAAGAAATCAGGGGAACCAGAAGGAAAAAGAAAGCCGCTGCCGCAAAAAAAATCGTGCGCACTCCCGCCAGCCAAGCCACGGTCCCGCTGATCAAGGGCGAAAACATCCAGCCAATCGCCCGCACCGTGCCCGCCCAGCCAAAAACAAAGCCGCGATCCTTTTCCGGCGTAACTTTGGAAAGCCAGATTTGGAAAACCGGGTCAAGTCCGCCGGCGCAAAAAGCGCCGCAAAAACGCGCCGCAAATAACAGCGGGAAAGCGCCCGCGACCCCCATTACCATGCTCATAAATCCGGCGCCAATGGAAGAAATGCGAGCAATCATCGGCGGCGTAACACGATCCGCCAATCGTCCGATAATTGGGCCGGCCAGCAATCCCGCAATACCGCCTACCGCCGCCAGGGAACCGGTCCAAAATGATGCTCCGCGCAAACTGCCGTGAATCTCCTGAACCAGAAGCGGCAGCCAGGAGCTGTCAAAACTCAGCACAAACCCAATCGCCGCAAGAAGCAGAAGAATAAATCCCGCGGCCCCAAGATTTCTGGGAAAAAACCGCAATCCAGGTAAACTTTCATTTTCGTTTCCTCTTTTCGGCACATATTCTTCTATTCCAAATAAAATAAGGAACCCAGCAACCAGCATAATGCCGCTGGAGGCAAAAAAAGCCATCCGGTAACCGAACAAATCGGCAAACATGCCTCCCACAAAAGCGCCGCACATGTTGCCGGAACTGACGGCGGCGCTGAGTATTCCCAACGCAAATCCACTGCGTTTATCTGGAGCATGAACCGAAACCAAGGTTACGGCCGCGGTCATCGTTCCGGTCAGAACGCCTTGAAGTAAACGAAGACCAACAAGCATGGTAGGAGTTGTGGCAACTCCCATTAAAAAAAGAAGAATTACACCGCCGAAGTTCGCCCGCAGGAGCATGAGCCGTCTGCCGTAGCGGTCACCCAAGGCGCCCCAAATCGGCGAAAAAAAAGCCAGTGAAAGCGGAGCGGCGGAATTAAACAGCACAATCCACATCTTCAACTCATGCGGTTCACGCACGCCCATTTCCTGAAGATAAAACGGCACAAACGGCATGGCAAAAGAGAAGCCCAGAATTGAAATAAATTGCGAGGCTACAATAAAAAATACGTTACGCTGCCATGACATCATGGCCGATATTCCTGGCCCGCCAGAAGGCGCTCAAAACCACCGGAAATGTTTGTCGGTCTCACCGCATCAACCGCAGCTTGGTTGATCTGCGCCGATATAGACTGAATCACCAAAAGCAAGGATCGGGAAAAAGATTATCGGCAGAAAAATTAGACCGGCCGCAAACCATCCGCCCCGTCCGAAATTTTTGGCAATATCAATCGTCATGACAATCTGGACAACAAGGTTTATCACGGGGATAAAAAAGAAAATGAGCCACCAGCCTGGCTTGCCCGCGATTCTCAGCATCAGCACCACGTTGTAAAATGGGATTAGAATGCCCCACCCCGGCTGTCCGGCCTTGGTGAAGACCCGCCACATGGCAGCGACCATGAATACAAGAATAATCAAGGCAATTAGAAACGGCGCAATACCACCACCGCCGCATTGCTGTGCGATCAACATTAAGCTTTTCATAATACTGAGCCTCCCTTTATGTAATTATTTATTTTACCACAACCATTGGGTTGCGGTTTCATTTAACTAAAAACTGCCTTCAAAGGCAAAAGAAATGTTATTGTCTTTCATTCGTTTGCACAGAATAATTTTAGTCCGTTCCGGACTTGAAATCGTGCGCCATGAATTCACGGCGGTATTTCCCGGGCGCCAGAAAATAATGCCGGCGGAACAGTTTTGAAAAATAATAGACGTCATAGAATCCAGTTTGCTCGGCTACGGCTTTGACGGGCACATTCGTGCTGCGCAACAACTCCGCGCTGCGGGCGAGGCGGGATTGATTCAGGAACCGCGCCGGAGAGCAAGCGTTAATCCTTCTGAACAGCCGCCGAAAATGAGGCTCCGACATATTCAAATTGCGGGCTTCATTCTTAAAATACCATCCGCTTTCCGGATGCTTGCGGATGGCCTCGGCCAGGCCACGGAAACTATCCATATGCGGCGTATACAAGGCGCTTTTTATCTCGTTTTCTTGCAAGCACAGCAAAAGCCCTTCCAGTAGATGGACGGCCCGGGCAGTTTGGCCGCCGCCGTTATTCAAAAACGTAATAAACTGATCAAAAGATGCGTGAAATTTGTCAGGGTCGGAAATCATCGCAAAAGGAGGACGTCGGTCGGCGGGAAATAGTCCCTTGGCCAAAAACCCGCGCATTCTCGGACCGCGAAAAGCGACATGATGGTGATGCCACGTCCGACCGTTGCGTACACCGTATTGAAAGCGTGGTCCCGGGAAGTCAGAAAGAAGA